>Ga0209541_10012736_pt1 | contig 12970 bp, 14 predicted proteins | sample RifCSPlowO2_01_FD_184027 | JGI IMG/M metagenome (GOLD analysis project Ga0209541, IMG submission 184027) | Groundwater microbial communities from Rifle, Colorado - Rifle CSP2_plank lowO2_0.1 (SPAdes) (version 2) | ecosystem: Environmental > Aquatic > Deep subsurface > Groundwater | place...
CATTTCCTACCATAACTATTTCCTCTAAGATAAATTTCTATTTTTTATTAATTTTTATTAATATTAAATGCCCCTGCGAAGACTTTCAACAAACTTCCTTTTTGCGACCGTGGTGGGCTACGCAAAGCGTTGCCCGCCGTACCTACAAGGATTGCTTGCTTTGAACTCCGGTTACAAGATCTTTGTCATAAAAAATGACCGCAATCTCGTGTCCTATTTGCCCTTCCTTGATCCAGGCTAGACGACAGGGGCATTTAACTGACTAAAACATAGAATTATTTAAAAACGTTTAGTAACAAACAGCTTAATCCAAAAATCCTATTTAATAACATTCCAATCATATTTATTCACGTTCAACAAATACTGTCTCTTGAAGATAAGCTAATGCTCCTCTAAAGTTAGGGAAATAATCTTTAACATGTTTGTAACATTCTGGTAATTTAATATTTACTCCTAAAGGCAAACCTACTTTTTTCCAGGCAGGAATATCATTCCAACTGTCGCCAAAATAAACCACTTCTTCTTTTCTCAATCCCATTTGTGGTATAATCTTTTCAACAATACTGCCTTTTCCATCAAGACTGACCTGTACTATTCCTGTACCAGTAAATTTCCCTGCTTGTTGATGCAGTTCATTGACAATTACAAAATCTAATCCTGCCTCAGCTTGAATCTGCTTTGCCACTAAATCAATGCCCCCGCTAACCATCCCTAATATGCAACCCTGACTCTTGAGAAAAGCACACATCTCCAGAAAACCCGAAGTATAAGGAGGAGGAAGTAATTGGCTGGCAATAGGAGATACTTCTTTTCCTTCTAATAATTCAACATTTGCATTAAACCAAGTAGAATATAACTGCGGCTGATGAATGTACTTATTCATTAATTGATCATATTCTCTCCTCACTCCAGCTGCAGTTCCCAAAGCATCCCAGCTGGCCTGAAATCTACTGTTTTCATAACAAACAGCCGTACCATCCATGTCTGTAATAGCTAATTTTATCTTCATTTTTTTCATTCAAAATCAAAACTGCCATTTATTTATAATATTATCAGCATTCCATCATAATCATTATAAAAAATCTTCTAGAATTTAAACAACAACCTTATGCAAATATAAACAATCCTATACAAACAACCATATTAGAAAACTCTCAGCTATCCTTAGCTGTTAAACATATTAATTATTAACTGCTCAGAAATCTTCCGGTAACAACATTATATAAATCTCCATTTATCCGTTTAAGATCAACATACATTTCTGGACAAGCATAAATCTTTCCGGCTTCTTCACACATTTCAGTTAATGCACCTGGCTTACCCTCAAGATAATCTAATTCCTGAGCAACAAGCCGTCTTTCCTCTTCAAGTCCATTAATTCTTTCTTCCCCGCTCCCTCGATTACCAAAATAATCTAGCAATTTAAACAATCTTTCCGTGCGTTCAGCCAACTCCAATTCACTATCAGCAAAACTAAGATTCTTTCTTCCAGCTTGGATTCCAGAAATAGCATTCTGAAGACATCTAGCTTCATATTTAATCCCGTCAATAATTGGAACTGTTGTTATATTCATTTGTTTGAAAGAGAAAAATAATCTCCTATATAAATAATTCTTTTTTGGAAAAAAATCGGCAACAAAAATCTATTGTACAAACATAGTTTGATGGTAAATTTGAGAATATTCTTTGACTACATCACTGAAAGAATGACTGGAAATGTTACTATCGGCTATTTTCAACAGCTGCTCAAGCTTACTTTTCAATACTGAATTAATAGTCTGTTCCCGGTGCTCTTTTATCTCGGCATAAAGCCGGGCAATAAAAGTTGGTGAGCTTTCATTATCTGAGTACTTTTTTAGATCAAAATGGTCGCGAAAGACTCGTTCCATCATCGCATAATGCGATAACAGCATCTCTTCATGAGTATACCTGCCCAACAAAGGACCTAACAGCATCGCGGCTTTGTCGATTCCTGTCTCGATTCCGTTATGATACAATTCCCGACAGGAAGGTTCAGGGATGACTATCCTTCCCCGGCTGTATAAAGGATGCGAGAATTCATGTAAACAAAGGAAAGGCAAAGATTTTTTTAACAGCCCGATGTCCTCGTCAGTTTCAATATCAATATATTCTGCAAAATCTTCCGGAATATAAAGTGCTAATTGCTGCTTAATCTCCTGCCTCTGTTCAATTTTATGCTCCAAAACTTGACGAAGTACTTGCTGTAGTTCCATAATCGTTCCTCCTATTATATCTGATGGAAGCATATCCTCCTTCAGGTTCAGATAATCTGACCTCCTTCGGCAGCTTAATCCCAAAGTAATCTTCAATGCCCTTTCTTAAGGATTTGACTACATTTAAAGCTTCTCGGTATTGTGAAGTTAAACCAGTACCAGAAGGATTACAGCTTTTATTTCGTCCTAATTTACCAGTTCTGATCCCTAATTTACTGGCTTCTTCTCTCAGCTCTTCAATGTTTTCATCAATCTGCTCTGCAATCAAACTGCCAATATATCTGCCCAGCTCTGATTTGCTCTCTGTTGATTTTTGGTATAACTGTATCAGCACTAAGGGCTCTTTCAGGTTGGCAAGAGCTTTGTTAAGCAGCAACAAATCTTCATTTTCAAGACTGAATTTGGCTGCAGCCAAGGGCTCATGGACAGCAAAGCGGTCAGTTATCTTTTTGTACCATTCATCATGCCCCTGAAACTGCCGGCATAATTCTTCGTAATCCTCACTCTCAAGCAGCCTTTCTAAGATTCCAAGTCTCTTAAACTCAGGCAGAAGCAGCCGCTTGAATTTTCCATTTTTAATCATTGTCTCAATCACTTCTTCCAATTCCTCTTCATCACAGCCGGCAAGGTATCTTCTGAAACTCTTTAACGGCTGATGGCAGATCTGATATTTTCTAATAGCTTCTTCAGAGAAATAGACAAAATCATCTCCAGAAACATTGCGCTGCTGATAAAAAGGTTTTAATTTCTTTTCATTGGCTATCTTTACCAAATCAAATAAATCGGTTTTTAACATTCCCGCTGCTTCTTTTAATGTGTATTTAGGCATTATCTTAAACCTCGAATTTAACAAGTTATCTTCTAATCATACTATTTTCTCATACTATTTTCTCATCTTATTTTTTCTTCTAAAACCACTTTTTGTCTTTCAAGATTATATTTTATACCCCCATCTATTATTTGAGCAGCTAAATCAAACAAGTCAGTCCTCAACTTTCCCGCAGCCTCTCTAAGCAAATATTCTCTGCGAATAACTTCCAAAAGCGTTGGTTCAGGGCTGCCTTGTGTCAAGGAAATTCGTTTATCATAGCCGAGCCAGATTTTCTGGAGATGATATCGTACAGAACTCAATGACCTTTCCGCCAGGCTGTGCTGCCGCAATTGGTCATTCAGGACCTGACAGGCATAGATAGTCGCTCCTCTAGGTAATTTCTCTTCGGAGGAGCTTTTCTTCCATTTTTTAGGATGGTCCTTATCTTTACCGCAGTAGTATTCATCGACATACTTTAAGAGAGCTTGTTCTAAAAATTGCTGTTCAGAAAAATCTTCTGATTCTCTTAAATGCTGATTATCACCCTTAACATACTTTTGTCTCTGGAACTTGATGCTTTTATATTTTTCATCTAGAAATAAGAGCTGCTCATACAAAGCTTTTCTATGTTCCGGAGACTTACGGCCATACCGGCCATAAAATCTCTCGCCGGCAACATTCCTCATAATATATGATGAAAAACGCCATTTTCTTTTTTTTCCAACATTCTCTTCGACTATGAAATCGCCGATTTTTCTCAAGACTGCTTCGATTTCTGTACCGTCCAGCTTGGGAACATTTATTCTTAGATCACAACATTCAAAATCAGCAGCAGCGTATCCTAATCGTCCAATTATCTGTAAAAAAACCTCTTCAGGAGGATGATTGGGCTTGCCGCCGGAAGTATTGGTAGCATAAGCAGAAATCCTCTTTACACCACATAACCGATCAAGTGCCGGCCAGGTGCATCCCCTTATCTCCCGCTCCTGTCTTAGAAACTCGCTAAAAGGGATACTGCGTCCCTCTTCTGTAATATAATAAATTTTAGAATCCATTTTTTTTAAGCTTTCCATTAATCTCTCCATTAACAACAGTTTCAGGAACAATACTTGAAATGACACTTGAAATGGCAGAAGAGTCAGAAAAATGATTTGAACTCGATCCATCATCAAATCTGTGTTCATCAAACCCATCATCGGAATTCCTAGTCCACTCAGTTATTTCATAACCATAAGCTTTCAGCAAGTAAGGCAATAAGCAGCTGTCCACACTACCAGAAGAGGGATTTAAAGCGTAACATTCTCCTTGTTTTCTTCCCGGAGATTTTAATACCACGCCCTCTTTAACCAAACGCTTCAGCGTACGGTTATATCGAGAAGATAATTTTCTGTCCAAGCCTCCGGAATAATATTTAGCAACATTATCTTTAAGATATATTTCCGGAATAAAGTTGTCGCCGAAGGGTTTGAAAATTCCCTGTGGTCTAAATCCTTTGGTTATTATTAAATCCATCATCTCATAATCGATGCCTTTTGCTCTGATAGCCGCAATCGTCTCTGGATATACTCCTGAAGTTGGCAAGGATCCCTGAACATTCTCATCATTTATTCTAGCTGCCGTACCCTTAGTTGCTCTCAACTTTTGATTTATTTCCCTTAAACCATTAATAGTAGAGAATGTTCCTGGATGCCGAACATAATCAAATTCTTCCGGCAGTTCACCTGGATAATTTTGGTGGACAGCTTGAACGGCAGCCTTTAAAAGTTTAGAATATTTCTGAAAATTAAAATTAGCATGAAGTAAATCCTCTGGATTTGATTGGAAAAGACAGCTGACTATCCCCAAATGAGAGTTATCGGCATTATTAAAAATTGTATCTAATGCAGTAATCCTTTTTTCAAGTTCATCTACAGGAACAGTTTCAGGACTAGACACTTTCCTGGCTCGATTTTCATCAAAACCTAATATAGTTGTTAAGTAATCATAAAAATACTCTTCTCTAATTGGTTCTCTCTTCTCGACTAAAGGAACTGCTAACTCTTCTTCCACTACTGCTATTGCCTCTCCCAGCTGAGCTCCCAGCTGCTCTTCAATTACCGGCTGCTGCTCTCTGGCCAGATAATGAAGAAGATCGTCATCAGAGAAAAAAACTTTTCCTGTCGGCTGTTGAGGACTGGTCTGCTGTTGATAACCGATCTGTTGAGCATTGACTGATCTAACTAAATCAAACAAATCTAGTCCTAATTCTTTTGCCGCTTCTCTAAGAGATCTCATGTTTGTATATCTTCATTCAATAAAAAAGATTTAACTTATTGACCGCAGTTGACAGCATTATTTTTTTTCCGTATGTATTAGGCTGGGCCGGGCGGCGGGGACGGTTATGGACACACCGTTCAACTGTGTCTGTACCCAGAAAGTGCCTAATGTGCCGACGGCACATTAGCCCGAAGGGCATATCCTCAGTGTGCCTGTCCCGCCGCCCCATAATGGCGCTAGCCTAATACCTACTTTTTTTCCAATGTCACTTTTTTTCCAAAAGTCTATCATAATGCCCTTGAGTATAATGGGCCCGCCAGGTTCCTAGTTCACCCGAAGTTACTCCTGGAAATTCTTTCAGTATTATTTTAGTAGACTTCCCGGCATCTATTGCTTGGATTACTTTCTGCTTGAGACAAATATGACCTGCATCACCCTGATTTGATCCCGGCAGATCATAGATAAATGTACTCAAATCACTTTCTGAAATCCTCCATGCTTCTCTTTGCGGTGAGATTGAATATTTTTTTGCTGATAATCGGTTAGCCGATATCCAAGATCGGATCGTAGCAGCAGGAACTTTTAATCGCTCTGCACATTCGCCTGTCGTATAATACCTCTTTGAAGTTGTACCTGCAGCTTCATTTACGATTTTATTTACAGCTACACCTATAGTTACAGGATTTTCTTGCCGAGTTCTCCCATATCCCGTATTTTCAGAAGGCTTTACATCTAAAGCTGCCAGCTTATTCAAGTCCAAAACTCTAAGTGTAACATTAGCACTTTTAAATTCATCAGGATTGGTTAATCTTACTTCTCTTTGACCATCTATAATTATCTCCAGAAGGGCATCAGGCTGGCTGCCTGCGTCTCCGATTACAAATTCAGCTTTCTGGCCAATTAAGTAATTGCCGATGCTTTCAGCCAGATTCTCCATCAAGCTCGGGCTTTTGCTATATTGTTCAATTGTAATCGGGCATAATAGATGAGTTTCAGTGCCTTTCTGTTCGACCACGACAACGGCAGATATCGGCATTTCCAGAGAATTTCTTTCCCCTTCTCTATCTGCTGCCTCTTTATACATAGATTCCAAAGCTTTTCTAATCGGTTCAGCCCTTGCCTGAGTATAAGTGGCAATGATTTCTTGATCAACTCTTTGTTGAGCAGTATCTTCACCCATCAGCATCCTATAAAGAACATCTCTTGCTTCCAATTTCCCTGATAACATTGACAATTCAGCCTGAACTATTTTGTCTCTCTCCATTCCGGCGCTTTCAATTGTGGTGCCTAACTGAGTATATTTATTTCTAGCTTCAGCCAGCTGCCTTTCTAATTTGATTATATCTTGACCTAAAGCAGTATATTCTTCTGCTTTTTGATGTAGACCAACATAAAACTGTTTTAGTGTTTCTTCCAATGCCATTTTTCATTACCTTAAATATATAAATATAATATTTAACTTATGTAATTAAGAGTAGAAAAAGAGGTTATTTATAAAATTTACCATTAAAAAGTAACAATTTATTTCTTAATCTCTCCTCCTCCAGCAGGCAGGAATTTAATTATCTCGTCAAGATCTCCAGATTTAAGCTTGGATTTAATTTTCTTCGCTAAAACAGATTTCTTTTCCCGGCCGGGAATAACTACCACCAGATTAATCGTCTTTTTCTTAACCGCAGTTAAAGGCCCGCCAATTACCTGCTCATCCAGCAAACCAATTGCATACTCTAATTTTGGATGCAGATAGTTTGTCTTTCCTCGAATCATAAAACTCCCTTTAGACATATATTCACCAGCCTGAGCCTCTTTAGAAACCTGTTCCGGGTTGACGTAAAACACGTCCGCAGTACCATGCCCTAACTTCCAGGCTCTACTATAGACTGCCACCGCTTGAGCCGCTTCTTGAATTGTCTTCTCGCTAGCCTTCTGCCCGTCTTTAATTACAAAAAATGGCGAACCAGCCATATCCGTATGTAAAACCAAATCATCTTTATCCAAATGCTTCTTAATCACCATCTCGTTAGAAGTGGCATCTCTTCCGCCGATACACAAAAAATCCTCTGAAGAAAAGAACCAATGAAATTTCTCATACCATTCCTGCTTGCGTTGATTCTCTTTTTTCTGCTGCTTCTGCTCACATTCCTGTAAGAACTTATCTTCCTGCTGTTTTAACCTCTCCAATTCCCGCTGGCTTCTTTCCAGAGCTTCCTTTGCCCCTTTCAGCTTCTTTTTGGCTTTCTTAGCTAGATTAAAGTACGTCCCGGCATTTTCCTCTACGGATTTGTTAAGGTCGAATTCTATTGACATATTCAAGACTCGGTGTAATATTACTCTATGTAATATTAATTAGAAAACAGTTGATTATTTTAAAGGTTACCAAAAAAAATGTAAGAGTATTACTAAAACCATCTCTCATTCCCCATGAATCACAACTAACGACTGTGTCTTCTCTACGCCCTCCACTAACTGCAGTTTTTTCAACAATACTTGATCATACTCTTCCACATCCTTTACTCTGACAATAACAATTAAATCTCCTCCTCCGGTAATGATATCGGCTTTCTCCACAAAATAAAACTTTTTGATTTCTTTGGCAATATCATACTGTGACTTTTTTTTCTGCTTCAACAACGGCAGGCTGACCTGAACCAAAACATAAACCAGGAATCCTTTCTCAACCTTACTATAATCCAACTCCACCGTAAATTTCTTGATTATTTTCTTTTCTTTTAATTTCCTAATCCGGTTATGGACTGTCGTAATCGGCAATAGAGTTAGTTTGGCAATCCTGCGAGTAGGATAATCAGCATGCTCTTTCAGCACTTCCAGGATTTGTTTATCTTTCTCGTCCAGCATCTTCTTAATAGTGGAACAAATGTTCCAGAATATATAAATGTTTTGCTATTTTTGGGATAATATTCCACTAATTCTGGAAAATGTTTATATAAACAAGATTAGATTAATTTAATAAAATTTAACTGACCAAATCCGATTGAATATATTAAAAGCGAGGCTGCAATCTATGAAACCAGAAGACGAAATAATTTCCGAACTAAAAGAAAGCAAAATAAAGTATAAATTAGTAGTCCATCCTGAAGAAACAATCACTGCCCGTGAAAAAGCCCAATCCTTGCGCCGAGAAGGAATTGTTGGTGCTGGAATTATAAAATCAGTAGTATTCCGGTATAACCCAGACAACAGAGATGACCAAAAAAGCAGTAATGAAGAAAGCAAGCCTAAATATATTGTCGCAAGTACGCTGGGAGGAGCAAGGGTAAAAGAAAGTGAACTTCGAGTTGAATTTGGGTTGTCACAGCAAGAAGCAGAAAGTTTAACTTTAGATGGCATTGCTCTGGAAACTGTTACTGGAAAACGCAGAGGAGAAATTGGACCTTTAATCCCATTTGACCATGTAGACACAGAAAAAATTGATTTAAGCATTTACTTTACTCGAGATTTAATGCGAGAAGCTCAAAGTAATCCCAGAAAGCTTTATGACGTTCCTCTTAACCTGCGAGAGTCCTTGCTGATCACTCCTGCTAATCTTTGGAAAGTATTACACGAGAAAAGTCCGAAATATCACACAGCTTCTGAATTTGAAGAACAGATACCTTTTGAAATTATTAAAACAAGAAATGAACCGCGCCCGGACGGTCATTATTTTGCCGGAACACAAGTAAGATTTCGTGGACAGGATTATGAACTCAAACATCCCGGAAAATCCTCTTGTATAGCTTTTCCCCTTCCCTTTGAATCTGACGATCGGGGCCGAGTAAGAGTAAGGCTTCCTCTGGGATATGATCGCCTCGAAAAGAGTTTAAGTTAACTTCTCTTCTTCAATTTCAAAAGTGGTCAACCTACTTACTGTAATCAGAACCAAAAAGTCAGAGATAAAAGCTGGAAATGATTCTAACTTTGCTAATTTAACATATTAACCAAAAGATTTAAATATTCCTATTTGGTTAACACATTAATGAACGAAATACTTCCAGATTTATGGTCAAATTTCCAAGAGTTTCTGGCCAGCGCAGAAAAAGATCAGCAGGAACAAAGATATAACCCCGCTATCTCATCATATTTCAAGGCGATTGCTATTCTCTGCGATTACAATATTTATAAAACCAGAGGCCTGCTTCCCAAAAACCATAAAGAACGATTTCTTTTTCTAGAAGTCCATTACAGAGAAGCCTATGAATTAATCTCGCCTTTATTTAAAGAATACACCGACAGTTATAATCTTCGGATAAAAAAAGAACAAGTACAGAGGTTAAAAGAAAGTGTCGATAAGCTCAAAAGAATTTTCTCAATTAAAGAATAAATGGAAAAAAAATTGGAAAGATGAAGTTGCTGATATCTTCTTATTTGGTTCTGCCCTGAAAGGCAAGTCCAATCCTAATGACATAGATATCTGTTTTGTGTTTAAAGACAAAATAAACTTAAGCATAATCAAAGAAGCAGAACTTCTGCTTAGCGACAAATTTCATCTCAGCTCTTTACTAGCTGAAGATTTTATTAAAGAAGTACATTCGCTTTCTCGTACCATCCTGCTGGAAGGAAAAAGCCTTCTTTCCGGCAAAAAAATGGCTGAAAACTATAAATTAACTCCCAGACTGCTTTATTGCTACGACTTATCAACAGAACCGGCCAGCAAGAAAGTACGTTTTGTCAACTTAATGCGGGGAAGACGGGGAGAAGAAGGAATAGTCGCCAGAAATTTAGGAGAATTTATTTCTAGCAGTGCTTTTTTAATGCCGATAGAGAAAGATAAAGAGATTCAAGAAATACTGGACTTCTGGAAAATCAAATATACCCGCCGGAAATTATTGTTAATGGGTTAACCACCAAGACAAAAATAGTGTTTTTGGTTAATTGGTTAAAACAAAAATTGAACCCAGCCATTCTCTCTTCAATTCTAAAAACCTATCCTCATTAATCGCTTCTCTTATCTCCTTCATTAACATACTGAAATAATACAAATTATGATAAGTCATTAAAGTATAAACTAAAAGTTCTTTGGCTTTAAACAAATGTCTTAAATAACCTCTTGAAAAGTTCTTGCATACATAACAATTACAATTCTTGTCCAGAGGAACATTCTCATCTCTAAACCCAGCCGTAATCTTCATCCTAAACTTATTCTCAACCTTCCCTCCCGACTCTGGCAAAACAAAGAACTGCCCTACGCGAGCTAATCTCGTCGGCAAAACACAGTCAAAAGTATCTAAGCCCAGCTCAACATAATTAAACAAATCTTCTACCGCTCCAATCCCCAATAGATGTTTAGTCTTCTCTTCAGGAAGGTGCTTCATCGCACTCTTAACCAGCTCAAAACTTTCCTCTTTGGGATCACCAAAAATACTGCCGATAGCTAAGGCATCAAAATCAAGAGCAGCAATAAACTTAGCACTCTCCTCTCTTAATTCCGGAAACCTTCCTCCCTGAACTATACCATACAAAGCCTGCTTTTTGTCTTTATTCAGCTTCTTGAACTCTACAAGACTTCGTTCTTCCCATTTATGTGTCCTCTCTAAAGACCTTTTTGTAGTCTCATAATCAGCTTGAATTTCTAAACACTGGTCAAAAGCAAAAATTAAGTCCGCCCCCAGCTTTCTTTGAATCTGCATCGATTTTTCCGGAGTGAAACGATGTTTAGAAGCATCAATCGGCGATTTAAAAGTAGCTCCCTCATCATCTACTTCACATAAACCACCATTCATGCTGAAAACCTGAAATCCTCCGGAATCCGTAAAAAACGGCTTGTTCCAGCCGGAAAACTGCTGCAGCCCCCCTAATTTTTCTACTATCTTTTCACCAGGCTGCAGATAGAGATGAAAAGTATTCCCTAAAATAGCTTCAAAACCAAGCTCAGTCAACTGCTCAGGTGTAAGAGCTTTAACCGTCCCTTTGGTAGCTACCGGAATAAAAGCCGGAGTCTTGATTTCACCATGCCTAGTACTAATTACTCCAGTCCTGGCCGCACAGTTCTTTTCCTGATGAGTTATTTTGAATGCAAACATTTTTAGTTCGAAATGAACGTACTTTAAAAAGATATTAACTTTCAGTCCTCAACTGATAATATGGAACTTAAAGAACTGTTAAAATTTATATTGATGAACAAGTTTTAAATTACTTCTCTAAAAGCCATTTCCAAATTGGTTTTACAATTATCTTTTTGCCGCCTACTTTCAATTCTTCTTCCCGCTCCATAGTTAAAACAAGCCCTTTTTTTAGCTTTAATTTAGCCATGACACCAAGCAAACCAGAAATCTCTCTTTCTTGATTCTCTTTGTTAAAATCATAGCAAACTTGTATTGACTCAGTAGCATTTATTCCTTCTTTTAAAACAAAATCACACTCCTGCTCTTCTGAAAAATAGTAAATTTCTTTTCCTCTTCTTTTCAATTCAAGAAAAACAAGATTTTCGAGTAGTTTCCCATGATCTTTTGAAAACCTAAACCCGAGATAACTTGCCAAGGCATTATCAATGATATAAACTTTTTTCGCAGAACGAATCTGTCTTTTTAAAGAATAATCAAAACTAGAAACTAAAAAGGATAAATAGCTGTTCTCCAAATAATTAAAATATTCTTTTATAGTAGTCGGACTGGAGATATTTAATAATTTTGTTAAAGAATTAAAACTGATCTTATTAGAAAGATTTGTAACTGCAAGATGTACTAAATCTTTTAAATTCCTTTCATTAGATAATTTATATCTAACTAAAATATCTCTATAAAGAATATTTTCATATAATAACTTCAAATAATCCTTATTTTTATCTTTAATGTATTCTGGAAACCCGCCTTCTAACAGGTATTCATCAAAATACGTTTTAAGAGAGGCTTTAGAAGAAGCGCCATAAAAAGAATTATGATCTAATTTAAACTTTTTAAATTTTAAAAATTCATTAAATGAAAATGGATACATTTTAATTTCAAGATATCTTCCAGTCAAATGAGTTCTCAGCTCTCTACTTAACATAGTTGCATTAGAACCGGTCACCAACACTTTTTTTCCGTCATCATTTAACCTTCTTACAAATCTTTCCCATCCAACAATATTTTGTATTTCGTCAAAGTAAAAGATATTTCGTTCTCCATAAAGTTCAATAAAAGTTTCGTAAAGCAATTGAAAATCTTCTACTTTGAAGTTAATTAATCGTTCATCATCAAAATTAAGATAATAACCGGTATAAAGAGACTTAATCTTTTTAAGAAGGGTTGATTTACCGCATCTCCTTATCCCCGAAATGATAATAACAAATTTATTTTTAATATATTCCCCTAAAACGCCCTCATTATCCCGAGCGATTAAATCCGGTTCTGTATGGTCCCTATTCTGGTCCAGTATGATCTCTTTTAATATTTCCCTATTCATAACGTCTTTACTTGTTCATTATTTATAAATGTTTCCATTGTAAATGGATACGTTAATGCAATAGTCTCCATCATAAATAGATATATTTAGGTGTCCTAAACAGTCAAAGGCCATTTTAGGAGTTGGTAATGAGAGGAAATTCAGCTGATTTGCGATCGTGTATAATTTCAATCGCCATAAAAACCTTTATAAAATCGCTGATTTATCTTCATATTATGTCCGAAAAATTCCTTTCTATCCAGGAAGCGATGAATAAAAGTAAAGGCACAGTCTCCGTTAGAGGCTGGGTTCA
>Ga0209541_10012737_pt1 | contig 12969 bp, 9 predicted proteins | sample RifCSPlowO2_01_FD_184027 | JGI IMG/M metagenome (GOLD analysis project Ga0209541, IMG submission 184027) | Groundwater microbial communities from Rifle, Colorado - Rifle CSP2_plank lowO2_0.1 (SPAdes) (version 2) | ecosystem: Environmental > Aquatic > Deep subsurface > Groundwater | place: Rifle...
CCTTTACAATTTTGTTTATAATCGGGCAGTAAGAAGTATGAATTTTGAGTACGTTAAATATTTGCCTATCAAACGTATTCCCATCTCAGACCAAAATAAGATTATAGACTTGGTTGATAAATTACTCAGATTAAATCAGGAGATTAATATTTTTAAAAATTCTAATAATAAAAAAGAATTGGTTAATACCAAAAAAAAGATAGAATATATAGAACAGCAATTAGATAAAGAAATTTATTCTATTTATGGTTTGACAAGAAGTGAGATAAAGGCTATTGAGGAACTAGTATAATTTAACCCCTTAATTATTAATTTTTAGCTTCCCAAAAGCTATTTAAATCACCTCTTACTCTCAATCTGCCTTATGAGGACATCGGTAAAAAAGGGGTTTAGTTTTGGTCTAACATCCAGTGTGCTTACTACTCTAGGCTTGATAATTGGCTTATATGTTGCTACACACTCAAAGAGTGTTGTTATAGCAGGGATTATTATAATTTCTCTGGCAGATGCAATATCATCATCTTTTGGAATACGTGTTTCAGAGGCATATGAAGCAAAACGCCCATTCTGGGAGGTTTGGGAATCAACTATATCTATATTATTATCGAAGTTTGTTTTCTCAATATCATTTATTATTCCGATATTATTCTTTACATTATCAACATCAGTTGTAATTAGCGTAATCTGGGGGCTATTGTTAACATGCTTATTTAGCTATTTTATGTCAAAAAAACAAAAAAGGAAGCCAGCAAAATTAATAATAGAGCATTTAATAGTTGCAATAATTATTATTGTAATAACTTATTATTTAGGAAAATTTACAACTAACTTTTTCTCTTAATAAGACAAAAAATTAATCCTACAATTAGTCATTTTTTTATAAAAATCTAATTCATGTTTTTTGGTTTTTGGCTCAAAGATTACCTGATCTAGGCCTGACCAGAAGCAAAACCATCCACCTGGCTCTAAGAGAACAAATAAAAATTTAGTAAAAATAGTATTTTCTCTAAAAGATATAAAAACAGCCAAAAACATTAATAATATTCCAAATAAAGTAAATAATAAACCCTGCTGGACCATAGTCTTAATTTCTTCATGAACTAAATCATAATGCCTTTTGAAGTATTCTTTTAATCTTTTTTTAATTATTTCTTCTTCATGCAGGCTTCTTTTATTATGGGGGACTAAAAATTTTAGATCAATACCTTTTAAACTCTTATCTACAGTTGCTCTTTTAGCCTCGTTCAAGAAATCATCTGACAAAGTTCTGACACTATAATTTCTTGGGTCAAAATCAGAGAAAATATCATTATAACTGTTTAATAATAGACTAATTTCTGAGGCTTGTACTGCTTTAAACTCTTCCTTCATAACTTTAATTAGAAATATCTTATATATAAATTATTTGTAATAGATTTATCCAAAAATCTTTTTAAACCAGTCAATAATCTTTTCTAAGAAACTTGTGCTAATACATTTTTTGCTTACACAAACATTACTATCACACTCATAATTATTATTACAAGGTGATTCTCCTGATAATTGTGGTTTTAATTCTTTGTTTATATCGCAAAATTTATTATTAATTCTCACTCCGATTGGAATACATGTTTCTTCATTTATTTGACAACCTTGACAAAAGATTGATTCTTTTATAATATCTTCTTCTAATAATTTTGTTTCTCCGCCTACTGATTCAACTTCTCCACCTTCTTCACTATAACCTAAACATACACCATCTTTACAACCATTTGGACATTTTATATCTCTCCAAGTAGTTGTTTTATAAGGAGTTTCACAATAATATTCTCGAAGTCCACATAATTCTCCACTACAATCATTCCAAGGTTGCATTTTTGCATCAAGTTTTTCACAATAATCAGTGGCAGAAGGTCCATCTTTATTTCTGGATTCAGTTATTGTTCCTTCAACATTTGGATTAATTCCATTATCTGTATCTGTACATTTTGAAGGAGTAATAGAACATACTGCTTTGTTACAATAAGGTGCTTCAGCTGGACATATTATTTCTATATTAGTAGCAATTCCTTCTTCATTACAAACAGCTTCGTGTAAAATACCTTTTTCATTTGTAAGAAAATCACAATAATCTGAAGTTCCCCAACCATTAATGCCTGTTACTTCACCAGCTTCATTTATATTTTCTCCATTATCAGAATCATTACATTTATCTAATTGTGGTTGTTCTGGCTCCTCTGTTTCAATACAGTCCTCTTTTTTTGAGATTTCTAAAGTTGCAGTATTTGACGGAGAATCATAACCTTTAAAAGAAGTTTCTTTATTTTTTATAAGTATACATTTAATAACTTTTTCACTTGAAGCTGAAATTGTTTCTAAAGCACCATCAACATCTACAATAACTGCATTAGCTGAACCAACCCTAACTAGAGTAATATTTTTTCCATCAATATATGTTGTATCTTTTACATTTAAAAAACAATCAGAATTTTCTGAACATTCAATGTATTTTGCAAAAACAAAGGAACTAAATAATAAAAATATTCCTAATAACAGAATTATTCTTTTCATAATCAATAGTGTTGAAGGGATATTTATATAAAACTTTCTTTTTTGAAATTTTCAACAGATAGTAAATTATTTATAGTATTATATAATTAAGTGATTATGGATAAAAGAGGTATTAGTGTTATTATTGGTAGCATTTTATTAATCTTAATTGTTGTTTCTTTATTTTCTGTTGTTATTTTTTTTATTAAAAAAAATTCTGAAAAGGCAATAAAACAAGGAAGCGAAAGTTTTGAGAAAATATTTGATTGTAATGATATTGATTTAGAAATTGAAAAAGGTTGTTTTCAAGCAACATATGAAAGTTCTAGTGATAAATGGAGAAATGAAGCTGTGGGGATAATGATTAAAAACAATAAAAATTTTAATATAAATGCTTTTAGTATTAAATATAGTAGTGGAGAGAGTGATATTGGTGTTGGAGGGAGTACTGCAGAATTAGGAAATTATGAAGCCCAATATATTACTATCAAAATTCCTTCTAATTCAGATTGGAATGATTGGAGAAATAAAGATTATTGGATTAAGTTATATCCTATTATAAATGGGCAAACTTGTAATTTAAATGAACATAAAATAAATATAAAGGGGTTTTTTTATGAAGATTGTTAAATTATTATTAATTTTTTTAGTAATAATCCCTATAGTTAGTGCTGTTGATGTTAGAATTGAAAATAATGTATTAATTGTAAATGGACAAGAGTATAGTAATTCTATTGATATTTATAAAGAAGGAGAACAGATAGCAACAAGATCTATTAGATTACAAGGATGTGAGGGTGATAATATCTGTAGGGGTGAAACAAGAACAAGTTTAACTGGATTAAATTATGACAATTCTTATTATTTCTTTGTTTATAATAATATAAAAAGAATAAGGGAGAAGTTTTATTTTGGTTTTAGTGGAAGCAGTGGATATATTGGAAAGGGATGGTATGAAAGTTGTAGTTTAAGTGAGGAATGTGCTTCTGGGAATTGTGTTGGACCTGAATATCACTGCTGTCCAATTGATAAAGAATGTTTTTATAATAACAAATGCTATGATATTGGAGAGTTTACTTCTAATGGAGAGTATGTTTGCTCTGATTTAAATACATTTCAAACTTGTAATGATTATTGTAATAGTTTAGGAATGAAATGTGTTAATGGAGAATGCGTTGGTGAAGAAACAAAAAAGGTGAAATGTGATTTGGGTTGTGCTGATTTAAATGGTGATGGAATTGTTAATGATGAAGACATCGACCTTTTTGGAAAAAAGTATGCTTATTCTTTTATTGGCGATTCTAAATATGATTCTATTGCTGATTTTGATGGAGATGGGAGCATAAACCAAAAAGAGGTTAATTGTCTTGGGCTTTTTTATGGTAAGAATTTAGACTGTAATAAAGTTAGTTTAAGTATTGCAACTTTAAAAGATGTGTATAATGTTAATGAAGAGATTAAAATTACTGATCCCCCTAATGGATTAAATTTTGATGATAATAAGATTATAGATTATATTGTTAATGAAGATGTGATAGATAATTCTTTAATAGATTACAAAAGAGAATTAATTATTGAAGGTATAAATAAAAAAAGATCAATAAATATAGGTTATATTATCCAATTTAAAGAAAAATCTGTATTAGAAAAAAAGATTGAGATTGAAAAAAGTGCCAAAGAAAATGAAGAAAGTTTCTTAAGCCCTGCTTATAAACTTGCTACTAATGTTTTACCAACAAGCTTGGAACCTACTCTAAATTCAAATATTGAAAAGAAAATTGGAGATTATAAAATTGAACTCTCTAAAGACTTAGAAAAAAATAAAGAAAAAATACTAAAAAAATTAACTAAAAATAATAAAATAACAGGAAGGGCTGTTGGAACTAATAAAAATCAAATTGAAATTTTATCGGAATTTATTGATGTTTTCAATGGAATTGCTTTAGATATTTCTGAAGAAGAAGCAAAAGAAATAGAAAAAATTAGTGGGGTAAAAAAGATTTATCCCAATTATATTATTTACTCGGCTTTGATGGATTCAGTCCCCTTAATTAGTGCTGATAAAGTTTGGAATTTGGGTTATACTGGAAAAGGAATTAAAGTGGCGGTCCTTGATACAGGAATTGATAAAAACCATCCCGATTTATTAGGAAAAATTACTTTAGAAAATGATTTTGTTCTTTCTTCTTTTATAGATAATGAGAAAGAGATGGGTGATGGCGATGATGATAATATTGCCCAAGACCATGATGGTCATGGTACTCATGTTGCTGGAATAATTGCTGCTAATGGTCAAATAAAAGGGGTAGCGCCTGATGTGCAATTATATGCTGGAAAGGTATTAGGTCCGAATGGGGCACCAGAATCTTGGATTATTCAGGGCATAGAATGGGCATTAAATCCTGATGGAAATCTATTAACTGATGATGGTGCTAATATTATAAGCATGAGTCTAGGAGGGCCTGGAGATCCTGATGATGCAATATCACAGGCAGTTAATCTTGCAGTTGATTCAGGTGCTGTTGTAGTTATTGCAGCAGGTAATAATGGCCCTATATATTCTACAATTGATTCACCAGGTGTTGCAAAAAAAGCCATCACTGTTGGAGCATCTGATAAAAGTAATTCATTCGCAGCTTATAGTTCAAGAGGACCTATGTTATTAACAGCAAAACAAATGAGTGATAGAGAAAATTATGAAATAACAAAACCAAATATTATGGCTCCAGGATCAGATATTTATTCATCTGTTCCAGGAGGCAAGTATGATACTAAATCTGGGACTAGTATGGCTGCTCCTCATATATCTGGTGCTGTAGCATTATTAAAACAAGCACATCCTGATTGGATACCTGATGATATTAAATCTGCTTTAATGAACACACCTTTAGATTTGGATTATAATCCTTATATACAAGGTACAGGAAGAGTTGATATTCTCAAAGCCTTAAATACAAAATTCATTGTCAACCCGGCGACTATAAACTTTGGTTATGTTGATTTAGATTCTAATTTATGGAGAAAAGACATTTCAATGGAAATCAAAAATCTAGACCCTAATCCAATCACATATGCTATATCTATTGATATGGAAAAAAAGCAAGGGATAGAAGCTAGCACTTCTAAACAAATTATTACCATATCTCCGGGTGGAACGGCAAGTTTTGATTTCAATGTAATTGTGGATAATAGTATAGCAAAATTTAATGAGAATGTTCCTGATGAGAAGTCTAGAAGGATTGTTGATGAGTTTGTAGATTATCATGGGAAGATTATAATTGCTTCTCCTTTACAGACAATAAAAATTCCTTTTAATTTCTTTAAAAAGAAAATAGATTTTGAAGTTGTGAAATCTACTAAAGATAATTCATTTGAAATTATTGTTGTACCTCCTATTAAAATAGTTTCTTCTCCAACTGCTACTATTACAAATCCTAGTGGAATCACCTCCAAAATAATCAAATTTATTCAAGAGGAAGAAAATTCTTTAAGATGGTATGGTTGGTTTAATCCAACCGAAACTGGTTTACATACTATCTCAGTATCTTCTGATGAATTAAAAGAAAGTACAGTATTTAAAGAGATAAATATTGATATAACTCCTCCAAACATCTATATAGGTCTTACTGGTACTCAAGATGGTTCTATAAAGATTGATGTTAGCTCTAATGAAGAATTCTCATCAAAATTTTTTTATCCAAGAATGGTTAACCTTGATAATTTAAAAAAAGAGGGTTGGTATAATCCATATATGTCATCTATATTCTCAAATAACAATAAGTATTACCTTTTTTTCCAAATGATAAAAGATACCCCAGAGATGGGCAAAATAGTAATGATAAAAAGTACCAATTATGGTGTAAGTTGGGAAGAGCCAAAAATTCTTGAGTTGGGGGAAACTAATGATGTACTTCGCTATTCCTACACTAATCCATTTTATTATTATTTAGAAGAAAATAATAATAAATTATATTTGTTTATCACGACTACTACAGGTGACATACGCTCTTTTTGCGTAAGCATGAATGATGGAGATTCGTGGGATTGTAATACTATTAAGACACCAACCTTACCTAAAAATAGTGAAAGCAAATTTACAGCCTTTAAAAATAAACTATATGTTTTTTTTAAATGTAATGAAAATGAATATGATCAGTTTAGAGATATATGTTTTAAGACGAGTGATGATGATGGTTCTATTTGGAGTAATTCTAAAAAAATTGAGACAGGTCATATCTATCCATATATTTTTCATTTTGAACTTAAACATGATGATTATATTCATATAATTTATTCTACATCAGAAAAAGAATGGCCAGAAATCAGCAATTTGAAAGACACAAAATGGAAACTGATGTATATAAAATCTTTAGATGGCACTAATTGGGAGGGTTCTGAAATATGCAATTATCTTGATTTAACTACTTTAAGCATAATAGATTTAGATATTAATGAAGATTTTGTACATGTTACATTTACAGATTTTGATAAAGATATATATTATGTTAAAAGTAAGAATGATGGTAATAGTTGGGGTACTTGTAGAAAAGTTGGTAATGAAGGATTTTACTTTTTTTCTCCCATTGTAGTTAATAATAAGAAGGTATCAATAGTTTTGCAAGATACTTTAAAAGAAGGGATGCTTGGTGGTGATATACAATATATATTAAGTAACAACAATGGTGATTCTTGGAGTGAAAAACAAAATTTGAGAGAACTATATTTTTCTTGGTATCCAAAAACTGTACTTGATGAAAGTGGTCAATTTATAATATGGCAGGAATCTTTTGGTATGGGCTATCAGTGGGATTTGTTATACACCAAAGATACTAAAATTGATACTATGATTACTCAACCAGATACTATAGAAATATATTTGCCAATGACTTGTTCTGAGAAAGAATGTTATGGAAAATTTAAACCAATTCAGAAAGGAGAATACGTTTTAAATGTTAAAGCTTATGATATAAATAGTAATATGGGTGAAAAAACAATAAAATTTAATTTTCCTATAGAATTTACAAGACCTCAATCGAAAATATTTAATAATGGAAATAAAATTATTTATGGAAATTTATCAATTTATATACAAAAATATAAAAATAATAAATGGGTAGATTATTCTAATCCATTTAAAAATATTCAATTAAGTGTTAAACCAAATGAAGTAGTTAAATTAGATCAAATTTTTAATTCAAAGATTTTTAATCCTAAAGGAATAAAAATAAATGAAGTAGGAAAATATAGACTTTATACAATTTATGAATATGAAGAAAATAAAGCAGAGGCTAATTGGGAATTTGAAGTTAAATAGAAAATATTAAAAACTTCTTAATATTTAATTATATATAGAAAAAATGAAACAAAATAATCATGAGAGAGAAATTCAAGATGGCAAAAGTCATATTGATAGACTACAAGGTGAGTTGAATTCTATAGGGGTTAGTGTTCTAGACTTTTTTAAATATCTCCAATCAAAATGGATTAAACAAAACATTAAAGGAGATTATATAAAATATATTGAAAGAGTTCTTAACAAACCAATAAATAAACTTATTGAAATTAAATTAAACGAAACACAAGAAAAAGGGTTAGAAAAATTAATAAAAAATAAAAAGTATGACTGGGGTGATATAAATTTTCATATTAATTATAGAATAACTACTTATCAAGATTTAATAGAAATCATAGGAGAAATCGAACCAGAAATAGAAAAAGTCATTAAAATGGGGTATAATCTTTCAATAATGCCCGTTGCTTTAGTTACTAAAAATAAAGATTTATTAAATAAGTTTATACCAAAAAAAGATTTCTTTATAGACCATATTGCTAAAAGCTGGGATCCTTATGGAATTTTTGTAGAAAAAGTAAAATTATTTAGGGAAGGATTTTACTTAGCCTCTCAAAAATTTGAAAGAAGTGTTTTAATGAATATTACTTCTGCTTGCCCGCTTGGTTGTGTTGGTTGTTATAAGGGGGTTTTTACGAGAGTTATTGGAAAGAAATTTTATACTGACTTGGAAAAGGCAGTAAATAAACAGAGTAGATTATTAGTAGAACACTTGAATGAACATCCCAAAATAAAAACTGTTATTATTAGTGGTGGAGAACCATTATTATTAAAAAATAAAAGTCTTAAAAAAATTCTTCAAGAGTTTAAAAAGACTAAATATTTGGGAGAACTTAGAATTTGTACAGGAGTAATTTTTCAAGGGTTACCATTTAGGATAGATGATGAGCTCCTTGATATGCTCGAAGAATTTGAAAATGAAACAGGAATAAAAGTTAATTTTAATGCTCATCTCGGGCACCCAGAACAATTTACACCAGAATCTTTAATTGCAATAAGAAAAATAGTCAAAAAAGGATTTCTAATAAATAGCCAAGTTCCTTTACAAAGAAATGTTAATATTTTTATAGAAGATTTTGATAAAACAATGGACCTTCTTTATCAACTTGCTCAACTTCAGGGGATTAGCGGAGTAAGATCTTATAAATATATTTTACATATGAATTTTGGAAGTTTGGAATATTCTGTTCCTTTAGAGTTTATGTTGGATGTCTTAGCTGAACTTAAATACCGGCTTGACCATCCTTGGCCAGAAACTTGGCAACCAATTTCTTATTCTATACTATGCCAAAAAGGAAACATTCTTTTGTCTCCTCAAATGTTATATATAATTAAAAAAGAGGTTCACGAAGATAAAGATTGTGTTGTTTATCATATTCCTGTTCCAATGAAAAATAGAAAATGGGAAATTGTAGAATATACTGAACCTATTCTCAAAGGATATAATGATAATCCAAAAAGTTTAGAGGATCGGAAGATTTAATTTTGGCACTTATTTAAAAGCACAATACTTAATGATATATTGAATAGAAAAGAATAAAAACTTCTTAATATTTAATCTTAGAATGCTGCAATTTTATAACACATTAACAAGGAAAAAAGAGATATTCAAACCAATTAAAAGAGGTCAAGTAGGAATTTATTCATGTGGCCCAACAGTATATTGGTATCAGCATATTGGTAATTTAAGGACTTATATTTTCTCTGACATATTAAAGAGAGTTTTAATTTATAATAATTATAAAATTAAACATATAATGAATGTCACTGATGTTGGTCATTTAACTTCAGATGCTGATGAAGGAGAGGATAAAATAGAAAGGGCTGCTGCTAAAGAAGGAAAGAAAGCAGAAGATATATCTAATTTTTATTGGAAGGTTTTTAGGGATGATTTTAAGAAATTAAATATAAAAGAGCCTGATATATGGTGCAAAGCTACTGAGCATATTCAGGAACAGATTAATTTGATTAAAAAATTAGAGGATAAAGGGTATACATATAAAACATCTGATGGAATTTATTATGATACTTCTAGGTTTAAGGAGTATGGAAAGCTAAGTAAATTAAAAAAAGAGGGTTTAGAGGCTGGAAAAAGGATAACATTAAAGGAAAAAAGAAATATTACTGATTTTGCTTTATGGAAATTCTCTGAAATTCCTGGGAAAAGACAGCAAGAATGGAATCCAAAAGATTTTGGTGCAGATTTTTCAATTGGGTTTCCGGGATGGCATTTAGAGTGTTCTGCGATGTCAATGAAATATCTTGGAGAGCATTTTGATATTCACACAGGTGGAATTGATCATATACCAATACATCACACAAATGAGATTGCACAGTCAGAGGCAGCAACAGGAGAAAAATTTGTAAATTATTGGATGCATGGTGATTTTTTAACATTTAAAGGAGAAAAGATAAGTAAAAGCAAAGGTGGATTATATACAATTTCAGAATTAGAGGAATTAAATTTTAATGCATTAGATTTTAGATATTTATGCTTGAATACCCACTACAGGAAAAGATTGAATTTTTCATTAGATATTTTGAAAAATGCCAAAATTTCATATGAAAGACTGAAAAATATTATCCTAAATTTAAAAACTAAAAAGGATTCTTGTAAAACAAAAAAATATGATGAATATAAAAATAGATTTAAAGATTATATTAATGATGACCTTAATATGCCAAAAGCATTATCAGTTTTATGGGGAATGCTAAGGGATAAGAAATTAGGAAGCAAAGAAAAATTAAGGCTTGCTTATGAATTTGATGAAATTTTTGGTTTAAGTCTTGATAAGATTAAACAAGAAGAGATTTCTTTGGATATTAAAAAACTAATTAAAGAAAGGGAAAGGGCAAGAAATAAAAAAGACTTTAGAAAAGCTGATGAAATTCGAAATAAACTACAAAAAATTGGAATAATTCTGGAAGATACACCAAAGGGTGTTGTTGTAAAAAATGAGTGAATTAAAATCATTAATAACTACTTTAAAAGATGCTATAAAAGAAACAAATTTTAAAGAAAATAAAAACTTCAAGAGTTATAAAGAGATTAAAACTAATTATAATTTATCTTTAATAAAAAGCTCTATACAAAAATTGAAATCTTATATTTTATCAAATAATGATCCTAATTTCTCTTCTTTAATTTATGATTTGGATTTGGCGTTTAATAAAAATGACAAAATTAGTATGCTAAATACCTTAGAAAAGATAAATTCATTGAATAAAGATTTTTCAGTTATTAAAAAAGATATTCATTTTAAAGTTCCTGCTCTTCCTGCTGATATTAAAGATGATATAGCAGCAGATATTAAAGAGCTTGAGAGATGCTTTAATGTTAATTGCTTTAGATCTTCTATTATATTATGCGGCAGGATTCTAGAAACTGCTTTACATCGCAAGTATTATGAGATTACTAATATGGATTTACTTGAAAAAGCACCTGGAATTGGGTTAGGGAAGTTAATAGCTAAGTTAAAAGAAAAGAATATTGAGTTTGAGCCTGGCTTGACACAACAAATCCATTTAATTAATAATGTCAGAATCTATTCGGTACATAAAAAAAGCTCGTCTTTTACACCAACCAAAAAACAAACCCATGCAATAATTTTATATACATTAGATGCATTAAATAAATTGTTTTAAAATGTTACATAAAAAACCATGCCCTGTATGCGGTCATTTTTCTAATGAGTATGTTCTAGAATGTCCCTGTATATGCCATGGTCCTTTTAGGATAAAAGCTCTTAAAAAATGATTATCTTCTTACAGTATGTCCTCTACAATACCTATAATATTCTTTAAAATTCCTTTGTTTAATTGATCTTAACACAGCTGGAAGATATTTGGCAAGCATGCCTTCTATTTCTTGTCTTTTTTGTTCTAAAAGCTCTTTTTGTTTTTTCTCAGATAAATGACTATAAGATTCAACATCATATCCTATTTGTTTTAATCTACTTAAAATTTGTCTAGCAGGAACAGGATAATGAATTAAACCAACCTTTGCTATTTCTTCTCCATGTCTTTCCCAATACTCTCTTTCAGATTCTTCTGTTTCTATAACAATGTTTTCTACACTTTTCATACTGTTTGTTACTAAAAAGTGGTATATAAATCTTCTCATTAATAATATCCGACATATCCGACATGCACGCGCAGGGTTTATAAACAAATAACTCTTAATATTAATTAAATTGAATAATAAATACAAGAAGATAAAAGAGATGAGGAAAAATGGATATTCTTATGGAGAAATAGTTAAAGCACTTAATGTCTCAAGAAGGGATATAACAAAAATAGCTAAAATCACTTCATTTTCAAAAGAAGGAAAAAGAAGATATTATCAAGAAGTTACTGGTATAATAAAACCTATCAAAAAACAAAAACAATTCTTAACTCCAGCAAAGGTAAGAATAATAGGGAATTTACTTTTTGATGGTTCTGTTTTTAAATCAAAAGGGTATCATTATTCTGTAATGTATGTTAATAGTTCAGAAGAATTAGTTAAAATATTTTTTAAAGATTTAGAAAAAGTATATGGAGTAAAAGCTACAATTTTTGAAGAAAAAATAAAAACTAAGGTTTATATAGCAAAATCTAATTCAAAATTAATATATTTTGATTTATTAAATTATATAAAATCCTATTCTACATCTAATAAATTTGCAGAGATTCCAAAAGAAATAAGAAAGGGATCAAAAAAATTAAAGATAGAATTTTTACGCACCTTTTGGGATAATGAAGGATCTATATCAAAAAAATGTATAATTAGGGGGTATTCAAATAGTTCTAAAGTAATAAATCAATTGGCTAAAATCCATAAAAAATTAGGTTTTGAAGTTACAATTTATCAAGATAGGGGTAATTCTAATATAAATTATATTTTGAATATAAGAAAGAATATTAGAAACTTAAAAAAATTCTATAAATATAAATTATTTACAGATTATTCTATTGCTACTCGTGGGGTTTTTTATGGGATGAAAAAAATAGATATACTCAAACATTTTTTAGATAAAAGTAAAGAGCAAGATTTAAAAACCCTTAATTCATTAAAATTATCGAACGGTCATAGTGCCCTGGTTCCACCC
>Ga0209541_10012740_pt1 | contig 12965 bp, 16 predicted proteins | sample RifCSPlowO2_01_FD_184027 | JGI IMG/M metagenome (GOLD analysis project Ga0209541, IMG submission 184027) | Groundwater microbial communities from Rifle, Colorado - Rifle CSP2_plank lowO2_0.1 (SPAdes) (version 2) | ecosystem: Environmental > Aquatic > Deep subsurface > Groundwater | place...
CTTTACCAAGCCATATAGCTAAGACATAGAATTAGTAACTTTCGCAATTCATCCCCAACGCTAAAGCGTGGGGATTTCTTGCTCAGAAGTTATTTAAAATAAACATACCCGTATAATAATCTCTTTTTCGTTTGGAACACTTGGAAATTGATATATCAGGTATTTATTTTAACTATTTGCTCATTATTAATATATCTCAAAACAATAATTCTATGAATTTATCGTGATATAGTTTACTTTATTTTATCTCAAACTAGCTTGTTATGATTTTCTTATTAAAATTTTAAATATGTAAGTTTCCAACAGAAATGCAGGTGTGTCACATATGTTAATATGCTAATTTTGTGTTTCGTTTGATTTTTAGATCACCCAAAGCATCAAATCCACTATCTTTCCTAAAATATCTCCCATAGATACACCAAACAAGAAGAATACAGCTAAAAATGAGAGTACTAAGCAAAATATCAAAACTGGGTGGTGTAATAAAGTTTCTAAAGTTAAAACTACGACTAAAATAATCAAAACTATGGATATAATACTTAGTAATTCCATTAATTGCTTAAAAAGATGGAAAGATATTTAATTATTTCTCAATTTTAGGATATAAACAGATTTACTTTTTATGGTTCCTATCTTTCATTATTCACATTAAAAAATCACTAATATGATTCAAAATCCATTACATCAGGCATTGTACAATTCATTTTCTTCTACTTATTCCAGAGAAGAAAGTATGCGCATTAAAGATTTGAGACATTTATCTTCGCTTAATAGCTCGTTTATAATTTATTCAGATTGTAGAAACGGGGCTACAACTTTAATGAATAATTTAGCTAAAAGAACTGGGGCTACTTATGTTGATGCTTCAGATTTAATAAAAGGAAAAGAAATAGAGCAATTAAAGTCTTTACTAAATGAAAGAAATAATCATTTATTATTGGATGAAGCTAGTTATTTTTTAAGACGGTTAGAAATTCTAGCACAACCCTTAGATTATTTTATTCAAACTACTGTAACTGCACGGTTAGGTTTAAGGTTACATCAAAGTCATTATTCTCTTAAAGAATGGTTTTTAAAACAAAATTTTGAAATAATTGAATTAGGAAAAATACCTTATGAAGATTTTAAAAATGGTTGCAAGAAAGAGTTTCAAAAAGTTAACTTTTTTTTAGATTCAAAATATATTGAACATGCGCATGAAAACTATGCTAATTTAGCTGAATCTATCTGGTTTATTGGTGAAACTATCAGGGTAGTTGCAGAAGAAGAGAGAGAGCCTTCTTTTTTTGAAATTGATAAAAATATTAGAGAAAAATATATCTGGTTTGAATTAAAAACAAGGTAATACTCATAAAGGGGAAATATTAAGCTGCAACTAACAAAAATTCTTCCATTTCCTCTACTCCATTAATTACATAATTATAATTAAGAAGATTTTGGTAGCACTTTTTGTAGTCCATTATTTACCTGTCTTAATTTACTCAATCATTACTTTCGCTTTGACCGCCGGTCGGGATAGCATTCTTTGAGATAATAAATACATCTCCTATAGACTTAACTAATTGGTGCGGTACAATAACTCCTTTAGCATTACCAAGCACTCGGCTTAAAAATGAGTTTTTAGTGGCTTTTATTTTCCAACCAAACACTTTATTTCCAGAAACTATAGTATCTTCAATATCCCCAAAATAGTCTCCACCGTCAGTGTAAACCATCAAATCATAAGTGTCAGTAACTTTTTTCATCTTTAACATATTTTCACCTCAAATTTTAACTTTATCTTCTAATTTCAACTCAAATTAATCGATTAGTTCCATTATTTACTATGTTCAGCAATTAAAGACTGTAAATTTATATACTTTTCTATCATCCAGCGTCTATGCGACTAAAAATAATCGGCACATCCCACATCTCTAAGCAAAGTATACAAGAGATAAAAAAAGCATTTAGCGACTTTAAACCAGACATTATTTCAGTAGAGCTTGATGTTGATCGTGCTAAGTCTTTGTTCGAACCTACTTCTACTAAACTTCCAGTGTCTGCAATACTCAAAATAGGCTTAAAAGGGTTCTTATTTGCAAAAGTTGGGCAATATATTCAACAAAAATTAGGGCAATCAGTAGGTATATCTCCGGGTTCTGAGATGAAAGCAGCTATTGAATTAGCCAAAAAAAATAAACTGCAAGTTGCTTTCATCGATCAGCCAATTTCTATCACACTAAAAAAACTGTCACAACGTTTTGGCCTGAAAGAGAAATGGTCTTTTTTTAGCGACTTAGTTCAAAGTATTTTTCGACCACAAAAAATGATGAAACAATGGCAGATGGTACAGTTTGATTTACATAAAGTTCCAGACGAAGAAATAATCACTAAACTTATTGAACAACTAAAAAAGCGCTATCCTTCAGTTTATTTAACATTAGTGGAGGAGCGTAACAAATACATGGCCCAACAATTAATTAAATTGTTGCGTCAAAATCCCGAAAAAAGAATTCTTGCTATAGTTGGTGCTGGTCACAAAAAAGGAATTAATGAGTATTTGTTAAAAGTAGATTTAGTTTAATTAACTATTAAACTACTCTCAGTATTCTTTCTAATTTTATTCCAGATATAATTGAATTTTTTTCAGACACAAACATTTATAAATTAACTTCTATTTAATAGTAAAAAGTAGTAGTGGCAGAAAGCAATGGATGTAGTGATACACTCAGGAAAGTCCGCACACCTTCAAAAAGCTACCCCTTGCGGCGGGAGAAATTCCCGAGCTCTGGCTCAGAAACGAAACGTCCATAACTAAGGATGATGATGGCGACGCTTTTAGCAATGAAAGCAAGTTAACCCGTGGACGTTGGTTATGGGAACGATGAAACGGCGAATCTTAGCTGGTGCAAGTCTTTAAAGACGCGCAGTAGAATGCTTTCAAGAGCTATCGTTGCCTAATGGGCAATTTGGGCTCTACTAAATGCGGCTTATGCCACTCTACTTTTATTTTATTATGGCCAAAATACTTCATTTTCCACAAATTAAAAGCACCACTATGGACAAATCCGACCCATCTGCTTCTTCACGTACTTACTCGCAATATCAGTTATTGTCAGATTTAGAAACCATAGCTTTGCACTTAAGTGAGCCAGTTCAACAGTTTAAGAAGCCAGAAGATTATGCTTTTCTCAGAAGACCATATCTTATCTTAACACAAAAAGAATAGTTAATTTTATCACCATTTATTTTACTATCTAATCTACAATTTAATGTAGGCTCCAATCTTTAATCTAATCTGCAATCTAGTCTCATTATTCAAAAAATTCACTATTTCTTCGCAAACTTTATAAAGCAAAAAGAACCATTATTTAGATAGTGCTATCGACGATAAAATATAATTTTTAAATTTATACTAAAACTATGGAAAAAAACAAAATCCAACCCGCTTTTCCAGGCATTGCTGGCAGTCGAATCATCACTCGCGTAGTCGAAGAGGAGATGAAAGAAGCATATGTCACATATGCCATGTCTGTAATTGTGGGTCGCGCCTTACCTGATGTAAGAGATGGACTAAAACCAGTACACCGGCGCATTTTGTATGCCATGTACGATATGGGTTTATTGCATAATAAGCCATTTAAAAAGTGTGCTCGTATTGTTGGAGAAGTCTTAGGTAAATATCATCCTCATGGTGATATTTCTGTTTACGATTCTTTAGTTCGTATGGCTCAAGATTTTTCTTTGAGATACACTTTAGTGAAAGGTCAAGGTAACTTCGGTTCAGTTGATGGCGATCCTGCTGCGGCCATGAGGTACACTGAAGCAAAATTGCAAGCCGTAGCCGAAGAAATTCTCAAAGATATTGATAAAGAAACTGTTAATTTTAAAGATAATTTTGATGCCTCTTTGAAAGAACCAGAGGTTATGCCTACTGTTTTGCCTAACTTATTAGTTAATGGATCTTCCGGGATTGCAGTTGGCATGGCCACTAACATTCCGCCCCATAATCTTAAAGAAGTTTGTAGTGGGATTATCGCCTTAATAGATAACCCCGAAGTTAGCCTAGATAACTTGCAAAAATTAATTCCTGCTCCAGATTTTCCAACAGGTGGAGAAATTATTTGTGGGCCAGCTTTGCGTCACGCTTATACATTTGGCCGCGGTAAAATAACTATTAAGTCTATTACTGAATTAGAAGAAAACAAAATAATTGTCAAAGAAATACCCTATCAAGTTAACAAATCAGAATTGATAGAAGAAATAGCCGCGTTGGTTCAAGATAAAAAAATACCTTATATTAGAAATATTAACGACGAATCTGACCGAGAAGGTATTAGAATTGTAATCGACTTAAAAAAAGATGCAGATCCCAACGTAGTTTTAAATCAACTATTTCAGTTTAGCCGTATGCAAATATCTTTCGGCCTAATAATGCTTGCTTTAGTCAACAACCAACCAAAATTATTGGGCCTAAAAGAATTAATTAATCACCACTTATCGCATCGACGTATAGTAATTGTAAGACGAACCGAATTTGAGTTAAAAGAAGCACTAGAAAAAGTTCATTTATTAGAAGGTTTGTTAATAGCTTTAAACAATTTAGATGAAGTAATTCCAGGTATTAGAAATAGCCGCACTATTGAAGAAGCCCAATCATTTTTAATCACCAGATATAGCCTTACCGATCGTCAAGCCAAAGCAATTTTAGAATTGCGTTTACAAAAATTAGCTTCTTTAGAACAAGAAAAAATTAAAGCAGAACACCAGAATATATTAAATCAAATTATTTACTTCAAGGACTTATTGTCTGACGAGAAAAAAGTACTTGCTTTAATCAGAAAAGAATTAACTGAAGTTATAGAAAAATATGGTGACGAGCGCAGGTCCAAAGTAACTTTCGGCGACAATGAAGATTCTGATTTTAATATGGAGTCTTTAATCAACGAAGAATCGGCAGTTATTACTGTAACAAAAACTGGCTACATAAAGCGTCAGCCGCTTGACGCCTACCGTTTACAAAAGAGGGGTGGCCGAGGAATAGTCGCTTCAGGCATGAAAGAAGAAGATGTTATCGAAGCTATTTACATTGCCTCCACTCATGATTATTTACTTTGCTTTACTAATGAAGGGCAAATGTATTGGTTAAAAGTCTACCAAATCCCTGAGGCCAGTCGCCAAGCCAAAGGCCAACACATCGCTAATCTTTTAGCGCTTGGTTCTAACGAAAAAATTACAGCTATCGTTCCAGTACGTGATTTTAAAGAAGGCTATTTATTTATGGCCACAAAACAAGGCACAGTAAAGAAAACTGAACTAAAAGAGTTCTCTTCCTTACGCAAGGGCGGAATCCGTGCTATAACTTTAGAAGAAGGCGACTCTTTAATCCGCGTTCGTTACACTCCAGGTAAAAATGAAATAATCCTAGCTACCAAACAAGGCTCAGCCAATAGGTTCTCTGAAGAGGATGTTCGTCCAATTGGTCGTGCTGGTATGGGTGTGCGCGGGTTAAGATTAGACGAAGGCGATGAAGTAATCGGCATGCTAGCTGCCGAAGAAGGAAAAGAGATTCTCACTTTAACCGAAAAAGGCTATGGTAAACGTACTCCAGTTTCAGACTATCGCCTATGTAGTCGTGGCGGGAAAGGGGTTACTAACATCAAAATAACCGATAAAAACGGTCCAGTAAAAACTGTCATGCTAGTAGATGGCACAGAAGAGTTAATGCTCGTATCTTTGCAAGGCGTTGGTATCAGAATAAAATGTAGCGACGTCTCTTTAATTGGACGTGCAACTCAAGGCGTTCGAGTAATGCGCCTGCAAGAAAATGATTCTTTGGCCGCCTCTGCTAAAATAGTTGTCGATCAAGAAAATATTTCCGATCTTAATTCTGTTGATGCAGAATCAAAGATCGAACCACTCGTCGTTCCAAGCACTACTACTCTTGAAGAAAATTACGAAACCAATAAATCGGTTAACCGGGAAGATACAGATAAAGAAAACAACGAAGATAACAAAGAAAAAAATAATTCTGCCGATAATGCTGCAGAGACGGACCTCGATGAAAATAACTAGTAAAAATAATAAGTTTACGTCTAATTCAAAAGAAAAAGTAAAAAATACTCCACTCAACAATAAGCAACCGCCACTCAAAGAACAATTACCTCAAGAACAACATTCTGCCTTTTTACTTATTCACAAAGGTTTGGAAAGCATAGCTCTTCAAGAACTAGAAGAATTAAAAGGAATAAAAGGGACCGCATTTCCTGGAGAAAAAGACTTTTCAGTAATTGAATTTTTTGCAAACTCTTTGGAAGATTTAACTTATTTGTTGAATCATCTACAATCAATCCGTGGCTTATTTTTGTCGGTCGGTTATGAAACTTCTTGGAAGAATTTTCTAACTAAAGATTTCCACGGTTCTAAATTTTTATTCAATCAAGCGTCATTTAAAATAGAAATAGAAGGAGTTAGCGATCTTGAAGAACGCAAAGAAATAACCTCTTCATTGGCCGGAAAGATTTTTGATGATTATAATCACTTAGACTTAAAAGTAGATTTTAAGAAAGCCCAAGTAGTGGCTTTAATTTGTTCTATTGGCAGCAATTATTTTTTTGGGTGGGATTTGAGTGGTCAAGAATTACACAAGCGTTCTTTTCGCGTATTTCCGCATCAGGCTTCATTTACTGGCGATATTGCTTATTATTTAGTACGTAAAGTTGGTTTTAATAAATCAAATGAAAATAGTAAATTGCTAGTTGGCTTAGCCAAAGATAGTTCTATTGCTTTAGAGGCTGCGGTTTTTTTACATCATAAAAAATTGTATCGTACTTCTTATTTGTTAGAAAAATACCCTATTTTCCAAAAATTAGCTCTTTCTTCTTCTTCAGAAACAACAACCGAATCACTTGAGCATTCAACCACAGAAAGCGCGCCCGATTCAGATAACAATCAATTACACATTTTTGCCTTTGACGAATCAAATCCAAATTATGTTGCCTCTAGAAAAAATATAAAAATAGCCGGACTAAGTACCACTATAGACTTAAATAAATACTCCCTCGACGAATTGGAATTAAAATACGGAGATAACATATTCCGCTGGGCCATTTTTCACTTTACCTCTAAAGACGAAGAAAAAATTAATGAAGTTTATTATCAGCTTAATTTGATTTTGAAAAAAAGCGGCCAAGTTTTATTTGTATGTCGCAAGAACTGGGACTTGCCAATTTCTGATCGCTTTGAGCTTCTTGAAAAAGAAGAATTAACTCGAGGCGAGAGCACGCTTAATTTGTGGCTGTTGAGGAAGAAATAAACTCTCAAAAATAAATAGTCTGAATTCATAGCACAATCCACGCTATCAAAACCAACTTTTATAAACCTTAAATGCTTTCTTCTAATCAATGGCTACGTTCGAAGAGCTCTTTAGTAGAATTAAAGAATACTTTACTTTTAGTCTAAGAGAAATCACCGGTTTAGTTGCGGCCATAGTTCTAACGGGGTTTATCTTTTCTTTTCGTAATTGGGGTTTAGAAGAATTTAATTTTACTCAGGGTTTTAAAAATTTTATAATAACCTCATTGGCCGTGTGTATAATATTTTTTTTCCGCATCTCTTGCCAAAAAATTTATGGTCTTGGTCGTGGTTATAAAGTAGAATTCAATCCTTGGTGGCCCGGCTATCTAGTTGCTTTGATTATGGCGTTTGTTTCGCAAGGCATTATCCCTCTTATCTTAATTGGTGGTGTTTCATCGATCTTTATTTCTCGGCAAAGATTAGGAGAATTTCGCTATGGTTTTTCATATTGGGAAAATGGCATTATTTCCATGTGGGCAGTATATTCTCAGTTAATAGTTGCTATTTTTTTTGCTTTAGGTCTTTATACGTTTCCTCAAAGTATCTTTTTTCACAAAGGTTTAATCATTTCTCTGTTGGGAACGTTATTTTGTCTTTTACCTTTCCCACCGTTTGATGGTTTAAATATATTTTTTGCTTCTCGCCATACCTATATGTTAGCTTTCTTTTTACTCCTAGTTGCTGCCGTATTATTGCTCACTCAAACTCTAGTTGGACTTATTTTTGCAGTAGTAATAGGGGCACTAATTGCCATATTTTACTTGCTCATCTCATAAAACTATGATTAACATAATAAAAAATAAAAAAACGATTAGAATATACCACAATGTTTAACTTTAAAAACATCAACTGGAAAGAGCAATGGGTCCAAGCTTCAGCTTTATTTTTTCTTTTTGTAGGTTTTGTTATTTCCGTAATCTTAACTAACCCCGCTTTTGTTTACATTTCTGTATTTTTGGCTGGGTTTTTAGCAGCAAGAGTTTATTATACAAAATATCTTAAAGAGCCAATCTTGCCTTTTGTTTTAATGATTCTGGGTTTCTTTTTGGGATATTTTGTAGGTGCCTTTTGGGCTAGTCGTTTAATTAGTCTTTTTTTCTTTACTTTTGGTTTTGCTTTGTCTTATTATCTGCACGTTAAAAAAATAATCGGAATATTTAAAAGTGAAAGCTTCCTTAAGTAAATTATGGCCACTTACAATGTTAAAAGCGTTACAATTAGCCGTAAACCTGGAAAAGATAAAGATAAGCCTTGGACTGCATTCATAGGTCTTTTTAGTGAAAATAATCCTCACTTAAAAGGGCGCGCACCGATAGACGTTTTAGAAATAAAAGAAGTAGAAAAGGTAAGAATTCACGACCTTAGAAACATTTCTTATTATTTGCAGGGAAGCGACTTGGTAATAAACGATCTTAGCGAAGTTAACCTTAACAAAGAAGGTAATATTCTAACATTAACTGGGAAACAGAAATTAAAATAAAGCACTTTAAAACAACCACTCAAAACAACCACTATGGGATATTATCATAAAAACACCAAATAACCATTCACTAAACAAACACTAACCAAACAAACGATTATAAAACATTTATTTGTTAAAATGACTTCTACAAAAAACGAACCTCCTCAGAATTATAACCCTCAAGAAGCCGAAGTAAAATGGCAGAATTATTGGAAAGAAAATAAAATTTTTAATTTTGACGAAAAATCAACTTTACCAGTCTATTCTATAGATACCCCGCCACCTTATGCTTCAGCAGATCACCTGCATGTTGGCCACGGGATGCATTACTCTCAATTCGAATTTGTAGCTCGTTTTCAGCGTATGCGCGGCAAAAATGTGTTCTTTCCTATGGGCTACGATGACAATGGCTTACCTACAGAGCGTTATGTAGAAAAAAAATATAAAATAGATAAATCAAAAACTACTAGAAAAGATTTCATTAAATTATGTCTAGAAGAAACTAAAAAAACTGGTCAAACTTACTACGATCTCTTTACTCGCCTAGGCTTTTCCATAGATTGGAGTTTGTTATATCAAACCATTGGGGATAAAGCTCGTCGTGTTGCTCAAAAATCTTTTCTGGACCTATATAAAAAAGGCCGTATGGAGTTAGTTGATCAGCCAACGGCTTGGTGCGTAAATTGTCAAACTTCTATAGCCCAAGCCGATTTTGAAAATGTAGAGTTATCATCTCATTTTAATGATATTATATTCAAATGTGGCGGTCAGGATTTGGTTATTGCCACGACTCGTCCAGAGTTGCTGCCAGCCTGCGTTGCTTTATTTTGTCATCCAGATGATGAACGCTACCTAAAATATAAAGGAAAATTTGCTCAAGTTCCTCTCTTTAATTATGAAGTTCCTCTTTTATGTGACGAATCTGTAAACAAAGACAAAGGTACTGGTTTAATGATGGTCTGCACTTTCGGAGATAAAGAAGACATAGAAAAATGGCACAAATACAAATTACCTTTGCGTGTTACACTTACAGAAGATGGTAGTCTTAACGATTTGGCAGGCGAATTTAAAGGTTTAAAAACAAAAGAGGCCCGTACTAAAATAATAGAACAATTACAAGAGCAAAAACTACTTCTACGCCAACAGCCATTAACTCATGCTGTTAATGTTCATGAACGTTGCAACACGGAAATAGAGTTTTTGAAAAAACAACAATGGCAGATTAAAGTATTAGACAAAAAAGAAGAGTTAATAGAAATAGCTCAAAAAGTAAAATGGCATCCAGAGCACATGAAAGTTCGTTATGAACATTGGGTTAAAAACCTGCAGTGGAATTGGGGCATTTCTAGGCAAAGATATTATGGTGTACCGTTTCCTGTTTGGTATTGTCAAAAATGTCATGCCGTTCTTCTACCCGAAGAAAAAGATCTACCAGTAGATCCGCGCGAAGAAGCTCACAAAGGCAAATGCGCCTGCGGCTCTACAAACTTCTTAGCAGAAATGGACGTTATGGATACTTGGATGACTTCTTCCGTTAGTCCAGAAATAAACTCTGATTGGGGTGCGAGCGGAGAGCGAAAAAGTTTCCTGCCCATGTCTCTTCGTCCACAAGCACATGACATAATCAGAACTTGGGCGTTTTATACTATAGTTAAATCTTATTATCATCACAATGCCATCCCTTGGAAAAATATTATGATTTCCGGACACGGCCAAGATTCTCGTGGACAGAAAATGTCTAAGAGTAAAGGCAACTTTATTGTGGCTGAAGAAGTCATTAAAAAATATAGTGCCGACGCTTTCCGTTTTTGGGCTGCTTCTGTAAAACTGGGCGACGACTTACCATTTCAAGAAAAAGACGTACTCACCGGGCAAAAATTCATCAATAAATTATGGAATGCTTCAAAATTCAGCCTGTTACATTTAGATGATTATAGTCCTGGAAAAGTTGTTGCCAGCGAAACTTTTGATCGCTGGATCTTAAGTAAATTACAAAAGGTAATTCAAGAAAGCACTGAGAGCTTTGAAAATTATGAATATTCTCGCACTAAAGCGGCAGTAGAGCATTTCTTTTGGCACACGTTCTGTGACCAATACATGGAAATTATCAAAGATCGTCTTTATAATCCCACTATAAGGGGTACACGAGCTCGCCATAGCGCGCAGTATGGGCTATATGAATCACTCTTATCTGTTATTAAAATGATTTCTCCCATCATGCCACACATTACTGAAGAGATTTATCAACTTTATTTTGTTCAGAAAGAAGGAAAGAAAAGCTTGCATCTTTCTACTTGGCCGGAATATAATCCACTGTTAATTGATGAAAAAGCCGAATTGGCTGGCGATTTGGGTGTAGACATCATCAACGCCGTTCGTAAATTCAAGTCCGAACAAAAACTATCTATGAAAGAAGAGCTTAAAGAATTAGTTCTAGTTAGCTCCGAAAAAGGTTTTTCTGAAACTATTAAAGAAATAGAAGCAGATCTTCGTACTGTATTAAAAGTTCAGAAGATTTCTCTAGAAGGTCAAACCACTACGGAAACGGAAGTATTTAAAGTTAAGGTTGGAGTGGTAAGATAAGATTGGTTTGGAAAGTTAGATAAGTTAGATAATGGTTTAGAGATTGAAACATAAGAACGCTTAACTAATTATTCTTTAACGAAATGGTCAATTACTTTTCCTATGGCCATTCCAGAATACTTTCCACCAGCAATTCCAACAACAGCACCTATCGTAGACACATAAATTGTGGCCTTTCCTCTTGCTATCCATAAAAAATTATCCATCTCAGTCAAATCAAATCTTCCCAGACAATAATCTAAGCCAATTGCAGCACCAGCTATGCCACCAACAATCATTCCAGCCATCGCCAATTTATTTTCAAGAGCCATAACTTGCTTTAAATAATCCCCATTTATAAATCTTTTGCTAAAATAATTACTCTGCGGGGGTAATTTCTCAATTTTTCAATTTAAATTATACCGTTTTCTTCCATTTTAATCTCAATCCCCCGAAAGCTTTTTAAGGGGGCGCCCTTTTAAATCAAAAACAAGAACGACAAAGTAAATTTTAACGTTCTCTGGTAATTAATAACAAAGAGTCATAAATAAAGTAAAACAACGAGGTGTTTAACCATGGTAGAAGGTTATTGCGTTAAGTGTAAGGAAAAAAGAGATATGAAAGATGGTAAAGAAGTTGCTATGAAAGGCAAAGGCGGAGTAGAACGTAAAGCCATGAAAGGTAAATGTCCTAAGTGTGATACCACAATGTTTAGGATTCTAGGTAAAAAGAAATAAGGTTGATATTTGAAATAACTATCTGCCGTTATTTATTTTTTTAATTTAAAGTTAATAAAAGTTAGGAATAAAAGTTAAAGTGATAAGAAGATGTTTTGTAGAGAAGCAATTCTTTACAAAGAACAATCCAAAGAACAAACTTGGCTAAGTTTTGATAATATGCCATTTAAAGAGGGCTTTGAAAAATAGGGATTTTTGCTAATTTAGTAAAATTTTAAATCGGGGGTGTAAATATGAATAAAAAGTTAATTGTAGGGGTAGTATTGTTAGTTTTAGTTTTTGCTTTGGCTCTAGGTTGCCAAAAGTCGACCACAGTAAACGGAAACACTGCTAAAGCAGCTAAAAGTTCTCCGTTAACTGGTAATGTGGTAGCCGACACCGGTGCTGCTGACAGTAGTGTGGCAAAAGGCTCGGATAGTTTAAGTGAAGAAGTAGCAGGATACAGAGAGAGTTTAGTCGCCGGCGACGTAGTTCAGATTTTATACTACGAAAAGTATTATGGCTATCTTGGTTTTGAACCACGAGAGATAGTAGTTAAAGCTGGTCAGCCAGTAACTTGGGTTGATAATTCTAAGAAAGATGTAGAAATGGTCTTTCAAAAGAACCGCCATCCCCAAGTAACCACCAGTGGAAAGTTCCATCCAGGTGAAACCTATACACATGCGTTTTCAGAACCAGGAACTTATGATTATTGGGTTGTTGGTTACGGTGCCAAAGGGAAAGTCGTTGTAGAATAAATAAACTTTTAATAGTTTTTTATTTTTTTTGTTTAATTCTTTATACGCTAAAAATACCACCACTCTACTGAGTGGTGGTTTACTCCGTAAACCACAGATATATTGGGTGGTATTTTGGCGTGCTCAAAAGAC
>Ga0209541_10012744_pt1 | contig 12963 bp, 11 predicted proteins | sample RifCSPlowO2_01_FD_184027 | JGI IMG/M metagenome (GOLD analysis project Ga0209541, IMG submission 184027) | Groundwater microbial communities from Rifle, Colorado - Rifle CSP2_plank lowO2_0.1 (SPAdes) (version 2) | ecosystem: Environmental > Aquatic > Deep subsurface > Groundwater | place...
TCGGGATCAATTCTTAATCCTTCATTTAATACGTTTTTATATTTTACAACTGAATATTGCATAGTTATTCTTGCTAATGAAAATAAAAACTTCCAAATATACCTTATTTAAAGGGTAAAATCGTCTTTACCAATTTTATTATCAACCCCCCTTGAAAATAAACCGCTTGGCATTTCTTGTCCCGGTTTTCGATAAAAACTGTCTTTTTTCGCCTTGCCTACTTTTTCCAACAATCCTTTCTCAACCCAACTACGCAATAATCGGGACATTTTCAAAACATCACTTAAACCAGTTATTTCTCGAGCTTTTTTATTGATGATTCGATAATTTTCGTCAAGATATTTGCTAACAGTATCCCAGTATTCAACCTTGTGTAAATTCAAGAGCATCAACAAAACGGTATTCGGTCGCACTGTCGGAGGAAAATATAAAGGTTCATAAAGATTCTTTTCTTTCATAACCTTGAACATACGATCAACACCTTCGCCGATATCCAGATTCGGAGCCGATTGAAAGCGATTCAGTGTGCGCAAAATTAACGGGTTGCGGGCAAAACGTTCCGATCTGATATTTTCAACCGTAATATGACCAGGATAGGTTCCCGGACTTTCTATTTCAACACGATCATCAAAAAACCTCACTTGGATATCATCCTGCACAAAATAATTCCGATGAATAACGGCATTGGTTATTGCTTCCTGAAACGCCCATTCAGGCACAAGAAATGTGGGGTTAAACGATGCCCCGCTTAATTTAGGAGGGGAACTTTTTACAATTCCACGAAAATATTCAATGGATTGTTCTATTTGCTTCATCAAGGGACCTTCAATTGTGAATGGTCGAGTAACGAAGTTCGGTTTTCCTGTATAAGTTGGTTTCGTACCGTAATAATGAGAGATTTTTATTCCGCATTTGCTGGTCAGAACAACCGATGGATTCTTTCCAAAAAGCAACCATCCGGCTTTTGTTAATTCATATTTGCCGTTTCCGCCAATCGCGAGACCGTTATCTTTCAAAAACTGCCAATCATCCAAACCGGTACTCGTCGTATCATTTTTATACTGGATCAAAAGATTGCGGTCCAGCATCTCAAGAGAAGTAATTCCCGATTTTTCACTTTCAAACTTGATTGCACCTTTTTCGTATTTAAGACGCATTATTTCAGTAGAACCGATTTTTACATTTTGCCTACCTTTTCTGACAAAAGTGTCTCCCCGTTTGAGCGAGTGGACATCATTGCTCTTTTTTATATTGAACACCAAAAGTTTATCTGCTTGCCCGCGAGTATTAGTTATATCAAGCTCAAATTTACCCCACAAAATAAGCGGCGGCTCAATTTCTTTATCAATTAGTTTAAGAAATTCGGAAACATTATCCGCGTTTTCGCTGATTCCCAGTAATCTCTTATTTCCTTGAGCTTTCATAGGATCTTCCAATCCAACTGCGATAAAACCACCCTCGGCATTAGCAAATCCAACGACTGTTTCCAAAAGATCTGCAGGTTTAATAGCGGCTCTTTTACATTCAAAAGTCTGCCATTCTTGGGTGTCTAAAAATAATTTTATAATATCTTGGTCGTTCATAATTATTTCCAAAAACTTAATTTTTCGCCCTTTGCCCATTCAATAAACTTTTCAGCTACGCCGTCTGGCAATTCGCCGTCGTGATTGTGCAGGTCGTGACTGATGATTAAGTGGCCGTTTTTGTCGAGCCTCGGCTGATTATTGCTGTTTTTGATAAACACATATTCACCGGAATTGTCCTTGCCGGATTTTTCCGAAACCGCAAAAAAAATTGGATAGTCTTCCACTTTCGGGCAAAGTTTATCATCCCATTTCTGCACAAAAAGCACGCTGGTTTTTGTTCCGGTGTGCGGTTTGAAAGTGTTTACATGGAGTCCGACTACTGCCAAAATTCTGGCTTTTTCTGAAATATACTCACGGATATTTTTGTCCGAGGTATTATTAAAACGGCCTTGTGGCAAAACAATCGCCATTCTCCCACCCGGCTTCAGAAAGTTTAGGTTTCTTTCAATAAACAAAATATCACGCCCGACTTTTGACTTTGGTTTGTTTTTATCGTTGTAGCCGAGATCGTATTTGTGAATTATGCGAGATTCTTTGATGTCTCCGGCAAAGGGCGGATTGGCCATGAGAATATCAAAATTAAATTCTTTGTATGAGCTTTTATCTTTTTGCAGAGCTTCAAGTCTTTTTAATCCTGCGCCGTATACTTCCAGCCAGCCACGATTTTGAATTGATTCATTCCAGCGGTCATAATCAAGATTGTTGAGGTGTAAAACATTAGTATTTCCATCTCCGGCAATCAAGTTTAAGGTGCGAGCTACACGCACGACTTTTTCGTCAAAATCAATACCAAAAACTTTCAACACGTTCTCTTTTTCTTCTTCTGAAATATCAGTATTTTGAAATAGATGTCCTGTGATTTGAAAAATGGTGTGTACAGTAAATCCGCAAGAACCGGCGGCAGTGTCCACCATATATTCCCCAGCTTTAGGATTGAGCATTTTCACACACATATCAATCACATGACGAGGCGTGAAGTATTGGCCTTTTTCACCTTTTGACGATTTGTTAACTAGGTATTCAAAAGCTTCATCTATAATTTGCAAGTTGGAATTGAAAAGTTTTATATCCTGCAAGCCGGAAACGCTGACAGATAGATGAGAAGGTGAAAGCTGAATTTGGCTTGCCTCGTCAAAAACGCCCGGCCATTTGGCTTTGGCTTCATCAAAAAGTTTTTGAATTTTCTTTTTGAGTTCGCCTTCTGATTGTCCCGTGTTTCTAAATTCCAAAACCCTGAAGTTATTATCATCAATCTTGCTAATTTTTTCTTTTAAATCATCATATGATATTTCTTTGCTTTTTACCGCCACATCTTCAAACATAGGTTCCGCCACCATCATTGGAAAATTCTCGTGGGTTAAAAAATAGTTGATGATTTCTTTATCTTTAGCGCTCTTACGTTCATCGTAAAGTTTGGTAAAAATGAGTTTAAAAACTTCTTCAAAAACATCTACTCCAGCATTAGCCAATACTTCATCTTCCATTTCTTGAATAATAGTTTTGAGTGATTTTCCCTCATTTGGGAGTTTGTCTTTAATGATTAAGTCTTTGAGAGTAAATCTTTCTTCCAAAATATCTTCAAGCGTTTGGTCGGCTTTTGGAATGTCAGTAATGTCTTCAAAGTAATTTGGGTCTTTGCGGTTATAATGAGAGATTTGTCCGCCGTTGGTCCAAACGGCAATCGGCGCGCCAGTTGCATTTGTGTAGGAGCGCAGTTGATTTTTGCCATCTTGAAGTTTTGGTTTTTTGATTTCTACAATGATGTACTCAACAGTTGGGCGATCTTTATCAAAAATAACAATGTCGGCAGATTTCACCTCGCGACCAAAATGGATTGCGTGCTCAAATTTGATTTTTTGCTTTGAATAACCGTATTCTTCGAGAAGTTTCATCGCGTAAAGCTGGCGAACAACTTCTTCCGGTTTTAGAACAATTTCCTTATCGCGAATAGCGCAAATGATATGCGGCCTGCCGTCTTTGATAATGATTTTTCTTTCAAGTTCGTCAATGAGTTTTTGATCAAAAAGCGAAAAGCTGTAATTTGAATCTTTGATAATATTTAAAATATTTTTCATAAACTTTTATTTCATTAGATTGCCAAACTCGCCATGGTATGGGATTTGAGCTTGCAATATTGGAGAATATTGTAGTTTTCAATGCTACCCGCAACAGCACCATGCAACACAACCCCAAAAACCAACTTTGTGCTGAAAGTATACAATAATTAAATGTTCATTGCTAAAATGCAGAATACTAAATGTTTCGCTTGAATTCAAAATTATCAAAAAATCATCAGGCAAAAAATATACACTTTTTTTAAAGGGGGTCGAATTCGACCCCCTTTGAAATTGGGATTATTTATACGTTCCCAAATGTCTAAAATCGAATTTTTACGCTGCTAGCAGTTATTAATTTCAGTTGTAACCAAATTGGGGACAACTGAATATTTATAAATTCTCTTTGCTTCATTTTTCCCAATATTGCCTTGGATAGGGACTTTCTGTTAGAGCCTCTACAATATCCACTATTTTAACTTTTTGCGATTATAATTTTCTAACTCTTTTCTTACTTTTTGTTCCATTTCTTTATGCGAAACATTACCCGTACTATCCAATATTTCCTTTTCATTTAATGTCAGAAAATTATCAAGCTTCAAAATCCAATCCTTCATATACATTACTCTTTGTTCAACGCTTTGCAATTCCGCAAAAGATAAAAATTGTTCCACCAATAAATTTAATCTTTTCAATTCCAATTCTTCCAGATAATTTTTGGCTATTTCCGCTTGTTCGCGCGTAACAATATTACCCTTAAAATTTGTTAAACCCATATTATCTTTACCGCCATCCACTCTGTTTACAACAATCTCTGCGGCAGTCAAACCTGTAATAGCAAAATGAAATTTATTTTGTACTGTAGCAAAAAATCGCTTGGCATAGTCTAACTTTGGATTATAATCGGCGCTTGTTGCAAACACATCTCTGATTTTTTGATAAAAATTAGCTTCCGAAGTTCTAATCCTCCTGATTCTTTCTTCCCATTCTTCAAAATATGTCTTTTTTACTCCGCCTTCCGCCAAACGCTCATCATCCATAACAAAACCCTTAACAATATATTCTTTTAACTTTTGAGTCGCCCAAATGCGAAATTGGGTACCTCGAAGAGAATTTATTCGGTATCCAACGGAAATAATAACATCCAAATTATATATTTTAACCGATCGTTTAACTTTTCTGTTGCCTTCTTTTTGAACTACTAAGTAATCCTTAGTAGTTGCTTTTTCGCTTAATTCAGCGCTTTCAAAGACGTTTTTAAGATGGAGAATTATGTTTTCTATAGTGCAATCAAAAAGCTCTGCCATCTGCTTTTGCGGAAGCCAAACCGTGTCATCTTTCATTTTCACTTCAATCTTCGTCTGCCCGTCTTCTGTATTGTAGATTATAATTTGATTGTCTTGCGTATTTTTCTGCATGTTATAAAAACTTAGTTATTTTTTCTAATATATTTTTACTGTCTTTATCTAACCTCCTCATCTCCTCCAGAATCTCCTTTGGCTCTCGTAAAATCACCCCATTGCTTTTGGTTGGGTTTTTGACGGAGAGATCAAAGGTGCTTTGGTCAATATCTTTGACATCGATACTCCACGAATTTTCGCTTTCCGCTTTGGTCTTTTGCAGTTCCACAAATTCCGCTAAATCATTTTCGTTAAGTGGCTGACCTTTGCCAAGGTTGCGGGTCAGGTTGAGCTGATAAAACCAAACTTTTTTCGTTGGTGTTCCTTTTTCAAAAAATAACACGACGGTTTTTACTCCTGCTCCCTGAAAAGCACCTCCGGGCAAATCCAAAACTGTGTGCAGATTGCAATTTTCTAAAAGAAGTTTTCGAAGCGAAACACTTGCATTATCCGTATTAGAAAGGAACGTATTTTTGATAACAATACCGGCACGTCCTCCAGCCTTAAGAATTTTTATAAAATGTTGCAAGAATAGAAAAGCAGTTTCGCCGGTTTTGACAGGAAAATTCTGCTGAATCTCACGACCAATACCGGCACCAAAAGGGAGATTCGCTAAAATAATATCAAAACGATCTTTTTCTTGAATATCATTGATGTTTCCCGCCAGCGTATTCATATGGCGGATGTTGGGAGCTTCAACGCCGTGCAAAATCATATTCATAATGCCGATGATGTAGGCGAGGGATTTTATTTCTTTTCCGTAAAAAGTTTTGTTTTGCAAAATCGCCATTTGGCCTGAAGAAAGTTTTGATTGATTTTCAGTCAAGTATTTATAGGCTTCCACCAAAAATCCCGCACTTCCACACGCACCATCATAAATGGTGTCGCCAACTTTTGGATCGACTACCTTGACAATCGTTTTTATAAGTGGGCGTGGCGTGTAATATTCTCCACCGTTTCGACCAGCATTGCCCATGTTTTTGATTTTGGCTTCGTAGAGATGCGAAAGCTCATGCTTTTCTTCGTAAAGTCGAAAGTGCATATCGTCTACCACATTCAAAATCTCTCGCAATTTGTAACCGCTAGAAATTTTATTTTTCAGTTCAGAAAAAATCTCGCCGATTTTGTATTCAATCGTATTTGGATCTTCAGCTTTAAACTTTTTGAGATAGGGAAAAAGATTGTTATTTACAAAATCTTTCAAATCATCGCCATCAAGAGCTTTGTTATGATCTAATTTTCCGTCTCGACTTTTTGGACAAGCCCATGTATTCCAACGATATTCGGGTGCCAAGATGTATTCATAGCTTTTGCCCGACAAGGTAGCAGACTTCTTTTTATCTTCCTCCAAATCATCAAGGTACTTTAAAAACAAAATCCATGAAGTTTGCTCAACATAATCCAATTCGGTTCCACAACCAGAATCGGTACGAAGAATATTGTCGATATTTTTAAATGCTTGTTCAAACATACTTTTATTTTATTAACCCCCACCTCCGAAATCAGCCTGTAAACCAGTGCCCAAACCCCCTCTATTTCTTTGTATTACAAGAGCCAATCTGGCTTTAATTCTAACATAGTTTGCCTTTTTCTAAGTTTTAAAAAATTGAGTGAAGCAATGTATTTATAGCCACTTTCAAAAACATCGAATTCGATGGGTTTAAAATTTCGGTAGATTTATCTCCAACTGTCTTGCCACAATCTGGGCAGCTTTTTTACTTTAATGCTTCGTCATAGTTATTCTTTTGTTCTAGAAGATTTTTGCTTTACAACTTTAATCATCTTCTCAAAATCGTTTTTGTAACTGCGGTCCTGAATTACTCGAAACCTTGAATACTCGTTTAGCGCTTTTTCATCGGCTTGATCTTTACTTATTTTCCCTAATCCTTCAAGCACAGGATACCCATTAAGGATATCCACTCATAAAAGTAATCCAATCTTGCATAGTAGTTGGCAGTTGTCGTTCGGCTCTCATTTCTGCCAAATCAAGAAAGGCACTTACAGCCAGTCTTAACCTATGCAGCTCTTTTTCTTTTAAATAATTTTTTGCAACCGTAACATCTACTCGTTCATAAATTATTTCTGCAGCAGTTCCACCTGCAACGGCAAAATGTAATTTATTTTGAATAAAGGCAAAAAACTCTTTAGTAATAAAATTGTCCTTGTCATAATCCGAGGCAAGTGCGAATATATCAGTAATTTGCAAATAAAGTCGGCGTTCACTCAAGCGAATATCCCTGATTCGTTCCAGCATTTCTTTGAAATATCCATCATCAAATTTCCGCCCTTGTTTAAACCGATCATCGTTGAGCACATACCCCTTTTGAATATATTCGTGAAGCACGCGTGTGGCAAATTTTCTAAATTGAGTAGCTTTGATGGAATTGACACGATACCCAACCGAAATAACCATATCCAAGTTATAAAACTGAATTTCACGATTGATTTGCCGTTTCCCTTCTTGGCGAACTACTCGAATTTTTCGAGTAGTTGAACTATCTTCTAACTCTCCGCTTTTATAAATTTCTTGGATGTGATAAGTAATAGTATTTTCTTCTACATCAAAAAGGTTTGCCATAATTTGTTGGCTCATCCACATACTCTCATCTGTCATGTATACTTCAATTTCAACTTCGCCTTTATCATTCGTATAAAAAGCAAGACCAACCCGTTCAGGAATTTCTTTATTAAACTGTTTTCGCCAGTTAATCAACTGTTGATCAATGTTTTCTATATCAGTTTTTTTACTCATAGTAAATTTTTAATTAATTTCCTTCAAGAGCAATGGGGTAGTTAATTCATTTTTCCTTGGCGGAGAGGGAGGGATTCGAACCCTCGACATCTTGCGACGTACCGGTTTTCAGGACCAGCGCACTAGACCAACTATGCGACCTCTCCACGAATACGTAAATTATAAACTCCTTGTAAAAAAAGGGCTACCACTTTATAGTGGTGACCAAAAACCTCTGCTTCACAAATCCCTAAGACTTGCTGTATAATTCTCATTACTATGCAAACGGTAAGTATTACTCCAAAGTGGCAAATCCATATCCCAGTATCAGTTAGGGAGCAGCTTGGTCTTAAAAAACCTACGCAAGCTAAAGTATATGTAGAAGATGATTTCATCATTATAAAACCAGAACAAAGCAAAATTTTTCAAATCGGGGCAAAATATAAAGGCAAAAAATCATTAAAACCCATCGATATAACACATATCCGTGATTATATTGATTATTCAGAAATATGAATTTATTCATTGATACAAATATTTGGCTTCGATATATGCTTCGCGACCATGAAAAGCATTTCAAAATTGCAGAAGCCATATTGCAACTTAACGAGGAAAGCAAAATAAAACTAGCTACATCAACATTTGTTCTTTCCGAGATTGTCTATACAGAGCAGTCATTTTATAAAATTGATCGTAGTGATGTCGCAGAGGATATAAAAACCATTAGTTCAATAAAAAACATTTTACTTGTTGAAAAAACTAACTTGCCAAAAACAGTAGACCTATTCACCTCAAATAAAAGTACTAAATGGTCTGATTGCATAATCGTCGCTCAAATCCCTGATAATTATAAATTATGTAGCTTTGATGAAGACTTAAAAAAAATAATCGGAAAAGATCGGTTCATTTCACCGGAAAGTGTCGCCTAACACAGACATCGCAGTTAAAAAAGGGCTGCCCTTACCGAAGGAAGGTTTCCTTGCTAAAAATTTACTTGAAAGAGTCGACCACGGAAGTCATAGTCGTCAATATTTCCTGAGAGGGTGCCTTTGTAGTAGCTCTAATAAGTTGAAATGATGAAAATGGTGATTTTAGAAAACGAATTGCGCCATATATATTCTGACGACTTTTAGCTTTCCCTGATTCAAATGTAACCTCTTTGTGGAAAGTAACCGTATCTATATTTACATCACAACGAATTACTTTTGGGCCGATGTTTCTAATTTTATCCATACTTACAATTGCATCCTTCTGTTGTTGGCTTAGAGAAGCAAAGACTGATTTGCTTAAATCTAGATGTTGTTCCTTGCTAAGTTCTCCACAAAAATTTTCGATAGTAAGTTTTGGCAAATTCGAAAGAGTATTACTACGCAAAGTCTCTGGGAGTGCTTCCAGTATAATGGAATCATATAATCCCCCGAGTGCTTGGATATCTACTAGAACAAAACCTTTTGTCAAAGCTGCTTCTCCTCCAAGTGTAATTTGGCCATTTTGTACTCCGCTAGAAAATGCAGAAAATTGAATAGCGGCGACCCTATCACCAAAACCATTATTTGATCCTTGGCTTGGCGTACCAAATGTTGGTGGATAAGAAAAACTAAATCGATTTTGTGGGTCAGTATATTTCGACCAATCTTCTATGGTAATCTCTGATGTTGTAAGAGAATTACGAATAAAAACAAAATAGCCAAGAGCTACTGTGCCAATCACCAACACACCGATTATAATAGCAACTAAAGATTTATTCATGTACTTCATATTATCAAAGTTAATTTATTAAGTCATCAACTAAAACATTTAAAGCTTTGCGGGTTTTTGTCCTAGTTGATTACAAAATACTGTATTTTGACGGAGAGGGAGGGATTCGAACCCTCGTGCCCTTGCGGACGCATGGTTTTCAAGACCAGCCGACTAGACCACCACTCCGACACCAACGTGATGGTGTTAATTTTAACAGAATGATGTTTTGACTTAAACTACCAACCATTTCAAGAAGCTACCCATTTTGTTGAATATTTGGCATGTATTGTCTATACACATATGTGCTTATTCTAGCTAACTTCCCTTTGTAACCTTCTAATATCAGATATTCCTCATTTTGCCAATGTACTTTTCGACATCTTCCATCTGATAAAATTTTTGGACCATTATTTGTTAATAAAGTCGGATTACCAAAAAGTACTATCTCATCAGTTGCATTTGCGATGTACGCAATTTTCCCACCCTGCGATATAGCAGAGAAAGCATCCACTCCAACACTTTCTGTCAATCTTTCGGTAGAATAATCACTCAAATCAACTTTATATAAATTATAATCTCGATTGTACGGTGCAGTGGTAGCATCTCTATTAGAATCAACTATCAAAGAATTGCCATCTGGAAACCAAGTGGGTGCGTAATCAGCTCTATCGTTATTGGTTATATTCACTTGATTAGATCCATCTGCATCGGCTATATAAATTTCCGTATTCCCATCTCTAGAAGTCTCAAAAGCAAATCTTTGTCCATCTGGAGACCAGACTGGATTAATCCCTTGTCCAATGGGAACTCTTTCCCAGTTTTCAGCATTTTCAATAAGTAAAAACAAATCTTTATTTGGGCTTGTAGCTAGAATTTTATTTTGTGTCGGAGACCATGATGGATAAAGAAGATCATCAGCAATATATCTTTTGTGATTTCCATCAGCCCCCACAATAGCTATCTTGTAATTTTTTTCGAGATAAGCACTGTACACTAGATAATCCCCATTTGGAGACCATGTAGGGTGTTCGCACCTATGTTCACTGGCTAATAACCTTGTTTCGCGGTTCGATAAATCCATTGTATAAACCCAACCATTACTCGAAAATGCTAACTTATCAGTATCATTTAAAGATATCGCCACATCTCTAGCATCTCTATCCCATATAATTTCTGGTTCTACAAACTCATCGGTCTTGGAGACTTCCACACTAGATACTCTTGATCCTAAAATGGTTGATACAGCAACAGCCGCCCCTAATAAAAATTCCCTTCTGTTTATATCATTCATTATACTTTACTTGAATCTTATCAAATCCAAAAAGTAATCGCTAGGAGTTTATCTATTACAAGGGTAGCCCTCCACCACAATATTTCGCGCATTTTTATCATTTACATAGCTAAGCGGACGCTTTCGTTCCCCTTCAGAAATGCTTGGATTCCCGCTGGGAAATACCATGCTGAAGCTTCCAATCTTGATTTTTCGAAATGCGATTTCCAACTGGCGGAGAGGGAGGGATTCGAACCCTCGACATCTTGCGACGTACCGGTTTTCAGGACCAGCGCACTAGACCAACTATGCGACCTCTCCAGATGAGACTATTATATGATATAGACAAAATCTTGCGAATAGGAGAAAAATATGACAATTATACAAAAAGGGCTACCCCTTATAAAGCACTCCTCGCCTTTATTTCTTGCTCTACTATAAATCTATTTCGACCAAATTTTTCCTGACTAAGTTCTCTAATTCTCTTGCCCAGCTCAAAATCCCTTTTTGATTCTTTCATCAAATCCCAATCGGTTGTCATGGCAAATGGCGGAGACGGTTGGTTTCGAACCAACAATTTTAAATACGCTCTTCCAACAGGATTATTCATAAGATCCCCTTGTGCAAATGTTGGAGCAAAATATTTTTCCAAATACTCTGCATCATCTGTCCCAATTCTAAATATTGTCATACTACCTACATTCCCAAATATAGAATCTTTTATTTTATCTGGAAGTTGACCTATAAACTGGTTCGCAATAATTAAATTAAGTCTATATTTACGAGCTTCTGACAAAATGGTTTCAATATCAGGAGTCGTGTAATTCTGAAATTCATCTATATATAAGTAGAAATCCTCTAAAGCCTCTCCCCTTTCGATTTTTTCGATTCTTGTAAAAGCAGCGGCCAAAAGTCTTGGGACTATTAAAAGCCCTAAAAACTTTGAATTTTCAGCTCCCAACTTACCTTTTGATAAATCAGCCAACAAAATCTTCTTATTATCCATTACATCTTGAAAATCAAATGATGAAGTTGACTGACCAAGCATATAACGCATGGTCTTTTCTGTCGTAAAACGATCAAGCTTAGAAACAAAATAGCCCATCGTTTCGCCTTTTCGATTTTTAGTAGTATTTGCAACCTCATCTGTCCAATACCTTCTAACAATTGGATCTGCAATTACATCCAAATACGTCTTATGGAAATTCTCATCAGTTAAAAGCCTTACAACTTCAATTAAAGTTCCACCAGGTTTACTCATAACAGTTAACATACACATACGCAAAGCTCTTTCCAATTGAGGACCCATAATACCTTGTTTATTTGGATCATAAAGCTCATACAACATATCTATGAACTTGTTTATAATCATGTCCTTTGCCTTATCTGTCTTAACGTCAAGAATATTTAAACCCATTGGTCTTTCGGTTGATGGATCAAAATAAATTACATCATCAATTCTTTCAGGCGGAATTTGTTGAACAATATCATTAACAGCAGATCCGTGTGGATCAATAAATGCAACACCTTTTCCATTTTTAATATCCTGGATCGCCATAAACTTCATAAATTCAGACTTACCTGTACCGGTTGTTCCAAGAATATACATATGGCGGCGTCTATCTTCGTCCTCCATAAAAATTTTGACTTCATCACTTCTAAAAACAGACTTTCCTAAATACAAACCACTTTCAGGAAGTTCAATTGGTGCTGCTGAACCTTTACTTCTTAACCAATTAATTCTTGGGGTTTTCACATTTTCATTTGGCAAATGCCAAATTGTTGCAAGTTCTTCTGTATTTAAAACCGACCAACCCTTAAACCACTGTTTCTTTAATATTTTTGGGATTTCAAACGGCAAATTAATTTTCTCAACAATTGGAAACATTCTTGAAATAAAACTTTGAACATAATATTTTTGATATCTATCTGTAATTCCGCCAAAAGAATTAAATGAAGGACTATTAAATTGTCCGAATGACCTTTCTAAATTACTTAAATTCACTTTAGCTGAAGCAAGGTCTTCCGAAACTGAAACAAGTCTAATAACAGTTTCGAAACCGACCTTTGAAATCTTATCTTGAACCTTTTGAAGATAGTCTTCATCAATCTTAGACATTTTTGGACCAACAGATTTACCATCTTTATCAGTTTGATTATGTTTTGCGAAATAACTTTTTAT
>Ga0209541_10012747_pt1 | contig 12961 bp, 16 predicted proteins | sample RifCSPlowO2_01_FD_184027 | JGI IMG/M metagenome (GOLD analysis project Ga0209541, IMG submission 184027) | Groundwater microbial communities from Rifle, Colorado - Rifle CSP2_plank lowO2_0.1 (SPAdes) (version 2) | ecosystem: Environmental > Aquatic > Deep subsurface > Groundwater | place...
AGATATGAAGAAAAAGGTTATGAGTGGTACACCAGATTTAATTCTACAGGATTAAACAAACTTTTGTCAAATCCTCAGGAAATAGTGAAAGAACTTGGATTTGATATAAAAGATTTTTGTTTTAAATTCAGAAAATTTCCAAAGGGTGTTATGTTTAATGGAAGAGAGATCTCTCAATTTCCCGTTTTGATAATCAAAGAAACAGAACCGCATGAGCAGTGGATGAATTTGCAGGAAAGAGTCAAGGAAAGACATAAACGACCAGATTATGATCCTTTAGGATTAAAGCATGAAGGACTACAAGACAAATTGCCGATTCTCGAAGAGGATTTTGATCCGTTAAAAGATTAGTTGTTCTTCAATTTTTAAGACATACAAAAACTTAAAAACCATTTCACTCATTAATTGAAATGTTAATTCTTGGAATTGATGATGCCGGTAGAGGTCCTGTTATCGGGCCAATGATTCTTGCAGGTGTTCTGATAAATGAAGAAATCGAAAAGGAATTCAAGAAGCTTGGAGTCAAGGACAGCAAGCAACTTACCGAGAAGAGGAGGGAGTTTCTAGCCGATATCATAAGAGAAAAGGCGGAAACGTTTGAGGTTGTCGTAGTAAGTCCTAATGAAATAGAAGAAAAAAACAAGGATGGAATAAATTTAAATCATCTTGAGGCAATTGCCTGCGCCCAAATAATTAACACAATAAACAAAGGATTCAAGGAAATAAAAATTATAATAGACTGCCCTTCAGTAGGTATTGTCAAGTGGAAAGAATATTTGTTATCAAAAGTCGAGAGCAAGAACATCGAAATCTCGTGCGAACACAAGGCAGACAGAAATCACATTGCAGTGTCCGCAGCGTCGATAATTGCGAAATCAGTGAGGGAAAAAGAAATGGCAAAGCTAAAGGAAAAATACGGGAGCGACATGGGCTCGGGTTACACATCAGACCCTAACACTAAAACTTTTCTTGCAAGAAATGTGAAAAAACTCAACAACGACGGAATTTTTAGGAAAACTTGGAGCACCTGGCAGCAGGTTGCACGGAGTGGTAACCAGAAAAAGCTGGGAGATTTTTAAGGGTGTATTTTGATTGTATATTCTGTTTTACACTAATTTTTATAAACAGGGAAAATTTGTGAGTTTTATGAATATGGTTGCGGAAAAGGAAGATGTAAGAGAATTTGTAAATAATGATGCCTTATGGCTTGTTATCGGAGATAATGACGAAAGCCAGATGGCATTGGATTTTTTGAAGAGAAACAAATTAAATCCCGAGATATTAATTGGAACAGGCAGAGCGTTTAGTGGAGGTTATGATGATTCAAGAGTTCCTCTTTCAAGTGCTGTTTTGTACGAAGGAAGTTCTAAGAATGCGACCCCCCTAATTGTAGTAAAAAAGCGCGAGATGATAACGTCTACGTGGTGTTACAGGTCTTTTGATGGGGTGAAAGCATATGTAAGGGAAAAATTAGGAGAAGAACTTTTTGGAGATAAATTTGGAACCAACCCGATAAGATTTTGGAGAGAGATAGACACCTTCTACAATGATCGAGATAGAAAGAGAGATGCAACTTTTTTTGAATTACCTGACAGAGTTTCTTACAAGGGAGATATTGATTCCGCACCCTATAATCTAAAATCACAGTTGCCGGAATCTCTTGCAAGAGGTTGGCATGATGTTAGCGGGTGGAAAGTTGGAAACATTGAAAGACTTCTTAAGTTGGAAGATAAAAAAGGATGGATAATAGACAGAGACACAAAAACGATTTTGACAGGACATGAAATCAGGAATTTGATTAATGACAGAGTTAAGAACATTGTTACTAAAAACTCATCTTCAATCTATCACAAAGAGTACGGGGCGTATTACAAATCCGGAAATAATTTGTGTGGAATTTATGCGAGTATGCAAGATTAATTAAATCTCATAAAATTTTAAAGCGTCAATTTATCTTTTTACATGGCAAACAAAAAAACGGCCATTGTGCTTTCTGGGGGAGGAATGAGGTGCTGTTACTCCGCAGGATTCATGTATGGTTTAAGTGAACAAAAACTTTCTTTAGACATTCTTGTATGTGGTTCCGCTAGTAGCGGAACAGGCGCTTATTTTTCTTCAGGACAATATGAATCAATTCGCGAGATTTGGACAAAGTTGTTATCAACAGAAGAACTCATAGAGAAAAAATTCAACAATCTTCTTCCAATGCATCGCCCTTTATTGGATGTTGATTATTTAATTGACGGAGTATTAAAAGGAAAGAAAGTAAATAATAATGTGCTTGATGCGGAAAGATTAAAAAATTCAGAAATTGATTTTTATGTTGCCACTACAAATTCCCAAACAGGAAAAGTTGAGTACTTTTCAAACAGGCATGAAGATTTGGACATATTTGAAGTGTTAAGGGCTTCGAAGGCGATTCCTTTGGTTTATGGAAAGAAAATAAAATTAAACGGGGCAGAATATCATGATTTCAGATTCTCTTCCGACGGAATTCACAGTGCCTCAAAGGCTATTGAACTTGGGGCGGAAAAAATTCTCTTGGTTAACACTTCATCTGAGAAATGGAAAGACCATAGAATTACTGATTCTATAGTTATCTTTACAAAAAATTGGGAATTCAAGAAAAATCATATTCTTAATTTGAGGAAAACAATAAATTTTCAATTTTCAAAAGACATTGAGCATTTGGTTCTAAAACCAGGTGAAACATTCAAAATGAACCGTTTAGATAATTCCCAAGAAGCTCTTGAAACAGGATTTGAAAAAGGAAGAATCGCCTCTTACTCTCCAGATGTTGCAGAATTTTTAATTAATCGGAGAATGTATTTTTTTTAACACAGCAATTTTTATAAATGCTGAATTTTTTTAAAGAGGATGTTGAGGGAATATTACGTCGGAGATACAATTAATTTTCATTATGAAGGTGTTTTTGTTCGTGGTCGTATAGAAAGAATAAGTCTGGAAGATGATGATGAAAATCCCCATGAAGATTGTAAAAGTCAATGGTCTCTCGTATCCCATTAAACATTTTTCTGGTCAAAATGCAGAAATAACTCATTCAAAAAAGATGAATGATCTCTGCTTGAGATTGAAGCCTTAATGTAATTGAGAAGAATAAAACTCACGTTGCTTTTCGCAATTGATACAACAAGTTAATGCAAAGATAATATCCTTGTAATTTTCAAGTGCATTGACCAGAAGAAAATACAGCACCCATTTGTAAATGAAAATATCAAATTTTAAAAACTTTCATCGACTGATTTTTTTATGGTTTATATAAAAAAGCTGGTTATGCACGGATTTAAGAGTTTTCAGAGAAAAACAGAGATGCCCTTTAATTCAAAGATAAATGTCATTTTCGGACCAAACGGAAGCGGAAAAAGCAATATTTCAGAGGCATTGTGTTTTGTCTTGGGCAGGCTGAGCGCGAAATCCATTCGGGCATCCAAATCAAGTAATCTTATTTTCCTAGGAAACAAAGACAATCCTCCTTCAAAGGAAGCGTCAGTGGAAATTGTTCTGGACAATAAAGGGAGGACGTTTAACTTTGAAACAGATGAAATATCTTTAAAAAGAATAGTGAGAAAAAACGGAACCAGTATTTACAAAATAAACAATCAGACAAAAACGCGTCAGGACATAATATCTCTTTTGTCACAGGCAGGCATTGACCCAAACGGATTCAACATAATTCTTCAATGGGAAATTCAAAATTTTGTCCGCATGGCTTCTCACGAAAGGCGAAAAATACTGGAGGAAGTTTCGGGAATTTCAATTTATGAAATAAGAAAGGAAAAATCACTTAAGGAATTGGACAAAACCGAGGATAAACTAAAGGAAGTTTCCACGATACTTAGAGAAAGAACCATTCATTTGAACAATCTTGAGAAGGAAAGACAACTTGCATTGAAATTCAAGAAGATGGAGGAGTATGCTCGGAGATGCAAGGCGAGTATAGTCAATCACGACATAACGGTGAGGAGAAAAGAAACCGAGAAGATAGAATCAGATATATCCCACAAAAATAAAATAATTGATAAAATGAAAAGCGAATCATCTGCATTAGATGAATCAAATAAAAATCTCCAGGCAAAAATTGATTCGATAAATTCCTCAATAAAAAAATCTACGGGTTTGGAGCAGGAGAAACTCAACCAAGAAATAACAAATCTCATGGCAGATATTGCAGGCATGAATGCGCGCATTGAAAATTATGAGAATAAAATCGCCGAGATTTCAAAACAGAAAATTGAATCTGAGAGAACAGTAAAGGAGAATGAGTCTTCCATAAGAGAACTTCAAAAAGAGCCATTGAGAAAAAAACAGGACGAGATAAACAGAAGAAAAAATGAACTGGAAAAAATTGAGTCAGAAAGAAAGAAATTTTATTCCGCTAAATCGGAGCTGAAGTCTCTAAGGGAGAGAATTGAGGATAAGAAGAAGATTTTAGGCAATTACAAAAGCGAGTCCGATTTTTTGCTTAAGCAGATTGATTTTACTATAGGTGAATTGTTTGACAAGAAATCTACGATAGAAAAAATAAATTCTATGAAGATTTCATTAAAGGAAAAAGAGCAAGAGCTTGAGATTATAAATAAGAAAGAAAGAGAACACGAGAAGATTTTGTATGCTAATGAATCAGAGATAAAAAAGCACGAAAATCTAATTGAAAAACTGTCCAAGATGGAAATTTGTCCCGTTTGCAAGTCTAAAATCACAAACGAGCATACCCACAACATTGGCAGCGAGACCAAAGAACAGATTTCCATACTAAAAAAGGAAATGGAAAAATCCAAAAAAGAAATTTCAAACATTCAGAAGTCAAAGGATTTGCTGAAAAAAGAAATCATAGAAATTAACTCAAAGATATCTCTCACTGAATTAGATATGACTAAAATTTCAAATATTGAAGATAAAAAAGAAAGAATAAAAACAATCGAGGAAAAAATCTCTTTTGTTAGGAATGAAATATCCAATTTGGAAAAAACAAAATCTTCTCTTAATAAAATTCTGGATGAAAGTTCCAATATAGAGGAAAGATACGAGAAAATGAAAGTTGAGGTTGAGGAGATTTCAATGAGGAGCAGAGAAAATGTCGACTCGGAGATATCCTACAAGCAAATGGAACTTGAGAGGGCAAAAATCTCATTAAAACAATTTAACAGGGAAGAAGAGGATTTGCTAAACGAACTTAATGATTATCGAAGAGAAGTCGAAGAAAAGGAGAATTTGCTGGATGAAAAAAGAAACGAAGAAGAGGAGTTGAGCGATAAATTCAAGAGTCTTATTTCCGAGAGAGACAGTAATGACAAAAAAATAAGGGAGAATCAAACAAAAATTTTGGAGTTGCATCATTCGATAAGAAATGTTGAGAACGAAGTGAACAATTTGAAAATCGACATTGCACGAATCAGCGCCTCATTGGAAAATCTTGAGATAGAATTCACTGAGTTTAAAGATGTTGAACTGATAAAAGCGAGTCGGGAGGCGCTTGTTGAAAAACTCAATAGCACAGAATTCGATTTGTCAAGAATAAAGAGCAACGTCAATTTGATGTCTCTAAAGGTTTATGATTCTGTAAAAGAGGAATATGACAAAATCAATGAAAAAGTTGAAATCATAAAAAAAGAGAAAGAGAGTATCCTGAGTATAATTCATGACATAGACACCAAAAAGAAAAAAACATTCCTTAAAACTTTAAATTCGTTAAACGAGATTTTTTCAAGAAATTTTTCAAGTTTGAGCACAAAGGGGATGGCTTATCTCGAGTTGGAAAATCCAAAAGAACCGTTTGAAGGAGGATTGGGGATTGTAATAAAAACAGGACATGGAAAATACATGGATGTAACATCTTTATCTGGGGGAGAGCGCGTTTTGGTAGCGTTATCCTTGCTGTTTGCAATTCAGGAGTTGAATCCGTACCATTTTTACATTCTTGACGAAGTTGATGCCTCGCTGGACAAAAGAAATTCTGAACGTTTGGCTAATCTGTTTAATAAGTATATGCAGAAAGGGCAATACATAATAATAACTCACAACGACGAGATTTTGTCAAAAGCCACAAACCTTTACGGAGTCAGCATGAATGACGGCGTTTCAAAAGTTATCAGTATGCAGGTCTAAGCAAACATTATGTCAGAAAGTCCTTTTCTTACTCTTTTTTGTCTTTCAGTCCTGAATTTACTCATGGCAGAATTGTATATTTCTAAGGATTTCTCATGATACTGTTTCAATTCAGGATTATCAAAAATGACAAGAGAGTCGTCACTTATGTAACCAACTCTAAGATTTTCTCCTTTAACAAATATTCCTGGTTGACTATCCCTAATTTCAAAATTTCCTGATTCTTTGAACTCTTCGATAATCCACGCTATTTGAAGAGAGTTCAGGAGATTATTTCCATAAATGAAATCTCCACTTATGTCTTTTCTTGCACGTGTCTCCATTTTCATTCTTTTTAGAGACATTTTTTGTTTTTAAGAATTATGGTATTTCATCCGGCATTTTAGAATGGGCAGTTTGATTTTCTTTCTTTTTCTAACCTTTTTATTTCATCTCTGTTAAGATATGCTTCCATGCCTACAAGAGCAACGTCACTGTTCATTCCTTCCCACCCTTCCACATGAGCATAATCAAATACCCAATACGTCGCAAAATTATCCGGGACTGATGTGGAGTTGTACAATCCGCGAGGCCATTTATTTTTTATTTCAATCGCTCGTGTTACAGGAACAGATTTGGAACCTCTTGATATTTTAATCTCTCTGTGCCCGCCCCCATAATTAATTTTTCTACGCCTAAAATTCTCACCTATTTTTATGGGCGGTTGTTGTGAAAGAAATGATATATTCTCTATTATGCTTAAAATTTCTTCTCCTGAGAATTTTGAGATGTTTTTCTCGCTCAATTTTATAACCAACTTTACGGGTAGATTTGTATTATTCATGTCTGTCACTTCAAATGTGTTATCTTAATTTACTGATTTGCCACTATTCTTAATTCTTCACGTGAGAAATATCTTCCCCCGACAGGACGCAATGATGCCTTGTCATGTCCCAAGGGATGTCTTGTAACAAGATAATCAGTAACATAATATCCATTACCGTTTACAATCACTTCTCTTCGTTCATAATTCCTTCTTGGTTTAACTGAACTCGCATACTGTGGAGAGATAATTATTGGATGTTTTTTTAATACTCCTAAATCGTGTTTTAGAATTTTATCTGCCACATTAGTATTTATTTTCTTCTCGCTTCCAATGCGCCGAGGCTTAAATTCAGGCATCTTATTTATAGCCAAATTGCATTTTTAAAAATTGTTGTGATTTTTTATATTATCCATAAACTTGAGGATAATATTCATCATGCACATGCGTTGAGATATCGTCTGGCACTATTTCTTTCATTAATTCCCGGATTTCTTGAAAAGTGTAAGTTCCTTCTCTCAGTATGGATCTCCAGTTCTCTCCGCTTAGCGGAATTTCCCTGTCTTTGACCGAATAAAATATTCGGTTATCTTTTTGATTAACTTCAATTTCTCTTACTTCTCTCGAGATTCTATCATCCCAATGTCTTTCGCTTACCGAAGGTATCTCATCCATGTATTGAATAAACCTTAATTGGCAATACATCTCTTCAGAACTTTCTACACCAATTTCAATCATTCCTTTATATTTTATTAAAATTTCCTTTGCCATTTTCTATTTTAGATATCACCTCCTCCCGACCATTCACCTTCCATCCCTGTTTCTCCAATTAAATCTTTAATTTCTGCTGAGGTGTACTTTCCGTTTCTATACGGAAACGCAAACCTGCCTATTACTTCTTTGTCAATAACTTCATATCTAAATAAATTACCATCTCCCGCCGAATAATTTCCTCTTTTGATGAAAATACGCCTCTCTTCATCATTGTCCGGATTTTCTTTGTCCCTTATTTGTATAGGTAAACTGGAAAGATGAATTAGAAATTCTAAGTCCTTGACTATCTTTTTTTGTTCTTCCCATGTAATTTCATACGTTCCATAACTCAATGTTACTGTTCTTTTCATTTTTCCAATCTTCAACTTATAAAATATTATAAAAAAATAAAAAATAAAAAATAAATTAGTAGTAGCTTTCTCCGAATTCTTCCTTTTCAGGCTTCTTTGTTACCAATACTATCAATGCGACTAGCAATACTATGAAAATTATTGCAAGTATGATTGTAAGAACAACCACCGCATTTGATGTTTTGCCATCATATTCTGATCCTGTGAATGCAACCTTACCAACAAGTTTGTTCCCCGAGAACACATCAACACTGAAACTTCCGGATGTTTCTGGGTCTACTGTTACTGTTCTGCTGCTTCCTGCAGGCACAACAACAATATTTTCACTCAATGTAGTTGCCGAGCCGGAAACCACGAGAGTGTAAACTTTTAATTGGTTTGTTGGATTTACAAGAATCAATGCATTGCCCGATTGAATTACGTTGCTTGGCAAGTCGTTTTCAACAGCGATTTTTTCCACTCCTTTGAGTGTCAAGTCATTGTTTGAAACTTTGACTTCCATGTTGTATAATCCTGATGCCGCATCATAAGGCATTGTAAGGAAGATCCTTCCTCTTACAGTATCGCCTTCATTGTCGTCATCATCGTCATCTTCTATTGCAACTAAGTCTCCGAAGTAAGCTCTTGCGTCAAGGTTCAATTCAGGTACTGAAACAACCACGTACAAGTCATCAAGGTCATTGTATCCAGTGTTCTTCAAAACAACTTCGACAGGGAATGATTCTCCTGCACGAATTTTCTGAGTCACGCCAAATGACATTAATTCCACATTGTATGATGGGCGCTGAACTCTTAGAATTGCTTCTTCAAGCTCTGTCCTGAAATCTCCGTTCCAGATTTTTACCTTTAGCGCAAGGTCATCGCTGACTTCATCTTTGAGCTCATATGGGACTTCAAGGTGCAAAACTTTCTTGTAAACTTTTCCTTCCTCAAGGTCTCCAACAAAAAGCTCTTCTTCAGAGTCAACCTTTGAACCTTCAAGCTCTGCCCTGATTCTTACATCAGAGGCATCTTCAAGCGCTACAAAGATAACCTCCACAGAGATTTTTTCTCCTGCAATAACACTTACGTCTTCGTTGCCTATTTCATCAATTCCGTTGATTTCAACAGAGCTGATGTTTGCAATCTCGCTTGTGGCAGCGCTTACACTTACTGTTACTACAAGCAATGCAGTCATGATAGCCAGTAAAGAAACCAAAAATTTCTTGGCTTTCATTTTCTTTGTATCCATTTTAATTTTTTTAGGAACAAAGTTCCTTTCATCTTCAATCAAGAATTTGTTTATAAACTTTATGGTGATGTTGTAACTTAACAATTACAATAGTACTGAATGTGAGGAACAATCCGTGATTCCCTGCAGAAAGAAATTTGTCGAGGGAGTTAAATGCTTTGGTAAGACACCCTTTTAATTGAACCTTTTTTTATTGAATAGCTTGCAAGACCTGCAATTTTTCCAGGATACATCCTCCCCATCTTCAATACGCTTCTCTCCAGAACCGACAAAAATTTTTCATCATCGGCAATTTGTCTGGAACTTTTTATTAATTTAAGACAGTCATCGGTGTGATAACCAAGCATTGTAATTCTTTCTTCATCTAATGGGTCTAATGACCGAAATCCTTCATTATTTATCTCACCATGATATACCTGAGGCATATTAATATCAACAGCTAAAAATCCTATTGGTGGTTTAAACAATCTTATTTTTGTTTCTTTTATTTTACGATGTTTTAGTGTTAGTTCACTCTTTCCCGCAATACTGAGATTTCCATTAAGAAAATCTTCTTTGTTATGGCGATTATAAATATCTGTATCCCACCCTCTATTTGCTTGCCCTGTCCAAGCCAGAAAAAAGTTGTTGTCTCTTCTTATTCTTCTTAATTTTTCCAACTCTCTTTTTTTACTTCTTATAGTATAAAGGAGATCTGTGACAATAAAACACTCATCTTTATTTTGATAACCCACTAAAAGAGTCATCTTTTCTTATTCCATTAATGTTTTTTAAATATTATTGTAAGGTGTATTGTTGCGTCTAAGGGATCTGTTTAAATAATTGGTTTCTGTCTGTTTTTTATGAAGTATAAGAAAGATGGCAAAGAACACACAGCAGTTAAAACCATTAAGCTAAACGATGGCACGATTATAGGAGTTTTTGAGGGAAGCAGAGGACATAATCCTGACCACGACATTTTAATCAAATATCAAGAACAAGGTAAGAGGTTACGAACACCTAAACATATTCATTGGGTTATTGACTTACTGATAAAGAAAGAGCATAACAAAAAATTAACTCTTGATTTTATGAAATATCTTAGAGAAATGTATGACAGAGTTGAGGGTTTTAGGAGTGCGGAAGAAAGAAGCAGTTTTGAGTTTAAGGAAACCACAACAGCGAAGTTGAAGCCATTTGAAGAACTGAACAAATACGGAGAGTATAAGGTAGAGTTTATTGGACACTTGATTGAACTAATGATAAAAATGGAGAAAAACCAACCGCCAGAAAAACCAGCACGAGTTTTCAAGGAATTGATTGACGCTTTAATTCAAGAGAAAGAGATTTTTGTTATTGTAAGTAAGGCAACGCAGATCGGTGGGCGTTAGTTGTCGGACTATTACATCATTAGTGACAAAAAGTATTTATATAAGTTATACTTTTAGAATATATGAAAGGAGGATTTTTCTACCAGCTGTTGTATTTCTGTGATTTTTGGTAGAAAGATTTAAAAGACTATGAATTCTAAAAATTATATGGCTATCAATGTAACGTTTTCAGAAATAGAACTTGCAGGAGATCTTAAAAGTTTTGTTAGTTTTAACTCTGGATCTTGCCAGAATGAAGAATTAGAAAAATCAATTTTGGCATTAGAGGATGACGACTTATACAAAGTAACTAAAACTATAGCGTCGCCTATAAAAATAACTAATATTGAAAAGGTAACAGATGAGCTATTAGAAAAAGCTCTTTAAGATGGTTTCTTGTTCTTATTCCCATAGAATAATTGTTGATTGTGATTTTATAAGATGGCTTTCTACATCACAACAAAAATCTATGATTATTTCAAAAATGCTTCGGATAAACATAAATTCAAAAGAACATAAAAAACAAAATATTATAATTTTAGAAAAGGATTTTGAAAGTTTATGTAAAGAGGGAATTATTAAAGATAAAGACACAATTCGTGGCGGAGTTTCCCCTTTTGATATAAATGAAGAATTGGGGGATTTGACAGACAAAGAGTTAACGATGGAAGCCCTAAGATTAATTACAGGTGTTGTCTTAACAAGAAGAAAACCATTTCAAATGGTTTTATTAACCACAACAGAAGGTAAGAAGAAATATTTTGATAATTATTCAGAATTTTTAGAAAAGCTGAAAAACTTTGATATAAAAAATGAAAACGAAGGATTAGTAATAATTAATGATTTGTATAAAACCTACACTTCTGAAAGAGAAATGGGTAGATAATTATAACTTGCTTAATCTAATCAAAGTTAACCACTTATTAACGCCTAAATCCAATAAAGGCATAGCTTCTTGTTGGGGGGTTTTATTTTCTATACCTTGATGTTTCCGAACATAATTATAGTAAATTTCAAAACCTTTCATAATTGCCCTTGCTGAATAAAGCGATCCGTGAAAACCACGCATTATTTTTGTTCTATCTCTTATGTTTCCGTGTAACCTTTCAATCTTGTGATTAAATCCTCTTTCACTTGCAATAACAATGTTATGTTTTATGTTGCTCTGCGATTTTCTGTTTGAGAAGTTGCCATAATTTTTATCAATCCCGAAACTGCGTCTTAAAATTCTTGGATAACCTTTAAGTCCGTCAGTTGTAATAATAGAGAGAGGTTTTGTTATTGTCTTTCTTCCCTTTTTCAAAACCTTAGTCATATTATCAAGCGTTCGGCTTTCCATATAATCACTTGCAACAATAAAACGAGTGTCTGTATCCATAACATCAACAAACCAATTCTGCTTACCTAACCTCTTATACTCCATCTCATCGCTTTGTAATTCCTTCCCGTTTTCAATTTGTAATCTATCAGTAACTTGGCTTATTATTTCTGAATATTTTATAAGCCATCTGTAAATCGTAGAGTAGTGAGAATTTTTAGGCATAAACATTTGAAGATGACTTTGTATTTTTCTTAAAGACATTCCGCTATAATACAAATTCATACAGGCAGTTATTTTATTCTCGTGGTTCTTCATTTTCCAAAAACCATCATCTAAGACAAAAGCGTGTCTACACTCTTTACATTCGTATCTTTGTATTTGCTTTCTATTTGCTGTTTTTCTAAATCCACGCTTCTTTACTTTTTCAGCGTTGCACTTAGGACAGCAAACCTTTTTATTCTCGTCTTTCTTGTTGTTTTCAGATTTCATTTTGCGGTGAAATTTAGGGGGTGTTAGTAGCACCCTCTTACCTTTAAGGTATAACCTATTGAGTAATATAAACTATATAAACCTTTCGGTTAATAGGTATAACCCAATAGGTAAGTTTAAATAGTTGCTGTTTATTTATTAGTTATGGCAGAAATGAAAATAGAGGTTACCGCCTATAAGTGTGATAGGTGTGGGCATAAATGGATACCGAGAGAAAAAGAAAAGCCGACTATTTGCCCAAAGTGTAAAAGCCCTTATTGGAATAAACCTCGTAAAACCAAAAAAACCGCAAAATGAAAAACATACCTACTTTCGTAAAGTGGGCGGGTGGCAAGAAGCAATTAATAGAACAATTTAAGCCATTCTTCCCAAGCAAGATAAACAGATACATAGAAGCGTTTGTAGGTGGCGGTGCTGTCGCTTTTCACATTCTAAAAACCCATAAACCAAAAGATGTTATCATATCAGACACTAATGAAGAATTGATAAATACATATCAAGTTATAAAAAACGATGTTG
>Ga0209541_10012750_pt1 | contig 12960 bp, 10 predicted proteins | sample RifCSPlowO2_01_FD_184027 | JGI IMG/M metagenome (GOLD analysis project Ga0209541, IMG submission 184027) | Groundwater microbial communities from Rifle, Colorado - Rifle CSP2_plank lowO2_0.1 (SPAdes) (version 2) | ecosystem: Environmental > Aquatic > Deep subsurface > Groundwater | place...
ACATGAATTTAGAACCAACTTCATACACAGATACGAAGTATAACGATTTTAACTAAAATGAACATATTCCAGTGGAAACGAAGGGGTCTAAATATAACATTGTTATGTAACAGGTTCACATGAAAGGATTTTAAACCAACCCACTATCTGAATGAAAACTAAAGCAAGAAAAGAACGGCCTTTACCTGAAACCCCCTTAGAAGCTGCAGAACAGGTTGATATCCTAACGAAGCGCTATCAGCAGGGCGTCGGGACAAAAATCTTCGTTCACTAACAGAAACCGAAAGATGGCTTATAGGCAAATTTTCTGGGATTTGTGTGAGAATGCGGCAGTAAAAAAATACATACGATTATCCTGACGTTAACGATCCTCAAAAGGATCATGTACGAGAAAGGTTTGAAAAAGCATTCCAAAAACTAGCCTACAGCATGAAAGAAATAGCCAGCGCAGAAGAGAAGAAGAATTCAGTTCACCACCAACTGCTCAGCCTGCCCAACATCAGAGTTAAACAGCAAATGCCCCCCACAATCACAAAATCCTGACAATGGCGGACGCTCAAACTTCTTTTGGCATCCTTTGCAAACAAACCCTGTCAATAGTTTTGAATTTATTTCAGTTGGTCCCTTCTTTGCACCGTTCCCAAGATTTTTAAAAACATCAAACAACCCTATTTGTTTCCCGCTACCCATAAGTTCTGATTTGGTAACTCCGAGAGCAAAAAATATCCTTTCGATTGGCGGTAGCAACTGGTTCTCAATATAGTACTTAGAATCAACCTCAAGTTTATTCTCAGTAACATATGCAGGATCTTCAACCCTTTTAGACAAAATATCATTTCCCTTGATTATAACATACCCAAGCCTATCCCCAACACCGACAGCCTGACCTCTCTTCTCCAGTTTCTTTGCCAGTTCCACATGTGGCTGAACCCCTGCATAACTAGTCAGCTTCCTTGTTATCCCTTTCGTTATAACCAGTTTGTTCACATCCACTTTATTTTTTACAACACTATCCACAACAGTTTTGAAATAGGCCAGCGCTTTTTTTGAATCGTTCTCCTTCAGTATAATATCTATCACACTTTTCATAGTCTCAGAAATTAAAGGGCACCAGTCCCTTCGCACAGTCTCCACACCCTTCATCTCTATTTTTTCTTCCCATCCTTTTCCACCAGGTTCAAATTTCCAGGCAACATACCTCTTTTTCGAAAGCGGCAAAAACCTTTTGAACACCTTCTCGAATTGCAGCTCTATAATTCCGGGAAGCTCATCAGTAATTTTAGCTGAAATATCCAAAGCTATCGCCCTGACCTTATCCAGATCAGGTTCGTCTATATTCACCATAACGGAATCTGTGTTATGTAGAAGTATTTGCCCGCAAGAATCAACAAACATATGATTTTTATCGACTGCCAAATCATACACATAACCTTCATACACTTCTTCTGAAGCTGTGGTCTGTAACCTTTCATTATATTCTGAACAAGTCGTAATCCTGTAAACAGATTTATTTTTTCTAAATTTTATTGTGTGCTTTTTCCCAAGAGATGTCAACAACAGAGACAGGCCTGAAGCCAAGTTAAGAGATTTTGTATCGTACCTAAAATTATAGTTTTTGTATCGTTCTGTATACCTCGGACTAGTTTCAATGTACCCATCGCCTTTTATCATATTTTCGAGAAGTAAAATCTGCTTCTCTCTAGGTACGTGGAAAATAAAATTCGGTATTTTCTTGCCCATGCTTTTCTGGCCGCATAGGCCCTTAAAAACAACAGCTGCTAACGCATTCATCATTTGAAGCTTGTGTGTTTTGTCTTTGTATAAAATTGTAGTGTCGCCATAAATCAGTTCCCTCAAGCCTTTCGAGGACTCTATAATGCACGACATGGCGCCTTCAAAAAGCATAGTGTAATCTTTTTGTAATTGACTAAGCCAACCTGTGTCAGAGCATGCTATACTAGCTCCGTATCTGGTCGTGGTTTCCATTGTTGAAGACGAGCCTTCTGCTATGTAAGCTCCACAAAGCCTGCATAAAGCATCGAATTCGGGGGAATTTGTTTTGATAAATCTTTTTATTTTGATTGGGGACTTTTTGTTTGCCCAGCCAAACCAAACATATGATTCATCGCAATGGAATTTAGCTATTTTGTTCAGTCCTTTGTAACTAAAAATGTGCTCATACCCATTTAAAAGTTGATACAAATCTAAAATTTCAATCCTTTTTAGTGGTGGTAAAGACGCTACCCTTGCAATCCTGTTCTGGAGTATTTCTGTCGGTTTCGTTTCTTCTAGCTTGCCATTATTGTCAACCATTATTGAGTGGTCTTCAGTGACTATAGTTTCCCCGAATTTCTGGTTTACCCTGTAAATTTTTTTATTTGTTTTATGCCTTATGATTTCAGTAATATCTGACCACCCGGGCTTTAACGTTTTCGGATCCACAGTCAGCGCCTTGTACCCTTTCAGTGTTATGATCTGTTTCCCATCGTGTCTGGTCATACATCTATTTCTGTTTTCCTCAAAAAGTTCTTCTATGTTTTTAATTTCAACCAATCCTTTTTTGTTAAGCAGGGTCACAAATCTATCTTTAGTTATGCTATCTCCATATACAACCCTGTATCCAAACTTTTCCATGTTGCTTTTAGTCAAGTGAATTATTTCCCTTCCACATGCTGTGACAGAATTTGCAATCGCAAGATCATACATCCTAGCCCTTACGTACCCAAAGTACCCATAGAAAGAATTTGCAAGGATCTTCAGAGCCCACTGCTCTGCATAAAGAATATTCTTCTCCATCTCATTTGTTGCAGCCTTATATTTTTTCTTTGCTACATCCCTCCTGTTCATCAGTTCAGTCAAAATGCTCGGAATGATCCCTTTCTTGATTTCAGGCTTGTAAAAATAAGCTTTCACCGGGGTTTCAAAAGCCTTCTCATGAACAAGATCAGAGGCTTTCCTAACAAGTGTGGTCGGGCACATATTATATGATATTATTATCGATGGGTACATCGAATTGTGCACTAAAATAAAGTCTGCCAAGAAGCTATGCGAATTGTTGTCTACCTGCAAATCATACACATAATCGTCTTCTTCGAGTGTTGTTGTCTCAACTTCCTGTATTTTTATAAGATTGAACCTGTCTTTTCTATTCAATTTCTGCTGATAATACAGCTTATCGATAGCCCCCAATAGCCTAATCTGCTTTTCTCCAACAAAGCCTACTTTTTCGGCGAATCTTGTAAGATTTTCTTTGCCGCAAACAGTCAAATAATAAGCTTTCCTATAAACCCTTTCATTATTTCTGAGGAACCATGTAGTGATTTTATTGATCCTTGATGTTATCCCGTGTTTTAACAGCAGGAATTTAATATCCTTCACCATATTTTCATTGCAGGAAGTCAAGACCACCTCGTTCCTTATTTTGTTCACTGTCCCGTCCCCTGTAAAATATGCCCTTAAAAAAGCCGTCTCTGCCGCTTCAGATGAATGCAATTTCTGGTCAACACGCTGAATATAACAATTGGTCGATTCGCTAAGCCCATTGTTAGTCTTTACAGTAAAATCTGAAATGTCGTTGTAAATATCCTTATTCGTTATTCTGATGTTGGTGGATCCGCCTCTAGAATAGACAGCAGGCTCATATAAATACTCTGATTTTATTGAATTAACACAATCATTTACCACATCCGTCTCATCCTTGGAAAAAGTGAGCTGTATTTGGCTGGCTGTCGTAACATGATTTAAATGTGGTATCTTTCTCCTGATCGCATAGCCCTCTGACATCAGATACCCTAAAAATTTAGCCTTATTTTCTGAGACTGTGTTGTTTGCATTAGCCTCTTCTGGTAACCTGTTAGGTTCAATTAGCAGATGGTCTTTTGTGAGATCTTTTGCAGGAATCTCCTTAATCCCATGCATTCGGTCATAGACAAAAAACATGTGGTTGGGAGTAACTGTAAGTACAGATCCGTTGGCAGCCTTTATCTTAATCATTTTGGTGCCTGCAGCAACATTGTACTTGAAATAATTAACTACCAGGGATTTTACAAACTTCCCGTTATCATAAGAATATACTTTCACACCCATCTTTTTTTCTACAATGTCCTTTATCGGGATGAGCCCTTTATCTGTAATTACAGGTGTAGATCCTAGAAAGCATTTAAAATCGAAAACAACTATGTTCGAGTGCAGCCCCTTTTCAGGCTCGAGAACAAATCCACCTTTCAATTCAACCTTACTCCTCGCCTCCCTTGCAATAACTTCTGTGTCTGTTGGCCTGTTCGGGAAAACATACCCGCCTTTGTTAAATTCCCTCAATAAAAAATTCTCTATCTTTGCAGTTTCCCCGCTATCCAAACTATCCTGTAACAGCGTCCCGGCAACTTTAGATAAGGCAGAATACTTATTCATCAGCTTTAGTTTCATCACAAGATTTAATGCAAGGACAGAATCTATCCTGGAATAGTAAACCAGTTTTTCAAAATCCTCCTGCGAGCCTTTCCAAAATTTCCCTATCTCAGATTTCTTGACATCAACCTTTTTCTCTCCCAGAAGCTTCTGCGCAACAAAATCCAATCCGTATCTCACCAAAGAAAAATCCTTCTTGATTATTTTAAAACTGTCAACGACTACACGGCCAGTAACTGTAATTTTATAGTCTATGCCAACCTTTTTGTCCATTGCAGGCTTTGTTTCGCACCTGCTGAACATCGGCCTGACTCCAAGTCTCCTCATCCTTTCAAGTATGTAGGGCATGTCGAAATTATTCACATTATATCCCGTTATTACATCAGGATCATATTCATTTACGATTTTGACAAATTCTTCCAGCATCTCTTTTTCATTCTCAAAAGCCTTAATGCCCTTTCCAGGCCTTGTGCTTATGACAAGATCTTTTTCACCTTTGTAATTATCTGTAAAAGCAAACGAAATCATGATTATGGGATCTTTTGTAGCTTCGACCATTGGGTTCACATCAGAATAGCATTCGATATCCAAAGCAAGAATTTTCAGTGGCGCATCAACAAGTTTATCTATCCTTTTAATCTCACTCAGCTTTACCTTGAGGTCTGTTTTCACAGTGCTGGTATTGACAGCTGTCTCCTTTGCCTGAAACCAGCACAAGCCGCCTAAGTTAAGGTCATTCATGAACCTGTATTTGAAGAGGATGTCAGCTTCATAGGCTGCAAATCCCATCGCCTTTAGTTTTTCCCTCAATTCAGGTGTTTTACCTGGATTTTTTGTCATGGCCTTGTAAACAGTCTTATCCTTATCTACAAGCCTCCTGTCAGAAACAGCAATCCCCAAAACTCCAGGATCCCCTTTCAGCGACTCAACGCCAGCCTTATCGTCTAGATAGAAGTACGGCTTAAACTCATCATAGAACCCGCAGACAACCTTCCCTTCCTCTGTCTTGCCAAATATTCTGATTACTGGTTTTTCGTCAATCAATACATAGTCAACGTCGAGGATTTGTAATTCCATAGCTAGAGAAATAACTTACTATAAAGGTTTATAAATTAAGAATTAAATACTTATTAGATTTATGGAACAAAACCCTAAAGTTGATTCTGCCCTGCATGTCCTTAAAGGCGCTGTCCAAAAAGTTCTAGACACACCTCTGACAACATCTGTATACGCAGAGGGAAATAACGGCAGACTGACTGTTGAATATGAAGCTAAACCAACAGAAGAACATATGAAGAAAATAGAGTCTTTAGCAAATGGAAAAATAAAAGAAAACGTTGCCATAAAAATGTTCGATATGGACAGGAAAGAAACTGAACAAAAATACGGTAAAATAATTTACGACAAGTTTCCAATACCAGAAAAAATCCAAAAGTCACAATAACAGAAATTCCCGGTTGGAACATCAATTTATGCCTGGGCCCACACGTCAAGACAACAGGCGAAATAGGCCAGATAAAAGTCCTACATCACAGAATGAGGCCGGCAAGGAAAGAATTAGAAATATCTTTTGAGATAAGATAACGTTTTTATTGGTTAAAATTTTTACAGAAAGTGGATGTATATGAAAATTAATCCTAAAATGCTCGAACAGGCCATGAAAAAAATGGGAATAAAATCAGAGGAAATACCAGCTGAGGAAGTTATAATAAAAACCGCTGAAAAAGAACTGGTCGTCCTAAACCCCCAAGTCACCAGGGTAAATATGGGAGGTCAGGAGTCCTTCCAGATTACAGGCGAAATAACAGAGCGGTCGGCATCCAGGTTCTCTGAAGAAGACCTCAAAATAATCATAGAGCAGACAGGCGTCACGAAGGAAGAGGCATCCAAAGCCCTCGAAGAAACAGGCGACATTGCAGACGCTATACTTAAACTGAAGAAGGCGGTCTAGTTTTTATTTCTCTCTGTCTTATCTTTTTCTATGTCATATTTTGAAAGATCAATGGAGGTAGGCAGACGGCTTAGAGGCAATAGAGAAGTCGTCGGCAATGTCAGAAGGGCGCTCAGAGGAGAAAGCCAGCCATTTTCTTGTGGGTCTACAGCAGAACTTTATCAGATAGGTAAATCAGGGGAAGTCTACGTCGCCCTAAGAAGATTTGATCCAAGAGGATCTTATGGAAGAGCAGATCTGAAGTTTCAAAGTGGCCTGATGGAAGTGTATTGCCTGAACGCAGAAGATTTGGACGCCAAAGGAAAGAGAGTCCCTGATTTCTGTGTTGGTGTTGTTTGCGATGAACAGGCTGCTATACTTACAGAAGACCTAACACAAGGCGGACAAAGAAAAGTTGACCATTCAAAGGGCGGCGAAGCTGCAGGTTATATTCTAGTTGATGGAAAGAAAACACTTGTCTATATAGACATCGATCATGGATTTGACAATAGGGATTTTGACGTTCTAGATTTTATTCGTGGTGGTGTCCCATTAAAATACTTTTCAGATGAAAATGCAATTAAACTTGACTAAATATGCCAAAAATCCGTATTGTTGAAAGCAAGGTATTCCCGAAATGCCCTACTGCGGGGATGACCTTGAAAATATTGAGAAATCATCTGCTTTTTTAGAAGGCCATGTACTCTACATATGCAGCAACTGCAAGAAGCTGCTAGGCATAGAATCTGCAAATCCAAAATAGGCATATATTTATATAAACAGAACCAATAACCGGTAAAGGGATTAATATGTCTTATGTGTATATTTTAGTATTCCTGGCAGCTTTTGTGACAGGCCTTGTTTTCTACAAAGGAATTTCCAAGTTTTTGTTCAGAATAGGGATAAGGGCAATTGACCAGCAAAAGCACCATAAACCTGTCCTGCCAACATCAGCCGGAATAATAGTTTTAATCAGCATCCTCGCAGGGATGTTCTTGTTTATAGGCCTTGACAGTTTTGTACTCGGGACAAAAATAAACCTTTCTTATATTTTAGCAGCAGGTTTTGCAATTTTTATCATAACTTTCATAGGATTTTTCGATGACATAAATGTCTCCCCTATCCTCAAAAAAGACAAAGGCCTACAAGATTACAGGATTGGGCTAAAACAGTGGCAAAAACCTCTGCTCGTTTTGCCTGCAGCCATCCCGCTGATGGCTGTAAGGGCAGGTGTCACAGAAATGGCACTTCCATTAATAGGCGCAATAAATTTTGGCATACTTTATCCTCTTATCCTGATACCACTTGCAGTAGTTTTCGTAACAAACGCAACCAACATGCTGGCTGGGATGAATGGCCTGGAATCCGGGTTAGGTCTTGTCTCAACTTTATCAATAGGCACCTACGCATTTATCATAGGAAGCCCAGAAGCTGCAATAATATCTTTTTCAACAGCAGGCGCATTGGCAGCAATCCTTCTCTTCAACTGGTATCCTGCAAAAATCCTTCCAGGCGATTCCCTAACATATCTGATAGGCGCTGCAATAGTCTCGTCTGTGATAATAGGAAATATAGAAAAATTCGCAATAATTATTTTCACTCCATGGATAATAGAATTTTTCTTAAAATTAAGGTCAAAATTCAAAGCCAGAAGCTTGGGGGAGCTCCAGAAAGACGGGTCTCTTAAATCCTCTTATAAGAAAACCTACTCGCTAACACATCTTTTTATGAGAAGCGGGAAAGCAAGAGAGAGGAAAATAGCCCTGTACCTAATACTTTTAGAAGCGGTTATTTGTCTGGCTGCTTTGGTCGTCCTTATTTATTATCCTTGATAAATTAATTGTATGACAATTTCTGTAAGAAAAATAAAAATCCGATCTTGATGCTTTTTCAGTAAACAACTGATTACTCACTCTTCAAATCCTTCACTAGGTAAAGCAAAACAAGCAGGATAGTGAAAACGAAAAGGATGAAGCCGCCATAAATCCCAATAATAGATAATCCTGGACTGACTGCAGACAACCCCAAGCCAGCTGCCATGAGCAGTGCGCCTAGCAAAATCAGCTTAAAACATACACCTTCATATTTCTTGAACTTATTTCCTTCCATACACCTATACAACATCCCCTGACAAAGATTTTTGTTTCAGCTTAAAGATTTTGATCTCTGAGTTTTCAAATACCAATTCAAAACTATCCAGTCCAGCCCCTTTAAGGAAAAACATTCTTGTAAAAACACTATCCCTTATTTGACCTTCCATAAATATTACGTTTGAAAACCCTGGGTCAACCCATAATAGGCCATCTACAATAGGCGCTGTAGAATTTACACCAAAATCTATTAACTGTCCCTGCCCATCCTGGAAGAATATCATATTCTTGATAACACCGCTTTGGCCACCTTGTGTTGCTATTGGTATGAACCTGCCGTCCTTGCTGGAAAGTGTAATAGTCCCTCCTCCGTAAACAAGTTCACCGTCTTTCTGGCTGGTCAAGTCTAAAGTGATGTAGTTCCTTCCCTGCCCTGTCCCGAAAAAGCTCATCCAGTAATACTTTCCTATAAGATCAGAACTTGCAATAACATAAATGTCTGAAACAGGGTCACAGGCGTTTGTAGGGACAATATCACCAAATGTTCTTTTCACCCGATCGCATTGTGCAGGAGTGAGAGCTTTATATTTATTCAATATATCAGCAGCCTCTGTTTCGCTTGAAGTTGAGAATATTTTCCCCATGTCCTTAATCCTTATATTATGGTTATATGGGACACAATCTTTAGGCGAGCAGTGTGCGCCATCTGCATGCACTTTTAGTCCTGTATAACCTGCAATTATATGCCCAGGATCCCACCATGTTGATATCAACGAATTTTTGTCTGCGTTTGCCTTTAGCCAATCCAACGCGCCATACCAATTCTGGCTTATCTGCAACCCACTATTTGAATACCCCACAATAAATGCATCCGAAATAAAGAAAATAGAGACCAGCAGAACAACCCCGTAAAGGAAAACCTGGTATACAGGGAGCCTCGTCCTGAAAAACTTAATGAGGTTTGCTATTACATAACCGGCAGCTACTGCAGTTGCTATAGAAAATAGCAGTGAAAATCTTACACCCCTCAATATAAGGATATAGCTTATAATCCACCATGAAAGCATGAAAACTTCCACAAAATTTGTTTTTCTTTTTCTATAGAGCTTGTAAAGAATTATTGCAGGCACGCCGAAAAGAGAGAACAGCATGGGGCCTATACCAACCCTGCCTGCTATTGAAAAGAAGCCTTCTTTACTGAGTATATTCACTGGCTGGAGCTCTGCAACTGATATGTTCACAATAAGCCCTTCCCCGAATACGAACCCAAGGCTGACAAGCATGGAAGAAAGCGGATTATCCAAGCCCGAAATCTGGCCGAGTATACTACATATCACTAAAATTATTACAAGAGGTTTCACTATTTCCTTGAATTCAGGTTTTAGTTCGTCAAACCCTGGGAATTTTCTATTATGTATTCCTTTTTCTATAAACCTAAAGATCAGGAAACCAGGAATGAAAAGTGTAAAGAGTATTAGAGGGAACCAACCGCCATTCCAGCTGAACGCAAAAAAGAGATTAGCAATAATTGCCAAAGCATAGTTGGGAATATTCGGCTTTTTCACTGTCCTGATAATCAAATAGATTGTGGTAAAGAAAAGGAAATTCACAGGAGCATCAGAGTCAGAGTATCCTCCCATTGAAACACCAATAAGAGTAGGAGTCAAAACTGCAAATAGCGCAACAAAAAGGCCTGCCCATTTATTTGTAAGAAGCCTCCCAAGCAAAAACGCTGGTATTATTGTCAAAATAACCATTATTATCGGTGCCAGTTTTGCAATATCAACCAGACTATAGTTGCCAAAAATCCCTGATATTTTATAGAACGCAGCCATTGTGTATGGCCATCCCTGCCTGATATCATTAGGCCTTCCGGGCGGATAATAACTCAATGTGTCCCATTTCAATGGCTGGAAATTATTGTCCACTAGTTCCTGTGTGTGTCGGAAAAACCACCAAGGATCGTAATCCAGAACAGTTGGGGAGCTGAGCGTCCCTGCCCTGACAAAATAGGCAAGATATGCAATGAAAATCAATGCCGCTATCACTGCTAATCTTTCCAAAAAAACTTTATCTTTCTGTATCTTAAGCATAATAGTGTAATAAGAGATCCGAGTTTAATAATGTGCACTATAGCTGACCAACTTGGATAGTTACACTAAACAGCTGGACACTGATCCTAAGCAATTGTATAAGATCAGTGTCGGTCTTTTTAGTGTAGTTTATTAAATTGGATAGCTATAAGCTATCTGGTATAATAATTTATAAGCTTTATCCTCAATATTGACCCATGAAGATAAAAATAGACAATTTCCTAGTGGCTTTTCTGGTTGTGTTGTTACTCAGCATATTCTTGCATTTTTATAATCTAAACCAGCAGATCACATGGGTTGATGAACCAATCTACATTGTTGGGGGCACGAAACTCCTCCTCCAAAAAACAGGCGATCCTCTCCAATGGAATTTTGAACACCCGCCAACAGCAAAATATATAATAGGTTCGACTGCAGCACTCTCACGTTCTGATAAAACCCCAATTCTCGATTTATCGCCTAACAACTACCTTGGCCTTGGTTATCCAGCAGTTGCAAAATCAATTGACGATTCCTTATTTTTTGCAAGAATGTCTTCTGCGATATTTGGAATCCTGTTGTCCTTAATCATTTTTTTATTTGCAAAAGACCTTTACGGGAAAAAGGCAGCCCTTTTAGCTTTCCTGATATCAGCAGTATCAATTGATATGCTAACATGGAGCAGGTTGGCATACCTTGATATTTTCCTAGTATTTTTCTTCACATCGTCTGTTTACATGTTTTATAAAATTGCCAATCTAGCAGAAACTCGGGAAAACAAAGCAGAAATAAAAAACCAGAAAATCATTTACTGTATTTTACTCGGTATATTTGCCGGTCTGGCATTCACAACAAAAAGCACACAACCTTTGCCTTTATTGGCAAGCCTTTTTGTGCTTTCATTATTCTACAGGAAAAAGATTTATAATAAGCAGGTTTTGCCGCTAATCCTTATACCGTTGTTGTTCACAATGCTCGTAACTATTGGAAGCCTGGAGTTATTTTCAAAAGCAACTTTTGAGTATTTCGGGGCAGCTAACAGGCAATTTTCGCCAAACCTGATCGACAATACACTGAGGATTCTAGAGAGAATACAATCACCTTTATTACTGTTATTTGCAGCCTCGCTTTTTTACCTCCATAAGAAAAAAGAACTCTTAAAAAACAAGATAATTCTCGTACCATTAGTATTTGCTTTCCTTAGCTTTGTTTTTTCAGTAAATACAAGCCACAGATATTTCCTTCCTTTAATCCCATTCTTTATACTTTCCATATCATCAATCAATTTAGAAAATAAAACCCTCAAACTTTTAACCATTATAATGCTTGGCTTAACATTCTATTCTGTTGTCCAGTTTTTCCCTGAATACACTTTACATACCAATATCATCGACAGGTCTCTAGGGAATAATTACTTCTGGGAAGAGGCAGGCTTTGCAGGGCTTGATGAAGCTGCAAAATATGTCTCATCGAACACAAATCCAGAAGACATAATATTCATAACACAAGATGCGGTAAGATACAGATTATTTGACAGAAACATTTTAGCATACGAAGCAGGCCAAGGCCTTTTGTATTTAACAGATGGAAGAGTTGGCCAAACAGATAATATATTCTGTGAGGGCCTTGGGAAATTCAAGGAAAATAACATCACAACTTTAATAATCCAGAATCCAAAGATGCTGGATAAAAGCTATTGCAATGAAATAAGGGAACTATACAATACTGAAGTACCTGCGCAAGTAATAACCAAAAATGGTATTGATGTAATAAAAATATTTAGAGTCTGATGTTATGGGCTTACTATCAAATTATAGAAGGAAGAGAATTACCGGCCTTTTAAAAAAATACGTCAAAGAGACTGATTATGTTCTTGATTTGGGCTCAGGAAAAGGAATAATACTAAAAACCCTGAATGTGAGCGGAGTTGGTGTTGACAAATTTGTTCAGCCAGAAAACACTGAAAAAGTAAAATTCTGCAAACAGGATATAACAACAAAACTTCCTTTCAAATCGGACACGTTTGATGTTTGCATAATGTCAGCTGTCCTAGAACACCTCACAGACGCAAAAGTTCTTGAAGAGGTTAAAAGGGTACTCAAACCAAAAGGTAAGCTCTTAATCCTCACCCCAAAACCATCAACAGATATACTTTTATTGATCATGTGGAAACTGAAACTTCTCGACGAAATAGACCACTATGTTTATTACACCTTACAGGGTTTGGAATCAACTGTCAAAAATTATGGCTTCAAAGTTCTCGAACTGAAATCTTTAGGAAAAGTCATCAATTTCTGCGTTTGCGAGAAATAGAGTTTATATAAACATTAAAACTATTTCTTTTTATCGAATATGATAAATGCGTTCAAAAGCGAATTAAAACATAAGCAATTCAGGGCATTTTTGATAATCTTGATAGTGATAGCAGGAATTTTCTGGGTCACACGAACCCATGTACTGA
>Ga0209541_10012751_pt1 | contig 12959 bp, 13 predicted proteins | sample RifCSPlowO2_01_FD_184027 | JGI IMG/M metagenome (GOLD analysis project Ga0209541, IMG submission 184027) | Groundwater microbial communities from Rifle, Colorado - Rifle CSP2_plank lowO2_0.1 (SPAdes) (version 2) | ecosystem: Environmental > Aquatic > Deep subsurface > Groundwater | place...
TAATCGAAATGCTTAAAGAAAAAGAAGAAATAGATATTGAAGACAAATTCATTGATACATTAAAGATTGAAAAAACTGAAGATCCATATGAAAGCGTTATTAAAATAAGAGAAGATTTTCAATACGGTGTTGAGATGGATTTTAAAAAGAAGGAAGAATTTAACAAATTACATGAAATGTGTAAAGAAATTATCAGCAAAACAAGAGGAATAATTTTTCATTAGTAAAACTTTTATTCTTTTTGTTTTTCTCTACCTCGTCTATAAGCAGTCCAAATCGTCCTAGGATCTCTTCCAAGCAACCTTCCAATCTCAGAATAATTCAGCTCATAATTTTCCTTCAAATATTTCACAACACTTTCCAAAACTCCGAGTTTTCTATTGGTTAATGCAGAAACAGGAATGTAGTATCTAGCTTCTTTAATTTCAAATTTCTTTCTTGCCTTTTCATTAGCAGAATTATAAGCATGATAAATTGTCTTAACACTTCTCTTAGTCAAGGAAGCAATCTCCTTATTTTTCAATCCTAAATTCTCTTTCAAGTATTTCACGATGGTTTCTAAAGAACTTAACTTTCTCGAGAAAATAGAAACCGGGATCAGAACTTCTTTCTCCTCTAATTCATTCAATAATTCAGGACTATTTAAGTGATACTTCTCTTTTATAGAGATAAATAATTTCCTTAGTTCTAGGATAGTTTCAGCATTATAGGAAACTCCAATATCCCAATATTCTTTATCTATATTCATTCTCCACTATCTCCTGTAGTTAAATCCCAAGCTCCTCCAAAGCTTGTATTATATTCTCCAGAAATTAAACTGCTAGGAACGTCAAACAAACAGTAATTAGCAGTTTCAGGATTTGTCCCCTGTCCTCTTTTCAAAGTATTGTTCAGCCAGACAATAGCAGTATTATTCACACCAACAAAAGGCTTAACACCTGAATTTACTGCTTCAGTCTGATTAGTATAATCGCATTCTATCTTATCAGTATTCGTAATATTAAAGACCGTAAAATTAATAGCCGGAATATAGGTTGCAGTTTCAGAAGCTCCCAAATCAATTACTATAGTAGTTAATAGTAATGAAAGGGAGTTTCCTATATTTTCATTTGTTAAATTCGTAGTAGAAGACGCATTAGTGTCTAAAGGAACTACTCCTGCCCAAGATAAACTTGTTGAGCTGAAATTACTTGCGATCAATTCCTGTACAGTCCAATTTAATCCATCGCTAGCTTGATTGCTGGAATTCAAATCTAAACTAGAATTAATATCACTAATTTGTGCATCGACAGTCCAGACAGTTGAATGATCCCAGAAATATTCTAGTTGTACATAGCAGGAATAATTCATTGTATCAGTATCTATTGTAGCAGAGCTGCATGATGAATTGCTGTCGCTTAATAATCCTGCTCCAGTCAAAGATTGATAAGAAACATTTACCAATGCTGTTGAATTATCTAAATGATCAGTTCCATCTATCTCGTCTGCTAGAAATGAAACCTCTATTTCTGTTGTTCCACCAGCAGTTGGACTATAACTCCGCCCGCCAAGAGAAACATCGCTTATTGTTGGACCAGTATTTGCAATTGTTATATTTTCAGAGTATTGATATCCTCCAGTATTATTTAAAGTTCCATCGTCGATAATAACTCCAAAGCTCCATAATTGTCCTACAGTTGTATTCGCATCATCTAATTTTACAACAGTGTAAGTGTTATCTGCGCAGGTTCCTCCCAAGCTGAATTGCTCGATTCCATTTCTATAAACAAGGGTATACCAATTCATAGGATTTGCTTCAGGATCATCGCAGTAGAAATTCATGTCAAGGGTTTCATTTGTCTGATTTAATTGATCTGTAGTTGTTGAATTTATTATAACTCCAATAGGATTATTTGGAGCTGTATTAGAAACAGTAACTCTTATGCTTATATTCCTCAAATCGCTAAATGAAGAATTGCTTCCTGTATCAGTTGCAAGAACTCTCCAGAAATAATCTTTGGTTTCATTAGGGAAAGTAACTAAATCTTCTGTAGTGTTATCTGTCTCACTTATAGAAGAATTGACATACATGATGTTTGTTGCAGAAGATTCATTCCAAATTTCAAGATAATAAGTTAAGCTATCCCCTTCAGTATCAGTAGAATTACTCCAGTTTAATTCAACAATTAAGATGTCAGTTTCTATTTGAGAATTATTTACAGGGAGATTTAAGTCAGGAGTTGTTGGAGCAGCGTTAGCAGCACTTACAGAAACGGTAGCATCTAAGGTATCATTATCAGCAACAAGAGTATTATTGCTCACAAAGTTAACGTCAATCTCGTAGTTAGCAGCTTCAGTTGCATTCACAACCCAGCTAATGCTGCAGCTATCATCTCTATTTAGATTTCCACAAGAATAAGGATTTGGCTTTGTAGTTGTATGATAAACAAAATCTTGATCATCATCAGTCATGAATAAATCCGTAACTGGACTCGATAATGATTGTAGGGCCACAACGTCAGTTAGATGAGTTCCCCCAGTAACACTTCCATAATTAAACCCATCACTATAATTAGTTCCAGTTAAACTAGTATGATAAATAAAAAAAATAAAAGAAGTATTGTCAAACTCACTAATCCACAAATCACTCCCATTAGTCGTAATTCCAGTAGGGGTAGTCCCTCCAGTAACACTTCCATAATTAAACCCATCACTATAATTAGTTCCAGTTAAACTAGTATGATAAATAAAATCCGTAATAATATCACTAATCCACAAATCACTCCCATTAGTCGTAACTCCAAAAGGGGCAGTCCCTCCAGTAACACTTCCATAATTAAACCCATCACTATAATTAGTTCCAGTTAAACTAGTATGATAAATAAAATTATCAGCATCATCACTAATCCACAAATCACTCCCATTAGTCGTAATTCCAGTAGGGGCAGTCCCTCCAGTAACACTTCCATAATTAAACCCATCACTATAATTAGTTCCAGTTAAACTAGTATGATAAATAAAATCATCAACACCATCACTAATCCACAAATCACTCCCATTAGTCGTAATTCCAGTAGGGTTAGTCCCTCCAGTAACACTTCCATAATTAAACCCTCCATTACTATCATTCAAAAATGCTGTATTCCCATAAATTGAATCAATGTAGAAGGGAGTTGTTATATTGTCTCCATAATCAATCTCATTGATAGCAGTATCCGGCGTTGCGCTTTCATTATATCTTGAACTAGCTGTCACTGTTCCACATCCAGTAGAAGCACCTTGGCAAGTTATGCTGGCATTTATTGAAAATGTATTATATTGTACTACACTATCCCCTGTATTAGGATCAGGAATAGTCAAATTAACATCCAGCCAATTACCGACAGTAATTTGAGTAGTGCTACTAACAACCAATTCTCCAGTCTCATTTTCAAAAGTAGCATTTATAATTATTTCATATATACCTCCTATTGAAGGAGCAATTAATCCGCCTTCAAATAAATTATCCAAATCAACAGTTATATTTCCGCCATCAAATGGACTTGTTGGTGTTTCATTGACACTCCATCCATAGCCAGTTAATCCTTCCCAACTACTAACACCATCTACATCTATAAAAGGACTTGTAGAAGAATTTGGCTCTGTTGTCCATGTTAATAATTCACTAGATGCATAAATAAAGTATTCTAAATAAGTAGTATTGCTCTGGTTTCCATTAAAGCTTACATTAACTAATGTATCATTCGGAATAATGTCCCCTGGTCTTAACTCAATTGTTACATTCCCGCCAATAACGTTTTGGACTTCATGAGCAGTAGCATTGCTTACACCAGATGAAACTACGAAGCCAGTGGGTCCAAACTCTAATTTCAGATAATCAGAAAACAAGAATAATCCAGTAATAGCAAGCAAAGCTAAAAATATAATCAGGAATTTGGTTTCATCTTGTCTCTTTTCAGTTCTCTTCCTTTCTTTTTCTCCTTTCCTTTTCTCCTTTTCCCATGATAAAACCTTGTTGATTTTTCCTAATTTATTCTTTAATTCCTTTAATCTTCCATCCAAGAATTCTACTCTTTCTTCTGTTTTCTTTCCTTTCTCTTTATTTAATATTCTCTGTATCTCATCATCATAATAATTTTCCTTTCCTAGCAGCTCAAATCTTTCAGATGTATATCTTTCAATATTTCTAACTATTAATTCCCTTTTCCTTCTCAATTCCTGCAATATTCTATTGTCTATCATTTTCTAATTGAACTTCGTCAACCACAAAATAAAAATCTAAAATTTTACAATCAAAAGATTTAAATATACAAACGACATAACGTTTATCAACAACATTCCGTGGAGGCACTATAATGGCAAAAATAACACTATCATTTCCAAAAGAATTTAAGGAAAAAATGGACAAGCATCCAGAAATTAATTGGCCTGAAGTAATCCGCAGAATAATAACAGAGAATATCAAGAAACTTGAAAGATTCGAAGAGTTAGATAAAAGGGGTGAATTATAAATGGTAAGTGTAACATTAACAATAGATGATGTAATAAAATCAAAGATAGAGCATTTATCCTGGGTAAACTGGTCCGAACTAGTCAGGGAAGAAATTTCTGAGGACTTAAAAAGATCTGTTGCATTAACAAACTTTCTAGAAATTGTCTCCAAATCTAAATTTACAGAAAAAGATGCGGATTTATTATCTAAAAAAGTTAGGGCATCCATGCATGAAAGATTGAAGAAAAAAGGATTGATATGAATGGACGTGGTAATTGATGCTAATGTGCTATTTAGGGCATTAATTTCAAGTGGTGAAATAGTAAAAATGCTATTCAATTCCGAGCTAAAAATTTTCGCTCCAGAAGTGCTTGGAAATGAATTTTTAAACAATAAAAATGAAATCCTTTCTAAATCAAAGCTTTCTGAAATAGAGTTTGATGCGTTAGCTTCTTTGTTACTGGAAAAAATTATTTTTGTGCCTTTGGATGAATATAAAGAATTTCTTCCCAAGGCAAGATCACTGTTGGGCAGACATGCAAAAGATGAAGACTTTATTGCAGTTTGTTTAATGAAGAAGGCTAAACTTTGGACATATGAAAAGCTATTATTTGAAGTTGGCTTTGGAATATCTACCAAAGAAATATCAGAAAAACTATCCAGGCCTAAATAGTTGTAATTTCTATATCTTTCAATCTTTCTAATTATTAGTTCTCTTTTACTTATCAATTCCTGAAATATTTTACTGTCTATCATTTTCTAATTGAACTTCGCCAACCACAAAATAAAAATCTAAAATTTTACAATCAAAAGGTTTAAATATACAAACATAATGCACATAATATAAATAATCACACATGGAGGGATTAAAAATGACAACTTTAACATTATCAGTTCCAGGAGAGCTTAAACATAAAATGGAGTCCTTTTCAGAGATAAATTGGTCTGCTGTAGCAAGAGAAGCATTTAAGCAAAAAATAGCCGATTTAGAATTTCTAAGGGAATTTAAGTCACAAAGCGAATTAACAGAGAGAGATGCATTAAGATTAGGAGGAAAAGTAAATAAGGCATTATCCAAGAAATACAAATTAGGAGAAAGGTAAATGCTGGTGATTGTAGACGCCAACGAAATCTTCTCTTTATTGATTAAAGGAACAACGAAGTCAGAGGCTATTCTTTTCTCAAATACTATCGAACTTATTGCCCCGGAATTCTTGTTGGACGAATTCTCTAAAAACAAAGAGGAAATATTAACAAAATCACACCGTTCTAGAGATGAGTTTTTTAGATTACTTTCTATTTTTGAAAGAAGAATTGAATTAGTGCCAAAAGAGGAGTTTAAAAATTTTATTCCAAGAGTCTTAGAATTATTTCCAGAACATACAAAAGATTTTCCATATCTTGCTTTGGCTTTGAAGTTTAATTGTCCTTTATGGTCCGAAGAGAAATTATTAAAAAGACAGTCTGTAGTTAAAATATTAAATACCAAAGAACTATTCGAATTATTAAAATCTAAATTGTAATTATCCTTTCTAACTAATAACTCTCTTCTTCTCTTTAATTCTTGGATTATTCTTTTATTTATCACTCTTCTTCCCTCTAACTTTTCCTATTGCCCTCGAATAAGCAGTCCAAATCGTCCTCGGATCTCTTCCCAGTAATCTTCCAATCTCAGAATAATTCAGCTCGTAATTCTCTTTCAGGAATTTCACAACGCTTTCCAGAACTCCAAGTTTTCTATTGGTTAATGCAGAAACAGGAAGGTAGTATTTAGCTTCTTTAATCTCAAATCTCTTTTTTGCTTTTTTATTAGCAGAATTATAAGCTTGGTATATCGTCTTAACACTTCTCTTAGTTATCTTTGCAATTTCCTTGCTGCTCAAATTCAAATTCTCTCTCAAATACTTTGCAACAGCTTCTAATGAGCTTAATTTTCTCGAGAAAACAGAAGCAGGAATCAGAATTTCTCTTCTCTCTATCTTCTTAGTCAGCAGTTCAGACCCATTTAATCTGTAAGTTTTCTTAGCCTCAGAGAATAATTTCTTCAACCTCAAAAATTCAGGATCTTCAGCAAGGGGACTAGAGAAATCGCGTTTTTTTTCAAAATTTTCCAGGTTTCTTCTATTCATGTAAGTAATTATTTCTTTCTATGTAGGTATTATCCTCATTTCTCTTATTATGTAAGTAATTAATACTGTATAAATAAGTTAATTAATATATAAAGATTTCTAAAAGCCTTAAACTATCTTATTATGTAAGTAATTAATACTGTATAAATAAGTTAATTAATATATAAAGATTTCTAAAACCCTTAAAGTATCTTATTATGTAAGTAATTAATACTGTATAAGTAAGTAAATACTATATAAATCTTTCTGATATACATAAAGTTGATTATTCTGGTCTGTTAAGAAAATACTATCTTAAAAGCCTTCTATTATAATAGAAAGCTTTTTAAATAAGCTTTATATTACTATACTAAGAAATTATAAGTGATTTTAATATGAACTTGGGAGACATAATTAAGGAGCAAAGGCAGGAGTTGGAAAAGATTGAAAGGGAAGAAAAGATTATTCCAAGAGAAAATAGTGAGAAGGCAGAATCATTTCTTAGATATCCTAACATCCTTATAATTACAGGTGTTAGAAGATGTGGGAAATCTATTTTTTCATATTTACTTGAAAAAAATAAAAGATTTGCTTATATAAATTTTGATGATGAACGGCTTAGTGGATTGGGGACAGAGGATCTTGACAGGGTTCTCCAAGCATTTTATGAACTTTATGGCGATATTGAATTTATTGTTTTAGATGAAGTCCATAATGTTAAGGGGTGGGAATTATTTGCGAGCAGACTAAGGAGAACAAAAAAAGTTATAATAACAGGGAGCAACTCAAAGCTTCTGGGTGGGGAGCTCTCCACATACTTAACAGGGAGGCATTTAGACATTCAATTATTCCCCTTTTCATTTAGGGAATTATTGCAGTTGATGGATTTTAAGTTAGAAAAGAACTATACTACAAAAGAGAAATCAGTTTTATTAAATCATTTGAAAAATTATCTAGAAGATGGGGGGTTTCCAGAAGTCTATAAATTTGGCAAATCAATGAGTGCGAAGATATATGAAGATATCATTACAAGGGACATATTGCTAAGGCATAGAATTAAGAAGATAGATGAATTAAAAAAACTTGGGAGATATGTTGTTTCGAATTCTGCCAACGAAATTACCTATAGCAAGCTTTCTAGGATTTTAGGCATTAAACATATCTCAACTGTTTCAAATTGGATTTCTTATTTAGAAGAGGCTTTTCTAATTGTAAAAGTTGAGAGGTTTTATTTTAAATTAAAACAGCAATTTATCGCCCCTAAAAAAATCTACACCATTGATACGGGGTTAATTGACTCTATAGGATTTAAATTCAGTGAAGATAAAGGGAGAATTATTGAAAATGTTGTGGCTATTGAACTGCAGAGAAGAAAAAACTTCCAATTAGATATGGAAATCTATTATTGGAAAGACCCTCAGCAAAGGGAAGTTGATTTTGTTTTAAAAGAAGGAAATAGAATAAAGCAATTGATTCAAGTTAGTTTCATTAATTCTAAAGAAGATATTAACGAAAGAGAGATTAAGTCCTTGATCAAAGGGGGTGAGGAATTGAAATGCAGGAATTTAATTATGATTACCTGGGATTATGAAGGAGAAGAAAAAGTTAAAGGCAAAAAGATAAGGTATATCCCCCTCTGGAAATGGCTGTTGGAGACTAAAACTAATTTTTGATAATAGGAATAAGAACTTAAGGTATAGAAAGAACAAAAGAATCAAAGAAAGTAAGGTTTAAAAGCGAACTATCCGGAAATAGATTATGCCTACCAATACCGTAAAAGGAAAGGGGATAGAAGAATTTATCAAAGAGAATAACATAGATTTATCAGATATAAACTTCATAAGATCCTTAAGCACAAATTCTAGTAAGATAGAAGCAACAGTGGAGTTGTTTAAAGATAAAGGGGTTTCTAGATTTTCATCAGTTGATATTGGAGCAGTAATCTTTTATCCAGAAGATGATTTAGAAAAGATAAAAAAGAGAACGCAAGCAGCATTAAGTTATATATTTAGGCATGAAAGGGCATTTCTAGAGCAGCTAAATCTTCCATATTCTCAATATTTGCGTCTTGTTAATGATATGACAAGCACAAACATGCACAAGCTTCTTGGTTTTGATATAGTAGACAGCAGATTAGAAAGAATCTCTCGTCCAATTTACAAATTTAGGCCAAGCAATAATGATTGGTATAATGATGTTGTATTACCTCGTCCTATAGATGAAGCAGCAAGTTTTAGTTTAGGGATAATTTGGAGAAAAGGAGCAGTGATGGAATATGTTCCTCCAGAGCTAACTACTGTGATATATGCTGATGAAAGTCAAAAAGGTCTTCTTGAAGGAAGGATTAAAGAAACATTGCAAAAAATGTTTGGAGTCGAATTTATGGTGGATGAAAATAAAGAAAACGTGATATATCCAGAAAATACTGAAGCAGAATATAATGGGCTTAAGCTAAGAATCCAGTCTATGGCAATAGGATCTTTTTTAACAAATACATTAGGCCTGCCCATTGGCGGGATGTATAGTGGTTTAAGAAAAGAGTTGCCTAAAGTAGAATATAAAATAGATGCATTTTTAGATGGATATAAACTTTTGATGCCCAATTCAAGGAATAGGTGGTTCTCTGTTACATACGAACTTGCTGTCGGCTTATCTGATTTATTAAAAAGTAACGGGATTGATGCAAGAGTTAATGGAAAAGCATCCCCTCATTGCCATATAATAGAAACAGATGATTAAAATTAAAAAATTAATATATTGACTTGCTATATAGCAAAAGCAGTTGATATTGTATAAAAAAAGTTTGCAACCCCTGACTTATCGGTATTTCAAATACCGAAAAACATATAAATAACGGTATTCCAAATACCGATATGGAAATAAGCGAATTAGCAGGTCAGAATCCGTGGTGGAAGGATAAAAGCGCAATAGAAGAAGATTATGATATTTTTAAATGGAAAGAAAAGAAGTATAGATGGATACCGGAAATAGTGGAAAAATTGCCGTTGCAGCCCTTTGCGCTCCACATCATATTGGGACCAAGACAAGCAGGAAAAACAACGGCCCTCAAGTTGCTAATACAGAAATTATTGAAAGATGAGGATGCTAAATCTCTATTTTATTTCAACTGCGAAAATCTCTCTGACTACAAGGAACTACTGGAAGTGATTCAGTTGTATTTGGAATTTAAAGAAAGTAATCAGATAAAAAAATCTATTATAATATTGGACGAAATTACGCTGCCAAAGGAATGGTATCGCGCAATAAAATCGCTTATAGATCAGGGTCTGCTGAGAGATGATGTTGTTGTTCTAACAGGCTCTTCCAGTCTTGCTGTTAAACGGGAAGTAGAGTTATTCCCTGGAAGAAGGGGGAAGGGCAGAGATTTTGTTTTATTGCCACTTTCATTTAGGAGCTTTTTGAAAATATTTGATAAAGAACTTGAAGAAAAATTGCCTGTAATAAAAAATATTGAAGAGATAGATAAAAAAACCCTTAATGCTGTTATTTATCAAAGAGAGCTTGATAATTATCTTGAAAGATATATGGAATATGGTGGGTTTCCATTAAGCGTTGTTAACTTGCACAGAAGTAAAGAGGAAGCAAAAAAAACCTATCTGAGCTGGATTAAAAATGCTATCCTTAAGGCAGAAAGAAACGACTTAATTGCAAGACAAATAATTCAAGCAGTTATAGAAACCATGCAGACAGATATAAGTTGGGAAGGCATATCAAAAAAAATAGAGATAAAGTCTCCAAAAACAGTTTCAGCATATCTGGATTTATTGAAATCAATATTCGCTGTTAATATATTGTACAATGTTGATATAAGTAGCAAAAAAATTAAATTTGGAAGGAATAAAAAGATCCATGTTAGAGACCCGCTCTTGCTTGAAATATTTGAGGATTGGTGTATGGTGAATACAAAAGATAAAAATTCGGCAATTGCCGAAGGTTTAGTCATAGAACATCTGACAAGAACCTTTCCGGAAAGAGTTTTTTTCTGGAAGAATGGATTTGAAATTGATGCTTTGGTATTGGAAAAATCTAAGTTTTACGGTTTTGAGGTTAAATGGCAGGAAAAACCAGAAGCAAAAACCCCTCCTCAGCTAAAGAAATTTATAGTTGTTACAAAGAAAACCTATTCAAAAAATCCGCTTAAAATACCACTCTCAGTTTTCCTTAGCTTATTCAATACAGAGAGCATTTAATAGATCTTAATAAGCTGGAGAATCTAAGATTAAGATAATTATGGAAAGGTAGAAATAATCACATCAAAAATTGGCTTTATAGAAAGTTACCATCAATAGATATTTCAGATAATCATCAAAATTATTAGAAACTTTTATATTATATGGACAACAATATAAAAATTAATATATTCATGACTCAGAACTAAATGCATGAACCTTCTGCAAAAACTAATCTTAATCTCCTTTTTGGTATCGGTATTCTTGCTTATTTATAGCCCGCATTTTTCCTACAAATATCCTCTGCATGTAGATGAATATCACCATATAGCAAAAGCAGTTAATTTCATAGAGAATAAAGAGTTAAACACAATTCCTAATTACCAGCACCAGCCATACTCTCCAAATTTAGAGCCAGGGTTTACGATATTTCTATCATTATTGGCATTTGCAAAGTTAGATCTAATTTTATTCTACAAATTCCTTCCGGCAATTTTCGCAGCATTGGCGGCTTTTATTCTTTTCCATCTAATGCACTACATAACTAAAAACTTTTATTTGTCAATCTCCTCAATAATCTTCTTTGCAAGTCTAAAAAGCAATATTAATTTGCATGGTCTATGGTTCTTTACTCCACTAACATTCGCAATATCATTAATCTTCTTATTTTTCTTCTTATTTTTCAAAACATTAGATAAAAAAAGTAATAAGTTTTTGGTATTAACAATCCTAAATTTAGTCCTACTACTCACAATACATCCGACATCAGCAGTTTTAGTTTACATCATAACGTTTTTGTATTTATTAATCAAAAAAGATTTCAAGAAAAATATTTTACTATTAGTTATCCTTCCGCCATTAATAATGTTTTTATTGCTTATCTTATTAAAAGATGCACAGCATCCGATAATAAATCTGGTCCTGGATTGGTTAATCTTAGAAGAAGGATGGGGGTATATAGAAATAAAATATCTGCTTCCAACACTATATAATCTAATTCCATTCTTATTGGCAATGATTGGATTATATCCCGCAATTAAAAATCAAAAGTCAAGAATATTTGTTATATGGTTTTTATTAACAATATTTTTCATATTTATTTTTAATAATTATCAATTTTCATTAATTTTCCCGTATCAAAGAGTTTTATATTATAGTTTATTAAGTCTAGTTCCCTTATCAGCACTTGGTTTGTTTTTTATTTTAAGTTATATCAAGAAATACAAAGCAATGGTTCCAGTATTTCTAATTTTAATTGGAGTTTTTACATTTTATAATTACTATGATCTTCCAAAACAGTCTCAGCTTTATCACGTTTTAGACGACAATGATTATAATGCTTTGATCTTTTTAAAACAATCTCCTCCAGAAATGATATTAGCGCCACTCCCTCAGTCAGCAGCAGTATACCCAGTAAGTAGGCATTATGTTATTGGCATGACCCAAGCTAATATATTAGGGGGAGAAAAAGAAAAAGTTAAAGAGTTTTATGATGGTGATTGTGAGACAAAGCAAAATATACTTAAAAGTTATCCAATAGGATATGTCTTATCTAAAAATAAATTAGAATGCAATTTTTTAAAAGAAGTTTACGATGAAGGGGATTATATTTATGAAGCTTAAAAAAATACTGAAACCATTAGAATTCTTAGGAAAGATAATCTCTTCTATAATCAACTTTATCCTATTGTCTATTGTATACTTCTTAGGAATCGGTTTAACTTCCATTATTGCAAAAATATTCAATAAAAAATTCCTTGATCTAAAAAAAGAAAATAAAAAGACGTATTGGGAGGAAAAGGAAATGTCTGATAAAGAATTTCAAGATTATTTCCGTCAGTTTTAATGTATATTTTAGGAATATCTTGCTATTATCACGATGCAGCAGCTTGCTTGATAAAAGATGGAAAAATTGTAGCTGCGGCTGAAGAAGAAAGATTCACAAGAAAAAAACATGATCCAAGTTTTCCAATAAACGCAATCAATTTCTGCCTAAAAGAAGCAAATATTTCTTCTAAAGAATTGTCATTTATAGGGTTTTATGAAAAGCCATTATCAAAATTTGAAAGGATATTAAGTCAGCATTTGGAGATGTTCCCGTATTCTTTTTGGAGCTTCTATAAAACAATACCAAATTGGTTGTCAGAGAAATTAAGAATTCCAAAAATTATTAAAAAGAAATTAAAATAT
>Ga0209541_10012753_pt1 | contig 12959 bp, 12 predicted proteins | sample RifCSPlowO2_01_FD_184027 | JGI IMG/M metagenome (GOLD analysis project Ga0209541, IMG submission 184027) | Groundwater microbial communities from Rifle, Colorado - Rifle CSP2_plank lowO2_0.1 (SPAdes) (version 2) | ecosystem: Environmental > Aquatic > Deep subsurface > Groundwater | place...
CTCTTCAACAAGGCTTTTAAATTCTTTCTTTCTCCCAGCTTTATCTTCAGATGGCCTTTTTGTTTTTTTCTTATCTATCATGAAACTTTATTGGGAAATTGATTTATAAAGTTTTGCCTGACAAAACTCTATCTAAAATTGAATAAGATTTAAAAACCCCTTTATATTATCAAAAAGATGGCTATGAAATTTAAATTTAAGAGGAGTATTTCTATTTTAGCCAGCATTATCATAATTATTATTTAAGCAAGCCTTTTAGTTTGGCTTGCAGGAGTTTTCATGGAGATTTATGACTGCACACTAAGGGAAGGGGAACAAGCGCATGGAGCTAGTTTTACAGATAAAGACAGAATAGAATTGTGCAGGAAGCTTGATGAATTTAGGGTTGATTTTATTGAGTTAGGATGGCCTTTTGTTTCACAGGAAATTTTTAATTCTTTTAAAGAATGCAAAAACTTAAAAAAAGCTAAAATAGTTGCATTTGGCTCAACTTCAAGAAAGGATGAAGCTGAAGAGGATGAAAATTTAAAGGCTATTGTTGAATGCGGAGCTGAATATTCGTGCATATTTGGAAAAACACATCCAGAGCATGTTGAAAAGCAATTAGGATTAACTAAAGATGCAAATCTAAACAGGATTTTTGAGAGCATAAAATTTTTGAAAGATAATGATTTGATAGTGTTTTATGATGCTGAACATTATTTTGATAGCTTTTTAAAAGACAAGGATTATGCAATTGAAACTTTAATTCAAGCTCTTGAAGCTGGTGCTGAAAGAATAATTCTATGTGATACAAATGGAGGGATTCTGCCTGAAAAAGCAAGGGAGATTGTAAAAGAAACCTCTGAAGTTTTGAAACAACGCGGTTTTGAAACTAAACTAGGAGTTCATTTTCATGATGATTCTGGATTAGCTCTCGCAAATACTCTCGCCTGCCTTCCTTATATTGAGCAAGTGCAGGGAACTATAAATGGGATTGGAGAGAGAACAGGAAATTTGGATTTTTCAGAATTTCTCCCAATTTACATTAAAAAACTTAGAAACAAGCTTAATATTGACCTAAAAAAATTAAAAGAGATTAATGAAGAAGCTTTCAGGCTTTCTGGAATTGCAATTCCTGAAAAAAGAGCATTTGTAGGAGATTCTGCTTTTGCCCACAAAGCAGGGGTTCATATTGATGCTACCAAAAAAGGAGCAAGCTATGAGCACGAAGCTCCAGAAGATTTTGGAAACAAGAGAGTTATTTTAATGAATACTCTTGGAGGAAAAAGCTCAATTCTACATCTTGCAGAAGAATTTGGATATAAGCTTGATAAAAATGATATAAAAACCATGGAAAAAATAGAAAAATTATTTTTAGAATTAAGGGACCATGAAAAAGCTGGATACAGGATAGGGGGGTTAAAAGCAGAGCAGTTTTTATTATTAGATAAATTTTTTGGAAAAAACAATGAAATATTTAAAATAATTGAATGGAAAATATTAAGCGAAATGAGGGAGAAAGAAGAAAATTCTTATTTTGCAGTTATATGCAAGATCAACAGAGATTTAGTTGAAGAAAGCATGTCTGTTATTGGGGGGCCTATTGACGCTTCATTCAAGACATTAAAAAAAATGCTCTCTAAGAAATACCCTCTAATTGAAAAACTGGAGTTGTTGGATTTTCATGTTGGAATCGCAAGAGCTAAGAAAGAGGAAAGTGCTGTAAGGACTCAAATAACATTTAAAGATCTGAGCAAAAAGGCTGAAATGCCTTTTAGCTCTAGCTCGTCAAATCCAAAAGAATATCAAGGATTTGACGATGGGCAGGAGTTTATAACAGTTGGAGTTGACAAGAACATACTTGGTTCAGCAATTGAAGCACTTGAAAAGGGATTTAGGTATTATTTAAAAAGTCTAAAAGATAATAATCAAAGAGAGGAAACTGAAAAATGATTGATATTAAGGAAGCTGAGAAGGAAATACTTGAATTCTGGGAAAAGAATAGGATATTTGAAAAATTAAGGGAGAAAAATAAAGGAAATAAAAGATGGAGTTTTCTTGATGGGCCGATTACTGCAAATAATCCTATGGGAGTCCATCATGCATGGGGAAGGACTTACAAAGATTTATTCCAGAGATTCAAGGCAATGCAAGGGTTTGACCAAAGATTTCAGAATGGATTTGACTGCCAGGGGCTTTGGGTTGAAAGAGAAGAAGAAAAAGATTTGGGCTTAAAGAATAAAAGAGATATTGAGAAATTTGGAATCTTGAATTTTGTTAATTCCTGCAAAAAAAGAGTTGAAAAATTTTCAAAGATACAGACTGAGCAGTCAATAAAATTAGGGCAGTGGATGGACTGGAAAAACAGCTATTATACAATGACTGACAATAATAACCTCCATAATTGGCATTTATTAAAAATTTATTTCAAAAAAGGATGGCTGTATAAGGGAAAGGATTCTGTTCCATGGTGCTGGAGATGCGGAACAGCAAGCTCAAAGCATGATATTGTTACAGGGGGATATAAAGAAGTTACACATTCTGCTCTTTTCATGCAATTCCCTCTCAAGGACAAGCCTGATGAATATTTTTTAATTTTCACAACAACCCCATGGACAGTTCCTGCCAATGTTGCAATTGCTGTAAATGAAAATCTTAATTATGTGAAAGTTGAAAACAAGGGATTAAAATATTGGCTTGCTGAATCAAGATTAAGTGAATTAAATGGAAAATACAAAATAATTGAAAAGAAAAAAGGAAGTGCGCTTAAGGGTTGGAAATATTCAATGCCTTATTCTGATTTAGGCCCTCAGAAAGACTTTCCCCACAAAGTGGTGTTATGGGAGCTTTCTTCTGGAGAAGAAGGAACTGGAATTGTGCATATTGCTCCCGGATGCGGTGCAGAGGATTTTGATCTTGGAAAAAAAGAAAAGCTTAATGCAATCTCTCCACTTGATGAAGAAGGTATTTTTCTCGAGGGATTTGGAGAATTTTCTCTTAGGAAATATTCTGAAGTGAACAAAGCTGTTCTTGAAGACTTAGAGCAAAGGAGATTTGTTTACAAAATTATCCCTCACAAGCATAGATACCCTCATTGCTGGAGATGCGGAGAAGAGCTTGTTTTTAGAATGGTTGATGAGTGGTATATTAAATGTGAAGAGATAAGAAAAGAGCTGGTAAAAGCAAATAAAAAAATAAAATGGTTTCCAGAATATGGAAAAGTCAGGCAGGAAGATTGGTTTAAGAATATGGGAGACTGGCTTATTTCAAGAAAAAGATATTGGGGATTGCCATTGCCAATCTGGGAATGTTCTTGCGGAAATATAGAAGTTATTGGAGATTTAAAAGAATTAAAAGAAAAAGCTGTTGACAAGAAGAAAGTGGGTAATTTAAAAGAAATCCATAGGCCTTGGATTGATGAAATTAAAATAAAATGCCCAAAATGCGAAAAACCTGCTGAAAGAATTAAAGATGTTGGAGATGCTTGGCTTGATGCCGGAATTGTTCCTTTTTCAACAATCGGGCCATATTTAACAAATAAAAAAGAATGGGAAAAATGGTTTCCTGCTGATTTTATCTGCGAGAATATGCCTGGACAATTCAGGGGCTGGTTTAATGCATTGTTCTGGTCTTCAGTTACTCTTGTAGGAAAAGCTCCTTTTAAGACAATTTTGGCTCATGAAACTTTAAAAGATGAAAAAGGAGAAGAGATGCACAAGAGCAAGGGAAATGCAATCTGGTTTGACGATGCTGTTGAAAAAATTGGAGCAGACCCTATGAGGCTAGTTTATTGCCTCCAAGATCCTGCACAGGAATTAAGATTTGGATATAATGTTGTTAAAGAGCCTAAAAATAATCTTAATATTTTTTATAATATAAGCAGATTAGTTGAAAATACTGGAAAATTAAAAGCTGAAAAGATAGAAGATAAATGGATTTTATCAAAATTTAATTCCCTGATAAAAAAAGTAAGTGAAGAATTAGAAGAATTGCATCCACATTTAGCTGCTCGTTTAGTTATGGATTTCTGGCTTAATAATTTAAGCAGAGGGTACATACAAATTACAAGGGAAAGATTGGCTGAGGAGAATAATAATGCAAAAGCAGTTTTAAGGGAAGTTTATTTTGGCCTTCTAAAGCTCCTCGCTCCAATCTGCCCCTTTATAACAGAGAAAATCTGGCAGGAATTAAGGGAAAAGAAAATTGTTTCAGAAGAATCTATGCACTTATCTTCATGGCCAAAAGCTGACAGGAAATTTATCGACGAGAAACTTGAAAATTTTTTTGAAAATGTATTGAAGATTATAGAAGCAGGTCTTTCAGCAAGGGACAAAGCCCAGATAGGGCTGAAATGGCCACTTGCAAAAGCAGTTATTAGCTTTGAGGGAAAATTAGGAAAAGAACTTATTGAAATAATTGAAAGGCAGTTGAATGTAAAAAAAGTTGAATTAAAAACTGGAAAAGATATTTCTATTGGGCTTGATACAAAAATAACTCCCGAGCTTGAAGCAGAAGGTTATGCAAGGGAAATTTCAAGAAAAATTCAGGATGCAAGAAAAAAAGCAGGATTTGTGAAATCAGACAAAATAAAGCTTGCTCTTGTTATCGAAGATAATCTCAAAAAAATAATTGAAAAACAGATAAACTTTATAAAAGAAAGGACAAATGCAACTGAAATTTTTATTGGAAAAGCTGATGAAAAGGAATTTAAGCATAAATTCGATGATAAAATAAAGGGGAAATCAATTAAAATTTTGTTTGAAAAAATTTGATGCAGTAAAAAATCTTTTTTTAATTATAAAGTAGTATCAAATATTTATTGAAAAGAATGTTTTGTCATCGTTATTTGTTTTTGAAATTGTTGTAATAACCCTTTTCAAATGATAAAAACATTTAAATACTATTATTAACTTAAAATATTAAGATAAAAGAAAGAGGGTTTAACAATGATAGTGAAGGAGGAATTTTTAAGTAGGCTGAGAAAAATATTTGATTTAAATCTATACGAAGTTAGAGTATGGACAGCTCTTCTCTCCAGGGGAATAAGCACTGCAGGAGAATTAAGCAATATTTCTGATGTCCCAAGAAGCAGGACTTATGATATTCTTGAAACACTTGAGAAAAAAGGGTTTATTGTTATGAAGCTTGGAAAGCCAATAAAGTTTGTTGCGCTAAAGCCTGAAGAAGTTATTGAAAGAGTAAAAAAGAACCTTCAGAAAGATGCTGTTGACAAAAGCAAGAGGCTTGACCAGTTGAAAGGAGAAGATATCCTAGGAGAATTAAATTCTTTGTTTACGCAAGGGGTTAAATTTGTTGAGCCTTCTGATTTATCAGGAAGTGTTAAAGGAAGGCAGAATGTTTATAATCACCTAGATATGATGATAAGAGATGCTGAAAAAACAGTCACTATTGTAACTACTGCTGCTGGATTAAATAGAAAGATGGAAGCTTTAATGCCTTCTCTTGAAAAAGCAAAAAAAAGAGGGGTTATAATAAGGATTGCTGCACAGATTGAAGATTCTAACAAGGAAATTGCAAAGGAGTTTTCAAAGGTTGCTGAAATCAAGCATATGCCTAAAATGAAGGCAAGATTTGCTATTGTGGATTCAGAACAGTTGTTGTTCATGGTTTTAGATGATGAAAAAGTCCATCCTAATTATGATGTTGCTGTCTGGCTTTCAACAGATTTCTTTGCAACAGCAATGGAACAATTATTTGAAGCTGCCTGGAAGGGGTTTAAGGCTGCTGGAAAGTGAATTTTTCTTACCTAATAAAAAATGAAACAGAGACCTTTGAGAATAATTGTGCAAGGTCAAAATCCTTCTGAAGCTGACCACTATCAAGGTTTAGAATGGATTGATTTAGAGACAAATTGTGTAAGAGAAACAACAGATGGAAGGATAGTAAGGTATGGATATTGGTATTACCATAGTTTAGTAGGCCCCAGAAGTGATATAGCTAGAGCACGAATTGAAGGAAAAAATGGAGTAGAGGCAATCGCTTACATCCAAGATGCATATGACGAAGATTTTCATCTACAAGCTAGATTAAATAGGATGCTAGGAATAAAATTAAAAAGAGAAAGTCGTAAAAAATAAAACCAAAAAGGAGGCAAGTATGAAAAAAGATGTGATTGAAAAGCTTGCTGCATTGATAACTGCTGCTTTTGGCTTAGTTGCTGCACTTGCATGGAATGGAGCTATACAGGCAATATTCAAGCAGGTTTTTGGAGATGCTAGCAGCTTGGTTGCAATGCTTGTTTATGCTATTATTGTTACGATAATTGCAGTTGTTGCCACAATCTGGATTGGAAAAGCTGCTGAAAGGGCTAAAGTGTAATTTTTTTTATTTCTTATTATTAAAAGACAATAATTCTTATAAAGGAAATCTTTATATACTTAATCATTATAATGATTATATGGCAAATGGGATATTAACATGCAGGGAAATGGAAGTTATAAACAAAAAAATGAATAACAAAAGGCTTACGCAATTAGACTCAAATATATTAACTCGGGGAGTTAGGCCGAAACTTAGGCAAATTATGAGCATTCATGCTGATTATTTGTTAAATAGGCTTTCATACAATCCGAGATACAGGGCAATTGAAAACAAAATAAAAAAACTTATTCTTTCAAATGTTGAATATGTTGAAGCTATAATTTTGATTGGCTCTGTTGTGCAAACAAATTATGGCAATTATAATGACATTGATGTTATTATTGTTACAAAGCATAGAATCTGGAAAAAAAAGCATGAAAGAGCTGAAATTATTGAAAAAATAGGGAAAAAAGCTGAAGGCAGGGACATAAGGCTAGATGCCCAAATAATTTCAAAAAAAGCATTTTTTTCATCTTACTCAAACAATCCTTCATTAATTTATCAATTGAAAGACCATAAAGTTATTTATGGGAAGATTAAAATTCCTAAGAAAATAGAGCTGTCTAAATTAGACTTGCTTATGAAACTTGATTGGAGCGAACCTGTTAATAAAAGCAATGGCAGGGAGATATATGAATACATAAGAAACCTCTGGCTAGTAAGGCTTTTAATGAATAAAGTCATTGACAATAGTAGGTTAATAAATGAGATAACTTTAGAATTGGGAAGGGATTTAATATCAAAATTAAAAGAGAATAAAGCTAATAAATTAGAAAAGAAATTTGCTACTAATTATCTTATAAGATTGTTAAAAGAAACTGAACAAGAAATAAAAGAGGCAAAATGGGAAAAAATCAAGCTCTAGATGAATTAGGCAGCTTAATTGCGAATACAATTGTTCATAAGATACTAGTTGAAAAAACAACAAAACCTGAATCTATTAATCATCTTGAAAAAGAGGAAAATGAGTATAGAACTCAATCATTTAAAAGATTTAAAGTATATAATTGGAATGCGCAAAATATTGAAATGTTGAAAGAACAGATAATTAGAAAAATTCAGAATAAGTTTAATAATAAATATCCTGATATCGATATAATTAATACAGATTTGTATAAATTAATTGAAGAAGAATTTGATGAGTTAAGAATTAGAGAGAATTAATCTCTCCAATCATATGATGAACACCTATTTCTCTGATTTTAACTTTGAGGGTTCTTCCAAGAATATTTTCATCTGATTTAATAAGAATTATATGGTAATTTTCATCTCTTGCTTCAAAGAGATTGCCAGCTATTTTTTTGTTTATGAAAACTTGAATTTCTTTATTTAAAAATTTCTTTTTGTTTTCATTTGCTGTTTGCCTATGAGACTGCATGATTTCCGATGTTCTCTTGTTTATTGTTTTTATGTCTAATTCCTTGAGCTTTCCCGCCTCTGTATTTTTATGCTTTGAGAATTTTGAGAGGTTCAAGACATCTGGCTTGAATTTATTTATAAAATCTAGGTTTAATTTATAGTCTTGCTCGGTTTCTGTTGGATAGCCTACTATGATATCTGTTGCAATTGTAATATCTGGAAACTCTTTTCTAAATTTTGTTATAATTTCTTCTGCAATCTTTATTTTGTAGTTTCTGTTCATGTCTTTTAGGAGCTTGTCTGAAGCTGATTGAATTGGGATATGGAGGAATTTGTAGAGCTTTTTGTTTTTGAAAATTTCTAGTATTTGGTTTAAAATTGGGTATAGATTATTAGGATTCATCATGCCTAATCTTAACTTGAATCTATGATTTAAAGCTAGAATCTTATTTAATAAATCTGGAAGTTCTTGTTTGCCTTTGTCCAAGCCATAGGCTGCATTGTCTTGGCTTGTGAGCCAGATTTCTTTTGCACCGGAAGTTAAATCATTTTCAATTGACTTTAGGATTTTTTCTTCTAGATAGGAGAATAATCTGCCTTTTGCAAGGCGAGCTTTACAGAACGAACAGCTGCCTAAACAGCCTTCGCTGATTTGCGTTATTGAAATTAATCTGTTTTCTGGGAGTTTTGGAAGAAGAAGCTTTTCTTCATTTGCATTTGATAGATAAAGGTTTTGCTTTTGCCAGTTAAGCTTGTTTTCCTTACAGTCTCTTAAAAGATTTAAAATATCTTTAAAATGATGAGTTCCTAGAAGAATTGCTTTTTCATTTAGCTGCTTGATTTGTTTTGCATTTGTTTCTGGCATGCAGCCTGAAACAATTAAAAGTTTTCTTGATTTTTTCAAATCTTGAATTCTTCTCTTGATTTTGTTTTCTGTTTTTCCTTTTACTATACAGGTGTTTAATATAATTATGTCTGCAATTTTTTCATTGTTGACAATTTGATAGCCTGCTTGCGTGAGGATGCCTTTTAAGATTTCAGAGTTGTTTTGATTGGCTGAACATCCATAGGTTTGGATGAGGATAGTTTGCATGAAAGTTAAAGAAAAGGGGGGTTTTAAAATTATTGGAAATGTCAAGAACCACGGAATAATTTATTTTCGTGTTCTTAAAAATTATAAGATATTGTATATGGTTGAGGAATAGGTTAAAACTCCCTAAAGATTTAAATAGATGAGAGGCTTAATTGAATTACTATTATATACTTATAAAAATGGCAACCAAAGAGTTTGAATTTTTTGTGAAAGCAGATTTAAGAAAGTATAGCGGAGAATACATTGCTATCGTAGAAGATAAAGTTGTTGCTTTTGGAAGTAATGCAAAGAAAGTATTTGAAGAGGCTAAGAGAAAAACTGGAAAAATCCCCACTATGGCAAAAATCCCTAAAGAAGAAAGCAAAATATTTGGATCAATTTCTCGCCCTGTCGCTAGAATAATCCTTTCAAATAATTCGATTGAAGTTCCAGAGCATCTTTATGTTGATTCGGGAGCAGATGTTTCTTTAATTCCAAAATCAATTGGAGACATTTTGGAGTTTAAAATAGAAGAAAAAGACAACATAGAAGAAGTAAAAGGAGTTGGAGAAAGAGGAGTTCCGATAATAATCAAGAAAGTCCGGATGAAGATAGGTGAAAAAGAATTTGAAACAAGGATTGCCTGGGCTTTAATAGAAGATGTTCCAATGCTGCTTGGGAGAACCGATGTTTTTAATTTATTTGACATTTGTTTTAAGAAAAACACAAAAACTTTATTTACAGATTAAGAAATAAAACAGGAGCAGGGTAGAACTCATTGAAGATTTGTGTTAAGTTTCAAAAGTTACTTAACACTTACAGCTTGTAGAAAAGATTCTGAACATCCAAATGTTTCAATGTATATTGTTGGCATGAATATAGGCTACAACAATATTTTAAAAACCCTTTTATTCTAATAAAGAATGGAAAAAAGAAAAACAAGAATTATTCTGCCAGAAGAATTTATCAAAGACATTGTCATTGCAGCTGCTGCCCAATATCCCAATGAAACCCGTGGAGCTTTGGATGGGGCTAGAAAAACTCTTATAAAAAGTCCTGAAGATTATTATTTTGATATTGCATTAAAAAAGATAATCCCTTATGAAGATTCAAAAAGGAAAAAAACTTCTGTAGATGCGTCATGGATAGAATTAATCTTAAAAAATCTTAATCTCTACAGAGATGGGAGATTTATTGGAACTTATCACAGCCATACTTATCCTGGAGAAAGAAGACTTCCATCTAATCCTGAGTTATCAATTAGCCCGGAAGATTCAGAAATAAATGACGGAGAATCATCAGATTTGGATGCTATACTAGAAGTTTGGAAAGCTCTGGAAAAAGCTTCTGGAAAAAGACTTGAAGAATATATTGAAGCTCTTGTTTCAATAAGGCAGATAAAGCATACTGGAACTGTTCAAAGGGAAAAAAGATGGAATTTTGATGATTTTCCTGTTGTAAAATATTACGGAGGAGTAAGAAGGAGTTTTGAGGCAAGAGTTGATTGTTTTTATATAAACAGAGAAGAAAGAAGTGTAAGAAAAGCTGGAAAAGCGAATACTTTTGTTTTAATTAATTAAATTACATCTCCTTAGCGACCCATAAGCATAAAAGTTATTAACCATAATTTCTTTAAAATTTCATGCCAAACTCAAATGAAATAATTAATTTAGACTTATCTAATATAGAATTAAATGAGAAGTTTTTGGAAGCCTTGAAATTAATGGAAGGGAATAAAAATGTTTTTATAACTGGGAAAGCTGGAACAGGAAAATCAACTTTGCTTACTTACTTTAGGAAAACAACAAAAAAGAAAATAGCGGTTCTTGCTCCGACTGGTGTTGCTGCCCTTAATGTACAAGGGCAGACAATACATTCTTTTTTTAATTTTGGACCTGAAGTGACTGTTTCTTCTATTGGAAGCTATAATGGAAGAAACAAAAAGATATTTAAAAAAATTGATGCTATTGTTATTGATGAAATCTCAATGGTTAGAGCGGATTTATTAGATTGTGTTGATAAATTTTTAAGGATTAATGGAAAAATCCCTGGAGCCAGATTTGGGGGAATTCAAATGATTTTTATTGGAGATTTATACCAGCTTCCTCCTGTTGTTACAGGAAAAGAAAGAGGGCTATTTAAAAATCAGTATAAAAGCCCTTATTTTTTTGATGCTCATGCATTTGAAAATTTTGAAATGGAATTAGTTGAACTAGAAAAAATTTACAGGCAAAAAGATGCAAAATTCATTGAATTGCTTAATGCTGTAAGAAACAAGTCTGTTACAGAAAGAGATATAAAAGAAATAAACAAAAGGATTAATTCTAATTTTGAGCCTCCAAAAAAGGAATTTTATATTTATTTAACTACTACAAATGAATTATCAAACAGAATTAATGAAAAAGAGCTAGCTAACCTGCCTGGAAAGCTTTTTACAATGAAAGGCAAGATTGAAGGAAATTTTGATAAAAAATCCATTCCAACTGAAATAGAATTAAAGTTGAAAATAGGAGCTCAAGTCATGCTTTTAAATAATGACAGCTCTCGCAGGTGGGTGAATGGAACAATTGGAAAAATAAAAGATATTAGAAAAGAAGAGGATGATGAAACAGGGGATGAAAAACAAGTTGTAATTGTGGAATTATCTAATGGAAAAGAAGTAAAAGTTGGAAAGTTTTCTTGGACAATTTTTAAATTATATTACAACCAAGCAGCAAATGCTCTTGATTCAGAAATTATTGGCTCATTTACTCAGTATCCAATTAAGCTTGCATGGTCTGTGACAATTCATAAGGGGCAGGGGAAAACTTTTGACAAAGTTATTATTGATATTGGAAATGGAGCATTTACCCACGGGCAAGTTTATGTTGCTTTAAGCAGATGCACTAGTTTTGATGGAATAATTCTTAAAAAGCCAATAGAAAAAAAGCATATCTGGATGGACTGGAAAATTGTTGATTTTTTAACAAAATACCAGTATAAAATTGCAAATAAGAAACTATCAAGCAAGGAAAAAATAGAAATAATAAATAATGCGATAAAAAATAAAGAAAAAATAAATATTATTTATCTTAAATCAAATGACACAAAGTCAAAAAGAATTATTTTACCAAAGAAAATTGGAGAGTTTGATTATCTGGGAAAAAAATATCTTGGAGTTGAAGCATATTGTTTTTTAAGGAAAGATGACAGAAACTTTAGGATTGACAGGATATTGGAGATAGAGAGATAGTTAAACAACAAAAGATTTAATTACTTGTTATCTTTTAAATTTGTATGGGAAAAATATTGCAGCTTAAAATATACTTGAATGGGATAAAGCCACAAATCTGGAGAAGATTTCTTGTTAAAGATGAGATTAGCTTTCATAAGCTGCATAATATAATTCAAGAAGTTATGGGTTGGGAAGATTATCATCTTTATGAGTTTAATCTTAATGGGGAGAGCATTGGCTTGGTAGATGATGACGCTCTTGATTCAAATCCCGAACTTAAAGACTCTGAAAAGATAAAACTTTTAAAATATTTAAATGAAGAAAAACAAAAATTTCTTTATATTTATGATTTTGGGGATTCTTGGGAGCATATTCTTGTTGTTGAAAAAATCCTAGAAGGAGATGCTTCTAAAAAATATCCTGTTTGCATAGAGGGTGAAAGAGCCTGTCCTCCTGAAGATTGTGGAGGTATTTGGGGTTATGAAGAATTTTTAAAAATTAAAAATAATAAAAATCATCCGGATTATGAAGAAAAAATTGTTGATTGGCTTGGTGAGGATTTTGATTTTGAGAAGTTTGATTTAGAGGGGGTTAATAAGAATTTACAGAAATTTTGAGATGAAATTATAAAATTAGCACCTTTTTGTCCTATAATTTAGTTTGTAAGATGATAAGTTTTGTCAAATTTTAAACGCTTCTTTAATCTTCAGGTTATCTTTACTGAAATAATAAAGCTATAATTGGTTCATCGGGATTTTTTTCTAATAGGGATATTATTCTTTTATATGCCGGTTCCATTAATTGAAAAAAAGTTGCTGAACTAATGGGCACACCATCAACTACTCTCTCTAAACCCAATACTTCAGCAGATTTTAATTCTCCCTTACTATCTTTCATTTTATTAGCATCATCACACATTCTCCAATCATCTGAATAATTATCCCCCTCCGG
>Ga0209541_10012756_pt1 | contig 12955 bp, 11 predicted proteins | sample RifCSPlowO2_01_FD_184027 | JGI IMG/M metagenome (GOLD analysis project Ga0209541, IMG submission 184027) | Groundwater microbial communities from Rifle, Colorado - Rifle CSP2_plank lowO2_0.1 (SPAdes) (version 2) | ecosystem: Environmental > Aquatic > Deep subsurface > Groundwater | place...
CGATGTCGGCTCAACTTATCCTGGAGGTGGAGAAGCTTCCAAGGGTATGGCTGTTCGCCATTTAAAAAGTTACGCGAGCTGGGTTCAGACCGTTCAGAGTGTGAAAAGATCATGCTTTGAACAGTCTGCGCCCCTAGGACTAGAGGAGAGATTCAATCAATCACGGCGGCTCTTAGTAGTGATACTAAGATGATCAGTCAGCTGATATCGGTGGAGTCCTAACCCAACATATGTTAGGATAGGATAATACCGAGGGAATCATGAAAAATATTTCGTCAGAACAAAAATCTTATCTCGCAGGCTTTCTTGACGGAGATGGAAGTATTTATGTGCGTTTGAAACCAAATATAACTTATAAGTTTGGATATCAAATGATTGCATATGTAGCTTTCTTCCAATCAGCAAAGCACAGAGAAGAGTTTGAGAGAGTGTGTAAGTTAATACCGTTTGGAATGATGAGAATCAGGAAAGATGGAATACTTGAATACACAATATCCAGACAAGAAGAAATTATAGAATTTCTTCTACAGATTAAGAATTATCTTGTCATGAAGAAACCTCAAGCAGAATTAGTGCTTGAAGTAATGAAATTAAGGAAAGATATTCAAACTCAAAAAGATTTTAATGTTTTGATGAATAAAATTGATCAATTCAGAGAGTTAAACTACTCAAAGAAAAGAAAGATTCGTGAACCCGTAGAGACTATATGCTGAACATCTCATTGAGATGAATATATAGTCCATTCCTTACAGTAATGTGAGAAAAGAAGCGTGAGACAGGTTGGACTCCTATCTACTGCAGGCGTTTGGTTTTTGAGGAGAGCTACTTCCAGTACGAGAGGACCGAAGTGGACTGACCTCTGGTGTACCGGCTCTACTGCCAAGTGGACCGCCGGGTAGCTAAGTCGGGAACGGATAAATTCTGAAAGCATCTAAGAATGAAGCCAACTCCAAGATTAGAAACCGTTAAGAGCCCTGGGAGATTACCAGGTTGATAGGCGTTAGGTGTAAGCGCGGTAACGCGTTGAGCCGAGACGTACTAATTGCTCGAATTCCTATTAGGAAACTTGAAAATCACTTATCTTTTTTCTGCTTGTTTATTAAATCGAGTATTGTGTGCTAGTGCTTCGTCGCCGGGGCCACACCCGATCCCATTCCGAACTCGGAAGTTAAGCCCGGTTGAGGCGATGATAGTGGAAACGCGAAAGTAGCTAGGCGCTAGCATAGAGTACTTGATATAATGTCTTAATGAATAAATGGTCTCGCAAGAGGAAGAGAATTATTGTCTCCCTTGTGTTTTTTGTATTTGTGATTCTTGTCGCGGTACCGGCATATCTTTTGTTCTACAAACCGCCGACTTGTTTTGACAATAAAAGAAATGGCGATGAGACTGGCGTAGACTGTGGTGGCTCCTGCCAGCTTCTTTGTACTTCTGAATCATTGCCTCTGATAATCAAAGGTGACCCGCAAGTTCTTAAAGTCAAAGAAGGTGTTTTCGAAGTGGTTGCTCTGGTGGATAACCCGAATACGGACGCCGAAATTTATAAAGCCAAATATTTTATCAGGCTCTATAGTGCTCAAAGTATTGCTCCTACGCGTGTCATTGAAGGTGAAACTTTCGTGCCGAAAGGAGCGAAATTTGCCATCTTTGAAGGACCTTTTACAACTAGCGACGGAATTATTCCCATCAAAGCCACCATCGAATGGCGCGAAGATTCTCTGGAATGGAAGAAAAATACTTCGCAGGTACCGAAACTTATAGTGGTGAGCAAATCGGTTTCCAGGGAAGACTCTGTTCCGAGACTCGATGCCGTTATCGAAAACTCTTCTCTCAAAAGCGTATCGAATGTCGATGTAATCGCGCTTATCTATAATGATAAAGGCACTATTTTTGCCGCTTCAAAAACTTTCATAGATAGTCTTGCGGCTGGTGCTAATGCCCCGATAGTTTTCAGCTGGCCGGAACCATTTAGTGAAAAGGTTATAAATGCAGATATTATTCTTCGTGTTTTGCCCGATCGAAGTTTTATAAGATGAGGATTGTTGACAGACTTCACGTTGATTGGTTTCTCTTTGCCCCGGCTTTTCTCATTTCACTTGCGGGGCTTGTGACGATGAACTCGTTTTCCGGAGAAAATTATTTCTTTTTCCGCCAGAGTATTTGGCTTCTCATAGTAGTTATAATATTTTTTGCGGCGACTGCTATCGATTGGCGATTTATGCGCCAGACACGCGTTATCGTAGCCATCTTTTTTGCAACACTTTTTGCTCTTGTCCTCCTATCTCTTATTGGTCAGGCGGCCAAAGGTGCGGAACGCTGGCTTCGTCTCGGCCCTGTAGCATTCCAGCCGTTTGATCTGGCGCGAATTTCCATCGTTCTTCTTTTGGCCAAATATTTTTCGCGGCGGCATGTGGAAATTAGAAACATTAGGCACATATTGGTTTCTGGATTTTATGCTCTTGTTATCTTTATACCACTTTTTCTCCAGCCGAATTTCAGCGGCGGAGTTGTAATCGCCAGTGTCTGGTTGGGCATGGTGCTGGTATCAGGTATCTCCAAAAAACATCTTTTGGCAGTAGTAGTTGGCGGGGCACTCGCGTTTATTGTTCTATGGTCATTTCTTCTCGCTCCTTATCAGAAAGCTCGTGTCATATCATTTATCCATCCTTTGGCTGATGTCAGAGGCGCTGGCTACAATGCTTATCAGTCGACGATAGCTGTCGGTTCGGGACAAATTTTTGGCAAAGGCATCGGGCAAGGTAGCCAATCGAAACTTCTTTATCTGCCGGAATATGAGACAGATTTTATTTTTGCAGCCTTTACCGAAGAGTGGGGATTTGTCGGGGCGGGGATACTGCTCGCCTTATTTCTAATGCTGTTATTTCGGATCGTTAACAATGCTGAACGAGCGGCTACGAACTTCGAAGCCCTCTTGGGACTTGGGGTGGCAATACTTTTTGCGATTCACCTCGTCATCCACGTGGGCATGAATATGGGGATGTTGCCGGTAACCGGGCTCACTTTGCCATTTATGAGCTACGGCGGCTCGCATTTACTAGTAGAGTGGCTGACGCTTGGAATTCTCTCGAGCAATACACGCCACTCCCGTGGCCCGAGAGTTCTATAAATATCTTTTGAAAGTTTCTTTCAGCACTTTTTCCAAAGAGAACTTTTCTTTCACAGATTTTTTTAGAAAATCGCCAAGGCGATCGCGCATACGTGGATTGTCATAGAAGAGTACGAGAGAAGAAAGAAGAGCTTCGGAGTCATCACTCGGAATAAGGGCTCCACTAATGCCAGACTCAATTATCTCCGGTATGCCGCCAACTGAAGTAGCTATCACCGGTAGTCCTGCAAATCCGGCTTCGAGAAGAGCGTAGGGCAGAGCTTCGGAACGACTAGGCATCACAAATATATCAAAGCTTGAAAGATAAGTTCTCGCATTCTCGACAAATCCTCGGAAGTCTACGGAATCATAAATACCTAGATTTCTAGCCATATTTTCGAGATTTTCTCTCTCTTCTCCATCACCCATGATAACTAGTTTTGCTTCTCTGTTTTTTATAAATTTGCTCCAAGCGATAAGTAATATATCGAGTCCTTTAACTCTATGCAGTTCAGAAATTGCACCGACAGTAAACGCGTTATCTTCTCGCGGCAGAAGTTTAAACGGCTCAATGCCGTTATAAATAACTTCTAATTTATTTTTTACAAAAGGCCACTTTTCTACATCTTTCTTTATCTTTTCTGAGACACAAATCGTTTTGCGTGAGCCTATGATAGTAAGCCAAGTGAAGAATTTGATAAGAATTTTCTGCCAGCCAGGCCGTGGTTCATTAAAGGCCCAACCGTGGGTAGTGAAAATTATTTTCCTGATTCCTGCCAATCTTCCGGCCAATCCACCGAGGCCGCCCATTTTAGAACTATTGATATGGAAAACATCCGGTCTCTCTTTTTTCAAGATTTTCAAAATGCGAAAGAAAGACGAGAACTCTTTTGCGATAGTAATATCACGCTCCAATTTATCAAGAGAAATAACTCTTATTTTTTCTCCAGCCAATTTCTTAACCAATGTTCCCTGTCCACCACAAAGAACCGCCACATTATGTTCTTGCTTCTTCATCTCTGTCGCCAGGTCGAAAACATAGCGTTGCGCGCCCCCGAATGGTTCTGACTTAGTGATGCCGTAAAGTATTTTCATTGGCAATTCTTATTTTAGCATAATGGGCAGCATTGCTCTGTATGTGTTGCTTTCATTCACGGTTTGATGAAATCAAGCGCAGAGACGATGACCTCGAGGAAGACCGCAGAAGAAGTAATGATCGTGATTGGTAGTTCAGAGTCCGCGAAGAGTCCGCGTCACACGACACAATTCAACGCGGGCTCTTTTTTATGTACTACGATTTAATTCTACTATCGGACAATTAAATCGTATGTTAACTCATACAAGATCGAAATAGTTACGGAGATGTTTATCGTTCTCTATCTCATCAGCAATGATATAGAGCATGTCCTTTCCTACACTAGCATCAGTTTTCAGTAGAGCCATAATATCCTCACAGTCGTACGGATAAATCCATACACTGTTTTGCAATCGATAAAAGCCGATATGCTTAAATAAGTCGCTAATTTGTCTTCTCGTCTTACCTTTCTTTTCTGCAATGTCGTAAACAATGATTCTCCACTTTTTGTCCCATTTGCCCGGCTTCTTTAGCCTGTAGTTATCCAGTTGCCATAATCTAAAAATATTTCTTCCTTCTTGTGTTGGTTCGTAAAACTTGCCATTAAATTTGAGCAATCCCTTTTTAACCATCTTTGCTGCGGTTGAAGAAACATACTCCTTCTGTCTTCGTTTAGGTAGAATGCCAAGTTGATCCATAGCTCCTATAACATTGGGTGCTACAAGAGCTACGCTTAACATTCCGGCTGTAACTACAGTATCCAGAATAATTTTCTGCATTCTGGTTTTTCTCACCCTCTTTTTATTGTTGTCTTCTAAAATACCCATACGATATAATTCTACTATCGTACAATTATATCGTATTTATATTAATTAATGTAAGTCAGAATAAATACAACAAAGGGCTTTTAATTGTCTGATTATTATTGTATAATGCACGTCCATATGGATTCTGTATATAAAAAGGAGTCAATGATCCTCTTGTTGGGAGATCTGGTCTCTTTTCTTGTATCTTTATGGTTCGCGCTTCTTTTGCGCAACCTGGAGATACCCTCTACCGAAATCTTCTCACTTCACCTCTTGCCTTTCAGCCTGCTTTTCGCAGCTTGGGTAGTGGTTTTCTATATTGCCGGTCTTTATGAGAAGCATACCTCAATCCTCAAGTCAAAACTTCCGAGCATATTGGCAAACACCCAACTCGTTAATTCCGCCATTGCCATCGCCTTCTTTTATCTCATAGAGTTTTTCGGCATTACTCCGAAAACCATTCTCTTCATCTATCTCGTTGTCTCTTTCATACTGATTCTCTCGTGGAGGATGTATGGCTACTTTCTCATTGGGCGTGGTCGGCAAAATGCCGCTCTTCTCATCGGTTCCGGTGATGAGATGAAAGAGCTATTTGAGGAGATCAATAATAATCCGATATACAACATAAGATTTATTTCATCTGTTGACCTTGATCGCTCGGATGAAAAAGGTTTTTGGGATGAAATTGTCGGACGAGTGTATTCGGAAAGCGTTTCTGTTATCGCCATTGATCTCGCCAATAAAAATGTCGAGCCGGTACTGCCCCACCTTTATAACCTGATCTTCTCCAAGATAAGTTTCATCGATATGAACAAGATCTACGAAGACATCTTCGACCGAGTGCCTATCTCTCTTCTTAAATACAACTGGTTCCTGGAAAATATTTCTACCCAGCCGCGCATTGCTTATGATGCCTTGAAGCGGATTATGGATGTTGCCGTTTCTTTTTGTTTGCTTGTGCCATCACTCATACTTTATCCTTTCGTTTATCTTGCTATTAAGCTTGATGACGGCGGACCGGTATTTATCGTTCAAGAACGTATAGGTGAGGGCAACAAACTGATAAAAATACTTAAATTTCGTAGTATGTCTAATGACGATCGTGGGGAATACAAAATTGGCCAGCCTAACAAAATAACTAAAGTCGGTTATTTTTTAAGAAAAACACGTATAGATGAATTTCCGCAACTTCTGAATGTAATTAAGGGGGATTTATCTCTTATCGGTCCACGACCGGAACTACCTGCTCTCGTAAGGCGTTATATAGAAGAAATTCCTTACTATAATATTCGCCACATTATTAAACCGGGTCTATCTGGCTGGGCACAGATTTATCAAGAACACCACCCGCATCATAAAGTAGATACTTTTGAGACAGCTAATAAATTATCTTATGATCTATTTTATATAAAAAACAGGTCTATCTTATTAGATATTAAAATTATTCTTAGAACAATAAAAGTCTTTTTAGAAAGATCGGGAAGATAACAGTTAGATGAATAACTCTGACAAAATAAATAAATGGGTACCAAAAGTATTGGTCGTAAGAGGTTTTTTCAAAAATAGTTGGTCTACTGATGTAAAAGAAGGGCTAAAAATTGGCCTAACTCTGCGCCCATCTATGGGTGCTATTTATTATTTATTAGTAGATATGTGGGGTATAACACCTAATCTTGCCAGATCATCAGGCGTTTTTCACATAGTGTGGTCTTGGTTATCTTATCTCGAGACAGCCGATGCTTTATTGGATAGTTACGGTTACTGTCTTGAACTTAAATATTTACGATCTGTATTAGAAGATTTCAATAAAGCACAAGAGAAATTTCCCAAAATTGATCTAACAAGTCAACTTATTAAACAAGGTGTGAGTATAGCAGACATAAATTCAATTCCAGTAAAGATTCTTTCTGGTCAAGATAAAAACGCATTAAAAATTATTAATGGTTTTCCAACTGAGTTAGAGTATCTATTCAACACATACGCGAACTCGATGACTAAATCTAATAAAAATTTATTGATAAAAATTCTTTTGAGATTAAGCAGAAGAATGTTCTCCTCGTATATTATGGAATATATAGTTTGTGCGAATCATAAAAATAGCAAAATTTTAGCCAATGAAAGCAAAATTGATGCCTTAACAATTTTTAGCCTAAAAACTGATTTCTCTGATTTGGTAGATATAGGCTATATTTTTAATAGTCGAAATCCATTTGTAAAGGAGAAGAAATTTTTATTATCTAATGTTATTAAGATTTCTCAGATATTTGATGACTTAATAGATTTTGAAACAGATAAAAAACAAATAAACATGCTTTTTTATTTTGCGACTCAATATCCAAACGATTTTTATTTTCTCTGCAATGAGTTGTCTAAGGGAAAAAAATTCAATGGTTTTTTCGGTCAACTAAATCTACTATATCGTATTCCGAATACATTTTTAGATATTTTGAAATTTAAAACCACTGTTTTAAAAAGTATTTTTAATCATTATAAATTTTTTACCATGACTTTGTTTAGTGTTTGGCTAGTTAAATATATAAAAAAGCGTCTTTAAAATTTATGGGCAGCTTCTTTTTAAAGATAATTTTTCTAAGGCAAACTAAAGAGTATGTAGCATCGATTATATCAGCTCCCCCGGCTATATCGGACTTATTTATTTACTGCCTTTATTTAGAACTTATAGGAGTAAGGTGGAAGAAAGCAATCAGTACAAATTTGGATGTTTTCATTTGGTTTTGGGTACAGTATTTTAGAGTAAGTGATGCTGTACTAGATTATTTTAGCCACAAAATAGAAATTGATGACGTAGAAAAGATGTTAAATGAGGCAGAAAAAAAATGTAGATTCCCATACATTTCAAAAGCCTATTTAACTAAAATTGGCGTAACAAATGAAGATTTATTTTCTATACACTCCCATCTTTTAGATTATGGAAGTAAGAAAAAATCTGTAGATCTTATTGAAAATTTTGCTATTAATTATCAATGTCTGTTAGATAACCTAACGTTATCAAATGAAAAAGAAAAAAACATTATCAAGGAAATTTTCATAGATGCTTCAATAACGATGTTAAAATCCCATTTGTTGGAGAAGAGGTATGGCCCTTTTGCTGATTTAGAAAAAGCCCGTCAGGTATTTAACTTGAAGACTTCTGATTATGCAAATATATTATCTAAGGGTCACACACAATTTTGTTGTGATAAAAAACACTCTAATGATGTTAAGAGCTTTGTCATATCAACTTTAGTCTTTGGCCAGTTAATCGATGATGTTATTGATCTGAGTAGAGATTTTGGTACACAGATTAATATTTTTATTTCGACGTCTGCAACCTACTTTCCTAAGGAGTTTGTTCGAATAAAAAATTTAATCGATACCCATCATTCAAGAAATAATATTAGTTTATTAACATTAATATTATACGCCCCAAGGACCTTAATTTTTGTACTTGTTTTAATATTAAATTCTTTTTTTAGAATGTTTATAAAACGACCATTATCGAGTCTTTTGATTTTAATTGGAGTCATTTGTCTAATAAGTAAAAAGCTCTTTAAAAATGAAAATACTAAGAACAATATTTATCATTATAAATAGTAGTTTCAGTTATTGTGTTAGCGTATTCACTCAGGAATTCTTTTAAGTCATTATCCAAGTCCGAGTTTTGTATTATCTTTATGGCCTTTCCCCTTAACGAATCTTTCATTTCCTGGACTTTATTTTGAATACCAAGGTTAATAATTAAGTTTTGTATATATTTAATATCATCACTAATAATTAATGGATTACCCCAGATAGCTTTAAATTTTTCTGTATCCTTATCAAAATATCTTACTAAATGATAGAAATATATTGTCTTTTTCCCCTCCCTTATATCTGAGCCACATATTTTACCTGTCTTTTGTTCATTCCCAAAAATTCCTATCTCATCATCTCTTATTTGAAATATAATACCTAAATACTCACCAATTTTTTCAAGAATATTTATTGTATTTTGATTGGCATTAGCGATAATGGCCCCGAGAGCCAATGGGACTGAAAACGTATAGCGCGCTGTTTTGTATAGATATATACTTTCTATTTCTTTTAGAGAGGGATTGTTTCTTGAATAACCATTATATATATCTGACATCTGGGCTACCCCCACTAAGGTAAATTCCTCGGTGAATTTATTAATAATTTTAGTTTTAAACTTAGATTTAATCTTATTTAAGATGGAAAATGCCCAAAATAATCCAATATCTCCGATGCAAAGTGCCATACTATCTCCGAAGTGTTCTGGATCCCTTAAATTTTCTTTGGCACCAAGAATACCGTAAGACGTGGATAGTGCTGGTATCCCTCTTCGTGTTTTGTCTTTGTCTATAATATCATCGTGAATTAATAATGATGTTTGTGTAATCTCAAGCGCAGCGGCAATCGGGATCATATCTTCTGAATCTTTGTGTGATAATTTTTCATAGATATATAAAAATAACTCACCACGAATCATCTTCCCTTTACCGGAGAGACTAGCAAATTGTTTACATGCACTTGGTCCCCAACGGCTTACTTTGCTCAAGCTTTTCCCTTGCTCTTTAATATATCTTTGTAAGTATTTTATAATCAGCGACCTATACTTGAATTGCTCGCCTGGGTAGTTTGCAGTCATTGTGTTTGTGTGTTTGATACTTTGGCATCTTTTTATTTATGTGTCAATATTGCTATTTGTTACTACCGATTGCCTACAAGATTCTTTTCTGTATAATTGCGCACTATGAAGTCACGTAGACATATCTATATCTCGGCTGCCCTGTTGCTTGTTTTCATATTTCTCGGATATTTTTTAATCAGACAAGAAAAACCGGACGCCAGATTTCCCTTCAGCTTCGGACTTGACCTGGTCGGAGGCACGGAACTGGTTTATCGGGCCGATACCTCGAATGTGGAAGATATTTCCGGCGCCATGGAGAGCTTGAAAGAAGTGATCGAAAGGCGAGTAAATATTTTTGGCGTATCGGAACCCATAATCCAGACAGAGAGTGCTGGCATCGTGTCGGGGAATAAAGAAGAGAGATTGATCGTGGAACTGCCAGGAGTGACAGACATCGAAGAAGCGGTCGAGCTTATAGGCAAGACGCCGATTCTCGAGTTTCGATTGGTCCAAGGCGAAACCCTAATCTCTACCGGACTCACCGGACAATATCTCGCGCGAGCCAGAGTGGAGTTTAACCAAACCACTAACATCCCGCAGGTTCTCCTTGAATTTAACGACGAGGGCGGAAAACTTTTTGCCAAAATTACTCGCGAACATAAGGGCGAATTACTGGCAATTATTCTTGATGGTACAGTCATCTCGTCGCCTGTCATTAATGACGAAATAACGGATGGAAAAGCAGTGATTACCGGGCAGTTTACTCCGGAGGAAGCAAGGAGTTTGGTGCGCGATTTGAATTACGGCGCGCTTCCGGTACCTATAATTCTCGACTCCACACAAACGATCGGAGCTTCGCTTGGAGAAGTGGCTTTGGCATCAGGGCTCAAGGCCGGAGTGATCGGCTTTATCGCTCTCTCATTATTTCTCATACTCTGGTACAGGCTGCCAGGTTTGATCTCGGTGATCGCACTAGTTTCTTATATCATCATCTCGCTTGCGGTCTTCAAACTTATCCCAGTAACGCTTACTGCCGCAGGCATTGCCGGATTTATCCTCTCCATTGGCATGGCGGTGGATGCCAACGTGCTCATATTTGAGCGCGCCAAAGAAGAGAAAAGAAAAGGGAAAACTAGCATGGATGCATTTCATGAAGGGTTTAAAAGAGCTTGGCTTTCCATAAGAGATTCGAATATCTCCTCGCTTATTACTGCGGCAATCCTTTTCTGGCTTGGCACATCGGCAGTCAAAGGATTTGCTCTCACCTTGGGTATTGGGGTACTCGTATCGATGATTACTGCCATTTCTGTCTCTCGAACATTTCTATTTGCTATATATGATCGTAATTAAATACAGGAAAATATGGTATATCGTGTCGACTCTAGTGCTTGCTGGATCGTTTTGGGCAATGTATCAATATGGCTTTCGCCTTTCTGTCGACTTCAAAGGTGGCACTTTGACCGAGGTTAAGTACACAGAGGTCCGACCTATGCAAGCCGAATTAGAATCAAAAATAACCGCTCTCGATATTGGTGGTTTTTCTGTGAGGCCTTCAGGCGATACTAATTACATAATTCGCACTAAAGAACTTTCGGCGAAGGAGAGAGAATTGCTTCTTGGAGCACTTGGACACGGCGTGTCCAAGTTAGAAATAGAAAGACAAAATACTATTGGTCCGGTAGTAGGAGCGGAACTCCAGAACAAGGCTTTCAAAGCGATTATCGTGGTTGTGCTTATGATCGTGCTCTTTATCACTTTTGCATTTCGCAAAGTTTCGAGACCAGTTCAGTCGTGGAAGTATGGACTCGCCACCATTGTTGCTCTCGCACACGATGTAATAATCCCGACAGGCATTTTCGTTTTTCTTGGACATTTGTATGGTTTTGAAATAGACCTTCTTTTTATTACAGGACTTCTGGCTATTCTTGGTTATTCTGTGCATGACACTATAGTGGTATTTGATAGAGTTCGGGAAAACTTAAGGATAAACGAAGACAAAGAATTTGAAGTAACTGTTGGCAAATCGGTCAACCAGACTTTCGCGCGTTCGATCAACACCTCTGTCACTATCTTTATCATGCTCCTCGCGCTCTATATTTACGGCTCCGCCGCTACCGCAAATTTCTCACTTCTTCTCATTGTCGGTCTCGTTGCTGGTACATACTCATCTATCTTCATCGCTTCTCCTCTCCTTGTAACTTTCTATAAGTTGCAAAGTAAATCGAGATAGGTATAATAGCTCCTACGTCTTAACTACGAATAAAAACCGTCGTTGAGACGGGTTGTTCTTTAAAATTGAATACTTGAGAATTCACAGCAAGTTTCTGTTTGTTAATAGGATCATCAGAACAAAAAAGAATATTGTTTTCTCTTTTGTTCCGTAAATTTAATAGAGTTTGATCCTAGCTCAGGATGAACGCTGGCGGTGTGGATAAGGCATGCAAGTCAAACGCCCAGCACCACTTTTCTAGGGAAGAAATTTTTGACGAAAAGTGGTGCTGGAAGTGGCAGACGAGGTAGTAATACGTAGGAACCTACTCCTAAGACGGGAATAATTCGCCGAAAGGCGAACTAATACCCGATAATATCTTCGGATTAAATCGAGCAATCGGCTTAGGAAAGGGCCTGCGGCGTATCAGCTAGTTGGTAGGGTAATGGCCTACCAAGGCATAGACGCGTAGGGGACCTGAGAGGGTGACCCCCACCGATGGAATTGAGATACGGTCCATACACCTACGGGTGGCAGTAGCCGAGAATATTCGACAATGGGCGAAAGCCTGATCGAGCGACACCGCGTGATGGATGAAGTCCTTAGGGACGTAAACATCTTTTGTCAGGGAGGAAGTTCCGGCGCAAGCCGGATTTGACGGTACCTGAAGAATAAGGGGTTGCTAACTCTGTGCCAGCAGCAGCGGTAATACAGAGACCCCAAGCGTTATCCGGAATCATTGGGCGTAAAGGGTGTGTAGGCGGTCTCTATTAGTCTTCTGTCAAAATCCGAGGCTCAACCTCGGACCTGCGGAGGAAACGGAGAGACTCGAGGATGCGAGAGGTGAATGGAACTCATGGAGTAGGGGTGAAATCCGTTGATACCATGGGGAACACCGAAAGCGAAGGCAATTCACTGGAGCATTTCTGACGCTGAAACACGAAAGCGTGGGTAGCGAACGGGATTAGATACCCCGGTAGTCCACGCCCTAAACGATGACAACTAGCTTTAAGGAGTATCGACCCTCTTTGAGGCGAAGCTAACGCGTTAAGTTGTCCGCCTGGGTAGTACGGCCGCAAGGCTAAAACTCAAAGGAATAGACGGGGACTTGCACAAGCAGTGGATTATG
>Ga0209541_10012757_pt1 | contig 12955 bp, 15 predicted proteins | sample RifCSPlowO2_01_FD_184027 | JGI IMG/M metagenome (GOLD analysis project Ga0209541, IMG submission 184027) | Groundwater microbial communities from Rifle, Colorado - Rifle CSP2_plank lowO2_0.1 (SPAdes) (version 2) | ecosystem: Environmental > Aquatic > Deep subsurface > Groundwater | place...
TTGTTGTACGCCGGAGAAAAGCCCCGGTGCCTTCCCTTCCTGCAGAACTCACCCACGTATGCACCATCCTGCGAAAAGAGGGCGGAAGAATGACCCAGAAAGAGCTGCGGCAGAAGCTGCCCTATTCGGAGGCAAAGGTGAGCCTGCTGCTCGCGGACCTCGAATCCCGCGGGCTGGTCAAGCGCATCCGTAAGGGGCGCGCGAACATCCTTGTGCTGGAGGGCTGAGGTGTTCTGGGACCGGGAGGACAGGAAGCCTCTCCTTGTCGTCGGCATCGACCCCGGCACCACGGTGGGATGCGCGGTGCTCTCTCTCGACGGTGAGGTGCTCGCCCTCTTCTCGGAGCGGGGCCTCGGCCAGGATGGCGCGGTCGCAGCGCTCCACGCGCTGGGCAGGGTGGTGGTCCTCGGGACGGACAAGAGTGCTGCTCCCTCGCTGGTGCAGAAGCTCGCGGCGCGCTTCGGAGCCCGGCTCGTCGCTCCGAATCGGGACCTGAGCATTGAGGAGAAGCGCGAGCTCTGCGGAGCAGAGGGGAAGAACCCCCACGAGATGGACGCCCTTGCCAGCGCGCGTTTCTCCCTGAAGAGCATCCAGCAGCTTCTCCGGAAGATGGAGCGGCAGCTTTCGGACGCGCACGCTGAAGAGGACGCCTACGAGGTCGCGAAGGTGATGCTCACCACCCCAGACGTGAACGTGAAGCAGGCGCTGGAGTTCCTCCATCCCCTGGAGCGCCCTGCGCCGGTCCCTCACGTTGCAGAGCCCCTAGCGCCGCGCGCCCCGGAGCCGCCCGAACTCGCGAGGATGCGCAGGGAGCGGGACGCGCTCGCGCAGCAGAATCTCACCCTGAAGAAGGTGCTGTCGAAACTCCGCCGCAAGAGCAAACGCGTTGCGGAGGCGCTCTCCCGCAGGGAGGAGACTCCTGAGCGTGTAGCGTCGCAGTCATCGCAGCGTGCCCTGGAGAATGCGCTGAAGCAGCTTGCCGTTCTCCGCAAGGAACTCCAGGAGCGCGACCGGGCTCTCGCCTCAGGCATGGTAGTCTTGAAGCCCCTGGCGAATCTCAGCAAGGGCGAGTGGGGGGTCCAGCGGAGATTTCTCCGGCCGAGGAAGGGGGACATCTTCCTGGTGAGGGACCCGAACACTGCCAGCAGTCAGGTGGTCGAGGAGCTGTCTGCGGTGTGCGATACGCTTGTATATCTTGAACCTCCAAAAAGCATCTCCCCGGAGCTTGCCGTGCGCTTCGTCCTGCTGGACGGCTCCTCGCTCCGGGTGCAGCACATCGGGCCATTCGCTCTTGCCTCCCGCGATGACATAGACTCTCTGAGGAGCAGCCGAGTGAACGTAGACCGTCTGTTGGTGGAGCACCGCGAGCGGCTTCTTTGAAACTCCCCGGCCGAAGTGCCGCATGAGTTCCGAGCGGATTCGCGGAATCACTGATATTCTCGGCAACCCGCCCCTCTTTCCGACCTCGTTTTACGGGCACGCCGCGCGAAGATTAATAAACGGCCCACCCGCCCTGGCTGGCATGACCTCGGCGCATTTCCGCGAGCTGTTCCTCCGCGAAACGGACGCGCTCAGCGACATCATCGGCCAGGGTGACGCGAAGGAGCAGGTGAAGGCCGCCCTGGTGATGGGCAGGCACGTCATCATCATAGGCCCTCCGGGAGTGGGGAAGACCACCCTCGCGCGGAATATCGCGAGGCTTCTCCCGCAGCTGAAGGCGAATGACTGCCCGTACCACTGCGAGCCCTCTCGGCCCGTCTGCCCCCAGTGCCAGGGGGAAAAGATGAAGACCAGGCTTGTCCCCGGAGAGGAGCGCTTCGTCCGGGTCCAGGGCAGCCCCGACCTCTCCGCAGAGGACCTTATCGGCGACATCGACCCGGTGAAGGCCCTGGAGTTCGGCCCGAGGAGCCTGCAGGCGTTCACCCTGGGGAAGCTCTTCAAGGCCAACAGCGGAGTGCTGTTCTTCGACGAGCTTAATCGCTGTCCCCAGAAGCTACAGAACGCGATGCTCCAGGTGCTGAGCGAGGGAAAGGTCACCATAGGCTCCTATGACGTTGATATCTCCGCGAACTTCATCTTCGTCGGCACCATGAATCCAGAGGACAGCAGCACCGAGCCCCTGAGTGATGTCTTCATGGACCGTTTCGATGTTGTCCGGCTGGACTATCCCGAGGAGCTTGCCATGGAGGAGGACATCGTGCTCGGGAGGGGCCAGCAGCTTGTCTCCTTTCCCAAAGGGCTGCTGCGAGCGATGCTGGAATTCGTCCGGGCGCTGCGCCAGCACCGGGACCTGGAGAAGAAGCCTAGCGTGCGCGCCTCCATCGGCCTTTACGAGAGGGCGCAGGCACACGCCTATCTCGCGCGAAGGAGCGAAGTCTCACTCCAGGATGTGGAGCGCGCGGTCATCTCGGTGCTCTCGCACCGCATCAAGCTGAAGCCGAACAAGCAGTTTGTCCAGACACCCGAGGAGTTCGTCCGTCAGGAGTTCCTGCGCTTCTCCGAGCGGCGCAACGAGCAGATGGGTGGTCGCCTTTGACGGCGCTGCCGAGGAGCGCGACCTTGAGGAGTTCGAGGGCAAGCCGGACAAGGGCGCCCTGAGCCTGGTGAAGAGCCAGGGCACCACCGTCGAGCAGGGCCAGCTCATCCTCGATGCGGTGAACCAGGGCATCGGCCCCCTGACCCCTGACTTGGTGATGAAGAGCCTGGTGAAGGACTACGCGCTCGCGGAGCGCCTCATGGGGGAGCGATTCATCCGGCGCATCACCGGCTACCAGCCGGGCTATGTGAAGAACAACATCCACATTCCCGAGTTCAAGCGGGAGCTGGAGCGCCGCGTGGAATCCAATCTGGAGCAGCTCCGCAAGAGCGGCCTGCTCAGCGACGGCGGCGATGTCCTCGAGGAAGGGCTGGAGCAGGCGGCGCTTTCGCTCTGCATGGAGGAACTCAACGAACTGCTCCCTCGCGGGACGCTGGGCACGCGCGTCTATCGGAGACATTCTCCTCATGGCCTTCGCGATGAGGTGAAGGACTTCCGCGGCGAGCGGTACCGGGACCTTTCGGTGCGCGGGACCCTGCGAGTGGCGCTCTCCCGCGGCCACAGGAAGCTGCATGTGGACGACCTCCGCGCGGTCTCGCGCAAGAGCCGCGGGCAGTGCTACCTGGTGTACGCACTTGACGCATCGGGGAGCATGCGCGGGGAGAAGATAGCGATGTGCAAAAAAGCCGGTGTAGCGCTGTCGTATCACGCGATAGAAAGGCGTGACAAGGTGGGATTGCTGGTCTTCGGGAGCGAGGTGAAGAAGAAGCTCGAGCCGTCGCTGGACTTCATGCAGCTCGTGCGCTCCATCGCGTCGGTCCGTGCGATGAACGAGACCAACATCGCTGAGACGGTGCAGCAGTCCATCACCATGTTCCCGCGCGCGGAGGTCACGAGGCACCTCATCATCATCACCGACGCGCTCCCCACCCAGGGAGAGAGTCCCGAAGAGAGGACACTCGCCGCGGTGTCGGAAGCGCGGAGCCACGGCATCACCGTTTCGGTGATAGGCATCGCGCTGGACAAGAAGGGCAAGAGCCTCGCGAAGAGGATATCCGAGCTGGGGGACGGAAGGCTCTACCTCGCCCGCACCGTGAAGGAACTGGACATGCTGGTGCTGGAAGACTACGCCCAGGTCGCGGAGACCGGGCATTGAACCCACAGCAGGAGTGTCAGGCTCTGTTGAAAATCTGCTGCTGCCCGCTCGGAATCCCGTAGGAGTTCCGGGCGGTCTCGCCGGAAAGGTGGATATTCTACGCAAGGTAGCCGACCTGTGGGGAGAACAGGACATCGGCACACCGCAGGATGACCGGTACGTGCTCGACTGTCTGACTAAAGCAGCTCCTCTATCTTCTTCCCCTTTGGAGCCTGCTTCGCAGCGCCGGCGGCCGGAGCCTTGAAACCGAGCTTCTGGAGGTCGAATCCGGACTCCTGCAGGGACTTCAGGTGCATCGCGACGAGCTGCTCCACGATGCCCAGGATGCGCGCGAGCTCGTTGCGCTCCTTGATGAGCGTCTCCAGGGCACCCAGGTGGTAGCCCTGCATCTGGTCCTTGGACATCTGCACTCCGGCCTTCGCTTCCGGCTTCTTGTCAGCCATGAAATATCACCCGAGCGGCACGCGGGAACCCGCTATTTAAGGATTGTGGTAGGGATTAAATAACCGCAGGACTCCTTGCTGGCATGCTCGACGCCATGGACAAGCGGATTCTCCGGACGCTCGCGGAGAACTCCCGGCTCTCCTTCCGGGAGATTGCGCGACGCATCAAGGCCAGCCCGGCGACCGTACTCTCGCGAGTGCGGCGCATGGAGGAGGAGGGAGTCATCCGCTCGTACGGGGTCGTCCTGGACTACGAGAAGGCAGGCTACGACCTCGGAGCGGTCATCCTGGTGAAGATATCCAAGGGCAAGCTCTTCGAGGTGGAGAAGAAGATTGCCATCCACCCCAATGTGGAGACGGTGCACGACATCACCGGGGACTACGACTGCGTCATCGTGGCGCGCTTTCCCTCAAGGCGCAGTCTCGACGCCTTCCTGAAGCACATCCAGACCTTCGATTTTGTCGAACGGACGCATACCACCCTCATCCTCAACACCATCGCCGGGAAGACGGTCATCCCCGCCTGACCGAATCTTTTCGGCCGGAAGCCCGCGGGATTTCCGGTCTGCCGACCGCTTCGCGGCCGATGCTCATCCCCGGGCGATGTCGGGCAAGTAACGGATGACCGTATCCTTGCCTGGCCTGAGGTCCATCCTCGCCATGGTGTTGCTCTTGCGGTCCCCTTTGGCGAGGCGGACGAACTCAATCATCACGCGGTCGTAGAAATAGGACTTTGGGTCTATCGAAGGAAGGTACATGCCCTTCTCGTCCCCTCCTTCTATCCGGATGCTCTCCCCGCCCGGGGAGGAGAGGAGAAGCCCGCCGTCGCCATGCGTCACTGCGAGGCAGTCTGCCTCCAGCACGTGCTGCTCTCCGCCAAGGGAGACAACCAGCCGCGTGTATCCCTCGAAGAGGACCATGCCCGGAGCGAATGAATTATCTTTCCCGAAGATGCTGGCGATGGTCCTGCATGCCTTCACCACAGAGATGTCTGTCGCACGCCCTGCGTCATACCCGAGCTCGCTGAGCCTCTGCTCAAGCCCCTGGTCCATCGTGCAGCAACCTCCGGCGAGGAGTTGCTTTTAGGTATGTGCCGGGCTATATAAGACTGCCCCGGGAGAGGTGGAATAATTGCGAGCCATGGAGAGACCGGCCGCATTGCTGATGCTACCCGGCATTCAGGCGAGACAACTCGGATTCAGAGTGCGGCCGAGAGATTTTGACTTTCAATATGGCCTCCCCTGGCAATAGGCATAAGAACCCCGGAGGGACTCTCCGCACGATGCCCTATCGCGAGGTGGTGGAGCTGTACAGCGACTTCGACCTGGACAGGATTTTCCAGGAATATCAGGAGATGTACGCTGAGAGTTTCAGCACCGTCGAGGGAAAGCTTGCAGAGGACATCGCCCGCACGCTGGCCGGCTGCAGGAAGAAGCAGGGCCACGAATGGAGCTACCTCAGGCCCTGCCTGGAGGAGGTGCTGCGCATCCCCGAGCAGCGCAGGGAGGAGACCATCCTTCCCGCGGCGAGAGCAGCGCTCGCCAGCCTGAAGGAGCGGACCGCAGAATGGTACCTCGACCACCGTGCCCACGGGATGCAGCCCGAGGAGGCCTTCGAGCGCGCGCTGAAACCCCTGACAGACGCAGTGAGCGCAGTCATGACCGGCCGGCTGCTCGTGGAGGACGAACTCTATTTTTACGCCCATCTTGCGCAGGCGCTGCGCAGGCGTGACTGATACACGGGAACGTCCGGCCGAGCTGGGGAGGGTATACCCGGGCGATTCCGGATAGCATACGACACTGCGGCTGAGAGAAGCTTTCAACGGCCCGAGGCCAAATCTTTATAAATCATCCGGGATTCACAGAAAGCCTTCTGAGAGGTGCACAACATGGCATTCAAGGTAGTGATTGGGGACCCCTCGACGGGGAAATGCGAGCAGAAAGAGAGCGATGACGCGGCGACCAAGGCCCTGACCGGCCTGAAGATAGGCGACACTGTCAAGGGAGAGCTGTTCGGGCTGCCCGGCAGGACCCTCGTGGTGACCGGGGGGAGCGATGACTGCGGATTTCCGATGCGGCGCGACATTTCCGGAACCTTGCGCAAGCGCATCCTCATCACCGGTGGCGTGGGGTTCCATGCGAGTGAGAAAGGCCAGCGGAGGCGCAAGACGGTCGCGGGCAACACCATCCACGGCCAGACCCATCAGGTCAACCTGAAGATTCAGGTGGAGAAAAAGGCGCCAGCCGAGAAGGCGCCTAAGGCCGAAAAGGTCCCGAAGGCAAAGAAGGCCGCCCCCGCAAAAGCAGGGAGCAATGCCTAAGTTGGTTGCGAAGAAGAAGGCGCCCGTAAAGGCCAAGGAACCGAAGGCGCAGGAACCCAAAGCGCCGAGGAAGGCGAAAGCCAAGGCCCCTAAGATTCTTGCACCGGGAGAAGCCCTCCTGCCCACCATCAACATCGGCACCGTGGGCCATGTGGATCACGGCAAGACCACGCTCGTGAAGGCCCTCACCGGGAAGTGGACGGACACCCATTCCGAGGAGGTCCGCAGAGGCATCACCATCCGGCTGGGATATGCGGATGCCACGTTCAACCGCTGCCCGAAATGCTCTGCTTACACCGTGGCGAAGGAGTGCCCCGCGTGCAAGGTCGCCACGGAAGCTGCGCGCACCGTGAGCTTCATAGACTCGCCCGGGCACGAGAGCCTCATGGCGACCATGCTCTCTGGCGCCACTATCATCGACGGCGCCCTCCTGCTCATCGCTGCGAACGAGACCTGCCCCCAGCCTCAGACGCGCGAGCATCTCATGGCGCTCCAGATATGCGGCATCAAAAACGTCGTGGTGGTGCAGAACAAGGTGGACCTCGCAGGAAGGGATGGGTCCCTGGACAACTACCAGCAGATACGGGCCCTGCTCAAAGGCACCCCTTACGAGAAGGCCCCTGTCGTGCCCATCTCCGCGCAGCACAACCTCAACATGGACCTGCTCATCTCCGCTATCGAGGAAAACATCCCTACCCCCGAGCGGGACAGTGCCAAGGAGCCGCTGATGTACGTCGCGCGGTCCTTCGACATCAACCTCCCCGGCTGCGATATCCTCTCGATACACGGGGGGGTGCTCGGAGGCGCGGTGGTGCAGGGCATCATCCGGAAAGGAGACACCATCGAGGTGCGCCCGGGAAGAAAGGTGGAGGCCGAGGGCCGCGTCACCTGGAAACCGGTCCACTCCACTGTGGTGAGCATCAAGAAAGGCGGGATGGAAGTGGAAGAGGCGACTCCTGGCGGCTCCGTGGGCCTCATGACCAAGCTGGACCCGGCCGTGGTGAAGGCAGACCAGCTGAGCGGCAGCATCGCAGGGCATGAAGGGAAGCTGCCTGACATCCGCTTGACCATCAAGCTGCGCATCAGCCTCCTCCAGCGCGTCGTGGGTTCAAAGGAAGAGCTTACCGTGGAGCCGATCAAGCAGGGCGAGGCCCTGATGCTCAGCGTCAACACCGCTTCCACCGTGGGCATCGCGACCGAGCTGCAGAAAGACCACGTGACATGCAGGCTGAAGCTCCCGGTCTGCGCCGATATCGGCGCGCGCGTGACCATCTCGCGGAACATCGCGAACCGCTTCCGGCTCATCGGCTACGGCCTCATTGAAGGCTGAGCCAGAGTTCGTCCCCTACCCAGTGGAGGTTCTTTACAGCCTTTCCCTGCTGCAGGGCTTGCATCTCCTCTGCGGGGAAGAGGGCGATGCCCACCGCGAGGGGCTTCCTGTGGATCTCGTCAACGATGCAGACCGGGGCGTCTTTCGTGACCGCCGGGTCGATGCGCCGGATGCCCGGCCGCATGATATCCGCTCCATTGGTGATGAACTTCACCGCAGGCATGTCCACCGCGATTTCCGGAAGGATCTGCCGCTCCAGGAGGAATCGCAGGGTGGGGATGGGAGCTTCCTCGCGGAGAAAGAACCAGGGCTTGCCGTTCACGAGGAGGATGTCCCCCTTCTTGGTGGAGATGCGCTCGACGCGCGCTTTGCGGTCCAGGTCGATGCCATAGCGGCCCTTCGCGTCATCACTGAGAGTGCGCACGTCCTTGTTGCTCAGGTGGAGGCGGGTCATGCGGCCACCCTGACTGCGACGGTGGTTTCCGGCCGCGAGAGTGAGGAGACCAGCGTCCTGTCGAGGTGCGCGGCCGCCTTGGTCGCGCGAATCCCCAGCGTCCGTCCGGAGCGGTGCTCGCTCAGCCGGAAGACCATTTCCTTCTTGTCGCTGAATTCCCGGTTGAGCAGCGCCTCGAACCTGTCCTGATGCTCTCCGGCAGAGATGGTGACCACTATAGGAGATGCATCGGGGAGCTTTTCCAAGAACTTCCGCAGGCTTTTCTCTTCAAAATCCGCGCTCACCGCCACGATGCAGTCTCCCCGCATGGTGAGCCAGTCCTCTCGGGTGAACGCGAGGGTCGAGCGGTGCGTCGCGAGGATGTGCTCGTGCCCCCGCGCGGTGAAAGCGAGCTCCATCAGAGGACCAGGCCGTCGTACGCCGGCCTGATGTACGCCGGGAGTTCTTTGCAGAGGGCCTCATGGTCAAGATCGTGGCTCATGTGGGTGATGAACGCGCGCCGTGGACACAGCTCCTCGATGAGCGCGATCGCCTCGTCCAGGGAGAGGTGGGTATCGTGCTCTTTTCTCCTCAGCGCGTTGAGCACCAGGATGTCCAGGCCCTGGAGTTTATGCTTGCTTTCCTGGGGGAGGGACTTGCAGTCGGTGAGGTACGCGAAGTCATCGATGCGATAGCCGAGGATGGGCTGGCTGCCGTGGTTCACCACCACGGGCAGGACTGTCTTGCCGAAAAGGTTGAAGTATCCGTTCACCTCTTTCAGTTCCACCTGGGGCTTCCATCCCGGCTGCTTCTTGAAGAAATAGCTGAAGCGCGTCTTGACATCTTTCAGGACTGGCTTGCTGCCGTAGAGAGGGATGGTGGCCTTCTGGACAAAGTTGAAGATGCGCACGTCATCGAGGCCATGGATGTGGTCCGCGTGGCTGTGGGTGAGGAGGATGGCATCGACGCGCTGGATGCCGTAGGCGAGGGCCTGCGTCCTCAGGTCGGGAGTGGCGTCGATGAGGACGCCGCGGCCGTCGTACTCCACATACACCGATGAGCGCATCCTCTTGTTGCGCGGGTCCTTCGAGGTGCAGACCGCGCAGGTGCAGGCGATGAACGGCACCCCGTGCGCGGTGCCGGTCCCGAGGAAGGTGATTCTCATGATGCGCGGCCGTGTCGACGCTATAAAAGCTTTGTGGGGGGAAACCTTTAAAGGGCGCGCGGCTTCCGTCGAGAGATGCGCTACAGGATTACCTTCGACCGTGAGGCGTGCATCGGCGCCCTCGCGTGCGCGGTGGTGAACCGCGCGTTCTGGCTTGAGGCCTCTGACGGCAAGGTCGACCTCAAGGACGCTGCGTTCAACAAGGAGACCGGGAAGTGGGAGCTTGTCATCGATGAGAAGGACCTCAAGATAAACGCGCGCAGCGCCAGCGTCTGCCCCGTCGAGGCGATTGTCGTGGAGCCGATTCCGTGAATTCTCCCAGATAATCGGCCGCATTGCCCCAAGCTATCCGTAATCATTATGAGACGGACCGATGAGCGCAATGCGACCGAGGTGCCCTTTCCAAGCCAGTGCAGCCTAGAGCCTGCAGCTCGACGCTGGCGGATTCTCGAGGAGCAGCGAGAGCAGCTTGATGGCGTTCTCGATGTCCCTCTGGTGCGCGATGCCACTGGCCATGTGCATGTTCCGCACCGGGACCGAGAGCACCGTGGAAGGCACTCCTCCCTTCTGGAGGGAGATGACGCTCGCGTCCGTCGTCCCGCGGTCGGTGATATCCAGCTGGAAATTGATGCCATTCTTCGCCGCGAGCGAGGAGAGGTGCTCGTTGAGGTCCCGGCTCGCGATGAGCCTGTCGTCCATCACCGTGAGGACCGGACCCTTGCCGAGCGAGATTTTGTTAGGCTCGTCCAGCAGGTCTGTCGCGACGCAGGTGTCCACCGCGATGCCCCAGTCCGGCTGGAGGGTGTACATCGAGGTCCAGGCGCCGTAGAGCCCTATCTCCTCCTGCACCGTGAAGACGAAAAAGACATCACGCCCGCTCTTTTTTAGCGCCCGGGCCAGCTGGATGAGGATGTAGCAGCCAATCCTGTTGTCGAGCGCCTTCCCTGCGATTTTCTTTCCGTAGATATCCAGAGCGCTGTGCTTGTCGAAGGAGACATAGCTGCCGACCGACACTCCGAAGGCCTCCAGCTCCTTCGCATCCAGCCCGGTGTCGATGAAGATGTCCTTCATCGTGGGAAGCTCCTCGTGCTCGGTGGACGCGCTGGTCTTCCGTGTGGTGAGCCAGCCGTGCACCTGTCCCTTCTTGGCGCGGACAAGGACCTTCTCTCCGATGAGGGTCAGCGGGATGAGGCCGCCGACCTCGGCGCAGAAGAGCAACCCCTCGGAGGTGATGCCCTTCACGATGAGGCCAACCTCGTCCATATGCGCCGCGAGCAGCACGGTGGGCTTGCTGCCCTTGCGGTGGCAGATGAGGTTGCCCATCTTGTCCACCTCCACATGGTCCACGTGCGCCTTGATTTCCTTGTGGATGAGCGCGCGGACCTCGTTCTCGTCCCCGCTCACCCCGTTCGCCATGATGAGCCGCTTCAGCAGGTCCATGGTATCTCCCGGGCAATCAGTGTATAAAAACGTATCGCGGTTCAGGAAGGTAAAAGGCAGGTTCGGCCGCACTGCGGAGAGTGTCCGGTTCGCCGGTGAGACAGCCCGGAACCCATGGGGTATCCCGGCCGGGCCCCAGGTGGCCATCTGCTGGGCGACGGCACGGAAATTACTTAAAAAGGGCGGGCCTCCCGGGAGCCATGTCGAGGATAGCGATTGTCATCAAGCAGCGCTGCTTCCCGGAGAAGTGCGGTGAGGCCTGCCTGAAGCACTGCCCCGTGAACCGCTCCGGGGCAGACTGCATCACCCTGACAGACGACCACAAGGCGCGCGTCGATGAGGCGTTGTGCAACGGCTGCGGCATCTGCGTCAACGTCTGCCCCTACGACGCGGTGCACATCCTCAAGCTGCCGGAGGAGCTGAAGCAGGAGCCCATCCACCGCTACGGCGAGAATGCCTTCAGGCTCTACTCCCTGCCGACACCGCTCTTCGGCACTGTCGTCGGCGTCATCGGCCGGAACGGGATAGGGAAATCAACGGCCCTGAAAATCCTCGGCCAGGTCATAACGCCGAATCTCGGGGACTGGCGCCGCGAGACTCCCGCGGAGATGCAGGAGCTCATCGCCTACTTCAAGGGCACCGAGGCGCAGGCATTCTTCGAGGCGATGCGGGACAGGAAGCTGCGGGTGAGCTACAAGCCGCAGGCAGTCGATTCCCTCCCGAGGCAGTATACCGGAAGCATCCGCTCCTTGCTCAGGCGCGTCGCGCCGGATGAACGCATCACTGCTGCTGCAGAGCAGCTCGGCCTCACCGCTGTACTGGACCATGACATCTCCCAGCTGTCTGGCGGAGAATTGCAGCGCACCGCCATCGCCGCTGCTGCGCTGAAAAATGCAGAGCTGTACATCTTCGACGAACCAACAAGCTACCTGGACATCAAGCAGCGCGTAGCCGCGAGCAGGTTCATCCGCTCCCTTGTCGATGATGGCCGCGCGGTGCTCATCGTGGAGCACGACCTCATCGTGCTCGACTACCTGACAGACTCGGTGCATATCATGTACGGCAAGCCCGCAGGCTACGGCATCGTCTCCCTGCCGCGCGGCACGAGGGTGGGCATCAACACCTACCTGGATGGCTACCTCAAGGAAGAAAACATCCGTTTCAGGGACAGCAGGATAAGCTTCCGTTCCCTTTCGGAGGGCGGATTCGTGCCGACAAGAGCGCCGCTCATCCGGTGGAGCGGGCTGCAGAAGCGTCTGGGAAGCTTCACGCTCAGCGCGGAGAACGGCATGCTTCCCACCAGTACGGTGGTCGGCATCCTCGGAGAGAACGCCACCGGAAAGACCACTTTCGTGAAGATGCTTGCCGGGGTGCTGGAGCAGGATGCAGGGACCCTGAGCGCCTCGGTCCGGGTCTCCTACAAGCCCCAGTACCTCCAGAGCGATTCCGAGGAGCTGGTGCAGGACGTCCTGTCCGAGGCGTTCCAGCGGCATTCGACGACCCTCATCGGCCCTCTCCAGCTCGAAGGGCTCAAGGAGCGGCCGCTCAACGAGTTGTCCGGTGGGGAGCTCCAGCGCGTCTCCGTCGCGCTCTGCCTCGCCCGGGACGCGGACCTCTACCTTCTGGACGAGCCCTCTGCGTACCTCGACGTCGAACAGCGCCTCGCCATCTCCCGCATCATACGGGACATGATGGTGCTGCGCGACACTTCAGCGTTGGTGGTGGACCACGACCTGCTGTTCATTGACCAGGTGAGCGACAAGCTCATCGTCTTCTCCGGTGAGCCGGCGGTGAGCGGCGCAGTATCTGGTGTGATGGAGATGGCAGAGGGGATGAACACCTTCCTGGAGATGCTCGACATCACCATGCGGCGGGACGAGCTTTCTCGCAGGCCTCGCATCAACAAGCACGATTCCCGCAAGGACCGCGAGCAGCGCGAGTCCGGCAAGCGGTACTACGTGTGAGGGCAGCGCTCCCTGCAGCTCTCGAAGTACACCCGCATCGGCGCATAGCTGTGATACCTTGCTCTGAGACCGTTGCGTAAAGAGATGCCCGAGAGCAGCCTCCTTGCGTAGAATCCCATCAGACTTCCTATCGCGGCGTTGGGCATCACCACGCTGGGAGCAGCTTCT
>Ga0209541_10012762_pt1 | contig 12952 bp, 8 predicted proteins | sample RifCSPlowO2_01_FD_184027 | JGI IMG/M metagenome (GOLD analysis project Ga0209541, IMG submission 184027) | Groundwater microbial communities from Rifle, Colorado - Rifle CSP2_plank lowO2_0.1 (SPAdes) (version 2) | ecosystem: Environmental > Aquatic > Deep subsurface > Groundwater | place: Rifle...
GGAGTACCCATCTTAAACGCTCTTCTTTAATTGTTTTTGACATAGATATAGCCATTTCCCCATTGTAGGGGAAACCGCCATATGTGCTTGCACATTACCATAAGCCCTTGACAGCCTTTTGGCAGGTTGTTATTGTATATATACTTTAAGTCCGCAATTACAAAATTTAGCTTAGTTAAGCTATTTTTGCTTTTTTAGCTCACATGTTCGGTAGCGGGCTAACCCGCGACAAGTTCACATAATGATGAAATACTCTTCCCAAGAAAGGGGAGGGGGTATTTTTTGTTTATCCCGTTAGAAAACTTTATTGTTTCATATCGCGCCGGATAACCATGTATGTCATTTTTTAGTATGTCATTTCTTGGCATAGCAGAGACAGAGAAAAAGTAAGGGTTCGCCATTTTCTAACGGGATTTACCACGGTCAGTTTGAAAAAATAAAAAGTTTCAAATATTCATTCACTTTTTAACTATTTTAAATAATTTAACCGCATGACCGTCGCTGGAACTATTCAACATATATTACGACGGTTGCCAAGCAACCAAACGGCGAAGCCTTTTCCAAAATTGATTGCGTAATTTTTATGGCCCAAACAAGAACTTTTTTTACCAAAGTTCATGAGGCGGCGCCGTTGCCAGACCTCATAGCTATCCAGAAACAGTCCTATGATTGGTTTCTTAGAGAAGGCTTGAAAGAATTATGTGACGAAATTTCTCCAATTAAAGATTTTACGGGCCGCGATCTTGAGCTGTACTTTACGGATTATTATTTAGATGAGCCGAAGTTTGACGAAGTGACTAGTAAAGCCAAGAATGTTACTTATGAGTCGCCCTTACGAGTAAACGCAAAATTAGTAAACCGCCGCACCGGAGAGATGAAAGAGCAAGAAATTTATCTTGGCGATTTTCCACTAATGACTCCACGTGGCACTTTCGTGGTGAACGGTATTGAACGCGTGGTTGTTTCGCAGGTGATTAGATCAGCCGGAGTTTTCTTTACTTCGGACACTTGGCGTGGCCATCGTTATTATGGAGCCAAAATCATCCCTAACCGTGGCGCTTGGTTAGAGATGGAAACCGATCCGAGCGGCGTCATTTGGGTGAAGATAGATCGTAAACGCAAAGTGGTGGTGACATCTCTATTGCGTGCTTTTGGGTACGGCTCTGATGATCAATTGGGAACTCTTTTTAGTGATGATATCTATAAGATGAATTTGGAGGCAACTCTCCAAAAAGACACAGCCAAAAATGAGGCGGAAGGTGTGCTGGAGGTTTACAAACGCGTTCGCCCCGGCGATTTAGCCACTACTGATAATGCCCGCAGTCTTATCCATTCAATGTTCTTTCGCTTTGATCGTTATGATTTTGGACGAGTCGGTCGTTACAAACTTAATCAGCGCTTTGGCTTTGACTTACCGAATAACAAGGAAACAAGGGTTCTGCGTCCAGAAGATTTAGTGAGCATTATTAAGGAAGTAATGCGTCTTAATGTTACTCAGGAAGAAGCTGATGATATTGACCATTTAGGGAATCGTCGTATTCGTGCCATCGGCGAACTTATTCAAAACCGTTTTCGGATTGGTCTTACGCGCATGGAAAGAATAGTCAAAGACCGTATGAGCACGGCGGAGATCTCCACCTTAACACCCAACCGATTAATTAATGCCCGACCAGTGATTGGCGCGATTAAAGAATTCTTCATGTCCTCGCAGTTATCACAGTTTATGGATCAGACGAATCCTTTGGCCGAATTGGAACATAAACGTCGTCTTTCGGCCATGGGGCCGGGCGGGCTTTCTCGCGAGCGTGCCGGATTTGAAGTGCGTGACGTGCATCCCACTCATTACGGTCGCATTTGTCCTATTGCCACTCCGGAAGGACCAAACATTGGGTTGGTTGGCCACTTGGCTTGCTATGCAAAAGTGAACGATTACGGTTTTATTGAGACGCCATTTAGGCGGGTTCTTCATGACGTACCCAATAATCCTAAACACACGGTTGGCGAAATATTGCGCCAAAATATTACCAACCAAGATAATGGCAAAGTAGTGGCTGAAGCAGGTGTTAAGATTACTCGCGAATTAGCGCAAGAGCTTTCTAAATTATCTGATACAAAATCCATTCCGATAAAACCGCGAGTGACGAATGAGGTAGTTTATCTGGACGCGTTTACGGAGGAGCGTCACGTCACCACTGCCGCGACCACGCCGCTGGATGCTAATGGCTATTTTATGGAAGAGAAAGCTGAAGTGCGTGCTCATGGCGAGCCGTCCGTTGATAATGTTGAAACGATTGATTTTATGGATGTGTCGCCCAAGCAAATAGTTAGCATTAGCACTGCTCTCATCCCTTTTTTAGAGCACGATGATGCGATTCGTGCCCTCATGGGAACAAATATGCAGCGTCAAGCCGTTTCCTTGATTAATCCTCAGTCACCGGTTGTCGGTACCGGCGTGGAAGCAAAAGCCGCTTTGGATTCTGGGCATTTGATTGTGGCTGATGATGACGGAGAAATTGCGGAAGTAGATGGTAAGCATATAGTACTTTTAAGCGCCAGCGGTCAGCGATATGTCTATGAGTTTTCCAAATTCGTCCGTTCCAATGCTTCTACTTGTATCAATCAACGTCCCATTGTCAGCAAAGGCCAGCAAGTCATTAAAGGTGAAACCTTAGCTGATGGGCCGTCCACTGACCATGGTGAGCTGGCTTTGGGTCAGAATATTACCGTCGCCTTTATGGCTTGGGAGGGGTATAATTATGAAGATGCTATTATAATTTCCGAGCGGCTAGTGCATGATGATCGTTATACCTCTATACACATTGAGGATTATATTGTTGATATTCGCGATACCAAACTCGGCCCGGAAGTAATTACTTCTGATATTCCTAACATCGGAGAGGAGAAATTGAAAGATTTGGACGCAGAAGGAATTGTGTGCATTGGCGCAGAGGTTTCTTCGGGCGACATTTTGGTTGGGAAAATTACGCCCAAAGGCGAAACCGAACTTTCTGCTGAGGAAAAATTACTGCGCGCGATTTTTGGCGATAAGGCTAAAGATGTGCGCGACAGCTCGTTGTATCTTGAACATGGCGAACACGGTAAGGTCGTTGACGTTAAAATTTTTTCGCGTGAAGTGGGGGATAAATTACCAGCCGGAGTAATTAAGTCGGTGCAGGTGACGGTAGCTAATCTGCGCAAGATTCAGGTTGGTGATAAAATGGCTGGTCGTCACGGCAATAAGGGTGTCATTTCCAAAATTGTGCCCGTTGAAGATATGCCGTTTTTGGAAGACGGTACGCCAGTTGACATTATTCTTTCCCCTCTTGGCGTGGTGTCTCGCATGAATCTTGGACAGGTTCTGGAAACTCATCTTGGCTTTGCCGCTCGCTCTCTTGGCTATAATGTAGCTTCGCCGGCCCTTGATGGAGTGCCAGAAACAATAATTCAACGAGAATTGGAGCGCGCCCACCTGCCGATTGATGGTCAGGTTACCTTATATAATGGTCGCACCGGAGAACCTTTTGATAATCCAATAACCGTTGGCTGTATTTATATGCTTAAATTGAATCACATGGTTGAGGATAAAATTCACCAGCGATCCATTGGGCCATATTCTCTCATTACCCAACAGCCCTTGGGTGGTAAGGCGCAATTTGGCGGTCAGCGGTTTGGCGAAATGGAGGTGTGGGCGCTGGAGGGTTATGGCGCGGCACACACCTTGCAGGAGATTTTGACTATTAAGTCGGATGATGTGCCGGGGCGCTCTAAGGCGTATGAAGCCATTATTAAGGGAGAAGCAATACGCAAGATGAATGTACCGGAATCGTTTAATGTTTTAGTTCGTGAGTTGAAAGGGCTTTGCCTTGACGTAGAGTTGCTTGATGAATCAGGAAACATTATGCGCGAGCAAGTGACAGCTGAATTAGCGTCGTCAACAGGCGCCGTATCGGTTAATAATAATGAAAAAACGCTAGTATGATTATGCCGGAACCATCACGTCCAACTGATTTTGTTTCCATTCGGTTGAAGCTAGCATCGCCTGAAGCGGTGCGGCGTTGGTCCTATGGTGAAGTAACGAAGCCCGAGACAGTGAACTATCGTACGCAAAAACCAGAAAAAGAGGGTTTGTTCTCAGAGAGGATTTTTGGACCGTCCAAAGATTGGGAGTGTTACTGCGGTAAGTATAAGAAAATTCGTTATAAGGGGATTGTTTGCGATAAGTGCGGTGTGGAAGTTACACGTTCCATCGTGCGCCGCGAGCGTATGGGGCATATTGATTTGAAAGCGCCGGTGTCGCATATTTGGTTTTTACGCGGCGTGCCTTCCAAGATCGGGCTTCTTCTTGATCTGTCTGTCCAGAATTTAGAAAAAGTTATTTACTTTGCCAATTTCATAATTACCCACGTAGATGAGGATCTACGGGCGGCAACCTTGGAGCAGGTCAAGCAGGAGTATTCTATGAAACGCAAAGCCATTGACGCAGAATACCATCGTGAGCTTAAGGCTATGGGTGAAGGTGCGCCAGAAGGACGGCGAGCCTCATTGGGGAAAATTCGTGACACCCGTTTGAAGGAACTGGAAGAAGCTTTTATGGTTGCGACGCGCGAACTTAAAGAACTTCGGCCGTTAAGAATCATTGCGGAAAGCGCTTATCATGATTTGTCTTTGAAATATGGCCATGTGTTTGAGGCAGCCATTGGCGCCGAAGCTATTTATGAACTGCTAAAAAAATTTAATTTATCAACCGAAGTGGCCAAGCTTGAGCGTGAGCTTAATGAATTAAGCGGGGCGCGCGCCGAGAAAATTGTTCGTCGCTTGAAGCTGATTAAAAGCTTGGAGCATAATCATTTACGCCCCGAGTGGATGATTATTACTGTTTTGCCCGTGATTCCACCCGATCTCCGACCGATGGTGCCACTGGACGGAGGGCGTTTTGCCACCTCGGATCTTAATGATTTATATCGGCGCGTCATTAATCGCAATAATCGTTTAAAGCAACTTATTGAACTAAACGCGCCGGAAGTTATAACCCGCAATGAAAAGAGAATGTTGCAGGAGGCGGTTGATGCTCTGATAGACAATAGCGCTCGTCACGGCAAGACCGTGGTTGCTTCAACCGGCCAGAAGCGCATGCTGAAATCTTTAGCCGATATGCTGAAAGGCAAACAAGGACGGTTCCGCCAGAATTTACTTGGCAAACGCGTGGATTACTCTGGGCGCAGTGTTATCGTCGTGGGACCAACATTGAAAATGCATCAGTGCGGTCTGCCTAAACGCATGGCTCTTGAACTTTTTCGTCCGTTTGTTATCTCCCAGCTCATTAAACGCGAGTTTGTGCATAATGTTAGAAGCGCTAATCGTTTTATTGAGAGCGGTCGCGCGGAAGTTTGGGATATCTTGGAGGAAATTACCAAAGATGCGTATGTGCTTTTGAATCGCGCTCCAACCTTGCACCGTCTTGGGATTCAGGCATTTCAACCGATTTTAGTTGAGGGCAAAGCTATTCAGCTTCACCCCTTGGTTTGTCCGGCCTTTAATGCTGACTTTGACGGCGACCAGATGGCCGTTCATGTTCCTTTAACCGAGGAAGCCAAAATGGAAGCCAAGGAAATCATGCTTTCCAGTAAGAACCTCCTGAAGCCGGCGCATGGCGAACCGGTGGCCACACCCACCCAAGACATCGTTTGGGGTTTATATTATCTGACTTCTCTTGAACCAAACGCCGTCGGCCCTCTAAAAACATTTGCCAATGTCAATGAGGCTTCGGCCGCGTATGATCATGGGATTACTTCTCTAAAACAAATGATTAAAGTGCGTCTTGACGACGGCAGTATTATTGAAACGACAGTAGGGCGTTTACGTTTTAATGAAGTTCTGCCCGCTAGCTTGCGCTATTGCAATAAGGCGATGGATAAAAAAAGTCTGGGGGCGCTTGTTAAACGATCATTAATTATTGAAGGCGTAGAGCGTACGGCCGTATTGCTGGATGATTTAAAGGAGCTTGGTTTCAAGTCGTTAACACAATCTGGTTTGTCCTGGGGAATGAAAGACTTGCCTCATCTGGCCGATAAACCAGAGATGGTTGAGGCAACAATTCGTCAAGTTGAAGAAGTTGAGCAACAGTATGCCGAAGGTCTTCTAACCAAAGACGAAAGGCACAGTCAGATAGTGCAATTGTGGACGGCTGTTAAAGATCGCATTGTTGCTTTATCTAAGAAGTCATTGCCGCGCGAGGGTTCGGTTTTTACCATGATTGAGTCCGGGGCGCGTGGTTCTTGGGGGCAATTAACGCAGATTGTGGGGATGAAGGGATTAGTTACCAATCCGGCTGGCGATATTATTGAATTGCCGGTGAAAGCCAGTTTTAAAGAAGGTTTTGATGTTTTGGAATATTTTATTTCTACCCACGGCGCTCGCAAAGGACTATCTGATACCGCCCTAAGAACAGCCAATGCCGGTTATCTTACCCGGCGGTTGGTTGATGTGGCTCAAGATGTTATCGTGCAGGCCGAGGATTGTGGTGACGAGGAAGGACTAGAAATCACTCAGACTGAATCTGGCTCAATGGGTGAATCTTTGGAGAATCGGGTGGTTGGACGGTTTAGCAACCAAAAAGTAATAGATCCCAAAACTCGTAAGGTTATTGTGAAGTCTGGTGAGCTCATTACGCCGAACCACGTAGAGTTATTTAAACCATTGGACTTGCCTTCTTTAGTGATTCGTTCCGTGTTAACTTGCAGTTTAAAAAAAGGGGTGTGCCAAAAATGTTATGGTATTGATTTGGGGTATAACCGGTTGGTTGAAATAGGCACGGCCGTTGGTATTATTGCTGCTCAATCTATTGGCGAACCCGGCACGCAACTTACTATGAGAACCTTTCACACCGGCGGCGTCGCCAGCGAAGAAGATATTACTCAAGGTTTGCCGCGAGTTGAGGAGTTATTTGAGGCCAGGCCGCCTAAACGTGCGGCGCTGATGGCTGACGTGGCTGGGGTAGTTTCCATACATGAGGTTAATAATCACGAACACAATCCTGGCAGTAGCCGAGCGACGCGCATCCAACGGGTCATTAAAATTACGGCCGCCGAACCAATCAACAGGAAGGGGCGTGGCCGAGGAAAAGGAAAGATCAAAACGACTGACACAAATGTTCGTGAATTTGTAGTGCCGCCCGGTTATGCGTTTTTGGTTAAAGACGGTGAGCCCGTTGCCGTCGGCGATCAACTGACCGATGGAGCTTTTGACTTGCAGCAGCTAGTGCGGTTGCGCGGACGCTTAGAGGCCCAGCGTTATATTATTAAGGAGATACAATACATTTATTCTTCGCAAGGGCAAAGACTAAACGACAAGCATATTGAAATTATCTGCCGTCAGATGTTCTCGCGCGCTTATGTCAGAGATGGCGGAGACACCAATCTTTTGCCGGGCGAGATTGTGGAACGCTCAGTGGTGGCTGAAGCTAACGCGACTGTCGTGGGTAAGCCGGCGGAGACGGAAGACTTGCTTCTTGGAATGACTAAAGCCGCTTTGTCTACCAAGAGTTTTCTGGCCGCCGCTTCATTCCAGGAGACGGCTCGGGTTTTGATTAATGCGGCAATTACTGGACGAATAGACACTTTAGATGGCTTAAAGGAAAATGTAATTATTGGGCGTTTGATACCGGCCGGCACAGGCTATCACCGTAGTGCTGACTAACACCCCCAGTGGTTGTTTTGGACTCATTCGCACTATTACTTCAGCATTGTATTGAATAAGGGGCGGTTGTTGTCAGCCATTATTGGTGTTATAATAAAATTAGTTATTTTTAATAATATTCATAAATTAAGATATGCCCGAGGCAAATCCTGTTAAAATCCTTATTATTGAAGATGAAGAAGTGTTACTGTCAGTACTGGAACACAAGCTGACCCATGAGGGTTATCAGGTGTTTTTAGCGCGAGATGGAGAACAGGGTTTAGAGCAGATTAAAGCTATAAAGCCAGATATAGTTCTCTTAGACATTTTGATGCCCAAATTAGATGGTTTTGGCGTCCTCCAGCGTCTTCATGACGATGGCACAATTGCTAAACTGCCAGTGATTATTATTTCCAATTCCGGTCAACCAGTAGAAATTGACAGAGCCTTAAAACTTGGTGCAAGGGACTATTTGATTAAGGCGGAGTTTTCTCCAGAAGAAGTCGTCGCTAAAGTGCGTAAGATTCAAGTTGATCCACCAGAGGATGAGATGCCTGAGGCAGAATCGGCATCTATTCTTCCACCCAACGCTCGCGGCGGTGCGGGAGGACAGATGGGACGAATTCTTATTATTGAGGATGATCAATTCTTGCGAGATCTTATGGAACGCAAATTAGTGAAGGAAGGATTTATAGTAGAAACAGCCATTGAGGGAGAATCGGGTTTGCAGAAAATTAAAAAATGGCGACCTGATCTTGTGCTTTTAGATATTATTTTGCCCGGGCTTGATGGTTTTAGTATTTTGGAAAAAGTTAAAGAAGACGCGTCTGTCGCGAATATACCAGTTATTCTTCTGACCAATCTTGGCCAGCGCGATGACGTGGAAAAGGGTTTGAAGCTCGGAGCTGTCGGCTACTTGGTGAAAGCACATTTCACCCCCGGCGATATTGTGGAGAAGGTGAAAAGCGTGCTGAAGAAATAATTCAAAAGTCAAAATGCAAAGGTCAAATGAATGCTTTAATGACCGAAATTTTTCTGCCCTAGGCAGATCAGCCTTGGGCTGAGAATTTTAACTTTTGACTTATGCCAAGCGTTATCATCTATACCACCATCACTTGCCCTTACTGCAAAATGGCCAAAGCGTTTTTTAAGGAGCACAATGTTGAGTTCGTAGAAAAGGACGTGACCAGCGATGTGGCCGCCCAGCAGGAAATGATCAGCAAATCCAATCAATTAGCCGTGCCCGTGATTGATGTCGGTGGACAGATCGTTGTGGGCTTTCAACAGCCGAAACTCAAGGAGCTATTGGGAATCACATAGTCTGAACTATGAATAATATGCCTGATTTTTCGCGTTTCGGCCGTATCATAAAATGGGCGGCCTTAATTATTCTGGCCCTGATTATTATTCCTCGTTTTTTGGTGGTTATTCCCGCGGGTACAACCGGCGTTTACCACCTTTTTGGTAGAGTATCCGACAAACCATTGTCTTCTGGCCTTCATTTTGTGATTCCTTTGGCCGTCGTTACCAAAATGAGCATTCAAACTCAAGACTACACAATGAGCATTGTTAAAGAAGAAGGACGGCGCTTGGGCGACGATTCTATTGACGCTCTAACCAAGGAAGGGTTGAATGTGGCCTTAGATATCACGGTTTTGTTCAAGTTGCGTGAAGAGTCATCTCCATCGGTTTTTCGTGAGCTTGGCGTTAATTACCAGGAGATAATTATTAGACCAGAAACAAGGAGTATCATTCGTGAAGTGGTCGCGCAATATGACGCCAAATCTTTGTATTCAGAAAAGCGAGGGGAGGCTGTTGAAGCAATTAAAAATGGGCTCAAGGACAAAATTGAACCGCGCGGCATAATTGTGGAGGAAGTATTATTAAGAAATGTTAAATTGCCGGACAGATTAGCCAAAAGCATTGAAGAAAAACTGCAAGCCGAGCAAGAGTCTGCCCGCTATGATTTCGTTTTGGAAAAAGAGAAAAAAGAAGCGGACAGGAAACGCATTGAGGCCCAGGGCCAGCGCGACGCCCAAAAAACCATCAGCGAAAGTTTAACATCGTCATATCTTGAATATCTTTATTTGACTGGCCTCAAGGACAGGCAAGGCACGATCTACGTGCCGACTAATCCTGCGAACGGCTTGCCATTGTTTAGAGATACACGGTAGGTCATTTGATAGTTAGACAAAATAGGCAATGCCGCGCTTGCGCGGTTTTTTGTTTTGGGCTAAGATACTCAACACCAAAATACTACATTCTACATACTACCCACTATCATAATGACTATCCGCGTTCTCAAATCTGACCCATTAAAACATTCTACTGACCTTTTAGCCGTGGCCGTGTTTGAGGGCGAGAAAAAATTGCGGGGGCTCGCGGCCGAGATTGACAAATCACTCGGAGGTATTTTGTCGTCTCTGATTCAAGATGAGGGGTTCAAAGGAAAGGAACGTGAAACATTGCTGGCGCAAACGCATGGACGCATCGGAGCCAAACGTGTACTTTTTGTTGGGCTTGGCAAGGAGAAAAATTTCACCACCGACTCGGCTCGTCAAGCCGCGGCCTTGACGGTCAAGCGCGCTCACGAATATGCCGCCAAATCTGTGTCGTTTTCTGTGGGCAAAGCCTTGCGAGCGTCTGCTATGCGGTTTAATGAACGAGCCAGAGCCATTACTGAAGGAGTGTTGCTCGGGAGCTATCACTATACAACTTATCACGGACAGGAAACCAAAGATGAGCACGAGAAACGTCGCGCGGAAGAGGTCATTCTTCTTGCGCCCGACGCTTTGAGCACAAAACAAATTGAAGCGGGCATCGCCGAAGGGCAACTCAATGCTGAAGCCGCAATTTTTGCGCGCGATTTGGTGAACGCACCAGCTTCAGACATGACTCCACAGCATCTCGTTGATGTGGCCAAAGACATTGCTGGTAAATCAAAAAGAATTTCTTTGGAAGTTTTTGACGAAAAAGAAGCGAGAAAGCGCGGCATGGGTGCGTTTCTGGCTGTGGCCAAGGGTTCTGATATTCCACCATATTTTATACATCTTACCTATAAACCCAAAGCAAAGAAAACCAAAAAAGTTTTTTTGGTCGGCAAGGGAATCACCTTTGATTCAGGCGGACTTTCTCTAAAGCCGTCAAAGAATATGGAAAGCATGAAGAACGATATGGCCGGAGGCGCGGCCGTGCTCGCTGTTTTTTACAAACTTGATGAGCTTCAGCCAAAAGTTGAAGTACACGGCGTTATCCCTTGCACAGAAAATATGCCATCTGGCAGGGCAGTCAAGCCCGGCGATATCGCTCGCGCCATGAATGGTAAAACAATTGAGATATTGAATACCGATGCCGAAGGGCGAGTGGCGCTCGCCGATGCATTGTCTTTCGCCGTCAAAGAGGGAGCCGATACAATTGTTGATTTGGCTACACTTACGGGTTCATGCATTGAGGCGCTTGGCGAAGAGGTGGCTGGCTTGTTTGGCAACAGCCGACAGCTAACAAAACAACTAACGACAGCCGCTGAAAACGCCGGAGAATATGTTTGGGAAATGCCGATGGTCAAAGAATATCAGCCCTTAATTAAAAGCAAAGTGGCGGACATAAAAAACATCGGCGACGGCCGTGGCGCTGGCTCAATCACGGCCGCGCTGTTTCTCAAAGAATTTATCGGCGAAACGCCGTGGGCGCACCTGGACATCGCCGGCCCAGCTTGGGCTGAAAAAGAAACTTTTCCGTCCGTGCCGCTCGGCGCCACCGGCTTTGGCGTGAGGACACTCATAATGTTTTTGAAAAGCTTGCGCTAGTAATCTTTTGTGTCTGTATTGTGTTTGTGATATTATGAAATTAGTAAATTAATATGTTGAATAAACAGACAATCCAGCCAAATCCAGTGTTAGAGCCCAAGAAGCTTTTAGAAGAAATTAAAAGACAAAGAGATCGTTATAAGGCATCTCTTGACATGCTTGATTCTTTGGAAACTCAACTAAAACAATCAATATCTGATGATGATAAATCGGAAATTGAAGTCATTAAAAATAAAATAGACGATACATAATTACTATGACGCGTTCACACGAAGATTTACGCAATGAGCCGCCATCAAGAACGCCAGACCAATTCCTTGATGTCGAAATTTTTGGCGAACTTGGCCAGAGACTTGATTTACGTAAAGAAGGGCGGCTTCCACCCGAGGCCATGCCTGGTATTATAGACTACTACAAACAATTACAAGGCGAGATCGGACGTAGAATAAAAGAAATAGAAGAGGAAGTGGTCGCGCGTTTTCGGGCCGGATCTAATGTCGATGATTTTCAAGCTCGAAGAAGGCTTTCTGATCTTGAAACCAGTGCCAGAGAGGCAGAGCTTAGGGCAAAACAGTTTGGGGTATTAGAGAAAATAATGCAAATCAAAAGAGAAATTACGGAACGTGAACGAGAACTATCTGTTCTTGAGGGCATGCTTAACGATATTGTTGAGCAAGATAAACGGACGCCAAGATCAGAAATAGACACGGAATATGGAGCCGGAAGATAAAACGCCGCACATAACTTACGAGCCTTTACTGAAAAATTCTTCCTTTTTGGGTTTCTTTCAAAATTGACAATCATTCACGACCGTTCCCAATATCCCCAATTATAGAATGAGGCGTACACCGAGTAGAACCGTTGTGCTGGTTGTTCTACTGGAGTAAATTTATGGTAAAATTCAAATATGTATAATTGGTCAACAGATGAAGAACGGCTGAAAAAAAATCCCGAAAAATATGCCATCTGGCGGCTTGAGCAGATGGTTAATTTTGGTATTGGGAGTAGCAAAATAAAAGAGGCTGACTTGAAAAGATATTGGGATCGTATTGAGATAGACGAATCGCGTCGTAAGTTTTTAGCAATTCTACTTCATAAGTAAAATGGTACTCACGAGCGATCAAGTAGCCGTTCTTGAGGCGGTTGGGCGAAACGCGCACCTTGTCAAGCGGTTTTATCTCACTGGCGGTACGCCGCTCGCCGCTTTCTATCTTCATCATCGTTACTCCGAAGATCTAGACTTTTTTTCGGAGAGAGAAGTTGATATTGCGCCCCTCAACATTTTTTTTCATGAGCTTAAAAAGCCGCTTGGCATTATTTCACTTGATTTTCAGCAGAGCTACGATCGCAATTTGTTTTTTCTCCATCTTCCAAGCGGCGTTCTCAAAACAGAATTCACCTATTTCCCGTTTTTGAGAATAGAGAAGGGCCGGCCACAGTATGGCGTTGAGGTTGATAGTCAGCTTGATATC
>Ga0209541_10012767_pt1 | contig 12949 bp, 13 predicted proteins | sample RifCSPlowO2_01_FD_184027 | JGI IMG/M metagenome (GOLD analysis project Ga0209541, IMG submission 184027) | Groundwater microbial communities from Rifle, Colorado - Rifle CSP2_plank lowO2_0.1 (SPAdes) (version 2) | ecosystem: Environmental > Aquatic > Deep subsurface > Groundwater | place...
AAAATGAAAATAACCGGATTTGAAACCGTGCGCAGAAACTGGTCGCAATTCGCCAAAGAAGTCCAACAACACGTCCTCAAACTCATCCTCACCGATAAAGTAGACGAAGCATTCCAAGAAATAAAAAAAACCGTCAAAGACCTACTTGCCGGAAACATACCTCTTGACAAATTGATCATCAAAACCCAAATCACAAGAGAACTCTCCTCGTATTCATCAATTGGCCCGCATATCTTAATCGCTCAACAACTCGCCGCCAAAGGAGAAAAAATAACTCCCGGCACTCTGATATCCTACATCATCGTCAAAGGATCAGGCTTAGTTCGAGATCGCGCAAAAATCCCTTCAGACGTCAAACCTGGCGAATACGACCCTCAATATTATTTAGAACACCAACTTCTCCCCTCAATAGCTCCACTCTTTGCCGTCTTGGGCTACAGTGAAGACGACATCTTTCACGAAAGCTCACAGCAAGGATTGGGTCAATTTTTGTGATACTGCTTTTTATTTAATAATTCTCACCGGCGTTCCTACTGCCGACCCAGGTGTATATTGAATTATCATATCAGCACCTAATCGTGCCGCCGCCACCCGCAGCAAAAATGTATCACCACAATTCAAAAATTTATCTGGTACTCCCGTATCAATAAAATCCAACGTCTTCCCCAATCGTCGCTCCACATCTTCTATCGGCCCTTCATAAATGTGAATCTTCTCAACATCCCTCTGCAACTCTAATCTATTCTGCTCTAAATAAGATACTGCCCGTCCATAAAAATCCTCTTGTATCCGCTCTCGTTCGCGCTGATTTCCTGAAAACTCCCGCACCAATCCATACAACCCTACTGTCCCAAAAAACAACAATAACTCTCTATCATTATAATACACTCCTCTCCCTCTCTGCTCTGTAACCTCTCCTGTTACCCCCTTCCGCTCAACCATCACATACTCCTCCACTTCCCGTTCCTCAACATACGGCTCATACGGCACAAAATTCATTCGACCTTTATTATATCCTAACACAGAAAACTTCCCCCCTTCTCGTCGTCCAATCAGAATATGTTCAACTTTCCCTTCTAAAGAATCTAAAAAATCTTTCTCCACTTTTTCCAACCGTAACGGTATATATGGAACATCTAAACCATCTGAGTGCATTATACTATAGTAATGTTAGAATTTATAAATGTTACCAAATAAAACTACTCACTTCTTCGCAAGTCCCCACATCACATCAAAACAAGATAAAATAATTCTTTCATCGTACCAGCATTGACATCTCTTTCGCATAAGTGATTATTTGGTACAACGAAAGTAGCTCCTGATATATTTTGATCGATTTTGTATTTGCAAGTAAACGATGCATCTTCTGCTGTTTTTCTGTTCCCTCCTGCCATAACAACAACGCTTTCTCATAATTATCTGAAATAAAACAGTTAAATATTCTTAAATAATAATTTTTCACTTCTTCTCGCAGACTATACTGCGCGGTTGAAGATTCAAGAGAAGAGACAATACTTGCGATTCGTTGGATTTTCTCCGCATTCATTCGAAAATCTAATACCCTAATTAAAGGCATCTCATTCGCTGTTGTGAATTTTCCATCCAACAGAAATCTTCTCACCTGCATAACTAATATGTAATAAAACCTCGTTGCGGTATCTCGGATTTCATTTGTTCTTGCTTTCTCCTCAAACATATTAAGAACGAGAAAATGCATCCGTTTTAGACATTCTTCAATAGAGAGTTCACTAATGGTAAAACATTTTATCACAATCTTCAAATATGATTCCTCCACCACTTGAGCATTCATAAACCTCTGTAAAAAATCATCCAATTTCTTCCTCTCTTTTTCTGCCAGCTCTTTTTTGAATTGAATAGATATCTTCTCATTGCCGCTAAAGTATTCACGAAAAAATCTTCTGCGAAAATGTTCATCATAATGGATATTAACTTCTTTCTTCTCTCTTTTTGCTGCAAATTCAGGTGCGATAAGTAAAGTCCCTTGCTCAGAGACCACCATCTTTAATGAATCTCCTTTCGCAATATTAAGCCCTTTTGTCCATTGCTTTGGTAACGTAACTAATAGAGACTTGCCAATTTCCTGTGTATTTCGTTCAAATATCTTCATAACTCTCTCGAAATCCCAATTCTATTTAAAACTTCCTAAAATTTAAACTTCTTTAAAGATTTATAGAAAAAGTTTATATTTCTACTATTTCAACATAGTTATATGAAAACAGCCGCTTTAAGATACGGTTATCGGGATATACGGTTATCAAGATAGAACCTAAAATAAATATAAAATACATAAAATAAAACCAGGAGGAAATAAAAATGACACAACAAAAAGTCCACATCATCGGGGGGGGCACAGTTTCGCATGTTCGCTCTCATTTAGCCTTAACCGCGCCGGCATATGGTGCAACAGGGAGAAGATTGGCAGAACTATGTACAGAATATTCAAACCGATATGAGATAAATTTGCATCTCACCAAAATGGCCAATAGCGGTCAGGGAAAACTCGAAACAAACCAAGACATTGCAAACTTAGTGAACCAATTAGTTAAAGATGAATCTACCAAGATGATATTCTTTAATCCCGCCATCACCGATTTTGAAGGGAGAATTATTGTCCCAAATGAAGAAGGTGATATCACAACACCAAGCGGTAAATATGAAGACCGATTGCAAACAAGAGTGAGTCCAAGAGTAAGAATGGAATTAACGGCCCAACCAAAAATAATTGGAGAAATACGCAAAGTTCGTAAAGACATCTATTTGATCGGCTTTAAAACCACCACGGGAGCGAGCGAAGACGAACAATATATCGCCGGCTTGCATCTGCTGAAGAGCGCAAGTGCCAATCTTGTCCTCGCCAATGATCTACGCACGAGAACTAATATGGTCATTACCCCCGAAGAAGCCCGTTATCATACCACGACCAATAGAGAAGAAGCCCTCCAAAATTTGGTGGAAATTGCCTATCTTCGTTCAAATCTCCATTACACACGCTCAACCGTCGTTGATGGTGAACCCATTAGTTGGTCTTCTGAACTTATTCCCGCAACAGTTCGACAAATAGTTGATTATTGTATTGATCATGGGGCATACAAACCATTTAGAGGAAAGACCGCCGGACATTTTGCCATAAAAGTAAATGGTACCACCTTTCTCACTTCCAGAAGAAAAACAGATTTTAACACAATGGAAAACGTCGGTCTAGTCAAAGTAGAAACGCAAGGTGACGACAACATAATTGCCTATGGAAGCAAACCTTCCGTTGGTGGACAATCGCAGCGTATAATCTTTGGTCAACATCCAGAATACGACTCCATTGTCCATTTTCACTGCCCGATCAAAGAGGGTTCCCAAGTCCCTGTGAGATCACAAAGACCATATGAATGTGGAAGCCATGAATGTGGCCAAAACACCTCTTCGGGACTGCAAAAATTTGGAAATGTGAGTGCCGTATACCTAGACCAACATGGGCCAAATATCGTGTTCAATTCAGCCAAAGTTAAACCACAGGAAGTTATCAATTTTATTGAACATAACTTTGAGCTAAGTAAAAAAACTGGCGGATTAGTATCACCTGGTGAGGCCTATGCCCATTGAAATAAAAGTACAAGAAGCATACCGCAAGTATGCAAGAGAGTACTTTCAAGCTCGCCTAGAGGGAGATTTACGAAATCGAGTAAATAATTTTACCGAACTCCCCTCCATGCTCGAAGCGTTAGGTATTCTCAATCAAAAAAAATTACTAGATGTCGGTTGCGGCCCAGGCATTCACGCAAGAGAATACGCTCGCCTCGGAGCAAACGTTACGGGGGTCGATGTTACATCAGAGATGATAGAAATTGCAAAAAAATATTGTCCAACAGCAGCATTTCAGACTGCAAATATCTATACTCTTCCATTCAACGACAATTCATTTGATATTGTTACCGCAAGTCTTATGACTTTTCATCTCGATGACCCCGCAAGAGCGTTCAAAGAAGTCAAAAGAGTTCTCAAAGATAACGGCAAATTCCTCTATTCAGATTTAAGCCCATTTTATTTGGCAAGAGGCAACGATAGAAATCTCACAAATATACATCATGCTTTAGGTCATAGTAGAGATAAAGTAACAGGAGAAATTCAAGTATTTAGTGGAAATTTTGAAGAAGATACAGTTGATAAAGTCCCTTTAGTCTCAGGAGCTGATGTCAAATGCTACCGAAGAATGTTTGGTTCTAATACCAGAATAATCGCACAGGCCGGATTAACCATTGTTGATTATATAAATTGTTTTCCCACTCCTGAATTTGAAAAAATAAGACCGCAAGCATATCAGATACTAAACGCAATGCCTCCGTATTGTATCTATGTAACACAGAAAAAAGAATCAATTGCGTAACCACTTTTTTTCCATTTTCTTCTTCTCATTTCTTCGCCGCATCCCACAACAACTCAAAATGTTTTCGATACCCCTCTGCTACTAATGTATCTTCAAAGAGAATGCTATACGGTTTTTCTGTAAATATTGTAATTGCCACAAGTGAACCTACAATCACCGTTTCCTGAAACTGCGCAAATCTTGCCGGCAAATACCTCACGCGTGACATTTTATCTTTCACTAAATTTGTTCCAAATACCCGCACCGTTTCATCAAACACTTGGCGTGAACGCAATTTCAGATAAATTCTATTCAAATGATGATTCTGCCACCACGCCGTTCCCATCCGCTCTTCACATTGTCTCCCTCCCCCAAATGAAAGATATTCTTTTCCTTTCGCTTCGCGCAATTGCCTATACACCTCATTCACTCCTCGAATTCCTCGATAAATCGTCGCCATCTCCTGCGTCAATGCAAATTTCTCTTTTTGTTTCAATTCAGGCAGTAGCTTTTCAAATCGTTTCTTTTTCGTTTCAATAAACTCAAAAAACGTCTCCGGCTTCGTCGCCTGATAAATTTTCTTTCTTCCCTCCATAATATAATGAATCAATCCTTTCTCAATTAATGAATTAAGCGCCCGATGCATCACCGAATTTTGCGCACCCGATTTATCTAAAATATGACCCGCACTCGCCGAACCTAATTCTAATAGCGTCACATATACATTAATCTCGGCTGTTGTAAGCCCTAAATCTTCTAAGATAGTCGTATCCATAATCGCTCTAATCTTCCTGTATTTATTAACTTTTCCATTCTATCCTCCCAAAAGAGATGATAAATATTATTATACTTGGTTTGTTCTTACTAAGAAATAACAAATAAACATAATAAAAACAAAAAATGAGGTAACCAACCATGACAACACAAACATATCAACCATTGTATAGAACACAAGAAGAAGCAGATGAAATGGAGAATCAGAAATATAGTAAATTAGTTGAAGTACTAATTAGAGACGAGCAAGTCTGGCAGCAAGTAAGTGTGGATCATACAAAAGAAGACTTTGCCACGAAAGGAAAAGAGTCCACCTACTTTGATAAACACTGCCGTGGTTTTGGTTCACAGGGTTTTGACGCAGTCTTAAAAACACTTGCTCAACACAACCCTTTCAACGAACTCTACCTCTCGGTGCAAAAAGTAAACCGAGTCTACAACTTTGACGAAAGAAAAAGAATAACAGCCGCAAGAGAGGCATGGAAAAATGTTTCTGGCAATCCTTTTGAAAAGCCGCAACACATGTGGCGAGATGAAGAAGAAAATTATAACCGTGAACAATCTAACGGCTACCCACCTTTCCCCTACATGGACGCTCGTCTCTGGCTAGCCGAACCAGATCAAATGTATGGAGGCAGCCACTGCGACTGGGGAAGCCGATACGGCATTGCCCTCATCGAAGCTCCTCAAATCCCTGATGCAGAGATGGGCAAAATTCTGCAGCAATACAAACTCAATCTGCTCAAAAAACATCAGATCAAAAAAGACTTTGCGACACCCTATCCTGATCCAAGATTTGATGATCCCACACTAAAGTATGCCAATGAACTGATGCTGCTCTATAAAGTGCAAGGGATAAAAGAATAAAAAATAAAAACGAGGTACACCAACCATGATAAAAACTATAACCTATCAAAGAATCTATAGAACAAAAGAAGAAGCAGAGGAAATGCGACGTACCAGGCATAGTAAATTAATAGATGTGCTCACCCAAAACGAAGAAGTATGGCAAAAAGTGAGTACGGACCATAAAGAGAAAGAATTTGTAATTAAAGGCAAAGAACCACATTATTTTGAGCAACACTGCCACCAATTTGGAGCACAGGGATTTGACGCGGTCTTAAAAACATTGTGTCAAACTAACCTTTTCGACAAACTCTACCTCTCAGTGGAAAAGAATAATAGGGTGTTTCAACCAGATAAAAGAGAAGAATTACACAAAGATCTAGAATATGAGTGCCAGCGCTTTGGATATGACAAAGATTATATTAACTATACTCACGCATACGATCGTCTGCCTCCTTTCAAAGATACTACCCTCACCCTCTGGCTTGACAACCCCAAGAACAAGAGTAGTGAGAGTCGCTACGACTTGGGGAGTTCTCATCCTAACATAAGACTCATTAGCGCAAGAATACTTGATGAAGAAAAGTATCAAATTCTACCACCATATAAATTAACTCTTCGGTTTGAACATGAAATTTTTAAAAACTTCGCTGATCCTAATGATGATTGGACTGGTAGGACAGGTATTGATCCCTTTGACAAAAATCATGCGATTTCCAAAGATGTGTATTTCAACGAACGTACAGCGATTTATATTGTAAAAGGGATAAAAGAATAAGAAAAATTCGCATAAAAAAATCAGTATTTTTTTTAAATCAAATAAGCAGAAATCCCTAACATTCATGTTTAGGGATGAATGCGAGTAAACACGCTCAGGGATTTCGCTATATTTGATTTTAGAAAATCCGTCTTGGAAAAGTGGCGTAAATCCCCACTCTTTAGAGTTGGGGATAGCCACTTTTCAGGATTTTCTTTAATTTCTGTTATTAATTTTAAGAAAAATATCTACATTAAAACTGTTCAAAAACCCCTACTTCTTCGCAAGTCCCCACATCACTTCAAAATACACTCGAAATGAATCCGCAACTTTCTGATCACTCACTAAAATAACGGTTGGATTTTTGCGCAAAATCACAATCATCACTTTATCCGCCCAAATATTAATTTCCGCAGGCGTCGTATTCGCCATATATCTTGTTGAAAACAATTTAGGATACTTCGTCTGCGCTTCAATACTCCCTCGCGCCTCTTCATTATAAATAATCCTCTGCTTTATACCCTTCTCCGCCAGTAACTGTAAATGCCGATTAAAAAACCGTTTTACTTGCACTTCATCCTCCCCTTTACTTGCGCCAAATACTAAATTCACCTCTCCTCTTCCCAACCGCTCGCGCAGCATTCGATACACCGCATCCATTCCTTTCCAGCTCTTAAACACTTCTGCATCGGTTGTATCACCTACCAACTGCTGTTTCAGCTTCAATTCTGGTAAAATCTCCCGCACTTCTTTTTCCTGAAATACGATTCGTTTCCTCTTGTCTTCTAGAAAATCCAATAATCTCTCCGGATTTACTGCTTTAAAATTTTTTCTATTTGCTTTCACAATATACGTCACTAAGCCTTTCTCCATTAACCGTTCCAACCCATCATACACTTTTGACGTATGCACTCCCGTTTGCTTGATAATCGCACCGCTGGTTGTTAATCCTAAATCTAACAACGCCACATAAATTTTGATTTCATTTTTCGTTAATCCAATCTCTTCAAGTGTCGATTCTATACTCATACCTCTCCTTTTCCTTTCTTCCTATTTAAATCTTTCTTTTCTTCCCCCGCAGGGGAGGAAGAACTTTTATATATATTTGTTAAGAGTCCATTAAGAATAATGACAATACCAAAAATTGCTGATGTAAGTACACACCCTGATTTTGGGTGGCCAATACCTGATAGACAAGCTATTGATATGCTCGTTGAAGATCTCATAAAGCAGGAAGTGGGTACTACAATTGCATTTAGAGGTTGGTTTTCGATGAGTTTTAACTACCCTTTTCATCGTGAAGACTTCAGTTACAGCGGTCAAATTAGTATAAATCGAGAAAGCCCCGATGGCTATTATATTGTTGACTCTCAAGTCAGAGGACTGAAATATTTTGTACGTATAGCTGCGCCATGGAAACACCCCGATTTAGATTGTATTCCCCCCTACGATAAAAAAGACATGATATTATATCAGGATGGTCGCAGATCCCCTAATTATATAGAAGCACCTATACATGAATTCTCGGTGAGCAACTACCACAACACCGATATTCATCTAAAGTTTCTAGAAGAACCTAAAATCGCGCGTATCGTTATATACGGTTCTGGCCACAATTAAAAAAATCTAGGTGACACTCAAGTGATAAAAATGACTAACAATCAAACAAACATTGAAGACTATCTCCAAGAGTTAGAGTTAGTATTCGCACTCCCAGATCATAAAATAAGATATCCTAAGAGACGCCCTGTGATCACCAATTTCCGACCAGACTATTTTGGTTCTGATGAATATGAGAAGTTTATTACCAAAGCGCAAATCGTAGAAACAAGATTAGGGACTTATAGTAAAAAATATGATTTTTCTATAGCATCTAGAAATGTTAAAACCGTAATTTCTGGAAGTGATGAGAGTATGATTCCGAGTGTAGCAGCACGTGTCGTAATTTACGAAAGAAAGTAATTTTATCCACCAGTAAAAAAAGAATATTCCTCTATTCTCTCATTTCTCAAATTTCCCTTCATCACCTTTATATACCAAAAAGCCTCCTAACACAAAATGGAAACCGTAGGAGGCCAAGCCGTCATCGAAGGCGTCATGATGCGCAATAAAGAACACTTTGCTGTAGCGGTAAGAACAAAAGACGGCGCAATCAAAATAAAAAAAGAACAATCCTCAACATTTCCCAAAATCTATCAAAAACCATTCATCCGCGGCGTCATCGGCCTTTTCTACGCCCTCTACGATGGCCTGCGCGCCCTAATCTGGAGCAGCAACCAACAATTAGAAACAGACGAACAATTATCCAAGTGGGAAATTGTGGGCACAATCGCCCTCTCCTTACTCTTCTCCATTTTCTTCTTCATCATCATTCCTTTCTTCTCCGCAAATTATATCCACAGCACAGGCTTCCTCTTCGACATCCTCGATGGCGCCTTCCGTCTCTTAATATTCCTCGGCTACATCTATTTGATCTCTTTTATGAAAGAAGTCAAAACCCTGTTCCAATACCACGGCGCCGAACATAAAACCATCTATTGCTATGAAGCAAAACAACCTTTAACCGTCGACAACGTCAGAACTTTCTCCCGCTTCCATCCTCGCTGCGGCACCTCTTTTCTCTTTTTCATCATCATCCTCTCTATTGTCGTCTTCTCATTCATCCCCGGACCCATGTGGATGAAACTAGCTGGCCGAATCATCTTCCTCCCTCTCCTCGCCGGCATCGGCTACGAATTCATCCGCTTAAGCGGCACGTATATCAATAACCCATTCATCAAACTCATCGTCCAACCCGGTTTGTGGGTGCAACGCCTAACAACAAAAGAACCAACCGACCAACAGCTAGAAGTCGGCATTGCGTCATTGAAAGCCGTGTTGAAAGAATGAAAAACAACCACAAATAAAAATTAAATAAAAAATATCAACTCTTCTACATCAATCTTGCCACTAACTCTGCCACTTCACTTCTCTCTGTCTTCTTCAACACCGTCGTGCCAAAAATATTCTCCCCTAATAACTTTTTTGTTAACGTCACTAACCCATTATTAGTTTCATCTAAATGCGGCGCATCAATTTGATACGGATCCCCTTGAAAAATAATCTTTGAATTATGTCCTGTTCTCGTAGCAAGAGTTTTTGCCTGACTTGGCGTTAAATTCTGTGCCTCATCCACAATAATATAACTTCGTGCTAAATTCCTTCCGCGAATATAAGTCAGCGGCATAAACACCACTTTCTTATCTCGAATGAGATGTTCTAAACTTGATTCTTCCACTCCTCCCATTTTTTTTCGCATTGTTGCAAAAATAACTTCTGCTGCATCAAAGATTGGTCCTTTATACGGGTCAGTCTTTTCATCAACATCTCCTGGCAGAAAACCCAAACTAGGTCCAATTTCCATTACCGGTCGAGTAATAATCACTCGTTCATACATAGAATTTTCTGCTTTCAACACTTTTTGCAACGCCGCTGCCAAAGTAACAAGCGTTTTTCCCGTACCCGCTTTCCCTAAAACCGCCCCTATTTTGATCTCATCATCCAGACAAAGATCTAATAAAAATCGTTGTTCTTTATTTTTCGGCATAACTCCATATACCATCTGATGATCCGAAATAACTTCAAACACATGTTCCAGCGCCGTCGATACGTACTTTAAAAGAAGTGCATCATGTTCCACATGAAGATACTGATTATTAAAAAAACTCATTGCTTTAAAATCTTCTTTATGTAAGCTTACTCTTTTGTTTCTTCGCAATTCTGTCAACGCCTCAGCTGGCAGATCAACCACTTCTGGCATATCTAACAATTCATGTAAATCTTTCACATTTCGGTCGTGCTTATATTCTTCTGCCGCATATCCTAACGCATATGATTTAAGTTGCAATCCATTATCATTTGAGACTAAAGTAAGTTCTTCCTCTGGATTTGTTGTCTGATCTCGCGCCAGATGATATAATATCTCCGGATCAGCATTTTCAAAACGCATATTACTTTCCGGAATTAAAAAATATAATTTGCCAAACCCTTCTCCTAATGGAATTCCTCCACTCATTTTTTGTTTACGTTCTTCTTTACTAAATGAACGCAAATGTTGTTTTAATAAAGAAGTAAGCATTCTATTAGCTGCTCGTGCATTAGCATTATAATCCTCATTTCCTTTCTTATTTTTATCCAATTCATCAACGACTCCAAGAGGAACATAAATATCATTTTCTTGAAAAGAATATAATGCATTTGCATCCCGCATAAACACATTTGTATCTAATAAAAATCGTTTTGACATTTTTATAACCGCCGTTCTAATTCTCGCGCAATACGTTGATATTCTAAGAACATTTTATATTTTACTCCACTAAACTCAACTGGTTTCTCTTCAAAATAACTCTTCGCGCCAACAACTGCCGCTTCCCCAATTTTGATAAATGAATCACTTTTTGTTAGAAGTCTATGGATAAGACACTCAATTGTGTTTGATCTTTTCACTTCAACTGCCAGTAATTCTCCGCTTCTGGTTTGATATTCTGTTAAACGATTTTCTCGCATAGTTAAAGTATTCAAATCTGGGTTCAATTTATGTAGTGTTGTATACAACACTACTCTTGTCGCTTCCTGGAATGCTCTTTTTGCATCACGTTGTGGTTCATCAATATCCTGCATCCTACTTAACCACATTTTTTGAGAAACATCCTTTAAAACCGTCACTGCATAAATTTCTCCTACTTGTTGCATTGTAAGAGGTTCATGTTTCTTCCCTTCACTATCCGTATAAAGTTCTAAAAAGTTATTAAATATCCGATATAAATCAGTAGTCGCCCCTTTAGATTCAAATATACCTGCCATATCGACCATCCATAAAACGACTTATTTAAACATTTCTCACTTTTAACACGTATAATCTTGAACCTATTTTCTTAAACCTATATTCCACTACCCTATTATTCTACCCAACCACACTCACATGCCCCTCTTTGTGAACCCGGATCACATGATTCACAAATGTCTCAATCTTCGCCTCATGCGACACAATAATCGTCTGCTTCAATGGCATACGCTCAAGTATTTCCCGCACTTTATCTAACTGTTCAGAACTAAACCCATCTGTTGGCTCATCTAAAATCAACAACTCTTTTGTCTTAACCTCTTGGATCAGCTCATGAATTACTTTATTGAGCGCCAATCGATACGCAAGTGCAACCGACGTCCTCTCCCCCCCGCTTAGATTCGCAAACGCCACCTCATGCCCATTCTGCGTAATCACCGGGCAAAATCCATCATCAATTGTCGCATATACCTCTGAATCATCAATAAGTATCGAAAACCACTCTGCAAACACCTCTGCAAACGTGCGATGGATATGCATCATGATATGTTTCTCAATAGTAAATGTCAGCGGCAAAAAATACTCTTCTAGCCAATTATACATCTCTTTTTGACGTAATAATGTATTCTTCTCCTCCTGCAACACCGCAATAATCTCCTCTAACTCTTTTTTCCGAGTAACAAACGTCTCAACCATCGTCTGCAGCCGCACAATCCCCACATCCATCTCCCGCTCCTGCAGTGTAATCTTCTGTACTTCCTCACGCAACGCTTTCATCTGTTCTGTCGTATCCTGTTTCGAATCTAACTGCACCCTCACCTCAATTAATTTCTCCTCAATCAATTGGCTCTCTTTTTCCAGTATTCGTTGCTGTTCCTCAACTTGCCTCACCGTTTGTTCCAATTGTTGCTGTTGTAATAATAAAGTATATATCTTCTGCAAATCAGTAATCCTCTTCTGCCATTCCTCAAGCGTTCCCTCTTTCTCAATTTCCTTCCACTGCTCCATTGCATAATTATTTTCCTGCGCTAATTGCCGTAACGATTCCTGTCTCTCTCCTATCATTCTTTTCTTCTCACGTAACTGTGTCACTTCCATTCGTATGCGTATCAACTGCTGCTCTTTTTCTACTATCAACTCCATCTTGCGCTTAAATTCATCTTTTTGTCCAGCCATCAATTCTTTCTTACTTTGCAGATCTTTCAACAACGTTTCTGCCATTCCCACTTTCTGTTGTTCTTGCATCACAATCTTATGTTTATGCTCCTCAGACACATCTTGATAACACATTGGACAATGATGTAATCCAATAACTTGTAACTGCACTTCTTTGGCCGAATCCATCAGCGTCTTATTTTTGGTCAACAACTCAACC
>Ga0209541_10012769_pt1 | contig 12948 bp, 14 predicted proteins | sample RifCSPlowO2_01_FD_184027 | JGI IMG/M metagenome (GOLD analysis project Ga0209541, IMG submission 184027) | Groundwater microbial communities from Rifle, Colorado - Rifle CSP2_plank lowO2_0.1 (SPAdes) (version 2) | ecosystem: Environmental > Aquatic > Deep subsurface > Groundwater | place...
TCCCAACGACTAAATCAGTCAGCTTATCTACTGTCCATATTACTCTCTAATGCCACGCCTACCAAGATTAACTGCCAAGCAGATTATTTCAATCTTGGAAAAGCGTGGTTTTAAATTGGTAAGACAAAGCGGTAGTCACAAAATTTATAGAAACTTGGAAGGAAAAAGAACAACAGTTCCGTTTCGTGATAATAAAATCCTGCATCCTAAAGTTCTCTTGAGCATACTCAAAGATGCCGAAATCCAACCAGAAGAGTTGAGTTAGGTTGGAACCCCTCAATAATGGCTCTATACAAAGAAAAACAGGAGATTTCTCTCCTGTTTTTACGTCTCTGTTGCGGAGTTAGGTCTTCGTTGGCATCTTCTGATTCCCAGTATCCAGGAGATTTATGGGTTTGCTAATATGTAAGTTACGATTGACCAACTATGTATTCTAATGTATGTTATGGACCGGCACTGCATTTGGTAATTTACACCCGGTGCCAAAGGAGAGTAGTATGAAGTTCTTTGATAGGTTCGGCTGGAGTCGGAAACCAGGTCCTGATAGTTCGGGTGTCACGGACTGGGGCCACTTGATCCACAGTTACGTGACTCAACTATTTGGAACAAGCTTCGACCTCAAGCGAGAGGATCGAGCCAGGAAAGAAATCGAAGGACGAGGTTTGGCTTTTGGTCAGATCAAGATCCTTGGTGGTAGTTCAAGGTCTATTAAACTCGGTATCACTGAAAAACAAAAACTTACATCTGATGAAGTTGGAATTGCCTTAGAAAAAACTCTTGAAAATAGAGGATTGAACAAGCGACTTGAAATCCGTAATGGTTCTTCTACTGGCAAACTTGAAGTAATCTTCAAAGATTCTTCTGACGAAACTTTCTCTGGGGCCCGCTGGAGTGGATTCCGAAATGGAGAATCATCTAATTGGAAAGAGTTTTTATCAATCTCCTGTTGGGATAGTGGCGGTCTTTATGAGGCGGAAGCTCATAGCGATGAGGCGGTAAGAGTTTTTCTTCAAACTGCTGCACATCTTGGATTCTTTGTTGGAACAAAACATTATGCCTATGAAACCCCGGTTAAGATAGAAGATGTGGTTGTTTATGCGAGCCGGTGGGAAGATCCCCGATCGGGTTGTAGATACCTCGATGTTCTGTGGCGACCAGAACTTATTAAACATCAGGTATGGCACGGCTCAAATCGAAGCGATAGAAGGACCGAAGGAGCATTTCAAGGCGAAGTTCTTGCCTGCGATGGCAGAGGTGATTGGTGGCCCAAAATAACGATAAATAACAAGCCAGTTTATTCAACAATTATCAAAACTCCTACGGTGCCAATTCTCAAGGCCAAAGAGAAGTTTGCGAAAGACTCTGTTTGTAGATGCAGAATCTGCGGTGAACTTGCAACACGACAAGTTTTTCTTGTTCGTTTTGAAACGAGCGGTGATTTTGGAGGTGATAGTATGGGTGGAATTGATTACGCTTGTGATAGGGAAACTTGCATAGATAGAGTAAAAGAACAGAAATGTATTCGTGCCGAAGTAGTGCCCTACAAACAAGAAGTTTGGACCTAATTCAGCCTTTTGAATGAGGACGGAAACACCGTCCTTTTTTATTTGTGCCAACCAGGTCTGGGACCCGGGAAACTTGTTGCGGGGGGAGGATTCGAACCTCCGACCTTCGGGTTCTGACTGTTAATCTGCGATTACTCGCAGTGACGGACTATCCCACCATCCATCCCCCGTGCTAGGGGATTGGGATGCTTCCATTATAGTCTCTGAACCTTGATTGTGCTATAATTTACACATGTCCGATGTTGCTTATCTGGCGGGTCTTATTGACGGAGAGGGCCATATTTCTATTTTCCGTCGAAAGCCAGCTTTTCCTTACATCAGTGCTCGCTACTCTTTGAGAATGGAGATATGTATGTGTTCGTTTAAAACAATTAATTGGATTCAAGAACACTTCGGAGGAACGATTTATAATAAAAGGAGAACAAGAACCCTTGACACAGGAAAACTTCGTAAACAATCTTATGCAGTTTCCTGGTCGTCACGGGAAGCTTGTGTTCTTCTCCAGAAAGTTAAACCATTTCTCATCACCAAATCTCATGAAGCAGACATTGCTATTGATTATCAACTTAAATGTCCGCCTAAAACCTATAAGCTGTCTCAAAACGAATTAAACCGTCGCGAGGAAGCGTATAGGCTACTAAGAGAAGCTAAATTATAAAGAGCACAATCCTTGGCTGCTGATTGCCCCCTAGCTCTTCTAGAAGGGCTAGGTAGGGTTTCCGGCAGTTTCGGAAGTTTTTCCATACCATATTACTATGATAGGTCACAATTTCTTATGAGCCCGACGAGCTACCACTGCTCCACCCCGCGATTACTAGTATAATGTAGCATTAGTTATAGGTTGGAGCAAGTGTTATACATAAATCAGTTTTCTATAGGTTTACTATTCATGCTATAAAGAGTATTATATATACAATAAACTTATGTTCGATTATGGCAAAGTCATTACTTAGAAAAAATGCATTAATGCTAAGAAGAGATGGAAAGAGTATTAATAGTATCGCATCTTTTTTGGGTGTATCTAAGAGTACGGCAAGTTTATGGTGCCGGAATATCAAGCTTGAGCAAGAACAGAAATGTGATTTGGCTTTGTCTAGTGCTAATGGACTTCGAAGAGGACAGCTTAAGGGAGCGCTTATTCAGAAGAACAGAAGATTAGAAAAGCTAGCTATGTATAATAAGAATGGAGTGGAACACTTTGAGGCTATATCGGATAAAGAATTTTTCGTGGCCGGATTAGCCCTATATCTGGGAGAAGGATCAAAAAAGGATCGGCGTATTATGTTTGCCAATACTAATCCTAGGATAATTAAGTTTATGATATGCTGGTTCAGTAAGTTTTTTGATATTACCAAGGATGATTTTAATCTTACTGTAATGATAAATGAGATACATAGAAAGCGAGATTGGGTCATAAAAAAATTTTGGTCTGATTATCTAAATTTTCCCATACAACAATTTAGAAATACAATTTTTACAAAATCATTGCAAAAGAAAGTGTATGAAAATTATGATAGTTACTATGGGACATTTCGTTTAAGAATATTGAAAAGTACCAATTTATCTTATAAAATAGGAGGATTGAACGAAGGTCTTATTAGATCGGTCGTTAAATAGTAGTTGTCGGCGTAGCTCAATGGTTAGAGCGGAGCCCTCATAAAGCTCAGGTTGCAGGTTCAATTCCTGCCGCCGACACATTAGTTTAATTTATCTCTAATTTAGCGTATAATAATAACAATGAAGAATACATTTGCGCACTCTTATCATAAATTTGATTCAGGTTTGAGATTGGTAACTATACCTATGCTTGCTACCAGGACGGCTACGGTTTTAGTTTTGGTTGGAACGGGTTCAAAATATGAAACAAAAAATATAAACGGAATATCCCATTTTCTTGAGCACATGATGTTCAAGGGAACGGAAAAGCGTCCCGACAAATTAGGCATAGCTCGTGAGCTTGATAGGATTGGCGCTGAATATAATGCCTTTACTTCAAAGGAGTATACGGGATATTATGCTAAAGCGAGCGCCAAGAAAGTTGATACCACTACCGATGTTGTTTTTGATATTTTTCTCAATTCTAAATTGAGAGAGGAGGATATAAATGTCGAAAGGGGAGTTATTGTGGAGGAAATAAATATGTATCGGGATCTGCCACAGCGTTATATCGGAGAATTATTTGAGAAGCTTCTTTATGGCGACCAGCCTGCCGGATGGGATACGGCGGGGGAAAAAGAAATTGTCACGGCCCTGAAGAGAGATGATTTTGTTAATTATTTTCATTCTCATTATATTGCTAAGAATACGATTGTAGCCGTAGCTGGTAATGTCGAGCCTGAATATATAAAGAACAGAACCGAAGAATTATTTAAGAATATTAGGAATACAAAGCCTTTCGATAAACTTAAAGTTAAGGAACAGCAAACAGAGCCACAGCTTCTGGTCCATTTTAAGGAAACCGACCAGACTCATTTTCATCTGGGTTTTCGTTCTATAGATATGTTTGATAAAAGAAAGTATGCCGTCAGCCTGCTTGGACACATTCTTGGTGGTGGAATGAGCTCACGATTATTTGATGAGGTAAGAGAAAAGCGCGGCTTGGCATATTATGTCGGAGCGGGCAATCAATCTTATACCGATAGCGGATATTTTCTTATTCGGGCAGGCGTGAATAACGAGAAGGCCCTGGAAGCCATAAAGGTATCTTTAGCGGAAGCAATTAAGGTTAGAGATGATGGCGTTACTTCTGATGAGCTTCAGCGAGCCAAAGACAATACGGAGGGTTCGATGGCTCTTGGTTTAGAGCATTCTGATGCAGTTGCTTCAGCATATGCTGAACCGATATTATTTGAGAATAAGGTTTTGACGCCTGACGAAGAACTCGATAAAATGAAAAAGGTAACACTTGAAGAGGTAAACATAGTGGCAAAGGATATTTTTAATCACAAGAATTTAAATTTGGCGCTTATCGGTCCCTTCAAGGATGATTCTAAATTTAAAGAGTTATTGAAGATATAGAACGAAATGAATAAAGAGCATACTCACGTCCATATTTCTACGGATACAATAATAAGGGGTATTCTTTTAATACTCTTTTTCGTTTTTTTGTATGTTTTGAAGGATGTAATTATTATATTTCTTTTCGCTATTATAATTGCTTCTGCAGTATCTCCATTTGCAAGCTGGCTTGAGAAAAAGGGTTTACCGAGACTTTTCGGGGTATTGATTTTATATCTTTTATTATTGGGGCTGACTGTATTTATTCTGTCACTGATAGTTCCGTATATGGCCGATGAGATATCCCAGCTAGCGACAACCCTCCCGGTAATAGTTGAAAGGGTCTCGACTTCTCTTGATCAGGTTCAGCAAGGCTCGCCTCAATATCTGGATTTCGTAAGTGAGATACAGAATATGCTGGATAGCTTTTCGGTTTTCCTTCATCAGTCATCGCAGTCGGTCATTAATGTTATTGTTACCGCTTTCGGAGGAGTAATGTCTTTTATAGCTGTAATAATAATTTCTTTTTATCTTGCGGTTATGAAGAGGGGGATAGAGAGTTTTATTGAATCGGTTGTTCCTGCTCATCGGGAGGCTTACGTAATGGATTTATGGAAACGTTCAGAAATGAAAGTGGGTAGATGGCTTCAGGGTCAAATGCTTCTTGCACTTATTGTCGGACTCACGGTTTATATAGGTCTAGAGTTTCTGGGTATTAAGTTTGCCCTTGCTCTCGGTATTCTATCTATGGCATTGGAGATAGTTCCTATGGTAGGACCCGTACTGGCAGCAATACCTGCAGTAGCTCTGGCATTTCTTCAAGATCCAACTTTGGGATTATGGGTGCTGGTATTTTATATAGCCATTCAGCAGTTAGAGAATCATCTTTTAGTCCCACTTGTTCTCGGCAAGACGACAGGTCTTAATCCGGTGGTTGTTATAATCGCATTATTGGTAGGAAACCAGCTCGCAGGAATATCGGGGATGCTTCTTTCAGTACCGATAGCCACTATTCTTGTAGAGATGATTAATGATATGGCCAAACACAAGGAGGATTCAAAACATAACGAAATCGCACCTTTAGTGCAATAGCCAATTTTCAATTTCCAATTTCCAATGAATTTTCAATGACTCAATCTTGGTTAATTGAAGAGTTGATCTTTTAATGAAAATTGAAAATTAATAATTGAAAATTTGATTGTTATATATTGTCGCCACTCCAATAGGTAATCTTGATGATATTTCTCTGCGGGCCATCAGTGTACTGAGGTCCGCTGATTTTATTTTTGCTGAAGATACGAGAGTTACACGCGTGCTGTTAGAAAAATATAATATTCCCATAAAAACCATAAGCTATCATCAGCACAGCGGATTCCAAAAGATAGATTATATCATCGAATTATTAAAGGACGGAAAAAATTTGGCTTTGGTTACTGATGCCGGAACACCCGGAATAAATGATCCGGGGAATTATTTGATTATGAAAGTACTTGAAGCGATACCGGATTTGAAGATAGTACCAATTCCGGGGGCGAATGCGGCGATATCAGCTTTAAGCGTAAGCGGATTTCCTACCGATAAATTTGTTTATCTCGGCTTTCCTCCACATAAAAAAGGAAGACAGATATTTTTCAAAAGCATATCAGAGATAGAAGAAACCATTGTTTTTTATGAATCTAAGCATAGAATATTAAAAGCATTGGATGAATTGAAAGAGTTTTCAAGAATAGGTGACCCCGTAAAATTATCTAATGGTAATAACGGGGCAAGTAGAAAGATAATGATTGCCCGTGAGCTAACCAAGCAATTTGAAACTATCTATCGAGGCACAATTGATGAAGTAATGTTAAAATTAAACAGCCACAAAGATAATCTGCTAGGAGAGTTTGTAGTGGTTATCGGGCCAAAATAATACTTATTAATAATATGCACGAAATCAACGAAAACAATTCATTAGAATTATTAAATAAAGAACCGGAAAGCGAAGTAAAAAACTATGAGATTGAAAGTCTGGAGGAACCCATGAAGGCAATGCTCTCACAAATGCTGCCCAGAATAGAAAATGGGGATTACGATTTAATTATCGGGATAGACGCCTCAGGAAGAGTGCCGGCATTAATTATGGATAAGATAGTTAATTATATTTATGAAAAAAAAGGGAGAGAGCATCACAATATGAGATTTCTGGCGGGTCGAGTTACTGAAGAAGACGCTGAATATGAGATTAAAAAATGGAATCCGGTAAAAAGAGTGTTATTAGTTGAGGATACTATACTTTACGGGAGTTCGATTAGAGGTATAACGCGTTCCTTGATAAAACTAAATATTAAATTCGATATAGCTGCTATCAGTAATATTGAAAATCTGGATAAGATTGATGCCGGGGAGATATTCTTTGGCATGACTAATAGTCCAAGTATATACAGCAAGCATCAGCTGGGAGGCGTTAGAAAGTATTCCGGAGATCGTTTTTCAGCGCCTTTACGGACGTCCATAGAACAAGGAAAGGTGACGGAGGCAAGGAAGGATATTGATATAGTTGTTCAGCGTTTAATTAATTGGTATGAGGGACGAAATGAATAAATTTTATATAACAACAACGCTGCCGTATGTAAACGCAGATCCGCATATCGGATTTGCATTAGAATTGGTTCAGGCAGATGTGATTGCAAGATATCACAGGTATTTGCTTGGCGAAGATGTGGTTTTTAATACCGGGACCGATGAGCATGGAATAAAGATATATAGAAAGGCGATAGAGGCCGGAAAAGAACCACAAGATTACGTCGATGAATATGCTGAAAGATTTAAAAAATTAGTCGAAGCCTTAAATATTAGCACTACTAATTTTATAAGGACAACCGATAAGAAACACAAAGAGGCAGCTCAGGAATTTTGGAAAAGATGTCTTGAAAAAGGGGATATATACAAAGCGAAATATAAAATAAAATATTGTGTGGGATGTGAGCTTGAGAAGACTGACTCGGAGCTTGAAGATGGAAGATGTCCGGTGCATCCGAACTTGGCGATTGAAGATATTGAAGAGGAGAATTATTTCTTTAAATTTTCAAAGTTTCAAAAGCCATTGCTGGAGTATTACGAAAAAAATCCCGATTTTGTTTTACCTGATTACAGATTCAATGAGATAAAAAGATTCGTCGAGGAAGGTCTGCGTGACTTTAGCGTTTCAAGGATAAAAGAAAAAATGTCTTGGGGTATAGCTATTCCGGGTGACGATAGTCAGGTTATGTTCGTATGGTTCGACGCACTTATAAATTATATTTCTACTCTTGGCTGGCCGAACGATACCCGATTTTCTGAATTTTGGCCGGGTGTTCAGATAGCCGGTAAAGATAATCTTCGTCAGCAGTCAGCTATCTGGCAAGCAATGCTTCTTTCGGCCGGACTTTTACCCTCAAAACAGATATTAATTCACGGTTTTGTAACTGCGGATGGGCAGAAGATGTCTAAATCGTTAGGTAATGTTATCGACCCGTTCGTGATTGCAGAAAAATATAGTGTTGATGTTCTTCGATATTATTTATTGCGAGAAATACCTACCGGTGAAGACGGAGATTTTTCGGAGAAAAAATTAGTCGATAGATATAACGGAGATTTAGCCAATGGTTTAGGGAATCTTATAAGCAGAGTGGCAACGCTTATTGATAATAATTTGGATGGGGAATTAATATATAAGAAAGTAGAAGGTAGAAAGTGGAAAGTAGAAAATTACGATAAATGGATTGAAGATTTCAGGCTTCATGATGCTTTGGGGGAGGTTTGGAAATTAATAGCAGAAGCAAATCAGTATATAGATGAAAGAAAGCCTTGGGTTGAGGTGAAGGAAAATCCGGATAAGTTTCTTGAAACTATGACGGTAATTGTAGGGATGATTCATAATATTATTTGGTACCTTCAACCATTCATGCCTGAAACAGCACAAAAAATCGCCAAGGTTTTTGGCGATGACCTGACGAACAAAGAAATTCCTGAAAATTATAAATTTTTGGTTAAGAAGGGAGAATCGTTATTTCCGAGAATAAAATAAAAAAGACCCCGCAGATTAGTAGGGGTCTTCTTCATCGTTTTGTTTTTTGAACGCATATGCTAATAATAGGACAGAATATACAGCGGCGATAATGGGGATTAGCCAGAGCCAATGATTCCAAAATCCGGCTATAAGTCCTACCCAAAATGCGATTGTCATGACATCGGCCATGAAACCCAGCAACCAGAAAATCATTTTTTTCCTCTCGATAATATATAAGAGAATATAACAGCCGGAAACCATATTACTATCATGAGAAGGGTGCAAATAATGAACTTAAGCAAATGGTCAATGTGGGTTTTTCCGCAATTATCAATCACGATGCCGGGATAGTCATTGTCTGAATATTTGATTTTACCTTCTTTAATCCATTGTTTTCGGATGGAAGTTGCTTTATATATTGAGTAATATAATATAAAAACGGTTCCGGCAGTTAAGTAGGTAAATATTAACAGCTGAACGAGCAGGTAGAAGTTATCGGATGGAATCATGTGTGTACCCCTTTGTTTTTAGGGAACTAATGGTTACTGAACTATTCTCCTAAATAATTATTTTTATGTCAATAATCTTCGACTCCCATTCCCATCCGCAGATGGGGCAATAGGGTATTCGATCGAAGCCTTAAAAATGCCTTAAAATCTAGGTTTCTATGCCATTGACTTTTTTGTTAAATAAGTGTATAATTAACGTATAAAGTCGAGAAGTACCTTTATACTTTGCTTCAAGGCAGTCATAGCTAAAAGCTCCTATCTACTAAGCGGGGGTTTCTAGCTATGACTGCCACAATGGTGGTCCGCTAGCCAACCAAGGAGGTTGCCATGAGAATTACCGATGTCTCCAAATTGAAGGGACCGCTCGGCGAGCTGAACAATCAACTCTTCGGCAACAATGGCGAGGAGTTCCTCGTTGCACTGAATCTGTGGCTCAAGAAGGTCGTGATCAAGCTACTCAAGTTTGTCACGACTGTCTCTGCCCCCGCTGTCTCCTGCTTCGTCGCATGTGAAGTCTTCGGGCCGAATAATCCCGACGGCATCAGGTTCTACATCTGGAAGGGCTTCAAGACCAATTTCCTCGACAAGATCGAGGAGGATATCCCGGCAACGAGTCTGGCCGTCTATACGCTCTCTCAAATATCACCGGATGGGCCGATTATCGACGAACTTGGTGGCAGCAAAGCAGAGACTACCCTGGCTCACCTCTACCAGTTGGTCAGGGGACAGGCCAACGGTCAAGCTGGTTTGCTGTTGACTAACGGTTACGCGAACGTTTTCTACGTTCGTGATGTCGAAGGAAAGCTCCGGGCCGTGAGTGTTTACTGGTACTCGATCTGCCGTGAGTGGTACGTCCGCGCTGACTCCGTTGCGGGTCCGGATGGGTGGGATGCCGGCAGCCAGGTTGTCTCGCAAGTATCTTCTTCTGAGAACTAGGATTCTTGGAGTTTTGGTTCCCTGCCTGCTGGCAGGCAGGTTGGTCTTTGTCCCCGACGGGTTTACCCGTCGGGGACATTTTCTTTTAAACTCATATCTAGGGCTTTTAAAACACGGAAATACGTATAAAATAAAAAGATATGTCAACAATCTTCGATTCTCATTCTCATCCGCAGATGAGGCAATATGACCCCGTAAAACTGCCTGATGGCAGTCACGGGGCAAGTAATGATCGGGAAGAGATGTTAAAACGGGCAAAAGATGCCGGTGTATCTATTATTTGCGTCGGAACAGATCTGAAGACATCAAAGCAGGGGATCGAGCTTGCACAGAGGTATAAGGGTATTTGGGCGACTGTGGGAATACACCCGAATGACGCTCCCGAAAGTATTAAGGGGCAAGTATTAAGTATTAAGGAATATGAAGATCTATTGAAAGAAGAAAGAATAGTTGCAATTGGAGAGATCGGGTTAGACTACTATCGGACACCGGAGTCGTATAAACAAGAAGAGCAGAAGGCAGTTTTTTCTCAATTCTTAGATTTAGCTATTAAATATAATAAACCTGTTGTAATACACTCCCGAGACGCTGCGAAAGGTAGCACGGGCAAGGTTCATCAAGATGTTCTCTCTATCCTTAATACTAAATACTTAATACATCATACTAATCTCCATGGAGTAGCTCATTCATTCACGGGTAACATAGAACAGGCCGAACAATACATTAAAAATGGATTTTATCTCGGCTTCAATGGTATTATTACTTTTCCTTCTTCACGCAAGGCTATGAAGGACACAGTACCAGGCATGTATGACGAGGTCGTTAAGTATGCTCCGCTTGATAGGATACTTCTCGAAACTGACGCCCCGTTTCTTGCACCGGAACCGTATAGAGGCAAGCGTAATGAACCGGCCTATGTTATTGAGGTTGCAAAAAAGGTTGCGGAGTTGAAAGATGAGTCGTTAGAAAAAGTAATTAAACAAACCACAGAGAATTGCCGAAAGCTGTTCAATCTGATATAAGATATCCAGTTTTTAATATTGGAGGTAGCTATGCCAAGAGTCATTCTTCAGCTCGTCGCAACCGAGCATGAGTTAGAGTCTGCTATATGCAGGATGGAAAATGATTACGGATTAAGACGTAATTCCGGGAGCGTCCCTGTTAGGGAGGATATTTATCTTGGATCGGAAGATTTGACTACTTATCATGTAGTATTCTTCTATCAGAGCGAGATTTATCTGGATGGTATTGTAGATGGTATTAAGGTTTTGGGTATGCAAAAAATTTAGGGGCGAAGGCTCCTTTTCCTCCGCCCTTGAAAATAAATTGCGACCATATCGGTCGCTTTTAAATTAATTTTTATTTTCAAGAACGGGGTTTTGATTTCCAGGCTATTTTTCGGTATAGTTCACCCCGTTAAATATTCTTATGAATTTAATGGGGTGAACCCTGTTAAATAATTTTAAATTTCATTATGACTTTCTATTACATTTATATATTAAAATCAGGAAAAGATGGTAAATTTTATACTGATTATACTAAAAATTTAAAATTAAGATTTAAACTTCATAACAAGGGGCTAGTTGAATCAACCAAGAATCGAAGACCTTTGAATTTAATATACTACGAAGCTTGTTTAGATCAGCAGGATGCAACTAAGCGCGAGAAGTATTTAAAGACTTTTTATGGTAAAATGTTTATTAGAAATAGGCTCAAATCTTATTTAACAGGGTAAATGTATTTGAGTAATGAAATGGGGTCACCTTGCAGTGACCCCACGGACAGCCGTACCCCGTGAGATACGACACCTTTAGGGTGGCCTCTCCACCATGGATAGCGACCCTACATCCATGATATATTATAATTAAAATTTTGTCAAGGTAAATGAAATACAACCCTCAAAAAATTGAACGCAAGTGGCAGAAATATTGGGAAACCAAGAAGATCTATAATGCGGAAAAAGGCGGAGGCTATATGTTGTTGACTGAGTTTCCATATCCATCCGGAAATCTCCACATTGGTCATTGGTACGCTTTTGCACTCCCGGACATTTTGGCGAGATATCTAAGAATGAACGGAAAGAATGTGCTGTATCCAATCGGTTTTGATGCCTTCGGATTACCGGCAGAAAATGCGGCAATAAAAAATAACATTCATCCCGAAAAATGGACTCGCAAAAATATCGCCTATATGACCAAACAGCTCAAAAGTATGGGTGCCACTTTTGACTGGTCGCGAGAAGTAAAAACAATTGACCCCACTTATTACAGATGGACACAGTGGATGTTTCTAAAATTTTACGAAAAGGGATTAGCTTATCGTGCTTCTACGAAAGTGAATTGGTGCCCTAAAGATAGGACTGTGCTTGCGAATGAGCAGGTAGTGACCCGTTCGACAAGCTCAGGGCAGGCGGTAGTATGCGAACGTTGCGGAACCGAAGTGATTCAAAAAGAGCTTACGCAGTGGATGTTTAAGATTACTCAATTTGCCGATGAGCTGGTTGACGGGCTCAAGGATCTTAATTGGCAGGAGACGGCAAAGCTTGGTCAAATAAACTGGATAGGGCGTTCGGAAGGAGCAAAAATCAAGTTTCCAGTTTTAGGTTTACAGTTCACAGAATTAGAACTGGAAACTATAAACTATAAACTGCCAACTGACATAGAGGTTTTTACTACCAGGGCGGATACGTTATTTGGTGCAACAGCGGTTGTTATCTCGCCTGAACTTGCTCAAAAATGGATGGATGTGGGATGGAATGCAGGTCAAGAGGTTAAGGATTATGTGAAAAAATCATTAGTAAAGCGTGAGCTCGAACGTCTTGAAGAAAAGGGAGGCAAGACTGGTGTATCGGTGGGCATTAGTGCAATTAATCCGATTAATGATGAAAAAATACCGGTTTGGGTAGCCGATT
>Ga0209541_10012771_pt1 | contig 12946 bp, 16 predicted proteins | sample RifCSPlowO2_01_FD_184027 | JGI IMG/M metagenome (GOLD analysis project Ga0209541, IMG submission 184027) | Groundwater microbial communities from Rifle, Colorado - Rifle CSP2_plank lowO2_0.1 (SPAdes) (version 2) | ecosystem: Environmental > Aquatic > Deep subsurface > Groundwater | place...
TTTACAAATGAAAATATTTTTTTCTAAATCTTACCAGCAGCAGGAGAGCGAAAAGGCTAAGGAATAATACAGATACTTCTCCAATGTACCGCATAGGACCGACGGTTTGTAAGAAGGCAAGATACTCCTCTAACGTCAGAGAGCCAAAGGAAAAGTTCACGATCCAGTGACCAAGATCTTTATGCACTGTTGAGACAAGATAGAATGTCTTTGGTACTAGTGGATACAACCATGCCGGACCGGGATATGCAAAGTCCAAGAAAAGGTGCGTGAAGCCGTAGTAGAGCGCAACAAAGAACGCTTTCTTGTCCCAGAAGAGGTACACGAGCCCTGCCATCAGCAGCACGAAAAAGATGTTATGAAACGTGAAACGATGCACGCCTATGTATGAATCTAAATCAATAATCCAGATGATAGGAATAAGGGAGAGCATATACTTTTTGTCTAGCGCCGGAAATAATGCTAAGAGAAATGCTAACGGAATAATTGCGTGCACAAACGGTTCCATCTCCACCTGGAAAGGATAATGGTTTTTATAGTTTATGTTTCTATGAGGGATTGTTAGGAAAGAACCCAGTAAAACTTATAAAGTTCTGTTTGTTTTTCTTCTGCCATGCGAACACATACCTGTGGTGAATTAAATAAATCCCATGTCGGAAAAGACGTTACATTAAGTGGCTGGGTTGCTACTGTACGAAATTATGGAAAGATTGCGTTCATTGACCTTCGTGATAGAGAAGGCATTACGCAACTGTTTCTCAATAAGGATCTCGCAAAGGAATATTCAACGTTACATCCCGAATCTGTTATTCTTGTGCATGGAAAAGTGAATGCGCGACCAGCAAACCAAGTAAATCAAGAGATGAGCACTGGTGCTGTAGAAGTTGAAGTCAAAGATCTCACGCTGGTAACGGAAGCAGAAGCGCCATTGCCAATTGAAGTCAAAGAAGATACTACAACCCAAATCGACAAACGACTCGATTACCGATTCCTTGATGTCAGACGAGAGCATGTAAACAGCATCTTCCTCGTGCGGTCGAAAATCTTGATGGCTACTGTAGAGTTCTTCGATAAGGCAGGATTTGTTGCCATCCAATCGCCAAAGCTGACTGCCTCCGGTGTTGAGTCTGGTGCTGAAGAGTTCAAGCTACCGTATTTTGGGAAAACTGCAGCGTTAGCGCAATCACCGCAAATATATAAACAAATGTTTGTGGTATCTGGTTTAGAGAAAGTGTACGAAATTGGACCCGTCTTCAGGGCTGAAAAGTCGCACACAACAAGACATTTGACAGAGTTCACTGGTATTGACATGGAGATGGGATTTATTGATAGTGAAGAAGATGTCATGAAGGTTGTTGAACATTATTTTGCATCCCTTCTATCTTCCTTGAAAAAAAACTCTGCAGAATATTTCAAGAAACTAGGTGTCACTATTGATGTTCCAAAACTTCCATTTCCTCGTCTCTCCTTACATGAGGCACGAAAAATTCTGATGCAGAAAGGAAAAGTTATGCCGGAGAATGATGACCTAGATGCGGATGCTGAGAAGATGATTGGGGAGTATGTTAAAGAAAAGTATAAAACAGATTTCGTGTTCATGCTAGATTATCCCTGGGCGAAGCGACCGTTCTATCATATGCAATCTGATAGAGAGAAGAATTGTACGAAGTCATTCGATTTGTTATACAAGGGTGTGGAAATAGGCACAGGTGCACAGCGGGAGCATAGGTTGGATATCTTAGAGAAGCAGGCAAAAGAAAAAGGTATTGATTTAAAGAATATGCCGTTCTATCGCGACATATTCCGATTCGGCTGTCCGCCGCATGGTGGTGTTGGTCTTGGGTTAGATAGAATTACTGCACAAATGCTTGACCTCTCTAATGTACGTGAAGCAATCTTGCTGCCACGTGATCCTGAACGGTTGACACCTTAGGATATTTTAAGAAATTTTCTTATGCTTCACTAAAAATTCTTTTTTAAACGTTTGAAATGTTCCGTTAAGAATGCTTTCCCGTATTCTTTTCATAAATTCTTGCATGAAAAAAAGATTGTGAATCGTTAGGTACCGTTTCCCTACAGGATCTTCTTTCTTTAATAAATAGCGTATGTAGGAACGAGAAAAATTCTTGCACGTGAAACAGCCGCAGGTTTCCTCAATCGGCTTCTCATCGTACTTGTACTGTGCTTGACCTAGGTCTCGTATTCCTTCAAACGTAAAGAGCATGCCATGCCGTGCATTTTTCTGGGGATAAATACTGTCAAAAATGTCAATGCCGCGTTCCACACACTCAAGAATTTGTTCTGGCTTGCCAATGCCCATGACGTACCGAGGTTTATTCTTGTCCAAATGAGGAACAGAAATGTCGATAATTTTGTACATGAGAGCTGATGGTTCGCCTAGCCCTAACCCCCCAATTGCATTGCCGTCGAAGTTCATCGAGTTGATTGCCTTTGCACTTGCTTCTCTAAGGTCTTCGAATGTTCCTCCTTGTGTGATGCCGAAGAGTAGCTGTTTCATATCATGAAGGTCCTTGCACTCCTTGCTCCACGTATGGGATTTTATTAAGGCTTCAATATATTCTTCTCTTGTTCTGCCGTACGGAAGGACACAATCGAGCGCCATAATGATGTCACCGCCAATTGCTTTTCCGATGTCCATGACTGTTTTAGGACGAATAAAAATTTTCTTTTCTGACGGTGTCTGGAACCATATGCCATTTTCTGTCGTGCTGAGAAGCAAATTCTCTCGTAACATTTGAAAGCCGCCACAGTCTGTAAAAATAACGCCGTTAAAGTGCATAAAGTTATGTATTCCTTTTCTCTTTTCGAACATTTCTAAGCCTGGATCCTGAGAAAGAAGGAACGCATTTGAAATTATTGCTTTTGCATTTGCCTGCTTGTAATCGTCGACGGAGACGAATCTTCCGACCGCTTTCGTTGCCACTGGCATAAAGAACGGCGTTTCTATTTCTCCATGAGAAGTTTTTAATATTCCCGCACGTGCATTTTTATCTTCTTTGAAGAGTGTAAACATACCTTCGAAAGAAAAGAGTTTGTTTAAAAAGGTTCCTTTATTAGAATGTGAAATTATTTAAACAAGCATATTCTCTAGCAGAGCCATGTCATCTCATAAGTTTGTTTCTATTCAAGAAGCGATTACTAAAGGAAAAGGAATCGTCTCTGTGCATGGTTGGTGCTATCGGGAACGTGGATCCAACGAATTGAAATTTATCGTTATTAGGGACTCGTCAAATATTCTTCAGTGTGTTGTAGAAAAGTCTAAAGTTTCCCCTGCTGTTTGGAAAGATGCAAACTCTGTGCATATTGAAACGTCATTAGAAATTACAGGAAATCTCAAGAAAGATGACCGCGCACCAACAGGGTATGAAATTACTGTAAAAGACCTTCATATTGTTGGGTCCTGCGATAATTTTCCTATTCAAAAAGATCAAAGTATTGAGTTCCTTGCTGATAATAGGCATTTGTGGCTCCGTTCCAGAAAAATGACGGCGATCTTAAAAATTAGGAGTACCGTCTTTGGTGCAATTCATCATTATTTCAGAGACAATGACTTCTATGAGTTCCAATCACCCATATTTCAACCAACACAGGCCGAGGGCGGATCGACTGTCTTTGAAGTGCCGTACTTTGGTGATACTGTGTACCTTGCACAGACGTGGCAATTACAAGCAGAGGCAGCGATGTTTGCACTGGAAAAAATCTATACAATTGCGCCATCGTTCCGGGCAGAAAAGTCTAAAACTTCCCGACACTTGACAGAGTACTGGCATGCAGAGATGGAAATGGCGTGGTGCACGTTCGAGGATTTACAAAATCATGCAGAAGCGCTCCTGAAATCAATCGTGCAGACAGTGCTCAAAGAAAACAAGAAAGAGCTGAATGTTCTAGGACGAGATGTGAAGAAGTTAGAGCCTCTTGTCAAGAAAAAGTTTAAACGTATGACATATGATGATGCGCTCGATCTGTTGAAAAATAAAGCAAACATTTCTGTTCCTTGGGGGAAAGACCTTCGTACTGTAGAAGAAGATGCGCTTTCAGAACTATTTGATGTTCCAATTATTGTTACTCGGTATCCGAAAGAAGTGAAAGCGTTCTATATGAAAGAAGATCCAAAAAATTCAAAAGAGGTTTTAGGTTTTGATGTGATTGCACCGGAACATTATGGAGAAATTATTGGCGCGTCACAGCGTGAAGAAAATATTGACAAGATCAAAGAAAATCTTATAAAACATGGAGAAGACCCTAAAAATTATGAATTCTATCTGGACACACGGCGCTACGGTTCTGTCCCTCATGGAGGATTTGGACTTGGTGTAGAACGTATGGTGTCGTGGATCTGTGGATTAGATAATATTAAAGATGCAATACCGTTCCCACGAACGATGTTTAGGTATCGACCTTAGAAATAGAATTTCTTATTCTAATTATATAAATCATGTAAAAAAAAGAATAATTAGAGGAAGTCAATCCCCAAGTTCTGACCCATTTGCTTCGATTGATTCGGTCGTGCCTTCCCTTTTCCAACGATGTACGGGGAACTGACGCCCGTTATAATCGTCATGACGCGAAGCCGTCCTTTCATGTCGCCGGATATCCGTGCACCCCAGATAACGTTAGCATCTTCGTCCAACGCTTCTGTGATCATGTTTCCGACCTTGTTGACCTCGTCTAATGTAAGATCATCGCCACCAGCAACATGGATCAATGCGCCTGTTGCTCCTTCATAGCTTACCTCAAGTAATGGGTTTGACAAGGCACGCTTGACTGCTTCTTCTACTCTATTCTGTGAGTCTGATTCGCCGATACCAATGACTGAGACGTCGCCGTTTGCCATGATAGCCTTTACATCTGCATAGTCTAAGTTCACCAATGATGGCACTGCGATAATCTCAACAATACCTTTAATCATGGTAGACACCAGTTCGTTTGCAACCGCGAACGCTTGCTGAATAGGCAAGTTTCCCGCAATTTGGACGAGACGGTTATTATCAATAACGATGACTGTATCACATACATCACGCAGTTGCTGCAGACCGTACTCTGCTTTCTCAATCCGTGCCCGTTCAATTTCAAATGGCATCGTGACTGCGCCAATAACAATCGCTTTTTCTTCCTTTGCAATCTGTGCAACGATCGGAGCAGCGCCAGTTCCTGTCCCACCACCCATACCTGCGGTGACAAAAACCATGTCTGCGCCTTTGAGAATGCTTTTCAGTTCCCCAATTTGTTCCTTTGCAGCTTCCCTTCCTTTTTCTGGGAATCCACCACAGCCTAAACCTCGCGTGAGGTCACGGCCGATTAATACTTTGTGATCTGCTTCAATAAGATCAAGATGTTGCTTATCTGTATTTACTGCGATGATTTCTGCACCCTGGATTCCTTTCTTGAACAGCCAGTTTGTTGCGTTGGTTCCTCCACCGCCACAGCCAATCACCTTAATATTTGCTTGACCTACTTCGCTTTGTCCAGCAGGTGTGTCCACATTTTTTAGGGCACTTTCAATCAGTGAGCCAAAAACATTCATTTTTCAATCCCTCCATAATCTAATTTTCTTCAGAAGTACTCCTGCTTCCTTATAAATATTGTTGTAATCTGAGATTTGTGAATGGATTACTATGATGCAATGAGCTACATCGCAACATACGGTCCCACAGAGAAGTCTTCATCCACCTCTTCTTTCGAGAACATTTCTTGGAGTTCCAAGAATCGTATTAACTTTTTTCGCATTTCCCTTTAAAACGGTTTCGGTGTTTTTAAAGATTTATGTCGTATCTTGTATAGGTTAAGAAAAATATTTACTGGGATTATACTACTTCTATCGCGCACTTGCATGGTAATTTATGAATCGCTGATTTCAATGCCATCCGTGCATGGTCAATTCCACTTTTTTCTACATAGACACAGAAAATTGGTGTCTTGGGCTTAAGCTGTGCAGCAAGACCTATCGGCGCACCAAATGAGCGTTGCATTCCTGTCTGCATCCGGTCTGCTCCTGCTCCAGTAATCATCTTGTTTTCACGAAGCACGTGATGCGGGTAACTGCGTACTTGCAAATGGTAGTTGTTTCCAAGATTCTCTGTAAGGCGTCGTACCACTGACGTCCGTGCAGATTCTAGTGCATTGTGGCGAACTTGGATTCGTTGCTTTGAAACGAGAAAAACTTTATGCGAAAATATTCTTTTATTATCACCAAAATTAAATTTTGAAATTTTACAGACAGGAGATGTCTTTACATAACTTTGGACCTTGTATCGAGACTTTCTCGTGTATGCGCGCTTGACTTTTCTATAACAAGAAAATGGACGGATTGTAACCATGTTACTGCACCTCTATTACTGTTCCTAAGCATTGACCAGGCAACGCTCGTTCAAATAGTGCGCGAACACAACCCTTGTTTCCATGTGGTGCACTAATTTCTCCAGTGATTTGTTTTCCTGATGTTGTCTTGAACACCACTTTTTTTCCCACATAGGCTTGTGCTTTTTCTCTAGAATCTACCTTAGGCAAGCTAATGATAATGTGTCGGGTGTACTGTCGCGACATACTTCTCCGATAGTTGTTAATTATACCTTCCATAAGACACCTATATCTTCACCCATGATTGTTTTAAGCGTTTCTAATGTTCGTGGCTTGATAATCCTACTAGGAGGCACTCTCACGTGCTTTATATATTTTTCGAACTCGCCCACGCTACTTTTTTTGACGTCCACAAGACAGCCGTCATTGTCCACCTGTACGATTTCTATCTTTTCTCTTTGATTGAGATCTCGGATAAGAAACGCGATGTTTTCTAATAGTAAAAGTTCCCCTGTCTTGTTTATGTCGTAAGTAAAGCGGATAGTGAGCTTGTCAAACTTTGCTGTACGTTTTAAATCCAAAAAATCCATGATGACGCGGATAAACTCGCGTGCATCTCTTCTTACTTTGTTCAATTCTTGCTTGGTTATCTTGCCTTTCTCGTACTCTTTCTTTGCATCAATTATTTCGTTGAGCGTGTTGTAATATTTCACTGGGAGACGCTCGCCATCACAAACATGTTTCTTAAATAGTTCTGGAAGCTTTCCCACTGTCACTTCTTTGACGCCGAGCTCTCCCAAAAGATCGCGCGCGAGGTTGATACTGGTAGTGTGAATATCGAACATGGTTTCTCGTTCCTGTCGTTCCCTGATCTCGTTGAACAATTGTTTGATTCGTTCCAAATAGTCCTTACAATCTTTCAAGAGACGATCTATGTCGGCACCAGTGACTTCCTTGATTTCGCCGTGCTCAATGTCTTTGAACGTTTTTCTGATCTTCTCAAGAATCTCAATATATTTTTTTTCGAGCAGCTTTTCTTTTTTGACATAAATCTCGTCCATTAACTGAACTGCTTCCTTTGGCGTGGGCGGAGGAATGCCATACAACATCAAGGCTGCTTGTGTTGGGTTCATGACTGCATAAAATAAATCTTCTCCAACTACGCTGAGAAGCTTTTGTTTGGTTCTCTCTAACAATCTATCTCCCACTTCCATGTTCATGTCGATTGCTTCTGGTGACGGTTTGATACGCCCCATCTGAAGCAAGAGTTTCCAAGGCATGAAGATGCCTCGATCATACAACGGAACGCCGTCTCTAAGCATGGTAAATATGACCGGGTTTGCATCCCTGAGATTTTCCCAGAAGTCTGTAAGAATGTATGTCTGGATATGGAACTGTGCGCGCACGCCAGTTTGCTGCGATGCGTCATAGCCCATGTTGAGAATAATGGTTCTGAGTTTTTCTCGTAACTCAAGACGAGACATTTTTTTTACATCAGTATCATCAATGACAATAGCAACATCAATGTCGTTAGGTGCGGCATCGCCACGGAATAATGACCCTACAGCAATGTAACTTGCAACATATTTTTCGAATTTCTTAACGGTCATTGTCTTGTGAAAGTCTGCAACCTTTAATGCAGAGAGCAGACCTTTGTCATAGAAAATGCCAGAGCTTGCCACCATCTGAATAATATCATACTTTGCATCAAAGCATGCTTCCTTAAGTTCCGCTATGAGCATAACTTGTGGCTTGAAATTCTTGTCAATCTCTTCGGCAATCTTTGTTGCGTCTTCAGTTGTTTTGAGAATCAATTCTCCTTTTTTAGGAAATTCTGTTGGAGCATCATCAATTAGCATGAAGATATGGATCTCGTCAGGGTTGACGGTTTCTCCTTGACGGGGCTTTAATGGTGGAAGCAGGGACATGCCAGTGATATTTGGAATTTTTTCCAAGCACATTGCTCTGAATTTGTCGAGCTTGTCTTGAATTTTTTTTACTCGGGCTTCCATCTCTGGGCTGAATTTTGGAAGCTCGATGCCTGGGCGCACATGCTCGAACGCTTCGTCTGCTCCTTTCTTTTCTTTCCTGGGAGAACTATTCTTTTTTACCATTGGAACGAGTACAAAGACCGAGCGGGTATTTATAAAGGTTTGGGTAATGTTTGAGAAAAATAAAAAGATTTAACGAGATGCATCCGCTTGCCGTTCTACTTCTAACTTCTTGTTGATCGCAGTGCTTCCTTGGTCACATTGATACGCTTTGAAAATTTCGTCCGTTAACGTGTCATGGAAAGACCGCTTCTTTGCAAATGACGCTGCATAGGCACCCTGTATCATCAACCGCAATGCAAAATCTACCCGTCGCTGCGGAGCACATTCCACTGCCTTTGGATACCGTGCGCCTCCATACTCAATCGTCGTAATCTCTTCCCGTGGAGCAGCGTTTTCTATTGCACGCACAAGTACTTCCACAGGATTTTTTTTAGTTTTTTGCTCTAGAGCAAGAAGAACATTCTCAGTTATCTTGTATGCAGTAATCGCTTTCCCGGTGCAACGCCCAGATGTGAACTTATGCTTCTTTCCCTTGTGACCAGGAATCATAATCTTGTTTATCAACCGTTCTACGATATGGTTCTTTGATTTCCAAAACTGGGTTTTCACGTTTCTGCCGCAGGTTCGCGGAATAATAATCGGACGGAGGTTGACATAGCCGACAAGACCTGGATCTTGTATTTTAATGCCAGACGTGTCCCATCGATTGAAAAGTTTTATCGTACTCATCGTCGTCCTTTCTCAATTTTTCCACGGATTAATGCATTTAAAGATTGATCATTTACTTTGATGACTTGCCAGCGAACACAGGGAATGTCACCTTTTGCACGCCCCATTTTTCCGCCAATGCACTCGATAATCACTTCGTCGTGTTCGTCGACCATCTTGATCGCGCCCATGCCTGGTACAAATGCTGTTACTTTTTTTCCGTTCTTAATCAGTTGGCACCGGATTGCTTTCCGCATGGCAGAGTTTGGCTGCTTTGCTTCGAGCTGAATCTTTTCGAGAACAATGGCACGTGCTTGGGAACTGCCTCGCAAAGGATCTGACTTAACTTTCATGTTAAACAACCGGCGCTTAAAGTTTTTGTCGAGCATTCGGCTTATCTTTCTTCGCTTTACAAGCTTGGTTCCTGCGTTCAATCCGTTACTTTTCTTTCCCATTTTTCTGTTGTAGTGAAATCTAATAGTTTTTAAAGGTTTCTGTTATTGTCCTAGAAGGTCTTCGATTTCTTTGATATACTGCTCTTTTCTGCCTTGCCGAAGCTCCACAGCTGTATGTGTCCAGTACTGGTGCCGTTTAAGGAAAGAAAGCACGCCCGTGAACCATTCTCTCTGTGTATGGGGAACGCTATGTGCCGCTAATTCTTGCCGCAACAGTTCTGTCTTTATGTAGAAATCTTCTCGCCCTAAGTTATCATGATCTGCATCGCGGATAATTTTTTCTAGCTTAGTTTTTGGGATATGATGTGGTTGCGTTGCGAGAACTAATTTTTCAACAATGTGCACTTCTTGTCTTGCATAGCCGAATCCTGGAAGCATTGCAAAAGCCATCCGTGCACCAATGGGTTCGTTTATGCCATACTGTTTTATAAATCCTGTGTCGTGAAAGAGTGCACCGGTTTTTAGCAAGAGTAATAAATCGCCAGCGATTCCTTCCATTTGTGCAAGATGTTCTGCTGCAGTAATTACGTCGACAGTATGAGAAACATTATGGTAAAATAATTTTGGTGATAACTCTCTCGACAAAAGATCAAGAACATAACGCTCTGCAGTAGAATAGTTTATCATATGAAGCGTTCTGGAGACTCAATATTTTTATATACTTTTGGTTTTTATGTTGCCTTATGGAAGATTTGCTAACGCGACTGATGATATTGATATATGGTGCTGGTGTTTGGTCACTTTATGGTTTTGGAAAACGCGGCGAAGACGTTGCCTATCAGTTTTCATACCATGGGCTTGAAGCTACAGTTGTCAGGGAAGATATTCGTGGGCGTTGGGATAATTACTATCTTAAATTTCCTGATGGTAATGCCATAATTGCGGGAAATTTTATATCTGATGATGGTAAAAAAATATATCTCTCTTCAGAGGGATATTTTGTTAAGCTATTAGAAGAATAAAATCCCGAAAAGCTTATATGTTTCTTAGGATATATTTTTTGCATGCCAGACACACGAGATGGAAAAGTCTATTATTCTTTTGAAGAAATTGGTAGATTAACATGTAAAATTGTTGATGAGATTGCTCGGCAGCATGTATCTATCGATGTTATTGTTGCAATCTCAACTGGGGGATGGATCCCAGGACTACTACTAAAAAAAATTCTCTCTACGAAGGAACGACCGATACCTGGGTATAGTATTGGTATTGCGAACTATGATGAACAAAATAATATGCTCCCATATCCGGTTCTTTACCAACCACTTCCTTCCAGTGTCCAATTTCAAAATAAATCTGTTCTTCTCATTGACGAAGTTGCCGATTCTGGAAAAACATTTGTGAAAGCAAGGGAACATGTGATGTCTTTTACTCCGAGAGGATTATACACAGCAGTTCTCCATCATAAAGAATTAAGTATGTTCGCTGCAAATTTTATCGGAGAACATGTTGGAGAAAAATGGATTGTCTATCCGTGGGAAGAATTTACTCCACAGAAACCTGTACCTTAAAATATTTGTTAACAATCCCTTGAATTCGTTTCAAATTTGTTTTTTCCCTGCCAAAGACTTGCCCTTTTTCTCGGATATCCTGTGTTTTAATCACGACACTGTTCTCTGTAACAAACACTTTTGGTTTTAACGGGTACAAAAGATTTAGAATAAACTGTTCTATTTCGGGATTAAATTCAATAAGCTTAATCTTTTTCTGTGTTAAGGCACTCACATTTCGTATCTTTTCACCATGATGCGCTAGCGCTTTCCTCAACTGCCCTGGCTGGACCACGACGACAAGTACGTCACCCTCGTGAAAACAATCCTTCACCGTTGTACCTGTTGCCTTTTCAAAGTAGGTGATAAAGCCAATAATTTCTGTATCATACGAGATCATTTTTTAGTAGGATAGAATGCTCACAGGGTACTGCTTTTTACAGATGGTTCCTAGCTCTGCTGCTGTAACATCAAGGCCCAGAAGCTCAACCGCTTTCAGCTTTGCATAATGCTCCATCTGTTTTCGCACAAGCGGCTTGCAATCTTTTGCAATAAAAACAGTGGACACCTTTCCTCCTTTTACTTTTCGTAACGTTTCATTTGTTCCCACAGTTACTTCTTTCTCTTTCAGGATTTTTTTTAGTTTTTCTATGCTCATTTTTCACTACTCCCTGTTCCTTTGACCACTAATTTTGGCATACCTGTCCCAAGTGGAATTGGCTGGTTGATCATGACATTCTCGACGACAGATTTCAAGTAGTCTACTTCTCCCTTCAAGCTTGCGTTAATTAAATGTCTAATGGGAGTTTCGAACGATGCGCGCGCAAGCACGGATTCCTTATGCTCTGTGATACCGCTCCGCGTTACTCCTTTAATATCTCCTCTGCTCGTCATGAGATCTGCTATGAACATGATATGACGAATATCTATATCGAGCCCTTGTTCTTGGATAACCTTTGATGCTTCATCAATTATGATCTGCCGCGCTGCTTCAATACCTAAGTTCTTTGAAACTTCAAAGAGATGGTTCGTGGTGGTTCGTGTGTAATCTACTTCTTCAACCTTGAACACTTCCTTGAGATTTGCTCCGGTAGCAAGCAATATTATTTCGTCATCTTCCATCTTAGGAATAACTTCTGTTACGCCGATGATTCCTTTAATCTTGACAGCCTTAATCTTTTCCTTCAACGTGTACAAGAGAGGCAGTGTACTCGTTGCTTCCCCTTCTTTCGTCTTCGGTGCAACAATATAGACACTGTCTTTCACGCTCATATCGACTGTTTTCAGCATGTCTTTGACTGCTTTTACAGTCTCTTCTTCTTGTATCCCAAGCTCGCGCATTCTGGTTTTATTGAACACAAACTCAATATTAAGCTTGAGGAGATTAATAGAAATTTCTGAAAGAACTTCATGCATTTTAATCTCTTTAATCTGTGCAATAATTCTTTCGAGATTTTTTTTATCTTTATTATGCGGTTTCTTGAGATAAATGTGCATCAATGGAGTGCTTGGTTCTTTCCGCGCATCAAATATTTCAATCAAACGGGGCAGACCTAACGTAACGTTGACTTCTGCAACCCCTGCAAAGTGGAACGTCCTTAATGTCATCTGTGTGCCGGGCTCACCGAAGGATTCTGCAGTGACAATACCAATTGCTTCCCCTGGCTGGATCTTTGCGTAGAGGTACTTTTCTTCCAAGTTCTTAAACACGCGTTCGAGCTGGTCCTTCGTCAACTTGACTTTCCTTGTTTCCTTCTTCACTTCGTCTAAGAGCGGCGCCGGAAGTTTTCCTTCATATTGTTTTGCGAGTTCGTCAATCATTTTTTCCTGCTTGCTTCCTCAATAATCTTTTTGATGTCAATAGTTCCATTTTCACTGCGAGAAACGTCAATGTTATCCTCACCATAAGCAAACTGGATGA
>Ga0209541_10012773_pt1 | contig 12945 bp, 7 predicted proteins | sample RifCSPlowO2_01_FD_184027 | JGI IMG/M metagenome (GOLD analysis project Ga0209541, IMG submission 184027) | Groundwater microbial communities from Rifle, Colorado - Rifle CSP2_plank lowO2_0.1 (SPAdes) (version 2) | ecosystem: Environmental > Aquatic > Deep subsurface > Groundwater | place: Rifle...
AGGCCAGAGGTTAAATGTGGCACTAACAGACCTTGACGCAGTCAATGTACATGTGATTGTTGCGCCGGTTACAGAACAGCCATAAGAAGTAGACCACCCTGCAAAATAGGAACCAGGAGCAGGAACAGCCGTCAGCGTTACCGACGTGTTGTAATTATAAGACTCTGTGCAATCAGCTCCGCAGTCTATGCCAACAGGCGCACTTGTAACTGTTCCACTGCCAGTGCCATTCTTGATTACAGACATGGAATAGACGTTAATCGCAAAGGTTGCTGTAACCGCGCAGTCCGCAGTGATTGTGCCTGTCGTGTAAGTATTTCCTGAGAGCGACCCACCACAGCCGGTAACTGAAGCTATTGAGTAGCTTGAATTTGGTGTTACAGTAAACGCAATTGTTGAACCATAATTAACTGTCTGTACAGTAGAAGGGTTTATACTACCGCCTGACCCTGCATAAGGGGTTACTGTGAAAGTAAGCAGTGAAAAAGTTGCATTCATAGTGGTGCCTGGTCCGCTTATGCTTGTAACACTCGCCTCGCTAAGAAATCCATTATATAGGTTATTATTTGGATTTGAAGTCGAAGTAAACGAAGTCTTACTTGTAGAACCAGGATAGGGGTCTCCTGTGTCACCACGGTCAATATTTCTTTCAAGGTCCCAGAGATTATCAGCCTGAACAAGCCTCACGCCGTAATGTCGTGTAGTATTACATGGAAGTGCAGGATAACATTCTTTTGTATTTCCACTAGTTGAGATCATATTTCCGTCAATATGCCATATAAGCAGTCCTGCACCAGGCAGTCCTGCATCAAATCCTATTTTTTGTCTATTTTCCACAAGAAAGTATTCACCTGAAAGAGGGATACCCGTACCAAGTTGGTAAACGTCAGGGCTTGTAGCAGCCTGCTCAATCGGCTCTGAAGTAAGAGTCCCTGTTACCTGAGTCGGTGTTATCCAGTTGAGAAAATATTTTGACCATGCATCCATATGTGCAGGCCTGTCGCCTTGACGTGTTACCCCGTTCCACGAACCGCTCGCCATAAGGCTCCAGTTTCCAATGCCTTGTGAACTTCCATCTGTATCATAAAGATCAGGTAGTCCGAGTGCATGGCCATATTCATGCGCAAAAACGCCGACAGTATGTATCTGTCCCGAATATATCTCTGGCTGTATCACATAGTCATTGACTTTGATATTGCCTCCAGCAGGGCATGCATCGTTTGTTGTAAATGCGCCAATTCCTGCGCCTGCAAAGCTCCACCTGTGTGACCAAATGTCAGTTGTATTACCACTTGCCTCGGTTCCTGTGCCCTGATGAACTATATCCGCCACATCAACAAAACAGTCCCCATCCTGATCATAAGAGGCAAAATTTATTGCTGAGTCTGCTTGTGTAACAGCTTCTTTAGCAAGTATTGCAGCCCTTTGGAAACCTGTTGAATATCCATAATAATTATGTGCATTTGCAGCAGTATACCAGCCACTAACTCCAGCAGGACCTGCAGAGACTGTGAATGCTCCGTAAGATACTTCATTATAATAATCTCGCATACTGTTGTTCCCATAAGCAAAAAGAAGGGTGTCGAATTGTGCTGGCGTTGTAATAGTAGTTGTATTGTTGAAGTTAATAAGTATCACAGGAATATTGCCTGTACCTGTTGGAGGAACTACCCCTTGAGGTTCTGAAATATCCGTAGGAGAATATTGCAGTTGATTATCCATTGCACGTGTTTCCCTTGTAAGCATTTTCTTATATATGACTTGTCCTATCGGCCTTATTCTCTTAGGAACATCAGGTGGACTATCTATTCCTACAACCATTGATGAAGTTACAAGGTTTCCATCTGCACCGTGTATCGCGTATGCCCATCCGTTAATTGCCGTATCAAACACTATAGAATAGCCGTCCTCTGTCTCCCATCCGCTAATGTTCTCATCCCCCCATTGCCTTGCTTGAATGGTCATTCCGTCAGGCTGACTCATAGTGTGTAGAATCGGAGCTACTGGGACAGCAAGCGACTCACTGTAGGAAATTGATACTGAAAACAAAACTAACAACAAAAAAATTACCTTACTCTTGATATTGATAAACATAAACTCTGCACTCCTCCTTTTATTTTAGTATTTCTATATTTTTATCTATCCAGAATCTTGATATCTGATAAAAAGTAACCATGAAACCATTCGTCACCGCGAAATTCTATATTTGCATTTATTTCCTGCCCTGTCTTTATTGGAGATTTGTCATATTCACTTAAATGTAAAATAGAATCTTGTTCTGAATTTATTAACTTATCACAGGAAACACCAAACTCTGATTGTCTAACCACAGAACTATTATAAATTTTCAATTTTACAGCATAGTGGTCGACATAAGAATAATTCGGGCCGCGTCCTCCTATTTGCGTTTTTGTCTTTTGGATGTCCAACACCGTGGCGTTTATCGCACAAATTGGATGAGGAGGGGCAGGAACAGCACGTGACTCACTGTAGGAAATTAATACTGAAAACAGAACCAACAACGGGGAAATTGCTTTACCCTTAAACATAGTATCTCCTTAATACATGGTAAGTATAGCATGCAAAAGTGAATTACCCGCCAGCAAGTCTGCTTCGCAGAGCAAGGCCGGGTAAACCAAGGGACAACCCCTATATTATTTGTTCCCTATTTCAAAACCTGTTTCACCCCTTTTGTCACATACCTTTAACGGGGGCTGCTCACCAGTAAAAGGGCGCCCTCTTTGATTTCCAGCCCGGCCCTCTCTGAATGTCCGCTCTCTGTCTCAGAAACGAGATGATGCCCTGTCCCGTTTAAGGCTGCCATGACTGATTCAAGCTGTCTCTGTAATGCAACTATTTGCGCCTGCTGCTGTGAGAGTTGAGATTTGTATTTGGAAATTTGCTCTTTCAGCCCGGAGATTTCCTCCTCTTTCTGAACCTTGAGCTCCTGCACAGCCTTTACAAGCGGCGCTATGAAGTCAGTGTAGCGGAGGGAGAGCTTGTGGTCTTTATCCTCCCCTCTTCCAAGGATGCTGTATTTATTGCCAAGGATTGCCTCAATATCCTGAGCAGAAAAGCCGAGGTGAATCCTGTCATCGCCTTCTTTCATATTGTATTCTATCGGCTTTAAAGAGGCGATAAAATCAAGGCCAAGGCTTAAATCCTTGATATTCTTCTTTGCCCTTATGTCTGAGAGGTTTGACCAGGCAACCTGCCCTCCAATCACAGTAACGGAACTGTTGCCTATCCTGACCTTGTTAGAGGCATCTACAACAGCGCCATAGCCAATCACAGTGGCATTGGTGAGATCGCCTGTAGATGGATTCGCACTGTAGCCAATAAAGGTATTACTTGAGCCTGTGGTGTTGGAATACCCGGCATATGCACCAAAAGCCGTGTTGTAGTTGCCCGTCGTGTTGGAGAGGAGGCTATATGCCCCGCTCGCCGTGTTGGAGCCGCCCGTCGTGTTGTAGATGAGGCTCTGTACCCCGCTCGCCGTGTTGGAGGAGCCTGTCGTGTTGTAGTAGAGGCTATATACCCCGCTCGCAGTGTTGTAGTAGCCCGTCGTGTTGGAGTAGAGGCTCTGTTCCCCGCTCGCAGTGTTCCGTAAGCCTGTCGTGTTGGAGTAGAGGCTATATGTCCCGCTCGCCGTGTTCTGGTAGCCTGTCGTGTTGAAGTAGAGGCTAGATCTCCCGCTCGCCGTGTTGGAGGAGCCTGTCGTGTTGGAGACGAGGCTATATGCCCCGCTCGCCGTGTTATTGTAACCCGTCGTGTTGGAGGAGAGGCTATATGCCCCGCTCGCCGTGTTGGAGAAGCCTGTCGTGTTGGAGAGGAGGCTACTTACCCCGCTCGCCGTGTTGTAGCCGCCTGTCATCGTAAGGTTGCCTGCACCTGCACCTGCAAAAAAATTGTCTGTGCCATAGGTATGAATAAGTGTACTGGCGCCGGATTTGATAATACCTGTGGATGCAGTTGTGGAAGGGAGCCTCAGATTCCCTGTAATATGAAGCTGCTCATTGGGGTTCGTCGTGCCGATGCCAACCCAGTCGGTGTTTGTTGTCAATCTCACCACTGTCCCGTCATCTGTCCAGCCTCCCCCTCCACCTGCATCATCTGTCTCGCAAACAACTGTCCCATCCACATTCACTGTCCGGATACTGCTCCCTGAGGCGCATGTCCCGCTAACACGGCTTTGCACCTGGGCGTTATTGATTTGAGTTGTCCCAACAGCAGCGGCAGCTATTTTCGCTGAACTTACTGCGCCGTCAGCAATCTGGAGCGTGCCAACGCCGCCTGTCGCAATAGAGAGTGTTACATCACCGCTTGTCCCGCCGCCGCTTAGCCCTGTGCCAGCAGCAACGCCTGTAATGTCTCCTGTGCCTGAATCATCTGCTTCGCAGGTTACCGTCCCGTCAGCGGCTATGACACGGATGCTGCTTCCCGCGGCACAGGTCCCGGTTACCCGTTTCTGCACCTCAACGCTATTTATATCTGCACCTCCTATTGAACCATCCTGTATATCTGTCCCTGTAACCGCACCATCTTGAATGTCTGTTCCGGTCAGGCTTCCATCCTGAATATCCACGCCGGTCACAGAGCCATCCACAATCCTGCTTCCGGGCACCACCACAGATGATGAGATATCCGCCCCAGTCACCTGGCCGTTGATGATATCCGCAGAGTCTATACACGGCGTCGTCCCGCAGATGGCGCCGCCTTCAGATTGACCATGCAACATCACTGAGAGAAAAAAGAAAGCCATCAAGCCTGTCATTAATTTTACGATAATAAACCTTTTCATAATGTCCTCCTTGAGTTATGGTTGTTATATGGTCTCCTGATAGAGCACATTGTCTCATTCCCAAATCCAGATTTAGAAAATCAAATCGGGATTTAAACTTCCTTTCCTCCTTCATTTTAAAGAGAATAAGTGGCATTTATTTATTTTTTCAGCTTTTTCTTTCATAGCATCAAATACATACACCATTACGCAAATAGTGTCAATCCCTCTAAAGAGGGGGTGTAATGAAATGTTGTAATAGAATGTAATAGAAATGGAATGTCTGTAATGTAATGTCGAATATATTAACAGTCTCGTAATAGTAACAACGCGCTTTTAGCTTTTATAAAATCTAACCAACCAATTCTGTCATGCGTCCCCGAATGTCTTTATCGGGGAAGGCTTCTATCGGGCATCCAGAGCGCTCAAAATGAATTCCCGCTTAATACCTGCGGGAATGACAGCGTGGGGAGATTTTTGTTTTATGTCAATTCTATTTTGAGACCGTTAATAACAATGTAAAACATAGATGCGTATCTGACATATTGCAGTTATCCTTACTGGCATTGGAGACGCATAAGGGCGATTAATGCAGCGGGGGAAGAGGAGGCGCATTATACCTAATCAACGAGCTAATTTTGTTAAAAAAGAAGTTGGGACAGCCTCTTAAGAGGCTGTCCCAACTTCTACATACTATATCCAGTTCTACCAAGTTCAATCTGTTGAAGAACCCCGCAGCAAGCTGCGGAGTTCTCCTCGGTAAGGAATTTTATTGTTGGCATAGCTCGCCTTGACCCCGCTCCAAGGAGCGGGGATTGCGGCGAGCATTCCGTTCAATTTACTCCACGCCAGGGGCAGGACCGAGAATCGGGGCTGATGGCTCAGGTTGATCAGATGACCATGTGCATGTAACAAGGGTTACTGTTACATTTCCAAATCCAGTGCCAACATTTTTCCAAATACCAGTTCCGCCTGTACCCGTCCACTTTATATTGTACCCGTAAGGAACCTCAGTTGCCAAGGTGCCATCATCTCCAAGCATATTGACAGTACCGGTTGAATTTAGATAACTTGCTGCTGCTTTTCTTGTCGCCGCACCTATAATCACGGTGCCATCATAAAAGGAACCGTTAGCATTGCTGCCTGAGTTGCTAAGTTTCCATTTGTACCCAAAAGAGTCTGTTAAACAGTAGGTCGCGGCAAAAGCAGGCACTGCTATTACAAGAGCGAATACAAACAGAACCAATCCCACACATAATCTTTGATAGATTTTCATGACTTTTCTCCTTTCTTGCTATGGATTTTACTACAGATTGCTGTCTAAATCTGATACAGAAAACATCAATCACCTCATTTTAACCCTCTAAGGTTCACCTCCTTTAAGCTTGTTGAAAAACTCAACAATCTCTGATTACATAGATAAAAGATTAGATTACACCGATTAAAACTCCTTGAAATATCTGTGTAATCATTTTTTCTAATCTGTGTAATCAGGGCTGTTGATGCCTTTTTCAACAGCCTGCTTTATATTGAAAAATTCTGCCCATAACCAAAGGCAGGGCTTCCACATATCTGGGTTTTAGCTGATATGGTGATATTGTTTTAATTTATAGCTTAAAACGCTATACAGTCAATTGACCTTAGGCATGATTTTGAATGGAACCATAGTCGTAGGACTTAGGTCTGGGCAGGCTTGTAATAAACGGAGGGCGACTTTAAGGCGGCTGTCCACGCCCATACTCTTGAAGATATTTGTCACATGGGTCTTGACGGTCTTTTCGCATATAGAGAGTTTAGCTGCAATCTCTTTATTACTACATCCCTGGGCTATCAGTAAGGCCAGTTCCTGCTCTCTCTTGCTCAGTTTCTTTAATGAAGCCTCATCATCAAAATGGCAGGTGATTAGCCTGGACAATAATCTCCTTTCAGCCCATACCTCTCCGCTATTGACAACCCTGATTGCCTTTATTATATCTACCGGCGTGCTGTTTTTTGATACATAGCCGTATATGCCGGTTGAAAGCATCTGCAATACTCTATCTTCGTTATAGTGATTGCCTAAAAGAAGCGTCTTTACGGAAGCGCAATGGGTTTTTATATATTCTGTAATGCTGAAACCCTCGCTTTCCAACAGGCCATCATCCAATATGACAACATCCGGCCTTTTATTGCTGATAGCCTCTTTAGCCTTTACAGTGCTTGAAACCATGTCTATAATCTTAATATCTTGAGCCTTCTTCAGGATATTCTCTATGCCGATGCCAAGAAGTATATAATCTGTAACAACCAGAACTTTAATGCTGGTGCCGCAAGGTTGCATCTTCATAGTAATAATCCCCCGTATCTTGTATCTTAGCAGTCTGTTAGATAGACGTATAGGTTACATATCCTGCCAATATCAGCGAAATGCTAATCTTCTTACATAAAAAACTCTCCAAAAGCTACTACGCTCTCACACGCAACCATCCACCCCAAGACGCATTAGCATAGGGTGAATGGCTTTTCATTTAACACGACTTCCCGGAAAGAGGATGCAGCCTTCGTATCTCCGGATAGAATATCCGCCTACGGCGCCACAGTATATAACTCTATATCCTCATCATAGCTTGTTGACGGAATTTCTGCCCTTCCGGCAAGCTGATATTCTCCGAGCGTGACACCAAAAGGCACTGTTAAAGAAAAGCCCTGGCTTAATGTAGCGCCTGCCGGCACAGTAACTGTGCGGGTTGTAATAGCCGCCTCGCCGCCGTTTGGATAAACAGCCACAACAAATGCATTGACTGTTTTGGCAGTTAGCTGGGTATTATGGATAGCAACGTTATATGACACAATACCGCCCCTTGGAACGGTAGTGGAACCGATAGGGGTCACATCTATAGTTACCTGCGGCGGGGGGAGTAACAGCGAATTGTTAATATTAAGCCTGCCGCCTGTAAGTAGAGGCAGACCTTTGTAATCAGTACCTTTGAGTATCCTCCATTTTACTTCATTGTTGGTCAACGTGGGATCGTTTGCCATAAGCAATGCGACGGAACCGGTAACGTGCGGCGTTGCCATGGATGTTCCGTCAAAGAGGCTGTACGTATTATTTGGAGTAGTGCTCAGGATATCCACTCCAGGCGCGCCAAGGTCTACGGATGTTGTACCATAATTTGAAAACGACGCCTTTGCATCATTATGGTCTGTTGCTGCAACTGAAATTATATTGTTCAGATTATAGCTGGCAGGATAGGCGGGGGTTACATCATTATTTGTGCCGTCATTTCCAGCGGCGGCAACATATATGCTCTTGGATGCCCTGATTGCGTCGTATTCTGCCTGGCTGTAGGGCCCGCCTCCATAGCTGTTATTTGATACCCTCACACCCATCATAGCAGCATAGTCTATTGCACTTATAATGTCCGCGGAGGAGGCAGAACATAAGATAATAAGATACTTCTTGAATATTTTAAGCGGCATAATCTTCACATTCCAGTTGACGCCGGTTACTCCAATCCCGTTATTGCCTTTTGCTCCAATGGTTCCTGCGGTATGCGTCCCATGTCCTCCGCATATAGCTTCCTCGTTGGGGTCGTTGTCATCCATTGCAAAGTCCCAGCCATTAACATCATCGATAAAGCCGTTGCCGTCATCATCTATGCCGTTACCCGCTGTCTCACCAGGGTTTGTATAAAGATTGGCCGCGAGGTCTTCGTGGTTTTTATCAATGCCAGTATCTATATCTGCGGCAACCATGGCAGAACTCCCGGTAGCAACATTCCATGCCTCTGGTGCATCTATGTCTGCGTCAACTGTTCCGCCGGTCTGCCCGGTATTGTTCAGTCCCCACATTTCAGGATACCTTGGGTCATTTGGTGCGGCATTGAGATAGCGGAGATAATTAGGTTCCACATACTCAACCTCAGGCAGATTTTTCAAAAAATTTACTGTGCTCTGGACGGTATCAGATGGAACCTTAAGATGCCACGCAGAGATAAGTCGAAATCTCTTTATAACCTCTCCAGCTACCTGTGTCATGATAGTATCTACCACATCCTTGGCTACGCCGTCCTTAAACTTTACAAGAACCTCGTCAGGCAGATATTCTGGCCTATTCTGAGATTGGGCATTTGCAAAACCTACTCCGATAATCAGTGAAAGACCCAAAACCAGTAAAAATACCCATAACTTTTTAATCACTATTCTCCACATTGCGCTCCTCCTTTTTAATTGCCACAGCCAGCCGTATGCCCCGTCCTGTGGACGGGGATGAAGGCGGGCGAATGGAAATTAAGATTTATCTTCATCTGCAGTCAATAAGCCCCGCCCTGTGGGCGGGGCTTATTAACTTGCAATTCCCTATGGTCTTGCCACAGGGTTGCCTTTTTTGTCATTCCGCACTTGATGTGGAATCCAGTAGTTTCCCGTTTTCACGGGGACAACATCGGGATTCCTGCTGTAGTTTACCTCGTACTTGATACAGGGCAGGAATGACATCAAATGACTTAAGTTTCTTTTATTTTAATACCATGCGGTTTCTGTCGCGTGGTAGTTATTGTTATTTCCCTGTTGCGGATTATCGCATCAGGCCATCTGATTAAATTTTTCAGAACATATTCCCTACAATTACTTAGACATTAATCGCATGTTTTTGTCTTAAAAAACCTATTCCACCTTCACAACCACATAATCCCACCACGTCGCGTCAAAGACATTATTTGCGTTGTTGTCGACCGCGAAATAGAAAAAGGTGGGCCCTACGGGCAAAATGGATGCATTAAATACCATATAGTTGTTGAGGTTCGTAAGTGGCCCGCCGTAGGCGCGAACAGGGGTATCAGACTTGACCCATTTGCCGGTGGAGTTATACCAGTAAACCCCGTTAGGGGTCGCGGCCACAACCCAATGGTCAGCCGGTGCCCCCGCGTATGTAGCAGGGTCGAGGGATATCGTTACGGTGACTGTGGTGCCCTTTATTACAACCACAGGGCCGTTAGACCCGTTTGCCTTTATGTTCGGCATCGGCACAATGGAATACATGAATATCTCTGTCTCGGTCGGCGAAGAGGCACACTCAGTAGAGCAGCCGCCTGCCCAGACTACCTGCCCACTATCTATCCTCGGGCCTGAACCATCATCAAACAGTGTGTTATTGGTTATCTGGACGAGCATCCCCTTATTCACGTCATACATGTAAATCTCGGTATCCGTGCCGTCAAAGCCTATCCATACAACCTGCCCATTACTTACATTTCCGTCATAGTCTTCAGAAGAATTGTTAGTAATCTGGGTCGTGATGCCGGTAGCCACGTTATAATGGAATATTTCGGAGTCTGTGCCGTCAAATGCTTCCCATCCAATCCCGTTTGCCGTTAGGTCGGCGTCGATAGACTCTTCAATAAAGCCGTTGTTGGTAACCTGCGTTACGGTTCCGGTTGAGATATCGTAGATGAATACCTCTCCGTCCGCGTCCACCATCCCCTGCCATGCTATAAGATAGGAACTGATGACTGGATAATTATCGTAATATGCGTTATTTGTAACCTGGGTTGTTATCCCGGTTGCAGTATCATAGAGGAATATCTCAGAATCTGCTCCGTCAAACTGAATCCATGTCACCCTGCCGTTAGATATCCGCGGCCGCGAATCGTAAAACGCATTGTTTGTTATCTGGGTCGTGACGCCCGTAGATGAGTTATACAGGAATATTTCGGTATCGGTCCCGTCAAACCCGTACCAGGACACCATCTCACCATCAACCCTCGCTTGCCACTCGTCAAATGAATTGTTCGTGAGCTGCGCGGTCACGCCGCTTGCGATATCGTAGAGGAATATCTCATAATCAGCGCCGTCGTAGCCCGACCAGACGACCTTTCCCGCCTTGATATGAGGCCTGTCGCAGCTTCTTAATTGGTCAAGGCACCCTGGAAATACACCGTCGTCAAAGCTGTTGTTTGTCAGCTGGGTCGTTATGCCTGTGGAGGAATCATAAATAAAGACCTCCCAGTCATTGCCGTCATGTTCCCTCCAGACAGCCACTCCGTTGTCTATCATGGGCCTCGCGTCAATCAGAGAGTTGTTCGTAATCTGGATAGCCTGAGCGTAAGAACCAGTGCTTAAGAGGATAATCAGACCGAGCATTGAGAACAGGAATCTTTTCATAAATCACCTCTGGTTTTAAAGTTTATCTATTGTTTTACTTCCATTGTCCTTATCATCTGCCACATCAAGATTATAGATTATGTACAGATTCAATTTTTTAGTATCTTATATTTCAAGACCCCTTTTATTCACTCATTTCGAGGCTAATAACTCTGTCCCGTTTAAGGCTGCCGGGACAAGTGTCCCTGATTATGCTTACGGTGTGGGCGCGAAGCTGCCTGCGGAGTTGACATTGTACTGCCCGCCCCCGGTTGTTCCGGTAATATCGTCGTAAACATTGAAGCTGATGTTCGGGACGCTGGAAGCGTCCACATATATATCCGTGTAGGTTGCCCCGCCATTGCCCGTGATCCTGTTATGGATGATCGTGGGTGAGGAAGCGCCGTAGTTGTAAATCCCGGTGTAGGTGTTTCCTGTAATCGTGTTCCCGGTGATCGTGGGCGAGGAATAGCTGAAGTTGTAAATCCCGTTCCAGCTGTTTCCTGTAACCGTGTTCCCGGTAATTGTGGGTGAGGAAGAGTAGTTGAAAATCCCGTGGCCGTTTCCTGTAATCGTGTTCCCGGTAATTGTGGGTGAGGAAGAGTAGTTGTAAAACCCATAGGCGCCGTTTTCAGTAATCGTGTTCCCGGTGATAGTGGGTGAGGAAGATGAGTTGGAAATCCCGTAGTAGCCCCCTTTAATCGTAAACCCTGAAATGGCTGTATTTGTAAGACTGACAAGGGAGATGACAATGGAGGGATAGGCTGGGGACGGGGACTGTATGGCCGTTACCTCCCTGCCCGCGCCCCTTAAGTGGACATAGCTCTTCATGGTGATGTTCTCTATATATGTCCCGGGCATGACATCTATTACATAGGGGTCTGCTGCCGTAGGGCTGATGGCGGCCAGCGCCGCGCTCACGCTCGTATAGTCCCCGCCGCTCGTGGCCACCACCACGCGGTGCGCAGGCGCGGAGGAAGCCCCAGTGTCATCTATCTCGCACGCAACCGTCCCGTCGGCATTTATTGAGCTTATGCTGCTACCGGCAGCGCAGGCGCCTGCGACTCTGCTCTGAACCTGTGTATTATTTATCTGGGCTGAGCCCACGCCGCCTGTAGCGATGCTGAAGACAGTCCCTGTAAGGCTTAAGCCCGCTCCTGCGGTATACGAAGGCCCAACATCGTCAAGCTCGCATACTACCGTGCCGTCCGCGTTTATTGAGTTGATGCTGTAGCCAGTTGCGCATGTGCCTGACACCCGCACCTGCACCTGGGTATTGTTGATCTGTGTAGACCCAACTGCCCCGGCTGCAATGTCTGCACCCACTACCGAGCCGTCCTGTATGTCGGTCCCGGTTACCGTCCCGTCCTGGATATCCGTCCCGCTCAGCGACCCGTTCTGGATGTCCGCCCCGGTCACGGACTCATCCACAATCTTGGTCCCGGGGACCATCACGGTGCTCGAGAAATCCGGTCCCGTAATCGTCCCGTTGATGATGTCCGCACTGTCCACGCACGGCGTCGTCCCGCAGATGCCGCCTTCAGATTGACCATGCAGGAGCACTGATAGAAAAAAGAAAACCATCAAGCTTGTTATTAATTTTACGATACTAAACCTTTTCATAGTACCCTCCTAACTTATGCTTGTTTTATGGTCTTCTGATAGACCACATTGCCTCATCCCTTTCCTACTTTCATTTTAAAGATTTTCATGCAGCAGCCAGGAGTATAATATTGAACGTCAGCGAAGTCTTGTCCCGAGCAAAGCGAGGGAAAGCAGGAGGTTGCCACGGGCTTTGCCCTCGCAATGACTCTGTTGGTGTGCTTTTCTTTGCTCGCAGAGACAATTATTTGAGTTTTTCAGCAACTATTAGGTCAATCACTCATTAGTGGATAGTAAAACACCATGGCCGCACAGCATCAATATTCGGCCAGCCGAAGACAACATTCCCAACCTTTGATGCCCAGTCGTATTCGCCGGGTTTAAAGTCAACCGGAGAAAAATAATTTATCAAGAGATATTCGCCGGGAGGCATGTAACCGATA
>Ga0209541_10012774_pt1 | contig 12945 bp, 18 predicted proteins | sample RifCSPlowO2_01_FD_184027 | JGI IMG/M metagenome (GOLD analysis project Ga0209541, IMG submission 184027) | Groundwater microbial communities from Rifle, Colorado - Rifle CSP2_plank lowO2_0.1 (SPAdes) (version 2) | ecosystem: Environmental > Aquatic > Deep subsurface > Groundwater | place...
AAGAGCTGTTTTAGTTATAATTTTTACTCTTTTCATACCTATCTAATAGATAGGTTAAGTATATAAGCTTTATGGAGTAATCTTATAGTGCTAAATCTTATTCGGAGATACTACTTTATTGAATAAAACAAAATAATATAATGGAAACTAATTATGTTTAAAAATATGAAATTATTCTAGAAAATATGACATATCCCAATGAACAAGATATTCAAAGATTAGATTCTATATTGAGAGAGGTGTATGAGGTAATTGAAGGAAGGCCGACATTCTTGGGTATTGCAGAATCTTATTTAAAAGCATCATACCCTCACCCAACTATCAAAAAGATTGTATCTAATCTTAAATTCACTAAACATTCTCTTTATTTTCAATGCCTCTTGTGAAGGGACTAAAACAACATTAGAAGAAAGTTTTTTCCCTCCAATAACCTCAAGAACTCCATTTTGCTTATATTCTTTTTTATTTTTAATTATTCTGTATCCAAACAAAGTCCTTATAAATCTCATTTTCTCTTTTCTTTTAAGATTGTTTAATGAATAGGAAAATAAAATATAATGATTTACTTTTTCAGGCAATTCTTTATAAGAGCTAAAAAGAATTATTCCAGAACTTGCTATTTCATCTTTAACTCCTTTCCACATTTCATTATCCAAGGAATCAACAATTATACTTATTGGAGCACCTATTTTTTTTAATTTCCAAGTTTTTTCAGATTTTATTTCAAAACTTTTCAAAACTTTTCTCAGTTCATCTTCAATTTTTTTACTATTATTCTTATTTTTTAAATTAAAAAATAAATCTATATCACTCTCTTTATCATGAGTCATTCTAGAATAACTGCCATATAATATGATTTCTTTTATTTCATCAGTAATATTTTTATTTTCAAAAACCAATGACAAAAAGTCATAAATATAAGCTAATTCATTCATTTTTTAACCTCCAATTCTTTATCAATAATATCTTTAATTTCAAAAAGATTTTTTATAGTATTATTAACAACATCTAAATTTTTTCTTTTTCCATAACATAATTTATTCCTAAAATCTTCTTGTTTTATTAATAATTTGAGGATTTTTTCTTTATGAGGAAAATCAAAATCAAATTTTCTTTCAGCTATTCTTTGAGAAGCAAAAAATCTATGATTAATATTAAATGTTGGTTCTATCAGGTTTTTTGAATGCAAAAATATTGCAAATAAGTTTGCAGCAGCTTCAGAAGCTGCGAAGCCAATTATTTTCTGCCTTTCTAAAAGAAGATTTGCTCTTAGTTTTTCATTAATATCATCAATAAATTCTCTAACAATTTCTTTATGCTCTTCAATTGTAGTCATTCTTTTAATAAGATTTTTAAATTTAAAAATCTTTCTGTGATAAGTCACATATTTTATGTTAAGAGTAACATAAAATAAAGAAAAAGATGTTACAAATCACATAATTTCTGTTACAAGTAATAGATAGTTTACTCTGTCTTAAATGATAATTGTATAGGAAGTTTAGCGATGGATATTGTGAAAGTAAATTGCACATTTAAACTAGTTTTTGGTAAGTGTAGTCATTAACCTGTAATAGAATTATTAAATCATTCAAAAAACACTTATAAACTCTCTTATCTTTTAAAAAACATGTTCGGAAAATTAAAGGAAAAATTAAAATCCTGGTTTAGCACTTCAAAAGAAAAAATAGAACAAACAGAGATAGTTAAAACTAAAGAAGATAAAAAAAAGAAAAGCTCATTAAAAAAACCAGAAAAAGCTGATAAATTAATTGAAAAAGCTAAAAAACAAAAATCTAAACCAATTCCAACAAAATTTAACGTAGGACTGCAAAAATTTGAGCCTGATATAGAAAGAATAAAGAAAGAAAAAACCAAGGAAAAGCAAATTATAAAAGTTGAAAAGATAATAGAAGAAGCAAAAGATTATCCTGCAGAAATTCCTCCATTGCAATTTGATATTTCTGGCAGAGTGCTCCAACCAGACACAGATAAAATTAAAGAAAATGCTGAAAAACTAAAAGAAGAAATAAAAGAGGCAGAGAAAAAAGAGAGAGAATTAAAAGAAGTAGAAAAAATACTCAAAAAATCAGAAGAAAAAGTGGAGTTAGAAAAAAAATCTTTCTTCTCAAAATTAAAATCAAGTTTTTCATATAAAATATCTGAAAATGAATTTAAAGATATTTTTGATGATTTAGAGTTAATCTTACTCGAAAATAATGTGGCTCTGAAGGTCATTGAAGACCTAAGAGAAAAACTTTCAGAAAAATTAATAGGAAGAGAAATTAAAAGAGAAAAACTAGAAGATGAAATAAAAAATGAGCTAAAAAAAGCTCTTAATGAACTTATTATAGAGCCAGATAATCCTCTTGATATCATAAAAAATACCCATAAGCCTTTTGTTATATTATTTTTCGGAATCAATGGAACCGGGAAAACAACCTCAATTGCGAAAATAGCTTATTTTTTAAAAAATTCAGGATTTAAAGTAGTGATGGCTGCTGCAGACACTTTTCGAGCCGCAAGTATAGAACAGCTTTCAGAACACGCAAAAAATATCAACATACCCATAATAAAACACGATTATGGTGCAGATCCTGCGGCAGTTGGTTTCGATGCAATCAATTATGCAAAAGCCCATCATTGCGATGTTGTGCTGATAGATACAGCAGGAAGGATGCACACAAAAACAAATCTTTTAGAGGAAATGAAAAAAATAGATAGGGTAACAAAACCAGATTTAAAAATTTTTGTTGCAGAATCCATTGCAGGGAATGATGCAACAGAACAAGCAAGAACATTTCATAAAGCAATAGAAATAGATGGAAGTATTTTGAGTAAGGCAGACATTGACGAGAAAGGTGGAACAATCCTATCAGTTTCGCATGCAACTAATAAACCTATCTTCTATTTAGGAACTGGACAATCATATGATGATTTACAATTATTCAACAAACAAAAATTCATAGAAAGTTTGGGATTGTGATTTGTCTTTATTAGACTAATAAATAATATTATTATTGAAGAAGGTTAGTTAATTTATCATTAAATCGTTTATTTGATGCAAAGCGATCTCTTATAATCTCCATTAGTTTCCTCACTTTTTCATGATAATGCCCTTGTCTAATAATACTCTCAATTCTTTCTAAACATCTATCATAAGAATCATGATTTTTTTCATCTAATATCAATTCAATAGCATGATACCAACTCAACATTAGGCTTAAACAACCCGTAGGGCTCGAGTGGAACGTTAGTGACCTCGAGAGTTTTTTCTGAAAGAAAAAATTTGGGAAAATCCTGCAAGGATTTTCTGTTTAAGCCCTGTTCAGCGACCTGAAGAAAATCTTTGATTTTCTGAAAGCCTGCAAGGCGTGGTGCGAAGTGAAACGGAGCAAGTTTCTAATTCTCCGTTATTATATTTCTAAAATCTCTCTTAGTTCAGGTGGGCTTTTAGCCATCCCATTAAATTTGAAGTGCGCGCCCTTCTTTGCTTCTTTCTTTTTAAGAAAGAAGATGAAATAATCTTGAGGTAGGAAATTTAGTTTTCAAGAGAATCTATAAACTCAATTAAACGATGCAAGTTCTTTTTTGTTAAGGGTTTATCCCAATTATTCTTTCTTATTTTAAGCAACAATTTGACAATCTTCTTCCTTTCTTTAGGAGACCTCTTAAACAAATCTTTATACATAAATTTATGTTCTCCTACATCCTTTTGATTTAAGTAATGACAAACTTTCATCAGATTTTTTACAAAATAAGGCGTGACACTAAAATCTCCTTTTTCAAAAAGGGGTAAATGATTTTTCTTAACTACATTTAGATTCAGTTGCACAGCTTCATCAAAATTAATTTTTTTGATTTTGAAATCTTTTCGAGAATATTTATTTCCAATAACTAGTTCCCAATTTTTGAAATCCAACAGCAGTAATTTGGGGCAAATTACTTTTGCTAAACGACTTTTTATTTTTCCTCCGTTTAGCTCATCTAAATAGAGATAATTTAATTTAAAATCCTCATTTGGAAAATGCGTCTTAAGAAAATGATTAATCTCTTCATTATCTTTTAATTTTGCATTTTTATCTACTATTGCAATGCTGTCAATGTCACTTGATTTGGGATTATAATCGCCGGTTAAAATACTTCCCCACAAATATATGGATAATGCCCCTTTGTTTTTATACCTCTTGTAAATTTCTTTTAGAGTAGATTCAATCTTCTTTATTTTTTTCTGTTTAATATTCATTTTAGTTAAAATATTGGGTTTATAGTTTGAAAATCCTTCAACTATTAAACTTATCGTTCGGGTGGAGGAAAAAAGATTATTTCCAAATAAATCTGAAACGAAGTTTCACAAATTGTCCGAAGGACAGGCACGCGCCTCGTAACTGGGGTGGGTGGTCGGGGGATGGCTAAGAGAGATTTTAGCTATTTTGTTTTACTTGTCATTTTAGGAGAATTAGAAATTTCGTTGAACAAGTGAGGAACCCGAACCAATCGACGTTGGAGATTTTACCTTGTATCTCCACTTCTATAATTTTGAGTAAGGTCAATATGATCTTCATGAGTTTTTCTCACAACAGCATCAATTACCGCATCTGTAACATAAGTATAAGGATATCTTTTATTACCAATCATAATCTTTTATAGAATATATATTTGAATAGATTTCTATTCCTCATACTCAACTAATGTTCCAGCTTTAATTTCAATTAAATCAGCTTTTCTCAATACTCTAATCTGTGATTTATTTAAAAGAGAATAGTGTTTAATTTTGGTTAGATAATCTGGAATAAACCATACATTTTCTTCTGATGCTATCCAATTATATTTATCAAAAATTTCTAAGTTTACTGGTTTAGAATAACTTCTTAAAGTTTTCTTTCCATTATGATTTGTAAAATATTCATGAAAAAAAGACATGACTAACTCTCTGATATTTTTATAAACTGGTTCTCTATAACGAAGAACTGCATGATTTGTTTTGGTTATTGCTCCCCAACAATTATTTTTTTTAAAAACACAAACAACATGATCATAATCATGTTTACTTGCCTCTAAATCAACAATTAAAGGAGGATAACTGTTAATTCTAAGAGCAGTAGCAGCAACTAAAGCCCCCTCAATGCAATGAGCTTTTTTTGTTCTCAAAACCATTCTTGGCGACATGCAAGTATCTCCTTGTTCTTCAAAATTTATTTTCAGATTATTAAGAAAATCCTGAATCTTAGATGGAGTATTCAAATTTTTTAAAAGGATATATTCTTCTTCAGTAAGCCCAAATAACTCTTCTTTCATTAAAAAATATAAAAAACTAAGTATAAATTATTTTCTTTTTCTAAACTTTTGTGTTTTACATCAGGGACTTTAGTGGTTTATGGAAAATTTAAAAAAAGTTCAGGTAGGAAACTTTTGTAGTATTTTATACACCAAATGCAAAAGTTTACTTTTTAATGAGATTATATCTTTTCACAAATTCTCCTCACAGTTCTAGTAAAAGGGTGTAAAGATTTTATATCAAGATGTATGCCAAATGAACTTTCTCCATTATTTCTACGAAGAAACCCTACTGGCGCAGGAACTCCAATATTAGTAGTAGGATAATATTTTGGAACGTATCTAGATTTCTTATATGAATCAAAAATTTCTTGTGGATACACATGGCCAAAATCAGAGATAATAAATCCTCCTTCATAAAGAAGACTCTCAAGCCTTAAAATCTGTTCTCTATCAAGAGGATGGTAAACTATGCTTATCTCTCTTCCTTCCTTATCCCTTCTAACTCTTGTCGGTCTCATATATCTTATAAGATAATACTCTTAATAACTTTTAACATAAAATTTTTTGTATTTTTTCCAAATAGTAAACCAATTTAATTCTTAGGTTTTTTTATTAGTTTACTAGACAGCAGACCAACAACTTCGTTTCAATTTTGTTGGTCTGCTGTAACATTTTTTATAGACAATTCTGGAAGATATATAAAATTTTCTTCAGAATTCTCTAATAAAACAATTTCGGATATTTATCATACAAGACACGAAATTGTCTATAGAGGACTTTGAATAGCCCCAATTTCCGAAGGAAATCGCGTCAAAGACTTCAAAATCTTTGATTTTGAATGTATCAAGAATTTTCTTGTAAAAATTCTTGAGTACCCCAAAAATGCTACGCCATAACAAATGCATTTTTGATGTATCAGAGAACTTGTTCTCTGAGTCCTTCTTAGAGAGTTTTGAATGTAGAAATTTCTGGCTCAGAAACTTTAAAAGTGTAACAAAAAGTTTCTGATTTTGAGGTTTTTCAAAACTCTCTATAAAACCACAATCCCTATAAACCTATAACTCCTGTTAAATAAAATGTTAGACAAACTTTCATCGGCATTAAAAAAAGGATTTGACAAAATAGCAGGAGCTATTTTTTTGGATAAAAAAGTCATAGATGAAATTGTAAAGGATTTACAAAGAGCATTGATACAAGCAGACGTAAATGTCCATTTAGCAAAAGAACTAGGAGAGAAAATTAGAAAAGAAGCTGAAAATGAAAGAATTAAAGGAATTGAGAGAAAAGAGCACCTAACAAAAATATTACATGATGAGCTTATCAAGATTTTGGGCGGAGAAAAAAAAGAATTAAAATTTGAAAAAGGAAAAAATAATAAGATAATGCTTGTAGGAACTTATGGTCATGGAAAAACAACTTCATCTGCAAAACTTGCTTCTTATTATGCAAAAAGAGGATTTAAAACTTGTTTATTAGGATTAGACGTACATAGACTTGCAGCATCTGAACAATTAAAACAGCTAGGAGATAAAAATAAACTAGCAGTTTTCATAGATGAAGCAGAAAAAAATCCGATAAAAATTTATGAAAAATTAAAGAAAGAACTAGAAGGTTATGATCTTATTATTATTGATACTGCTGGAAGGCATAGCCTTGATAAGGAGCTTATTGATGAAATTAAAAAATTAACTGGCAAAATAAAACCAGATTATAAACTATTAATAATTTCTGCTGATATAGGCCAGGCTGCAAAAACCCAAGCTGAAGAATTTCAAAAATCAGTTGATATCAATGGCGTTATAATAACAAGGATGGATTCAACTGCTAAAGCAGGAGGAGCATTAACTGCCTGCAATGAAACTAATGCTCCAGTGTATTTCATAGGAACCGGTGAAAAAATAAATGATTTCGAGACATTTAATGCAAAGGCATTCATTTCGCGAATGCTAGGATTAGGAGATTTAGAAGGATTACTTGAAAAAGTTCAGTCAGCAATAGACGAAAAATCACAGATAAAATTGAAAACAAGATTAGATGAGGGTTCATTCAATTTAAGAGATTTTCAAGAACAGTTAAAGTCAATGAATAATTTCTCATTTTCAAAAATTATTGACATGATCCCTGGAATAGGTTCATTAAAAGAAAAAGTTGATGATAATATGCTTAACACTCAAGAACATAAAGTAAAAAAATGGCAGCATATTATAGATTCAATGACAGAAGAAGAAATTGATAATCCAGAAATTCTTGAAAAACAAACTTCTCGCTTAAAAAGAATTGCTCTAGGTTCAGGTACGACAACTACTGATATAAGGCAATTAATAAAACAGTACAAATTGTTAAAAGAACTTGCATCTGGTTCAGAACTAACTAATATTGATCCATCTCAAGGACTTTCTCAAAAACAGATGATGAAATTAGCAAGAAAATTTGGGAAAAAAATGAAGTTTTGAAGTATCATCCATAATCTTTTATATCTAATTAAGATTTTATTTATATGGATCATCAATATTTAAAGAATATTAAAAAAGGGATTAAAGTAGTTATTCTAACTATTCAGCATAAATATTCTACTGGTTTTGTGGATGAAATCGCTACAAGAAAACCATTTCATGAACAAGGAATAATGGTTAGACTCCATAATGGGGATATAGGAAGAGTCCAAAAAATTTTGCATCCAGAGCCGAGCCAGGACGAAAAAGATATTGGACAAATCAAAAAATTCATGAAACAAGGAGAAAATTTCCATGTAGAATTTAAAGCAGAAGCATTATGGAGTATTACCTATAACCCTTTACAAATAAAAGAAAGTAAGTCTTATGAAATACGCGAATATGGAACAAAAGCATCAAAAGTGATTATAGCTAAGTCTATAGCCGCTTTTCTTAATTCAGAAGGAGGGAACCTTATCATTGGAATAAAAGAAAATAAAGAAAAAAGAATTTTTGAAATTATAGGAATTGAAGAGGATATGAAAAAATTGCAAGAACTTAATATTGATGCATATAAAAGAATGATTATTGATCTTATCAAAAGTTTTTTTCCTCCGAAAATTTTTAATCATCTACATAACTACCTCTCTATCGAATTTGTGAACATAGAAGAAAAAACGCTCTGTTGGCTCAAAATTAAAAAAAGTGACACCAAAGTTTTCTTAAAAATAAATGACAAAGAAATTTTCATGATAAGAGTAGAATCTGAAAATAGAACGCTGGGGGGAGAAAAACTTGTTGATTATTGTATTAGAAAATGGGGGAATCTATAATATTTGATAATTAAAAATTCCGGGAATAATTAATAAAATATGAAAAAAATAATAATTAAAAAGTCTAAAATTAACAATAAGGGTATATTTGCAAATGAAGATATTAGAAAAGGTGAAACAATTTGTCTTTTAAGAGGAGAAGAAAAAACTATAAAACAATTAAAAAAAGATTATTTGAATGAGGAATTTAGAATAAATGATCCTTTACAGATTTCTAAAAATAAATATCTGTTATTAAAAAAAACCTTATGTTTATTTAAATCACTCTTGTAATCCAAATGCAACAATTATTAATAAAAATAAATTAATTGCAATAAAAAATATCAAGAAAGGATAAGAAATTACATTTGATTATTCAAAAACATCTTGGGAATTGGAATGGGGATTACCGCATGAAAGAGATTTAAGAATGATCTGTTATTGTAAATCAAAAAATTGCAGAAATATAATTAGAGATTTTCCTTTTTTAGATAAAAAATTACAAGAAAAATTTATTAAACAACCGATTCAAGATTTTATTATTAAAATGTATAATGAAAGAAAAAATAATAAGTCAGGGCGCAGAAGCAATTATCTATCATAGAAATAATGAAATAGTTAAGCAAAGAATTAAAAAATCTTATAGATTACTAGAAATAGATGAAAAACTAAGAAAATTAAGAACTCGTTCTGAAGCAAGAATTTTAAAAAAACTTCAAAAAATTATTCCTGTTCCGAAACTAATTAAAATTGATGAAACTAACAAAGAATTAGTTATAGAACATATAAAAGGGGAAAAACTTTCTGAAGCTCTTGAAAAGCTTAATTACGAGGAAATTTGTAAAAAAATATCTGAAAATATTTCTAAAATGCATGAGCTTGATATTATTCATGGAGATCTTACCACAAGCAATATGATATACAAAAACAACAAGGTATATTTTATTGATTTCGGACTTTCATTTCATTCAAAAAAAATAGAGGATAAAGCTGTTGATTTACATTTATTAAAACAAGCTTTAGAATCAAAACATTATACAATAGCAGAAAAATGTTTTAGTGTTATCATTAAGAATTATAAAACTCAAGCCCATGAAAAAATTTTAGAGCAATTAAAAAAAGTTGAATCCAGAGGAAGGTATAAAGAGAGGTATTAAATTAAATCTACGTTAAAAAAGTATCGATTATCTTTTATCATATTTATCTTGACCATTACATCTAAATTTATAAGGAGTATCCATATAAGGAACCACTTCATCAGAAAAATAAGGTTCAAGTAATGAAGAAGCTTTAGAAATGTCTGATTGTACGAGTTCAGTTAATTTTTTAGTATTTTTTTTAACTCCTGTATCAAAAAAATGAAATGCGATAGTATCTATATCGTCTCGAATTGGTCCTTTTCCTATTTCTATTTGTAGTTTCATAAGTCGTCCTAATAAACCTTGTTTATAAAGGTAATAACAGCATGCTGTTTGAGCAACTATTTCACTTAAATATTTTTCTTCCTTAGTTCTATTACCTATTTCTTTTAATGAAATATTTCTAATGCCTTCATTTGAAAGATAATGAAGATAATGGCCTAACTCATGAGAAAAATTCTCTAAACTAGATAATAACCAATTACTCCAGCATGTTTCACAACACTCATAGGATTCATTACCGAATCTAGTTCTAATACCGATAATTAAAGGATCACTTATAAAACCTCCACGGAGAAGAAGAGTCTCATGAATCTCTGGTTCTGGAATATTTTTCATTGCAATTTTAAAAACATTATGAACACATTCAACAAAAGAATAATAAGCAATTCTCAAATATTCTTTAAATTCACTCTCAGCTTGTTCATGTGACCATTCATTAAAGTAAAATTTCATATTAAACTTTTTGGGATATTAGAATAATACAAATTTATTTTATAAATTTGCATTATTTATAGCCCCCCATCTCGCAAAAGTATTTTCTTATTTATTATTTTCTGATTCGTATTTTAGATACTAAAAATCCTTTTGCTCGGGATTCTCCCATGCAAAATGTGGAGTGACTAATCCAAAACCTAAAGAGTTAATCAGATTTGCCAAAGGCAAATCTGATATAGCCCTGCCAGGATTCGAACCTGGGTCTGAAGGTCCAAAGCCTTCTATCCTTGACCAGCTAGACGACAGGGCTTTACTTTGATAAATACAATTAATTTATAAAACTTCGTATATCTCTGACGTAAGATGCATATTCTTCTGGCTCAAGTTTCATCTTTGGACCTCTTTTGTTTTTCTTTTTAAATGGCTTACCCAGACTCTTAGCAAAGCCAAGAATTTTATTATAGATTTTCTTTGGAGAGAAAATCTTAAATACAAGGTCGTACCTTTTCCAATATGAGAGCATCATAATCACCTCTTTACTAGCAATAGTAAAGAGTTCTGCTCTCAACTATTTTTCAGTTTAGAACCAATTATTCGACAAATTCTCAGAAACAACAAACTTTAAAAACCGTTCTTCATCTAAGATACCATGTTAAAACAAAAATCATTAAATATTGAAAAACCTCTTTGGCTGAAGTATTCAGAAGAAGAGGTAATGAATCTTATTTTGAAATTATCTGAAAAAGGATTTACTTCAGAAAAAATAGGCTTAGTTTTAAGAGACCAATATGGCATTCCAAGAGTAAAGTTATTTGGTTTTAAGATAAAAGATGTATTAAAAGATAAATTTAAAGAACCTACAATTATAAATGTAGAGAAAAAAGTTGTAAAATTAGAAGCTCATGTGGGAAAACATAAAAAAGATAAAAAAGCTGATAGATCACTTATAATTACCAAAGCAAAGCTTAAAAAAAGAGAAAACTATCATAACAGGTAATTAGTTTCATATTAAAGTTTAAAAAGAGGTAAAATGTTAGATCATATTAAAAATTTCGCGGAGATATTCTTGAAAAAAACTGAAGATAAGAAAATACAGCTTATTGGACACTTTGACACTGACGGCATAACTTCTACTGCAATTATGATCAAAACATTAAAAAGACTTGGGCTAACTTTTTCTACAAAAATTATAAAACAACTCACAGAAAAAGAAATATCTTCTTTTCATAAAGATAAAATACTTGTTTTTATGGATTTGGCATCTGGAAGCATTGAAGAACTATCTTCATTAAAAAATACTATATTTATAATTGACCATCATGAAATAGAAATTACCAGGCCTCTTGCCAGAGAAAATTTTTACATTTTAAATCCGCAATTATATGAGCCAATTGATTTGTGTTCTTCAGAACTAGCATATCTTTTTTCAAAACAAATATCAAGTGAAAATAGAGATTTATCAAATTTAGCAATTATAGGCATGGTCGGAGATGTAATGGAAAAAAATATCAACAAAATAAGAAATCAAATAATTAAAGAAGCTGAAATTGAAATAAAAAAAGGGCTTTTACTCTACCCATCAACTAGGCCTTTAGACAAAGCATTAGAGTTTTCATCTCGTCCTCTTATACCTGGGATAACTGGGAACAGACAGGGAGTTATAGAATTGCTTAAAGAAGCAGGAATAGAAAAAATTGGGAAACATTACAAATCGCTTATTGATTTATCAGAAAAAGAAATGAAAGATTTAGTGACTGCAGTGATGCTAAAAATGAATAATGTAGAGTTTATAGGAAACCTCTATTTAATGAAATTCTTTAATAAAGTAGAAGATGTAAGAGAGTTATCAGCTATAATAAATGCATGCAGTAGAATGGGTTACCCTGAAATTGCCTTGCTTCTTTGTCTCGGTAATAGTGATGCAAGAAAAAAAGCAGGAAGAGTCTATGTAAAATATCGACAGCATATAATTTCAGGACTAAAATATATAGAAAATAACAAAAATATTAAAGGAGATAACTATGTGATTATCAATGCAAAAAATAATATTAAAGACACAATTATAGGAACAATCGCTTCAATTTTATCTTTTTCTTCTTTATATAAAGAAGGAACAATTATAGTAGCTATGGCGTATAACGAAACTTATATTAAGGTATCAGCAAGAATTGCAGGAAGAAACTCTGATAGAAATTTAAAAAAACTTTTAGAATCTATAACAAATATTTTAGGAAGAGGAAAAGCAGGAGGCCATAAATTTGCAGCTGGTTGTACAATACCAATAGAAGACGAGGAAAGATTCATTGAATTAATAAAGAAAAACCTAGAAATTGACATGATAAAGGCCTAGCTTTTTTTAAAACGATTCTTTTTCAAAACTAGCTTTCTTATTCTCTTTTTTCCCTAAGTTTTTAGATTTTCTAATTATCCTCTTTTTCATTATTCAATTATTAACCTAACCTCGACACATAGTGTCTCGGTTAGCGGTTTGTAGTTTGTCGTAAGTCGTCTGTAGTTACGCTTTAATATTCTACTTCTTAGAAACTTTCAATTGACTGAAAGGAGGTT
>Ga0209541_10012778_pt1 | contig 12944 bp, 16 predicted proteins | sample RifCSPlowO2_01_FD_184027 | JGI IMG/M metagenome (GOLD analysis project Ga0209541, IMG submission 184027) | Groundwater microbial communities from Rifle, Colorado - Rifle CSP2_plank lowO2_0.1 (SPAdes) (version 2) | ecosystem: Environmental > Aquatic > Deep subsurface > Groundwater | place...
CGGCTTTCAATGCGCGGGTTGTAAAAATATTATCGTCACGCCGCCTGCATCCTCTGCTTTATCTTTTTTAGGCGGAAAGTCGTCTCCCTGTCCATCTCTTCCAGCCGGAGCGCGATGAAGCGGCGCTGCTCGCTCAGCCGCGGGATGATTATATATTCCAGAGAATTGACGCGGCGCTTGGTTTTTTCTATCTCAACAAGAAGCCGCCTTAGCTTGGTTTCCACTTCCGCCACGTCCAGCGCTTTCTCCAAGAGTTCTTCGTAGTTTTGCGCCATTTCGTCCATGCGCATAGACGAAGAGAGAAGCCCGTAGCCGCGCTCTTCCATCGATTTGCGTATCTTTCCTTTTTTTATTTGTGGAATCTTCACGCCCATGACGTTCCTAATTTCCAAGTCAACAGACGGCCGGTCTTTCAGCGCAAGAGAGAGGCTCTTTATCTCGGTGACGCCTTCCAGCGCTGTAGTTTCAATCATAGACAAGTGCGCCTTTTGGTAAAGGATGTTTAGCTCTCCTCTAAGGTTTTTCGCGTCCTTGAGCGCGGCGTAGAATTCCATTATCAGCCCGTCGCGCTTTTTCTTCAGTATTTTATGCCCGGACTCGGCGAGCTTAATGCGCGTTTTGACGACAAGAAGCTCTGCTCGCGTCGGATTCACGTCCTGCATCATTTTCGCCTGTAGTATTTTTGCTTGAGCTCTGGAGAGATACGGGTCAGCTCGTCTTCCGGAATGGAAGAAAGCAATTCCCACGCAATATCCAGCGTCTTTTCAATGCTCCTGTCTTCGCTCATGCTCTGCTTGACGAAAGCCTGCTCAAACGCGGCGGCGAACTTCAGCAACCGCTTGTCGCGTTCGGACAGCGCTTCTTCGCCTACGACGGCGGAAAGGCTACGAAGGTCGCGGCCCTGGGCATAAGCGGCATAAAGCTGGTCCGAAACGTTTTTGTGGTCCTCGCGCGTCTTGCCCGTGCCTATGCCCAAGTTCATTAAACGTGAAAGGCAAGGAATGACGTCTATCGGGGGGTAAACGCCTTTCCGATGAAGCTCGCGACCCAGTTGTATCTGGCCCTCTGTAATATAACCGGTAAGGTCGGGTATCGGATGAGTTCGGTCGTCGCCGGGCATCGTTAAAATGGGAATTTGCGTTATGCTGCCTTTTTTGCCCTTGATTATTCCGGCTCTCTCGTAAATGGAAGCCAAGTCAGTGTACATGTAACCCGGATAGCCGCGCCTCGCAGGTATTTCGCTTCGGGCTGAGGATATTTGGCGTAGCGCTTCGCAATAGTTCGTCATGTCCGTGAGTATCACAAGCACATGCATTCCTTTCTTGTACGCGAGATACTCCGCGGTCGTGAGAGCCATACGCGGCGTTATAAGGCGTTCGGTCGCCGGGTCGTCGGCGAGATTGAGGAACACGACAGCGTGCTCTATCGCGCCCGTTTCTTCAAAGCTCTTGATGAATTTTTTTGATTCCTCGTTCGTTATCCCCATTGCCGCGAAGACGACGGCGAAGCTTTCGCCGCTTCCCCTAACCTTGGCCTGTCGCGCTATCTGCAAAGCAATTTCATTGTGCGGCAGGCCTGCGCCCGAGAATATCGGCAGCTTCTGGCCGCGGACGAGAGTGTTCATTCCGTCTATCGTTGAAATACCGGTTTGAATGAAATCCTGCGGCAATGCCCGTGAGTAAGGATTAAGCGCCGCCCCGGTTATGTCTATCTCCTCTTCTGGTATTATCTCCGGGCCGCCGTCTATAGGATTGCCGAAGCCGTCCAAGACACGCCCGAGCATATCCTCGCTTACCTTTGCCTTTATCACGTCGCCGAGAAAGCGAACGCTCGCATGTTTGTCCATTCCTGTAGTGCCTTCGAAGACCTGCACGATGACGACATCGCGCGATGTGTCCAGCACCTGCCCGATACGCTTCCCGCCTCCGGGCAAGATGACGTTCACTATTTCATTATAGCCCACGTCATGCGTTTTTTTCACGAAGATGAGCGGACCGGCTATCCTGTCTATAGTCTTGTAATCCTTAAGCAGCATTCTTCCTCACCATCTCCTCCAGCTCTTTCTTCATCTCCCTGTCCGTTTCGTTCAGTATCTTTTCATGATCCGGATAAAACTTGGCCTCGGATATCCTGTTCTTGGATTTCACGGAAATTATGTCCCTCACGGGCGCGCCCACGTCAAGAGCCGAACGGGCGCATTCTTCGAAGAAAAGTATGCTCTTCAGCATCCGCATGCTTTTTGCCGGCGAACAATAGCTGTCTACTTCGTGGAAAGCGTTCTGCTGGAGGAAAAACTCGCGGATAAGGCGCGCGACTTCAAGCGTAAGCTGTTCTCTCTCGGGCAGGGCGTCGCTGCCGATGAGTTGGACGATTTCCTGAAGCCTCTGCTCTTCCGAGAGAATGGAGCGCACATTGCTTATCACTGTTGTCCACTCGCTTGACACGTGAGAGCTGTACCAATCGGCCAGCGACGACTCGTACTGGCTGTAAGAATTGGTCCAGTTTATTGACGGGAAGTGCCTGCGGCTTGCCAACGATGCATCAAGAGCCCAGAACGTTTTGGTTATTCTCTGCGTTGCCTGCGTGACGGGCTCGGAAAAGTCTCCGCCGGGCGGCGACACCGCACCGATGACACTGATAGAGCCGACAGCGCCGGACATGACAACGGCTTTGCCTGCGCGCTCGTAAAATTCAGCGAGGCGCGAAGACAGATAAGCCGGATAACCCTCCTCGCCTGGCATTTCCTCCATGCGTGACGAAATCTCGCGCATCGCTTCCGCCCATCGCGAAGTGGAATCGGCCATCAACGCCACGTCATACCCCATGTCCCTGTAATATTCGGCTATCGTTATACCCGTATAAATGGAAGCTTCGCGCGCCGCGACGGGCATGTTGCTAGTATTGGCTATCAGCGTGGTCCTTTCCATCAGCGACTTTCCACTCCTTGGGTCAATCATCTCCGGAAATTCGACCAGCACCTCGGTCATCTCGTTGCCGCGCTCCCCGCAGCCAACGTAAACTATGATGCTTGCGTCGCTCCACTTTGCAAGGGATTGCTGGCATACAGTTTTTCCGGCGCCGAACGGACCTGGTATCGAAGCCGTGCCGCCTTTTGCCAGCGGAAAGAGCGAGTCAAGTATTCTTATTCCTGTTATCAGAGGCATGTCGGGCACGAGCTTTTCCCTGACAGGGCGCGGCATGCGTATCGGCCAGCGCTGCATCATCGCGATTTCAACGTTGCCGATTTTGGCTATGCATTCTTCCACGGTGAAAGAGCCTTCTTTTATTTCGTCTACTACGCCGCCTGCGCTTATCGGAACCATTATTCTGTGCTCTATCGTTTCCGTCTCTTTCACAGTGCCGATGAAATCGCCTTCCCTGACTTTCGCGCCTTTTTTCACGGAAGGCTTGAAGTGCCACTTCGCTGCGCGATCAAGCGCGTTGACCACGGCGCCCCGCTTAATGAAGTCGCCCATAGACTTCTGCAACTCGGGAAGCGGGCGCTGGATGCCGTCATATATGCTCTTGAGTATTCCCGGACCAAGCTCAACGCTCAACGGGAAGCCTGTATTTTCCACGGGCTCCCCCGGCTTCAGGCCGGACGTGTCTTCGTAAACCTGGATGGCGACGCGGCTGCCGTTTATCTCTATGACTTCGCCGACCAGCCGTTCGTCGCCCACGCGCACGACGTCGTACATCTTTGCATCCAGATTTTCGGCTATCACTACCGGGCCGGATACCCTGAATATGCTTCCTTTCATTTAAGTTTACTTCCACAAATCTATTCCAAGCGAACGTTTAATCATCATTTTTAAATTCTCCTCGCCGCTCACGTCGTGCGAAAGTATGACGAAAGTCGGCTTCACGCTCGTGTCCACCGCTTCCTTCATCCTCGGATTAAGCATGTCGTAAATGGTTTTATTGATTATCACCACGGCACTATTACCGCTCATCACGTTTTCCATGACCCTGTTGACGGTGTCCTTCTCCACGACAAACGTACTTTTTATGCCTGCGATATTGAAGCCCACCACAAAGTGCTCATCGCCGACCGCAGTTATGTCCATCAAATCACCAGATTTTCTTCCACGAACTTTTCGTCCAGCGCATTCATCTTCGCGCTCATGAGCAACCGTATATTCCTCGCTTCGGTTTCTTTGTGTATGAGATACCCGAACACAGGCGCCAGAGCTTTGCCGCGCATCAGCGACGAAGCCTGCCGGAACATAACCTTCTCTATATTATTTTCCAGTACTGTGCGCTTTGCGCGCGAACCCTTCGCGAGCTCAGGACGCTCCTTTTCCAGAAGCGCCAGACACTGCTCATAACCGACTTTGAGCATCTTCGCCACAATGCCGGATGGTTTCCCTATCACGTATCTGGCTGTACCTGCCTTGTGATACTTAAGCTTCATTATATTCCTTATGTTCATAAGCTCAACCGTCCTTGCGAAGAACTTCGCGACAGCCGGCTCTATTTCATCTGATGACAGCGCGGCATAATACCTCATGTCTATCTCATTCTCAACGTCGCCGAGCCGCCCGGGTAGCGCCTTCTTGATGTCATCACTCTTCATGCCTGTTATCTTTGCTATAGCTTTGGCGCACGCATCCGGGTTCTTCGCTGCCGCCGCGCAGAAGGCGTGCGTCGTGGGCTCAACCGGTATCACGGAATAGTTCAAGTCGCCGTCGCTTATCCTGTTTGCGAAACGGCGGGCCAAAAGCTTGGCGTTGGCGTAAATCCACTTGGAAGCATAAAGGCGAACAGGGTTTTTTTCACTTTTTTCCGTTACGCGCATAAGCTTGTTCGCGACCGCTGCAAGACTTTCATTCAGTGCCATGCTCACAAGTTCGGCGCCTCTGTAGGAAACGAGGCGGGACATCTCCTTCCCGTATTCGCCGCTTTCCAGCGCACGGGCCATTTCATGCACTCCCATTTTCCGCATACGTGAATAATCGTCGCTCGTTAAGAGTTTCGATTTCATTGCCCTGACTCTTGCGACTGCGTAAGCATGCGCCATTCAATCACCGAAAAGTTTGCACGAAACCGAACGCAGCGTCCGCTGTTTCAGCGTCTCTTTTATCGTGCCGAAGCTGAGGTCCACTGCCTCGTCGCCACTTTCGATTATTATGCCGCCTTCAATGGCGGCTGGAATCGCGTCAGCGCCCAGCGCTTTCGCTGCGCCCACGTCTTCCTTTGCAACGCGCACTCTGTCCACTTTCCTGAGATGCGCTTTCCCCGCGTCAAAAAGCAGGCGAAGCAACTCTTTCTTGCCCAGTTCGTTTTCCAGCCGGGAAAAAAACGCGCTGTACGCATGGTTCACTGCCTCTTTTTTCTCTTCTGCGACGTCCTTTTTCGCTTTTATTCTTGCCGATGCCAACTCTCTGGTTTCGAGGCGCAACGCGCTTTCGCTGGACTCGCGTTTCATTCTTTCCTTTTCCCGCTCTACATCTGCTCGGGCAACTGAGATAATCTCCTCTCGCTTTGCCTGCGCGTCTTTGCGGATTTGCTCGGCTTGCTGCGTAGCTTCGCCGATTATTCCGGCTCTCATTTCCTCTGCTCCCATTTTTTCACCAAGAAATCATGCCAGTATCTGCAGAGCGACGACGAGACCGAATATGACGAGGGTTTCGGGGATGACCGTCAGTATCAGCCCTTTTGTAAAAAGCTCTTCCTTTTCAGCCATTGCGCCTACTGCGGCTGCACCTATCTCTTTCTCCGCATAACCTGCCGCTAGCGCGGTAAGTCCTATTGCTAATCCAGCTCCTATGGCTGCCATTGATTCTACCATCTTCTTTCACCTCATTCTTTTTGCCCAAAGGGCTTATATGGCTTTCCTGCTCCTTTGTAGAACTTGCCGAAAAGCTCAACATAGTGTAGCCTCATGGACTGCAGAAATGCGTCCATTATGCCCATCGCTATATTTATTGAATGGCCTATTATTAATATCATAACGCCAAAAATCGTGCCTACTATGCCGCCCGCAAACAGAGGCGCAGCCATGTGGTTTACGACAAGCGCAAGCGATGCAGAGGCGAGCCCTATGGCCGCCAATCGTGAATAGGATAGGACGTTAGCTAAGAGAGAAGGAAGCTCGAAAATGCCGCCTATTCCCTCCGCTTTCGCTATCATTCCTATCGCGACAACGCCAAGCACCACGGGCACCGTGGAGTTTATCGTGATGTAACCGAGCGTGTTAAGCAGCAGCGCGATTCCGCAGGCTTCCAGAATTATCCATGAAAGCTTTGCCATTACGGCTTTCGCAATGCCATGATGACGCCTTTCGTTTATGAAACCGAGAATGAAGCCGGCATTCATGTGAATCAATCCCAGCACCGCCGATGCCACTATCATCCCGTTCACGTCCTCTATCCTGTGTACAAACGGAGTGAGGTGATAGCCGAAGAGCTCCTCTGTCCCGAAAAATTCGCCGAATATGAAACCGAAAACTATCGTGGACAAAGCGGATAATATCGAAACGTCTATCAGAGCCCTTATGTTCCGCATCTTGTTGCGGAGAAGCACGGCAAGTGCGAGTATCACAGCACCGTACCCCATGTCACCTATCATGAACCCATAGAAGACGGGAAAACTGAGAAGGATGAGCCATGTGGGATCAAGCTCGTCATAGCGCGGAAGCGAATATAAGTCGAGGAAAAACTCAAATGACTTTGCCACTTTCGGATTGTCCAGTTTCGTGGGCGCGTCCTCTGTCGCCGTTGCCTTCATGAACGCTTCCCTTGTTATTGCGCTTATCTTTTCTTCCAGCTTTGTCACGTTCTTTGATGGTATCCAGCCCTGAACTACAAAGGCGTTCCTGCTTACGGCGAAGCGCAGAGGCGCCTCGTCTTTTTCTATCGCTTCCACCAGCATCGCCTCTATCGAGAGTATCTTCTCCTGCGATTCCTTCAGCTCTGCAATCGCGCTGTTTATCTCCGCCAGCCGCGCGGCGATTTTCGCCTTTTCGCTTTTTGTCGTTTCAATCGCAGAGGCGATGCTTCCCCTGCCTTCCACGGGCACGGCTTCTTCCGCAATGCACGAACGCATCTCACTGAGCACCTTCGCGTCGTTTTTCCTGCAGAACGCGACAGCTGGTGCCTTTTCTTCGTTGCGCGAGAATAGTATTATGCCTTCCGCCTTCAGCGGCTTTTTTATATAACCAGCTACCATGACTAAAGACTTGTATCCGGACAACGACGAAAAATTCTTTATTCCGGCATCGCGGAGAAACGCCAGGGATTTTTCTTTTTTTTCGATATCGCTTTCCTGCAGTTTTTTTTTCTCGTTGTAAAGAGACGAGGCTTTTTCACGCAACTCCTTCACAATATGCGACGCCTGCGAAAGGCTCATTTTTATTTTTTTCGAAGAGCCGTTTATACCTGTAATGGACTTCACGGCGGTTATGTCAAGAAGCATCTCTGAAATTTTTTCGGCGTCCTGCATGGGCGAGCCGATGGAAAGCTCTTTTTCCTTGTAGTCCTGTATGTGCAATGCATTAAGAGAATATAAGGTGTCTATCACCTGCCGCATGTGCACCTTGGGAGCGGCTATTGTTACCTTGCTCATTTTCTCCGGATAAAACATCGCATTTCACTTTAGCATGTCTTCAAACTCTTTCTCAAGGAGCGCCATCGTTTTCTCCCCGTTCTTTGACGACTTGTCCCGTATCTTTTTCATTTCCCTGGCGCGCTGCTCCTCTATTTCCCGCTTCTTTTCATCTATCCTTATTTTTTCCTCTTCCAAACTTCTTCGCATTTCTTCCCTGAATTTTGCCGTTTCCTTTTCCAGCATAGACTTTGCTTCGGCGCGCGCCCTTGAAAGCGCGCTTTCCCGCTCCTGCTCGGCATTCTTTACGATTTCCTCCGCCTTCGCCTCTGCTTCGCGGATACTCTGCAGAACGTTTTCGTCCATGATTATCAGTGAATAGATACCGCAATATCCTTTAAAAAGTAAGCACTGCTCTTGTATATTATGGACTCGCGGGAAATGACAGTGGCGAAGGCTGCCGCACTGGAAGGCGCGCGGGCAGTAATGACACATTACAAGCGCGGCATCATACCGCACTACAAAAACTCGTGGGACTTCGCGACGCAGGCTGACTTCGACTCGGAGAAAGCTATAATTTCCCGGATTAAAAAAAACTTTCCGGAGCACGCGATGCTCGCGGAGGAATCAGGCGAGCAAGGCTCTTCGCCGTTCCGATGGATAATAGACCCGCTTGACGGAACGCATAATTTCTTCTTCAACGTACCGCTTTTCGGCACTATTGTGGCATTGGAAGCGAACGGGGAGGTGAAAGTGGCGGTGATATACCTTCCGGTTCAGAAAGAACTCTATGCTGCAGAGAAAGGCAGGGGCGCGTTTCTTAACGGGAAAAAAATACGCGTGTCTGCAAGGACTTCGAACCCTCTTGTCTCTTTTGGTGGCTTCTGGGGAATAACGACGCCGTTCGTCCGCGAACGCTTTGAAAAAATGGCGAAGAGATATCCGCGCGACATGCGGCTGCTCGGCTCAGTTGCCGTGCAGATAGCCTGGATCGCTTCAGGTAAGATAGACGGCGCGCTTATGCTCAACGAGAAGCCATGGGACATAGCGCCGGCGCTCATAATAGAGGAAGCGGGCGGGATAGTTACGGGAATAAATGACGAGAAATGGACGCCTTACCTCGGGCATTACGTGGCGGGCACCAAAGCCGTGCACGATGACATAATAAAAATCGCGCGTGATTGAATGGACGCACTGAAAGAACTCAAAGAACTTGCCTTTGCCATTATAGTGGCATTGCTGATATATCAGGCTGCGTCGCTGCTCCTGGGAACGCGCGTGCCTGTTACTGCCGTGGTTTCAACGTCGATGGAACACGCTACGCAGTTCAGCGAGTGGTGGACAACGAAGGAAAAGGAATATTTGGCATTCAACGTGACGAAGGAAGAATTTCTTTCATATCCCTATGGTGAAGGCATGTACGTCGGGGACATGGTAATGGTAGTGAACACTACGATAAGAAAAGGAGACGTAATCGTTTATCATCCCGAATCCGGCTGCTTCGCCAACGTTAAAACTGCCGATACGATAATACACCGCGTCGTTTCGACGGAGCCCTTGGTCACGAAAGGCGACAATAATGCCGCGCCAGACGTGAAGGAGGGCAAGAGCTGCATAGTCAGCGTGGAAGGGAAAGCCGTTATCGGCGCGCCGTTGCTGGGATACCCGAGACTGCTGCTTTTCCGCATGACGGGAATATGAACAGCTGCGTCAGCCAAATGAAGCGGATTCTTGCTCTTTCTTAAGCTTGGACGCGACTAATTGCATCTCTTCCATCGTTGGCAGTTTTCGTCGCCCGCCGTATTCCGTAGTGGCAAGGGCGCGCATTACGTTGGCGAGGTTTGACGATTCTGCCGGTGTCCAACCGCGCAGATACCCGTAAAGAAAGCCCGCGACGAAGCAGCCTTCGGCGCCGGTCGTGTCTACTGAATCGGCATTATATCCGTGATAAGAAACCATGTCGCCTCTCTGGAACAGCGTGCAGCCGGCTTCGCCCTTCATCACGACGAACAGCGAATTTATGGAAAACAAGTCGTAGCGCTCCAAGGCTTTCTCATACTCTTCTTCGTTCATGAATATTATTTCCGGCGGATTCTTGCGGAGCATTTCCATATAGGACGGGAAGAATTCGAAGAGGTGGAAAGTGACAAACATGCGTTTTTTGTTCTTCGCGGCTTCCTCCACGAAACGCGGGAAGAGCGGATTGTTGATTCTTATCAAAAATGCACGGGAATTTTTTATCACTTTCTTCTGCACGGCATTGAGGCAGACGAGCGGACGATAAACCTGCGGCTTGGCGCGTTCCACGGTAGGCGTCACCGCGCCTATGCTCCAGATGGACGTGGGCAGCGCGTCGCGCACGATTCCGCTCACGTCTACGTGCTCTTCTTCAAAATTCCGCAGTAGCCAGTCGCCGTAGGCGTCCGTACCGACGCGGCTTATCACTGCCGTCTTTGCCCCCCAGCGGGAAAGCGCTGTAATCGCGCTGATTACCGAGCTGCCTCCGAATCTCTTGATTATGCCGTCTTTCGTCACGAGAACGTCCACTGTGGGCGTGCCGATGCCGATGATGTCGTAGCGGGGCATGATAATTACCTTCTGATGTTCGCTTGGATTTGTAAGGGAAATTTGCTCACGTAACTTATAGATGCTGGATTATATATGACAAGCCTCTCATACGCAGATGAAACGTCACTTGGATTGGAATCTTTCTGCACAACAATCAGGCTCCTGCCCGCTAATAACGGAGATATGGACGGGAATGCGTCGTCTCTTAACGGATACCGCCCTTCGGCTGCTTTTCCCGTCTGATTGTACGCAACCGCTTCCACTATTATAGCCTCTCTGCCGGAAGAAGGGAAACTCATGACGCAATACGGGCCGTCTCCTATAAGCGTTTGCCATGCTGCCCCGTCAAGCATGGCTATGAAATCATCTGCTTCGCCATCTGTTATCGGAGTGCTCGACATCATATAATCACGTTCTTGTTATCCCTGATATTAATTCCCGAGGTATTTTTCCCCTCCCCGTCACTTCAAGCACCGTCAATGCAACCAATGTGGGGGGCAACTCTGGATAGTATTCGTTGTAATATCTTTCAAGTGTAATGCGCGGTATTGACGGGGATGTCAAGATAGCGTCGTGTGTGGGTATTCTACCCCTGCGCTGGAGTTCCCCTAGCATGTCGTCCTTGCTCGGCCTTTTTGGCGATGCGTCTTTCGGCGGAATGACCATTTTCAACGGGTGTTTAAATCCCGGTTGTATTGCGTCCTTGTACTGCGTCAGGTCTACCACCGAGGCATCCGTAACTCCTGCCCTGTCCATCATGGCAGCCAACTTTATCTGATTTTCCGGTATATCTAACTTTCGTAGCGTCCTGTACATAGTCATTATCGTCACTCCTTCATTCGTGACGTCGTCAAAAGGAACATGCAAATGTGGTTTATAATACTGCAAAAGTCCTTCCAGAAGTCTGCCACTTGGAAACGCCAACAAGCCCGATTCTCTATTCACAAGAAATGGCCAAACGTATACTTCGGTATTTACGCTGAATCTCCCCGCCAAATCTTTCCCATACCCCACTCCACCGGATACTGTAGGATATATACTCACGCGCAATTTTTCATCGCGCAACGGCGAACCATAGCTATGTTCTATGAAATTAGCTATTCTCATCATGCCCTTTGCCATTGTCTGCTGTCCAATCGTATATGTCATTGCATTCACTCTATGTTCTTGATACTATCTATTATTCTGTCGCCATCTTTATCCATCCCTTCTATTATTCTCGCATGACCTGTTTTCATGCCTTGTATAGTTTCTATATGTCTCGCAATATTGATTATGGCAGATCTTGTGCCTCTACCCCGCACACCTCCTATAACGAGAATTTCCTTGCCGTTGCACAGAGGATTATGAGCCTTCATAATAACGCCATTGCGGGCATCTTTATATATCTTTCCAGAAACTTTTGAAATTACAAATCCGTTTCCATCGAAATGCGCAGGTAACGAATTGTTCAGCCTATCTATCACGATATTATGTCTCCTGTTCCCTATCAATATGAGATTATCCTTGAGATCATCTTCCGTGACTTCCGTGTCAAGCTTATATGAAACATCTATACTCTCCCCAAGAAACCTGCCCAGAAACAGCCCAAGCTCTATTGTATATACGCCATCTGTGGAGCCTTCGTCATAAGCTCCGTGAGGATACGGATCGCCTATTATTATCTTGCAATTTAATCGGCCATTCTGTATGAACGGCTCCAGAAATTCTATCGTATTGGGGTCTTTGGCTTCCGTAGCTTGAACAGTCCGCGCCTTCTCGTGCAGCTTTATTGCGACGACGGGCGAAACGACCGAATATATTTTCGCCGTCATGCCGTAGCGCGGCTCTTCGCCAACCTTTTTGACGATGCCTGACTTCTCAAGACTGCGCATATAATAATATACCTTCTGCTCGTTTATTTTCAGCTTCCGCGCCACGTCCATGGGACACTGGTTTTCCTCGGACAACGCGGATATTATAGACATTGCCACGTCGCTACCCAGAACACCCACGTGCGACGCGTCCAGAAGCATAGCGTCATATATCTTCTGACCTGAACTTGAATGTTCTATGAAGTGGCTCATGATTGCGTTAATTACGGTACGAATCTTTATATTGTTTTGTTTTCCTCGTAATACTATGAAAACAATAATAAGATATTACGGCTTTTGACCGTAGTCATTATGAATTTCATGATAAATATACTCATTGGTTTTTTAAGACGCCCTTATAAATCCGTATGTCTATTACTTTAAATGAAAATTTTCAAAACGAAGGTTGACACAAAGGGGCGTATCTCTTTGCCGCTTGGCGCGCGAAGCGTAGCGGACATGGTGAACGGGGATGAAATAGTTCTGGAGTTGTCGGGAAACAGGGAAATAACGCTGATGCCGATATTCATAAAGCATGGAAACGCCGAAATCTTCGCCAAGTTCACTGATTTCTCCATGGGTTTGCGGAAAGCCGTGCACGCGCTCTGTTCGTACAAGGCGGACATCATAAAGAGCGAGAGCGGCAGCGACGGAACGTGGAAGGCACTGGTCTATTTGCCGGGAGAAGCGGCGAACGGCCTGAGGAAGAAACTTGAATCGATACGCGAAATAGAGCAGGTCAGAATCAGCGCGTGAGTTTTAGCAAGTAAGGACGCAATGTCCGTCGCAACGACGCTCACCGTGTTTCATGGCTGTGCGAGAAACGTCGTGAAAGGAACGGAAAGGGCTTTTTGCGCTTGAGTTTGGTGGGTTTTTCCGTCGGCTTTATGACGAGGAATTCTACGAATTCCTCGTATACCCAAAGACTTTCCATGGAAAGTCTTTGTTGTACTTGTTTTGGCGTTTTCGCCAAAATCA
>Ga0209541_10012779_pt1 | contig 12944 bp, 15 predicted proteins | sample RifCSPlowO2_01_FD_184027 | JGI IMG/M metagenome (GOLD analysis project Ga0209541, IMG submission 184027) | Groundwater microbial communities from Rifle, Colorado - Rifle CSP2_plank lowO2_0.1 (SPAdes) (version 2) | ecosystem: Environmental > Aquatic > Deep subsurface > Groundwater | place...
GAAAAAAGACAAGCCGAAGTCAATAAAATAAATCTTATCTTTATAATAAATCATATTAGATGTTGTTAAGTCACCATGAATTATATTTTGCTCATGTAGTTTAGAAATTTCTTGCCCAATTTGCCTGCAGATTTTATTTCTTTCTGAAATTGATAAACCATCTAAAATGTCTTTCAATAATTTTCCTGGAATAAATTCCATCTCTATTTTCATATTATTATCATCTATCTTGAAAATTTTTGGAACATTAATTGAAGCTTTTTCCAGAATTTTCCCTTCGCGTCTTGTTCTAAATTTGCGTAATTTATCATCGATTTCTTTAATGCGATAGGTTTTTGGGATTCTTTCTTTTATTAATTTATTTTTTTCTTGATATAGAATTGCTTCTGCTCCTTGGCATATAATTTTCATTTTAGAAACCAGGAATTTTTCCCTTGAATTTTTTCATTAATTTTTCTGGATTTTGGCCTTTGAGCATTTTCATCATTTTTTTTGCTTGTTTATACTGCTTTAATAAATCACGAATCTCTGATGTTGGAATGCCAGAACCTTTAGAAATTCTTTCAAGCCTGCTGTGGTCAATAATATCTGGATTTTCAAGCTCTTCTTTTTTCATACTGTCGAGAGCAAATTTCCAATGCTTTAATTTTTCTTCTTGAACTTGAAGCATATCTTTTGGAAGTTTTAGTTGAGAAAAGCCAGGGATCATTTCTGCAATTTTAGAAATAGGACCCATTTTTTTCATTGCTTCCATCTGCTCATATAAATCAATTAAATTAAATTCGCCTTTCAGAAGTTTTTTCTCAAGATGTTTTGCATCTTCCTGAGAGATTGCTTCTTGTGCTTTTTCTAATAATAATTCTATATCGCCCATTCCTAATAAACGAGAAACAAAACCAGGCGGATTAAAGACTTCAAAATCATTTACTTTTTCTCCTGTTCCAATAAATTTAATTTTTGATTGTGTTGCTGAACAAGATGAAAGTGCTCCACCACCTTTTGCAGTGCCATCCATTTTTGTTACTATAACGCCTGTTATATGAGATGCTTTATGGAATGCTTCTGCTTGGGATTGAGCTGCCTGGCCTAAATCAGCTGAAATTACTAACAGATTTTCATCTGGGTGAATTAGATTATATAATTTTTCTAGCTCATTAATTAAATCCTGGGATAAAGCATCTCTACCAGCTGTATCAACAATTAATATATCATAATTCTTGAATTCTTTTTCGAATTTCTTGTAGATTTTTACAGGATTGATTTCCTTTTCATCTATATAACAAGGAATTTTAATCTGATCTGAGAGTTGCTTTAATTGCTCAGGAGCTGCTGGTCTGTGCACATCAAGACCGAGAGTAGCAACTTTAAAATCTCTTTTTTTGTAATAGTTTGCTATTTTTCCGCAACTTGTACTTTTTCCAGAGCCGAATAAACCAATCATCATTATAATAAATGGCTTTTTTCTCTCTATAATTATTTCAGATTTTTCTTTTCCTAAAAAGTTAGTTAATTCTTCATAAACAATTTTTATTAGAAATTCTTTTTGTGAGATATTTTTTATTGGTTTTTCTTCTTAATTGAAAGACTAGATTAACATTAACATCTGCTTGGAGTAAAGCTCTTTGAATATCCTGGGTTAATTCATTAATTAATTTTTCATCAACAAATAGGCTTTTAGCTATCTTAGACAATGTATTTTTTAATGAATTACTTAATTTTTCAAGCACCATAATATTATCTATATTATAAGTATTTATAAAAGTTTAGAATTATATGCTATAGCTAATAAAGTATTTAAATGACAATTAAAAACCTTAATCATGCTTAAATTTATTATTGTTACAGGAGGGGTTTTATCTGGTTTAGGCAAGGGAATTGCTGCTGCTTCTATCGGGCATTTGTTAGCAAACAAGTATAAAGTTATTCCGATAAAATGCGATGGCTACTTAAATGTTGATCCTGGCACGATGAATCCTATTGAGCATGGTGAAGTTTTTGTTTTGGATGATGGCGGAGAGGTGGATATGGATTTCGGGCATTATGAGAGATTTTTGAATGTAAATTGCAAATTTAAATGGAATTTAACTATGGGAAAGGTTTTTGATGCTATAAGAAAAAGCGAGAGAAAGGGGGAATTTTTGGGAAAGACTGTCCAATATATACCTCATGTTACTAATTATATTAAAAATAAATTTTTTGAAATTGGCGAAGAAGAAAATGCAGATATTGTCTTGATTGAGATTGGAGGAACTGTAGGAGATATTGAGAATGAATTATATTTAGAAGCTGTCAGGCAGCTGAAAAATGATGTTGGAAGCGAAAATATTTTGTATGTTCATTTAACTTATGTTCCTATTCTAGTCGGGGCGAATGAGCAGAAAAGCAAGCCAACACAACAAAGTGTGAATTTATTATTAGAAAAAGGAATCCAGCCTGATATTATAATTGGAAGATGCAGCGAGTATTTGGAAGGGAGGATTAAAGAGAAAATTGGGCTGTTCTGCAATATTAAAAAAGAGGCTGTTATTACTGGATTAGATGTTGATGATATTTATAAAATCCCAATTGTTTTTGAGCAGGAAGGGATTAATAAAATCATAAGCAGGCATTTGAATATTGAAGTTGCAGAAAATGTCCATAAATGGAAGGAATTAATCAAGAATAAAGAAAATTATGAGCAAGAAATTAATATAGCTATCTGCGGGAAATATACTGCATTAGAGGATTCTTATGTTAGTATAATTGAATCTTTGAATCATTGCTCTGCTAATCTAAAATGCAAAATTAATTTGAAATGGATTGAAACAACTGATGCTGATAAAGTTGAAGAGCAGTTAAAAAATATAAATGGAATAATTGTTCCTGGTGGTTTTGGAAGCAGGGGCAGTGAAGGAAAAATTAAGGCTATAAAATATGCTAGAGAGAATAATATCCCTTATTTAGGATTGTGCTATGGTTTACAATTAGCTGTTGTAGAGTTTGCTAGAAATGTCTGTGGATTAAAAGATGCTAATTCTAGCGAGATTTGTGAAACTAAAAATCCTGTAATTGATATATTACCTGAGCAGAAAGAAATCAATGATAAAGGAGGAACTATGAGATTAGGAGGGTATGAAGCTGATATTTTAAATAATAGTAAAGTTTTTGAGTTTTATAATTCTAATAAAGTCTCTGAAAGACATAGGCATAGATACGAAGTTAATCCAGAATATCATGAAATTTTAAAAGAAAATGGAATGGTCTTTTCTGGAACATCTAAAAATGGGAGATTAGTAGAATTTATTGAGCTTCCTAATTTAAAATATTTTGTTGCTACACAATCACATCCTGAATTAAAATCTAAATTAGAAAAGCCAGCTCCTTTATTTTACAATTTTATTAAGGCTTGTTTATAATCCTAATTGTTTTACTAGTTTACCTCTTTAAAATTACAAATAATACCCGACATATCCGACATGCACGCGTAGGGTATTTAAAGGATAAAACCTTATAATAATTAAATTGGATAATACAATTAGAGTAAAAATAGATGAAAAAGAACAGAAACAAATATTTATTAAATTCATTAAAAAATTTAAAAGAGATTTTACAAAAGCAAGTAATTATTTGGGTATTTCAAATTCTTGTTTAAGCAAATATAAAAGGGGTGTAATAAAATATATACCTGAAGATGTTTTAATTAAAGTAACAGATTATCTAAAAATAGATAAACCTTTAATCTTAGAAAGAGGTACTTTAACAGATATAAGAAGGAATTACATTAAAAAATCTTATCCTATCTTAGCAGAAAAATACGGCGTTCCATGGACAAAGGAAATTGTAAAGAGAAGAGATTCAAAAGGTATTTCTTTAGAAGATTTTCCAGATTACATTTTTATTTATTTAAAAGATGAATATAGAAGTAGATTATTAGAATGTGCTTATAATTATGCAGGAAGTCTAAATAAATTTTCAAAAATAATTAGTGTAAGTCCGTCAACATTAGAGACTTGGTATAAAGGAAAACAAAAGGATCCTATAAGGAACAAAATTGGATTACAGTTTATGCCACTTTCAAAATTGAAATTAATTTCCAAAATTTTAGTTGAGGATAATAATCATGAATTTTCAATGGAGAATATTGAAAGAAATATAGTTATGTATAGAATGCAGGCTGGAGTTCCAATTAAGAATCCTAAATTCCCAGTTAAGGAATCTCCTGAGATGATAAGATTATTATTTCATCTTCTAGGAGATGGTTACTCAGGAAATAAAAAGAATAGTGCTAATTATAAAAATACTTGTAAAGAATTATTAGATGAATTTAAACAGGATTTAAAAATATTTGGAGAAGTACCAATATATGAACAAGAATATTCTATAAAATTTCCAAGAATTATTGCAGAACTAATTGAAAATTTTTATGGTGTGAATACAATGACTTTTGAAAGTAGGATTTCTGATAAAATTAAAAAATTACCTAAAAGATATTTATACCATGGAATAAGAGCTTTTGCAGATGATGAAGGGTGTTTAGGTAATTCTCGTGTAACTCTATATTCGGGTAATCGTGATTTATTGGAAGGGATAAAAGGGATACTTGACTATATAAAAATAAGAAGAAGTGGAATAAGGACATTCTTTAATCCCAAAGCCACTTCCTTAAAAGGATATGAGATAGGAATACAAGATTTAGAATTATACAGAAAGAAGATGGGGTTCATCCATCCTAAGAAAAAAGAGAAGCTGGAAGAATATGTTCGCAAAAAGAAAACTAAGAGAAGAAAAAGACTATTAAAACTAAAGTCCTAAATTTTTTAAAATTTCATCAACATTAAACTCTTTTAGGTCTGAGAGTAATTGCCCACAACCGATATAGAGAACTGGTTTTTTTCCTGTATATACTGCTGATAAAAATGCTCCTCCTTTTTCATCTGCATCTACCTTTGTAAAAATCACCCCATCAACAGCTATTGCTTTATCAAACTCTTGCATTTGTTGTATTACATCTGAGCCTGTTAATGAATCTAGAATTAAAATAGTTACATCTGGATTATTGACACGAGCTATTTTTTTTAGTTCATCCATTAAGTTTATATTACTGTGAATTCTCCCGGAGGTATCTGCAATAACAAGATCAAAATGTTGTGATTTGGCTTGCTGAATAGCATCAAAGATTACTGCACAACTATCTTTTGTATCTGGATTATAAACAACTGGAACATCCACCATTTTCCCATATTCCACTAATTGAATATCCCCCGCGCTTCTAAATGTGTCGCCAGCTGCTAGTAATGGCTTGTAACCCTTTTTCTTAAGTTTTAGAGCAAGTTTTGCGCATGTTATTGATTTTCCTGCCCCATTATAACCAATTATTAAAAAAACACAAGGTATATTTTTTTGTTTACATTTTTTTATTATAGCATCTAAATTTAATTTTGGAACATCTAAGATTTCTTTAATTGTTGATGATAATGTTTTCTTGATTGTATCTTCTATTTTTGATCTTAAAATTGGTTTTTCTAATAATTCTTTTTTAAGAGCTTCCTTAATTTTGTCTATTACTTCTACAGCAACATTATTCTCAAGTAGAACAATTTCTAAATCTGAGAATATTTCATCAAATTTTTTTTCTGGCAGTTTAGTTGTTGTTACTTTTTCTGTGAGTTTTTCAAAAAATGATTTCTTTTTCTCTTTAACTTCTTCTTTTATTTCTATTTTTTCTTCCTTAATTTCTTCTTTAATCTCTTTTTCTGGTTTTTTCTCTTTTATTTTTGGCTTCTGTACTTCTTTTTTTTCTCTTTTTTCTGGTCTCTTAATTTTTTGCTCTTTAATCTCTTCTTTAACTTCTTCTACTATTTCTTTCTCTGTCTTTTTAGATATTTTATCTATTACAGATTTCAGTTTTTCTTTTAAAAAATTAAACATCTTTTAGCAAATCTGGGGTTATAATTTTCCCGTCTTTTATTGGCTGTTTTTTTTCTTCTATGTTTTTTATTGTATTTTGGAATTTATCTTTGTTTGTATCAAAGTATTCATAAAACTTTGGTGATAATTTTATTATTTTAGTTAATTTGTGTTTTTCTGTTACAATAAAGTTAAGCTCTGAAAGTATTTTAATATGCTCATAAGCTGTATTTCCTCTAATTTTAACAATCTCGCTTTGTAAAACAGGGGATTTCCAGGCAATTGTTGCTAGTGTAGATATGACTGGGCGCTCTAATTCTGTGTTTGGCATCAAATCTTTAACTAATGGGAAAAAATCTGATTTAATATTCATTCTATATAGATTATTATCTTGAAGGATTTCTAATGATGAACTTTTTTCTTTGTATTCCTTTTTTAGCTCTTGCAGTGTAGATTCAATTAAATCTAGCTTATTAAAATGAATTAAATCAGCTATTTGTTGTATTGTTAATGATCTGCCAACTGTAAAGAGAATAGCTTCTATTTTATGTTTAAGGTTATCTTGCATTAAATATATAAAAGAAAGGAGATTTTTAAAGATTGTTATCTAATTTCTCTGGTGCATTAATTGGGCTTTTTTAATTAAAAAAATTTTATAAACTTCGGGCACCTAATTATTTCTATGAAGATTATGAAAGTTCTTGATAAAAAAATTGGAGATACAGAATATATCAAATATAGAGTTAACTTACCTAAGAAAATTGTTGAAGATAGTAACCTACTTGATAAAGAAGTTATAGCTAAAGAAGAAAAAGGAAAAATTATTATTGAAGAAATTTAAAATATAATTCTTATATTCTTTTTTCCTAAATCAATTATTTTAATGATTTTCTTATTTTTCTTTTCAAGCCATTTCTTTAATTCTTGTAATTCTTTTTTCTCTATTGTTATTTGCTCTCTTTTCATTATTTTAATGTTTTGCTAACTCCTTAAATAAAACTTCATCCTCTTTGAAAACTATTTCTTTAGCTACTTTAACAAGTTCTAATAACTTTTTATCATTCTTAGAAATCATATAAGTCTCTTTTATAGTAAGTTTATATTTGTCCTTTTTATTCTTTTTTTCCATTTTCCTCATCCCCCAAAGTTAGATTTACGAAAGCTTTATTTAAATAGCCTTCTACATCTTTACTTTCAATAATATCACATTTTTCATCAAACCACTTTTTGATATCATCAAAAGTTATTTTACTCTCATATTTTGCTACTTCTAAAATAAAGGTTGTTGCTTCTTTATATTGTATCTTTAAATGACACTTATTAATTAACATAAAAATTTTAGCTACTGCATAGGCTGTTCTCTTATTACCATCTATAAAAAAATGTCGTTTAGCAAATTCATGTAAAGCAAATGCTCCTATACTTATAGGATTTCTTTGATGCCTATATTGGTGATTTAATAATTTATATGTGGAATTATAGATACCACCTCTATCTCTTATACCATATTCCCCACCACTTAGCTTGATTAAGGTATCATGAATTTTTATAATCGTTTCTTCCATCTTTAACACAATACCTTTAGATATTCTTCTTCTTGGTTTATTCCAATAAGGGCTATGACATTTAGGGCATGATTTGGGGTTTTCCCTTCTTTTTTTCCAAGTATGATAACATCTAAAACAGAATAAAGTGTTATCATCATTAATCATATATGATTATAAATAACCATATATATTTAAACTTTTCTATTATAAGTTATATGATTATATATAATAATATAGTATCAATTCGGGCACAGCTTGACTGATAGAAAAGGTTTATTTTTCTGTTCTTTTTTATTAGTATATGTTGTTTCTTGAATAAAAACAACATAGGGTTAGCACCTAAAAAAGCTAATCCTTTATAGATTATATACTAAAATTTATTCTTCAAGATAATTTTTACAGAATGAGAAATAGCCAACAGAAAATAAATATTGTTGTTAGCTAATCTATATTTAGAATTATCTAGAAGCTATTTTAATATCTCCAGATTTAATTGTTTTTCTTCCAGAGTGTTTAGCTATCTGCCATGCTTTTTCTGATAATTTAATTGCGTGATCTTCTAAAACATCCTTTAATGTAACTTTTGCATCTTCACTAACTCTGTCTGCTCCTGCTTTTTTCATCAGCTTTTCCATAGCTGCAAGTGATAAGCTTTTATCTGTCATTTTAACTCCCCTGATTAAAATAAGGTCAAAATAGGCGTATTTAAAGATTATGGTAGAGACTGAACCTCCGATTTTAAAATAATTTCTATAGTTTTAATTCTTAAAATATCTCAAAAATAACTTTAATTTTTTAGAAAGTTCAGTTCCCTCACAAAAAATTTGTAATTAAGAAAATATTTGTGTGCTGTTTAAGGTACACAAATATAGATTACTCAATAGAATAATGAAGTTTGTTAACAAACTTATTAACCATCTCCTTGCACTTAGAAACATGATCAATATCAACAGTTGAGAGAAATAACATGAAAACAAACTCTTTGAATGTACTCGCTGTATTCATAACAGCATTATAGAATTTCCACAAGTTGTAAAGCAAAACCCTAAACAAGAAAAAGAAATATCTCACAATGAAGTCAACACTTGCTGTTTTTATTTTAAATGCATTAAACTGCTTATAGGTGTTTTCAATACACCATCTTCTCTTGTAGAGGTAAACATAACTTATTGCATCCACATTTGAAAGATTTATGATAAATGCCCAATCATAAATCTTAAATGTTTTTAAGTCTACATAATCCTTAATTATAAGATATTTTGTTGGCTCTCTTTGTGTAGACTTGTCTTCTGCCCATTTTATCAGATCATAGAAATACCTATGGCTGAATGCAGGAGTTTTCTCCAGAAACTCCTTAATCTTGTCATTCCTTCTGCAGAAGATAATATGTTTTATTCCCATCTGTTTAATCCTCCTTGTTACAGCACCACTATCAAATCCCCTGTCGAGCAAAACAAGCTTAATTTTAAGATTTTTCTTAGCCACTGCAATAAGCTCTTCTACCATATCTGCTTTATTCTGCCCAAGCATCATCGGCGAGGCCATTAAAGTAAATTGCTCTTGCCCAATCACAATAGCAATTGTAATGTAGCAATAGCTTCCATTACAATCTTTACATCCTTTTGGTTTATATCCATGAATCCATAACCCCCTAGAATTTCCATAAAAAGGCTCATAATGCGTATCAATAGCAATTATCCATTCTCTTTTATTGTATTTCTGCTTTACTTGTTTCATCATGAATTCAAGAATGAAGATGAAAGCAAGTTTAAAAGTTTCAATATCACATTCCTTAATTCTCTTAAAAATTATGTCTGCATTTGGCTTGTTTCCAAGCTTCTTGGTAGTGTTTTCTAAGAAGTCTTGTGTCATAGCAGCTGTCTGTAGGACATTAGCAACTTGACTGTTTGTTATTGTGCTGTTAGGAGCAAGTTTCGAAAAGCTTTTATTCAAGAATTTTTTTAATAGTTCCATAGTCTTCACCTCTTTTAGTTCTAACGAACTATTAGAGGTGATTTATCTTAAAATTACTTTCGGAGGTTCAGTGAGATATCAATCATGTATAAAACTATTAGAAAAAAAGGCTTAAAAATTTCCCTTAAAGGAATTATCTAATAAAAAAGAAAGCTTTATATACCTAAAAAGGAGTATAATTGTACTTAAAATTAGGTAAAATGTTAACAAAAAAACAACTCAAAATATTAAATTTATTTTCAAAGAATATATTTAGAGAATATTCTTACAAAGAGATTAAAGAGTTATCAAAAGAGAAGTCAAATTCAATAATCCAAGATTCTATTAAAGCATTCCTAAAAGAAGAGTTGATTACAGAAAGAAAAATAGGAACATCTAAATTATATTTAATAAACCACAACAACAATAAGGTTTATTCTTATTTTGAAATTTTTAATAGGGAAACTCTTCCAAAACAAGTTTTAAATTCAGTAAAAGGGCTTGAAGAAACTCTGGATAAACATACATTCTTTTATTCTATTGTTATCTTCGGTTCATATAGTATTGGAGAACAAAAGAAAAATTCTGATTTAGATATAGCTATTTTTATTGAGCAAGAAGACAAAAGGAAAATAGCTGAAGTAGTGTTTAAATCGATGGAAACCAAATCTTTATATAAAATAGATGGGCATGCAATCACAAAAGACGAATTTTTAGAAATGTTAAAAGTAGAGTATGAAAATTTAGGAAAAGAAATTGCAAGAAAACATTTAATAATCCATAACCCCATTATATTTTATTCATTAATAAAAGAAGGCATTAAGCATGGATTTAAATTATAAATTATATCTTGAAAGGGCGAATAATGAGATCAAATTAGCAGATATTGTTTTAATTGTAAGCAAAGATAAAACTCTTCAAATTAATATTTTTAAAATTGAAGAGCCTGAAACCTATTATAGCTCTGTTATCTCCCATGCTTATTATTTTATTTTTTATTCAGCTAAAGCTTACCTTTCAAAGAAGGGCATCAAGACAGAAGCTCTAGAAGAACATAAAAAAACTTATGAAGAATTTAAAAAATTAGTAGACCAAGGAGTTATTGATAAAGAGCTTTTGAAAATATATGAAAATATCCTTGTGAAGGCTGAAACATTATTAGGAATATTCAAAACTGAAAAGAAAAAAAGAGGAGCTTTTACTTATCAAAAACTTTCACAAGCAAACTTTGAGCCTTCAAAAGAAAGTTTAGAAAATGCTAAAACCTTCTTTAAACATATTAACAATTTATGTATGCAATGATTATTATTCTTTAAATTTTTTGTGAATGCAATGAACTTTCTAAATTTTTTTTAATCGGTAAATTTAAAAAGTTGAGCATATACTAAAAACTTCGTATGAATATAGATAGATTAATCTCCCCAAAAGTAATTGCTCCATTTTTAACACTAGGGATTATCTTTCTTTTAATATTCACAGGGCCTGCACAGGCATTTACTCTTTCTTTAGATGAATTTAGTAAAGAGATAATAGATAAGGGGGAAAAGACTTCAACGACTGCCTCAATAAACATTCAGGCAAATGAGATAATAAATTTAAATCCTATTAGTGTTTATATAAATGACAAACAGGTGTGTGTTTTTAATCCTAATGATAATGTGATTATTTCTGGCTGTACAGGAATAAATATAGCGTTAATATCTAATTTAATATCCGGATATGGCTACGGATATGGGTATGGCTATGGCTATGGATATGGCTATAATCAGGGATACACAAATGGAATTTTGGCTTATAATTTAACATTTGATAGTAATCATATCAATGAAGGAATTAACACTATAAAATTAAAAACAGATCTTGGAGGACATATTTATGAGTCTAAACCAGTAACATTGACTGTTAATTTGAAAGAGGAGCAACAGCATGCAACAGAGCCAATAACAGAAGTAAATGAGAACATTACAGAAATAATAATTGATTCTGGAAGCTCTAATGTAAAAGAAATTGTTATTCCAAATACCATACCTTCTGATAAAAAAATAGAATTAAATTTAGCTGCATTATTATCTGATGAAAAGGTTAATATTACAAATAATTTTACTCTTACTAGAGAGAGTGATTATAACTATTCTGCAGAAATTCCAGCAGGGACAATAATATCAGGAGATGGTTGGGATGGAAAGATAACATTGCCAACAATAAAACCTGCTGGTGCTTATTCGGTTAGCAGCGGAGCTGTAGATGTTGTAATTGATTTAGGAAGTGAAGTAGAATTAAGGTTTGATAATGCTGTAAGAATTGTTCTTGGGGGACAGGCTGGAAAAAGAGCAGCTTGGTCAACAGGAGGAAGTTTGCTAATTGATATTTCAACTGTTTGTGATTTTGTAACAAATCCAACGAATATTGATTCAATGATAACAAGAGAATGTTATATCAATGATGGAAGTGATTTAGCAATATATAGCTATCACTTTTCAAGTTTTGCTGCATATACACCAAGTACAACTTCAACAACATCTGGAGGAAGTGATACTACAAGACGTGGTGGAGCTACTAGTCCGGTAGAAGGAGCTGGTTTGGTGTTAAGGTCTCCTTTGATAGAAACCCCAAAAGAGGAAAAAACCCCTATAGAAGAAATAATAACACCAAGTAAAGAAGAAATTACAGGAATTACAGGAATTACTAGTGGTGCTATTATTGGAACTTTTAAAAAAACAGGCGTTTATTTGGGGATTGCTGCTTTGGTTTTAATAATTATAATTGTAATTGGGCAAGTTAGCAAATATATAAAAAAAAATAGGGGTATTTATTTCTAAATATTTATATTCTTATTTTTACTTGTTTACCTTCCCTTTTAAATTTTATATCTAAACCTAATTGTTTAGGATATCTTTTTAACCTTATAACTAAAAGACCTGCTAATGAAATTAAAATAATTAATAAAATAATATTAACTCCTTGTTTTCCAACATTATAGTTTACAAAACCTGTAAATTTTTGCAGTGCTGTTTTTTTAGATTCTATTTGCGGGATTATTTTTTCCTGCTCTTGCTCTGTAAATGGTGTTTCTATTTTTTCTTGTTTTATTTCTGTTTTTTCAATAACAGGCGTCTTTTCTACAGGGCGGGTAAATTTTGTTGAACCACCTCCCCCACCAGAGCTTCCTCCACTAGTATCAGCTGCCGGTGGTGAAGGAGAATAAATAGAAAAAGACCTTGTTTCACTTTGGGATGTTAAACCTATTTCATCTGTACAATTAATATTCCAATTTTTTGCTTCTGTAATAATATATGTAAAATTATCAGAGGTATCATTAGCAATTATTTTTGTGTCAATGATTATATCATTAATTATAAAACGACAATCTAAATAAGATGCAAGATTATCAGCTGCTTTAAATGTAAAAGTAAGGCTCTCATTCTGATTAACTTCTATATTATCAGCTGGGCTTTCTAAGATTATTGATGGCGGAATTTTATCTAATTGTATATAATACCATTCAGATGAATTTATTTCATTAGCATTATTTGCAATGTCAAATTTATAATTTATATA
>Ga0209541_10012782_pt1 | contig 12942 bp, 12 predicted proteins | sample RifCSPlowO2_01_FD_184027 | JGI IMG/M metagenome (GOLD analysis project Ga0209541, IMG submission 184027) | Groundwater microbial communities from Rifle, Colorado - Rifle CSP2_plank lowO2_0.1 (SPAdes) (version 2) | ecosystem: Environmental > Aquatic > Deep subsurface > Groundwater | place...
AGCTTGTCGCCAACGGCTAAAAACGGCAGTCGCTTCCGGTGTGGGTGCTTCAGCCAGATCTGTTGGATAGGTGAAGACTTGATCTGGCGGGGGTGGGGCTGGAGTTCGAGTCGAAGGCTTGCCACCAACTCTCTCGGCGGCTCTTTGAAGAGCGGAGGCATCGGACCTTCTGGCGGAAGCATCACGGGCTAAAATACGCTGAATATCGGGATTAGAGGTGGCGTAGTTGGAAGTCTCAACGCGACTCCAAAAATCCGAAAGTCGACCCTGCGCCGCTTGAGCGGTCTTCCCTTCACCAGAAGAGTGGACAATATCTGCGGTTAACCTACGCGCTTCGGCATTGTCGATAAATCCAACCTCTTCCGCGTGGATAATCAACTGTTGGACGGCATCTAAATTTAAAGTTTCGGTCGACACAGGTTTCTTCTCGTCATCGGTTCTGAAAGGTTGCTTATTGAGACCTCTAAAAACCGTTCACCCTGAGCAAAGTCGAAGGGCCAAATCGTTTTAAATCCTTCATGGTTCGACAGGCTCACCACGAACGGTAGTTTTTATAGGTGCCCTTATGCTAAAAGCGGACTTGGACCGGTAGAATTTGGGCTTTTGAGACCCCTTCTTGCACCATCCGCTCTATATCCAATTCTTTTTCTAATATTTCAAGGGTCGCAGACCCTGCGCCGGTTGAGGGACTTTTTGGGAGCATGAAACTACAGCAGTCTTCATGTGGACGGATTGAAATGTCATAGGTTCCCATCCGGCGGGCTTCGTCTACGATCTCCTGTTTATCCATTCCGATCAGAGGCCTTAGCACCGGAAGATCCTGCACCGATTCAATCACGGAAAGATTTTTTAGCGTCTGCGAGGCGACTTGTCCCAGCGATTCTCCCGTGACGAGTCCCAAGGCCCCCTTCTGTTTCGCGATGGCCTCTGCGATGCGAAACATAAAACGGCGATAGAATAATACACGAAAACGCTCCGGTGTTTTTGCAATGATTTCTTGTTGTAACGCTCCGAACGGGACGGAAACTAACTCCCCTCCCCCCTGAAATCTTCCCAAAATTTCTGCCAATTCCCAAACTTTTTCTTGTGAGGCGGCATTAGTGAAGGGGGAAGAATGAAAGTGGAGAAAAATCGATTTACATCCACGGCGGATCAGACGAAAGGCGGCCACCGGTGAGTCGATTCCTCCGGAAAGAAGTGTCAGCACAGTTCCACCCGTTCCAGAAGGGAGTCCGCCGATTCCCCGTTCTTTTTCCCAATGGAGAAAAATATGTTCGATAAGAAGTTCAATGGAAAAGGTTCGGTCCGGATTTTCCAAGTCGACCTTCCAGTCGGTCCATTCCTTGATGAAACCACCGATTTGTTCATTGACGGTTTGTCCACTCAACGGAAAATGCTCCTCGCCCCGCTTGGCCCGAACGGCAAAGCTTCCGGGGGTAAGAGTGGGAAGAATCTCACGAAGACAGGCCTTCAATGCATCCAAATTCGGCTCTAAGCGGACGGTGGGGGCAAACCAGCTAACACCCGTCACATGAGAGAGGCGATGGCTTAATTCTTTCCGGCCGACAGGCATTTTAAATGCAATCCAGATGCGCCCTGGAAGGAGATTAATGTGGCAAGGGCCGATTTCATGGAAGACCTGCCGGATGTTTTCTACAAGCGCACGCCGGAAGAGTCCTTGATTTCTTCCTTTCAGGGCCAGTTCCCCGTAGTGAACAATGCAATCCCGCACGGCATCTACATTTCCACTGCATACATTTTTTTCAAAAATTTCATTCATGCGACCGCACCTAAATTTTTTTTTCATTCCATTAGCAAGGATTTGTCGACTAAACCATCAACTTTTCAATCTTTTTTTGTGGAGACCCAAATTCCCTGATTTTTCCTGTGGAAAAGACATAGAATTTCGTTTGACACACTATATGTGGTGTTCTAACATGCCATTTGTACACAAGATCTTGTGGATATCTAAGAGGGGATAGGGGAGAATTCTAGATAACGCGTTGATTTTGCTTACTATTCTATGGATAGGGAGGGGAACATGTCGGATTCGGGTCTTTCGTTTCGTCGAAAATATACAAAAGAGGGTGTCGATCCGTTGATGGAGGTTCGCTACACACAGAGAAATGCCTCCATTACAAATCCGGACGGCTCGATTGTTTTTAAAATGGATCATGTGGAGGTTCCAGAGTCATGGAGCCAGCTGGCCACCGATATTTTGGTCTCCAAATATTTTCGCAAGCGAGGCGTGGGGAAAGAGGGACATGAAACCAGTGTTCGCCAAGTCATCCATCGCATTGCTCACACCATTCGCACTGCGGGGGAAAAAAATGGAAATTATTTTGTAAGTCCGGAAGCGGCGGAAACCTTTGAAGCGGAACTTAAATTTTTGTTGATCCATCAATTTTCTGCATTTAATTCCCCTGTTTGGTTTAACTGTGGACTTTACCATGAATATGGAATTCAAGGATCGGGTGGAAACTGGGCCTGGGATTTTTCAAAAAATGAAGCCGTAGAAATATCGAATAATTATGAACAGCCACAAGGCTCCGCCTGTTTTATCCAATCGGTCAGTGATGACTTGATGTCTATTTTTGAATTGGCAAAAAATGAAGCGCGTCTTTTTAAATATGGCTCCGGAACGGGGACTAATTTTTCCGCATTGCGTGGACAACAGGAAAAACTTTCGGGGGGAGGAACCTCATCCGGGCTGATGTCTTTCTTGGAAGTGTTAGATCGCGGCGCCGGTGCTACCAAATCGGGAGGAACGACTCGCCGTGCGGCAAAGATGGTCTGTTTGGATATGGACCATCCGGAAATCGGCAATTTTGTTGAGTGGAAAGTACGTGAAGAGAAAAAAGCGAGAGCGTTAATTCGTTCCGGTTATGACTCCGATTTTAATGGAGACGCCTATAAAACGGTCTCGGGACAGAATTCTAATAATTCAGTTCGTATCCCCGATGATTTTATGGAGGCCTATCTCCATGGTGGAAAATGGAAAACTCGTTTTCGTACCACGGGGGAAATTTGTGAAACATTTCCCGCAACGGAATTGATGCATAAAGTGGCCGATGCGGCGTGGCAGTGTGCCGATCCCGGAATTCAGTTCGATACCACAATCAACAAATGGCACACCTGTAAAACCAGCGGGCGCATCAATGCCAGTAACCCCTGCGGGGAGTACAATTTCTTAGATGATTCCGCCTGTAATCTTGCGAGCATCAACTTGATGAAATTCTATGACGAAAAAACGGGACAATTTGATGTGGAGGGGTATCGCCATGCGATCCGTATTTTCATCACCGCCATGGAAATTTTGGTTGATTTAGGTTCCTATCCCACGCAAAACATTGCAGAAAATAGTCACAACTATCGTCCATTGGGATTGGGTTATGCCAATTTGGGAACGCTTCTGATGGTGATGGGGCTTCCTTATGACAGCGATGAAGGGCGTGCGGTCTCTTCCGTCTTAACGGCGATATTGGCGGGAAATGCCTATCGGACTTCTGCCGAAATTGCGGGGGAGACAGGTCCGTTTCCCGGCTATGAAAAAAATAGAGATTCGATGATGGAAGTCATTCGTTTGCATCGGGAAGCGGCCTATGCCATCGATGCCGACCGATGTCCTGCAACACTTCGAAAAGCGGCATTGGAGGATTGGGACCGGAGTCTCTCTTTGGGAGCACGTCACGGATTCCGAAATGCGCAAGCCACGGTGATCGCGCCCACGGGAACCATCGGCCTTTTAATGGATTGTGACACCACCGGCATTGAACCCGATTTTTCGATTGTAAAATTTAAAAAATTGGCCGGCGGGGGTACCTTTAAAATCGTCAATCAAAGTGTTCCAAAAGCACTTCAAGCGCTTGGCTATAGTGAAGGTCAAATTTCTGCCATGATTGCTTACGTCATCGGAACCGGAACTTTGGAAAAAACTCCGCACATTCATTCCAAGGCACTTCGGGATAAGGGATTTACCGATGCCGATTTGAGTCATGTTGAAAAAGCACTTTCTTCCGCGTTTGAACTTTCACAGGCGTTTAGTGTTCATCATTTGGGAAAAGAGACGTTTAGTCGGCTGGGAATTAAAGAGGCGACGTGGACAAAACCGGGATTTAATTTTTTAAAACATTTTGGATTTTCTTCGGAACAGATCGAAGAGGCTTCATTGGTGATTTGCGGAAAATTGACCATGGAGGGATCGCCGTACTTGAAGCCGGAGCATCTGCCGGTGTTTGATTGCGCAAATAAATGTGGAAAATTTGGGACGCGATTTTTATTGCCGATGGCTCATATTAAAATGATGGCGGCGGCCCAGCCATTTATCAGTGGGGCAATCTCTAAAACGATTAACCTTCCAAATGAAATTATCGTGGATGAAGTCGAACGGCTGTATGTGGAGTCGTGGCGCTTGGGATTAAAGGCGATCGCCCTCTATCGGGATGGATGCAAGATGAGTCAGCCATTGAATGCCGTGGCAGAAACTTCCAAAGAGACAGAAACCACAGAGCAGGCTTTAGCCGCCTCTCCTTCAGTAGCACAGACACCCGTGTCGCAGACACCCGTGTCGCAGACACTTGTGTCGCAGACACTTGTGTCGCAGACACCGGTGTTAAAACGCAGACGGCTTCCAAAACGACGCCGCGGTTTTACCCAAGAAGCGCGGGTGGGTGGACAGAAAGTATATCTTCGCACGGGGGAATATGAAGAGGGGGCGTTGGGCGAATTATTTATCGATATGCACAAAGAGGGGGCTTCATTTCGAAGCATGATGAACTGTTTTGCCATCGCGGTTTCGCTGGGGCTTCAGTATGGAGTTCCATTGGAAGAGTATGTTGATTGTTTTACGTTTACGCGGTTTGAACCTCAAGGGATGGTGGATCACCCGAATATTAAGATGGCCACTTCGGTGATTGATTTTATCTTCCGCGTGCTGGGAATGGAATATTTAGGACGAACCGATTTTGTACAGGTGAAGCCAACGAAAGACGAAGATGTGGCAATGGAATTGGAAAATCAACCGGCGCTGGATCTTGTGGAGGAGGCCTCTTCCAATGGAAACGGAAATGGCCATGCGCATAAGAATGGAAATGGGAACGGGAATGGAAAAGGGCGTCCGGTCGATTCTTTGAGTGATGATTTGAAAACGGCCACCGCTTCTGGGTCGCTATCGATGGAAACGGATCCTAAAGGAAGGGCAATGCGTTCCATGAAAAAAGAGGCGGCGACGACACATGGTGTTGCCGCGGTAAATGAAGTTTACTCCGGATTCATGGGAGATGCCCCGTTTTGTGATTCTTGCGGACACGTCACTGTTCGAAACGGAAGTTGTTACCGTTGTATGAACTGCGGCAGTAGCATGGGTTGCTCTTAAGATTCCGTTTGTGCGAGGTCTTGGCGATAGATGCGGACGGTCGATAAAAAGATTACAAGAATAATCGGTCCTGCTAAAACGCCGATAGGCCCCATTAGTTTGATTCCACCGATCATGGTTACAAAAAGAAGAATGGGGTGAAGTTGCACTCCATTTTTCATAATCCAAGGCCTTAAAAAATTATCGATGGTGGAAACAATTCCGACCCCGAAGAGAAAAAATAAAATCGCTCCTTTTACATTTCCCATCGCCAACAGTGCAATGGAAGCGATGCTGTAACAACTGGTGGCTCCCACCACCGGAATCATACAGGCCAACACCGCAATGAGCCACCAACCGTAGACTTTGGAAAATCCCGCCGCATAAAACCCAAGGGCTAGCAATGTTCCTTGAGCCACTCCGATTAAAATCATCGCGGTGAAGGAAGAGGTGATCGTTCGGCGAACATTACGCACCATCTCTTTCCAGTGTTCCGGAGGGAGGGGAGTGACCGACTCTAGCCATGCCCCCAATCGTTCTCCTTCTGCCAAAAAAACGGGGAGAAAAAAGAAGAGGAATATAAAATTAAAAACCATCGAGGCGGTTCGAACAAACATTTTTGGAGAGAAATCGTAGAAACCCTTTCCCGCTTTTTTAAGAAATTCCAAAATTGTCTGTTCCAGTTCGGCAGGAGTTAAAAAAATTCCGGCCCATTCTCCAAGCCAATGTTGAACCGTGGTGATCATCTGAAAAAATTGTTCAGAAAGATCTTTGGCCTCCATTTGCCCCGCAATGGAGTGAAGAAATCCACCCGCCTTGGTGACAACGACAGCCCCCAAAATACTAACGGGGAGAACCACGCAGGCACCGACCAAAAGAGCGGTTCCGATGGCGGCAAAATAGGGGTTTCCCTTCCAGACACGGCGCAAAATACGATAGAGTGGAGAAAAAAGGATGGCCAGAGTGAATGCCAAAAAAACCGGTTTTGCAAAGGGCCAAAGCATTGCTATAAAAACGGCCGTGAGGAGGCCGAACAGGAGAAAGAAACCGATCCTCATTGTTTGAGCTCTCATATGAATCCGCTACACCTCCTCCTTCTCCTTGGCAAGAAATAAACGTCGACTCATTGATTCTTCATCCCAAGAGGAGGGGTCTTCGATCGGTTCCATATGAATGGTGACATCTACGGGGTGCAGTTTCGACTCCAGTTCTTTTTCAATCAAAAACGTGATCCGATGCGCTTTTTGAAGGGAAATATTTCCCGGCATTAAAAGGTGAAAGTCAATAAAACGACGAGGCCCGGAAAAACGTGTCCGCAATGCGTGAAATTGTCCATGGGGAGCATGATGGAGAATTGTTTTTCGGATGATCTCCATTTCTTCCGGTGGAAGTGCGTGATCCATCAGTCCATGAAAAGAGCGGGCGATTAATTGGAATCCAGACCAGATCACATGAATGGCGACCGCACATGCAATGAGAGGATCCAGCCATGCCAAATCGGTGATGAGAAATAGGATTAAACCGACAATCACTCCGGCGGTCGTCCAGACATCGGCCAATAAATGTCGGGCGCTGGCCTCCAAGACAATGGAGGAAAAATGACGAGAGGCTTTCAGTAGAAAAATGGAAACGATCGCGTTAATTCCTGCGGCAAGAATGACCATTCCCAAACTTTCTTTTAAGCTTAAAAGTATTTCCGGGTGGAGAAAACGATGAATTGCTTCGTAAACAATCCAAAGAGCGGCAAGAATAATTAACGTTCCCTCAAATCCACTGGAAAAATATTCTATTTTTTCGTGACCGTAGGCGTGGTCGCGGTCTGCAGGGCGCGCGGCGTAGAGGAGGGTGAATAAAACACCACACGCGGCGGTGATGTTCACCAAAGATTCCGCGGCGTCGGAAAAAATGCCGACGGAGTGACTGATTTTAAATGCGAAAAATTTTAGAAAGAGGGTTGCCCCCGCGGAGAGGAGGAGTAAAACGGCAAACCGGGGACCGGGTCTTTTTTCCTGTAACGACATGAGAGTGTTTGTATCCTATTTTTTCCTTCTAGAGCAATGATGCGGATCCGCAACTAAAGGCGATTTCCTGCCGATAATAAATATAGGAGAAAAAAATGAAACGAGTTTTCTTTTTAATCTTGTTGGCTTTAACACTTAACCTATTAGAATCATTCATATTTTCATCCGTCTTCGCCTCCGATAGTTCTGAAAAGGGAGACTACAGCGAATTCGAAGACACCGATTTCGGCCTTCACCTGTAAAGTTTGCGATATTTTACGGTTTCGTGTAGAAGAAACGGCGATGGATCCTCTTATTCAGAAGGCGTTGGAAGCCCGCAAACATTCGTATTCCCCCTATTCGCATTTTGCTGTCGGCGCGGCGCTGGAAACCGAAGACGGAAAAATTTTTACCGGTACAAATGTAGAAAATGCTTCCTACGGCCTTACCATTTGTGCAGAGCGGAGTGCGTTGGTAAAAGCCGTTTCGGAAGGGGCCCGTAAATTCAAACGCATTGTCATCGTTACCGATATGGACCCTCCCGCTTCTCCATGTGGGATGTGCCGACAGATGCTGATGGAATTTTCACCAAAACTCGTTGTTCTGCTCGCAAATCCAAAAGGGAAGGTGGAAGAGAGCACGTTGGACACGCTCCTTCCGCGAGCGTTTCAGTCTTTGGGACGATGATGCAAGGTGTCAACCCATGCGGTTGCACCGAAGCCTCCCTTATGATAGTTCCGCCGCATGTTTCGTGCCCCAAAAATTATTTTTCTTCTACTCCCTGCCCTCTTTTTTTCTTCGTGTGGTCTTAAAAAAATGACGGTCCGAGCGACCTCCGATGTTTTTGAAACTGGAATGCCGGTGGTGGAGAGGGAATCGGAAGTGGATGTGGCTCGAACCGTTTCACTGGTTTCCTTGAAGCAGATGGAGGCTTTTCTCCAATCCGATCCGGAAAACAAAAAACTTCTGACTTTATTGACAAAGGCGTATGGCAGTTATGCCTTTGGATTTTTAGAAGAGGATGCGTTGCGCCAGCGTACCGTTCTTCCGATTAAAGAGGAATTTTATAAACGTGGTTTGGAGTTTGGTCTTCGCGCATTAAGATTGAAGAAGACAGACTCTTTGGCTACTTTTCAGAAACGTGCGCAGCACATTGGAAAAAAAGAGGTCTCCGCCTTGTTTTGGACGGCATTTAACTGGTCTTCTGTAATTCGTCAAAAACCGGACGCGCCGCAAAACTTAATTGATTTGGCAAAAGTGAATTTCATGATGCAGAGAGTGGAGGTGCTCGTTCCTCATTATCAATATGGTGCGGTGGATGCCTATTTTGGCGCGCAAGAGTCGATGAAGCCTGCCATTCTGGGTGGAAGTGAAGAAAAAGCAAAAAAATATTTTGAATCGGCGATCCAAAAAGGCGGGGAAGACTATTTAATGAATACTCTTTTGTATCTTCAGTTTTTTGCCCTCGACCGGGATATGGATTTGGCTCGAAGTTTGGAAGAGAAAATTTTAAATGCCGATGCCGCGGCACTACCGGAGCAGAGACTGGCGAATGAGCTGGCAAAACGACGTGTTCCATTTCTAATGAGGGAAGGAAAATATGAATAGAAAATATGTTTTTTTGATCTTGTTTTTGGTGTCCATGTCTCTAAATGCGTTTGCGTTTGATATAAAAATTGCATCGCTGGCACCGGAAGGTTCCACATGGATGAACGAACTACGGGCGATTGATGTTGATTTAAAAAAAGCCACCGCAGGCCAAGTAGGACTTCAAATCTATCCCGGCGGATCGATGGGGGATGAACAGGATGTCCTTCGAAAAATTCAGATCGGTCAGCTTCATGCGGCGGGTGTTACAGGGCGGGGGCTAGGGATGATACTTCCCGAAATTCGTGTGATGGAGCTTCCATTCCTATATCGGGATCACACAGATGTAACGAAAGTTCGCAACGCCCTCTCTTCCCGATTTTCGGAGGGTTTTAAGAAAAAAGGATTTGTTTTGCTCGGCTGGGCCGAAAACGGATTTGTCTATATTTTTTCGCAAAAACCGATGTCCACCGAAGCGGATTTGAAAAAAGGAAAAATGTGGTTGTGGGTGGGAGATCCGTTGGTTGCGAAGATGTATGAAATTTTTGGAATCACGCCGGTGCCATTGACGGTTCCGGATGTTTTAACCTCGCTTCAAACAGGGTTAGTCAATGCCGCTTACGCGCCACCGCTGGCGGCCGCGGCCCTGCAGTGGTTTACTTCTACTTCGTATGTAACCAATTTGCCGCTGGCCCATGCTACGGGGGCGATCATTATGAGTAATGCGGCTTGGGAAAAAGTTCCTGCTACGCATCGGGGAGTTGTCCTGAAAACATTTCAGTCTCACGCCGGAAAGTTGAACGATCTCATTCAAAAAGATAATGAAAAGGCATTGGAGGTTTTGGTCGGTTCCGGCATTAAAAAAGTAAGTGTCTCTCCAGAAGAGGCGAGTCGAATTCGTGAGAGGTCTTTACAGGTTTGGGAAGCCATGGCGGGGCACCTTTATTCAAAAGAATTATTGGGTGACGTTCAGAAAGTTTTAAAACCGTGAAAATCTTAAAAGTCATCATTGCCGTTCTTCTTTTCTCGATCCTTGCTTTCGTCTTGATCAATATGGCGGCGCGTGAGCTCGGCACTCCCGGCATTCCATGGGGAGACGTAGCGGTTCCACACCTTGTTTTGTGGGCCGCCTTTTTGGGTGCAATTCTGGCCACGTTTGAAAATCGCCACATTGCCATTGAAGTATTACCAAAACTGTTGCCCGGTCGTCTTCATTTGTGGAATCTCTCTTTTAACCGGATTGTTACCGTAGTGATCTGCGGTTTTTTGACGTGGGGGGCGTGGAATTTTATCGAACAGGAAAAAATGTTTGGGGAGACCCTCTTTTTGGGAATTGTCAGCTGGCAGGCGGCACTGGTGGTACCGATTACGTTTGGTGCAATTGCCGTAATCAATGTTTGGTTTCTGGTCACGGGGAGGAAATACTAAATGGAGTGGCTCTATCTTGTATTGGCTGTGGCGGCGGTTGCGGGTGTTCCGCTGTTTGCGGTGATGGGTGGGGTGGCCCTGTTGAGTTTTTATCTGGAGGGGATTTCGCTTTCTGCCGTGATTGTGGAGTTGATGCGTCTTTCCACCACCCCCTCTCTGGTCTCTATCCCTCTTTTTACATTTGCCGGATATCTCTTGGCGGAATCCAAAGCGCCCCAGCGGCTTGTTCTTTTTTATCGGGCTTGGTTCGGATGGCTTCCGGCCGGTTTACCGGTGGCGTGTCTCATCGCCTGCGCTTTTTTCACAGCGTTTACCGGTGCTTCGGGTGTGACTATTATTGCGTTGGGTGGATTATTAATCCCCATTCTTAAAGCGGGAAATTACTCGGAAAAATTTTCGCTGGGGCTGGTTACAACGTGTGGGAGTCTTGGGCTTCTTTTTGCGCCGAGTCTGCCGATTATCTTGTACGGTGTTATTTCCGGTACACCGATCAATCAGTTGTTTTTGGGAGGAATTCTCCCCGGATTTTTAATGATTTTTCTTCTCTCCGCCTACAGTGCGTGGGTGGTGCGCAAAAATCCTCCACCCAAGGAGCCATTCCGCCTCTCCGTGGCGCTCCTGATGTTGAAAAAGGCATCTGGAGAATTGCTGATTCCGATTGTTCTATTGGTGTTGATTTACGGCGGTTTTGTAACGGTGAATGAAATGTCGGCGTTGACCGTTTTTTATGTATTAATTTTGGAAATTTTTGTCCATCGTGACATTTCAATCGGAAAAGATTTGGCAAAAATTGCTTCCGAATCGATGGTGCTTGTCGGTGGAATTTTTATTATTCTTGGATGTGCGCTGGGGTTCACCAATTATCTTGTGGATGCACAGGTTCCGCTCCATCTGCTGGATTGGATGAAACAATACATTACCAGTCCTTTAATGTTTTTGCTTTTATTGAATGTGGTGTTGTTGGTGGTGGGGAGTTTGATCGATATTTTTTCAGCCATCATCATGGTGCCCCTCATTTTACCGCTGGCGAAGGCATTTGATATTCATCCGGTTCATTTGGGGATTGTGTTTCTGACCAATATGGAGGTGGCATATCTGCTTCCGCCGGTCGGTTTGAATCTTTTTATTTCCAGTTTTCGTTTCCGAAAACCGCTGACAGAAATCTATAGTGCCTCTTGGCCTTTCCTGATTGTTTTAATCATCGGCCTTCTTGCGGTTACCTACATTCCATTCCTAACGCTGGCGTTTATAGAATAGTTTTTACAAAGAATAGGAAATTGTATCGGGGAGTTCGTTGACGTCTCCTGCTTGGCGCGGAAAATGGGCTTTTAATATCTCAGCAATTTTTTGAATAGAGGCGATGATGCCCTCCGCAAACCGATCTTCGAGAAAACAATGTTCCATTTCGCGGGAAACTTCTCCCCAAAAATTTGGAGACACTTTTTGATGAATTCCAGAATCTCCAATAACAGCAAAACGCTGTGTGGCAAGGCATAAGAAAATAAGAACCCCGTTTTTCTCGGCGGTTTTTGTCATCCCAATGTGTTCAAATGTTTTTTGTGCATCGGAGAGAATGTCTGCTTTTGATTTGCGTTCTAAATGAACGCGAACTTCCGCAGAGGTTTGCCCCTCGGCCATTTGAATGGCCTGATCAATCATAGCTTGTTCCTTCCCGGAAAAAAACAACCATGGATTTTTTGATCGCTGGATCATAGCTACCATCCTCCGCTGGCACCACCACCGCCGAAACGGCCGCCGCCACCCCCTGAAAATCCACCAGACCCGCGTCCACCCCCATAACCGCCGCGGGAGAAAAGCATGGCGTAAAACATCATTCGAAAAATCATGCTGATGACAAAAAGTAGGATGGAGAACCGAAACCACCACCCCCAAAAACTATAACCGCTTCGATAGGTTTTTTGGTGACGGAAATAGCGATAATATCGAAAAAGATCGAGCAAAAAAAGAATCAGAGCGATCGGAAATAAAAACGGCAGAAACGAAAGAATGGATAAAATCATCTGTTCCTGCGGGACCTTCGGTCCCTTTCTATTCGTAATAGAAGTATCTTGGTTTAGAGTTTCCAAAATCGCCGAAAGGCCTGAAAAAATTCCGTTTTCAAAATCTCCTTTTTGAAAAAGGGGGGCAACGTAGGTGCGTAAAATTTCGCCGGCCCGTGCATCGGGCAAAACACCTTCTAATCCGTATCCCACTTCAATCCGCATTTTTTTGTCGTTGGGAAATACAAGGAAGATAATCCCGTTGTCTTTTCCGGCAGTCCCAATTTTCCACGCCTCTGCGAGGCGGACAGAAATTTCTTCGAGACTTCCATTTTCTATAGAGGGGAATGTCGCCACAACGATCTGAATTCCCGATTGTTGCTCGTATTGATAAAGCGTCCTCTCTAATTTTTGTTGTGCCCCCTCGGAGATCACCTCTGCGCGGTCGGTGACATACCCATCGGGACGGGAAGGAATGTCAAAGGCATGGGCGGGGGTTGCAAAAAAAAACTGGTGTGATAAATATAAGGCGTTAGGAAATTTTAATAATTAAATAATCTTTATGGATCCAGAC
>Ga0209541_10012783_pt1 | contig 12942 bp, 15 predicted proteins | sample RifCSPlowO2_01_FD_184027 | JGI IMG/M metagenome (GOLD analysis project Ga0209541, IMG submission 184027) | Groundwater microbial communities from Rifle, Colorado - Rifle CSP2_plank lowO2_0.1 (SPAdes) (version 2) | ecosystem: Environmental > Aquatic > Deep subsurface > Groundwater | place...
TTATGATAATGGATGATAATACAGTGCATCCTACTTATGATGTTGGAATATGGGTCAATACCCCTTTCTTTTCAAGCGCATTGGAAAACTTGTTTAATATAGCGTGGAAAACAATGAAGCCTGCTGCGGAAGTTTTAAAGAAGTGATTGCTTTCTCTATTTTTTAATTTTAAGCAAAAGGCTTATAAAATGAAAACGTCTACTTTTAGAATGCAGTCTAAAAAAATGGATAAACCGAAAATATTGGAGCTAAGAAAGATAGCAAACGAAATCAGGAAGCAGTCTGTGATAATCACGCATCGCGCTCAATCAGGACATCCTGGGGGCTCATTATCGGAAGCGGACATACTTGCAGCATTGTACTTCTATAAATTAAGGATAAACCCAAAAAACCCGAATTGGGAAGACCGCGATAGGTTTGTTTTGAGCAAAGGCCATGCATCTCCAGGGTATTATGCGGCTTTGGCCATGAAAGGCTATTTTCCAATGAAAGAGCTTGAAACATTTAGGAAAATAAACAGCCGCTTGCAGGGGCATCCGGAGCTTAAAACACCAGGGGTTGATTTTGCCGGTGGCAGTTTAGGGCAAGGCATATGTTTTGCCAATGGCATAGCTATAGCAGGAAAGCTTGATAATAAAAAATACAATGTTTACGTTCTGATTGGAGATGGAGAAAGCCAGGAAGGTGCTGTGTGGGAAGCCGCAATGGCAGCAGCCCATCATAAGCTAGATAACTTAGTTGTCATCCTTGACAAGAACCAAGTGCAGGAAACAGGAAAGACAAAAGATGTTATGAACATTGATCCTGCGGCAGACAAGTGGAAAGCCTTTGGATTCGAGGTTTTTGATATTGATGGGCATGATATGGAAAAAATTGTGGAAACGCTGGATAAAGCAGACAATATAAAAGGAAAGCCTGTCATTATAGTGGCAAATACAATAAAAGGCAAGGGGGTTTCATTCATGGAATTAAACTACAAGTTCCACGGCAAAGCCCCAGATGACGAGCAATTCAAGCAGGCTATGGAAGAATTAAAAAAGAATAATACTTAAAATGGAGCCAAAAGCAACAAGGGAAGGATATGGAGACGCTCTTGTGGAAGTTGCAAAGAAATATAAGAACGTAGTTGCTCTAGATGCTGACTTAAATGACAGCACGAGAAGTGACTACATAAAGAAAGTTGACCCTTCCAGATTCATAAGTATGGGCATTGCCGAGCAGGATATGATAGGTACAGCTGCAGGACTTGCCGCTTCTGGCAAGATACCCTTTGCAAGTACATTCGCAATTTTTAGCGAGAGAGCATTTGAATTTGTCAGGAACATAGTGTCAAGGAACAATTTGAATGTAAAGATTGCAGGATCTCATGCAGGGATTTTTACAGGAGAGGATGGAAAAAGCGCCCAGGCTATAGAAGATATTTCCATTTACAGGACATTGCCAAACATGATTGTGCTGCAGCCGTGCGATTACATCGAAACGAAAAAAGCAGTCCATGCATTGGCCGCTTACCATGGCCCAAGCTTTATGAGGCTGTTAAGAAACCCATTGCCGGTAATCCATAACGAAAACTACAAATTTGAGATCGGAAAAGGAGAAATCCTAAAAAAAGGGGAAGATGCAGTTATATTTGCAACGGGGACAATGGTGCACGAATCATTAGCTGCAGCAGAAATATTAAAGAAAAGCAAAATTGATATTTATGTAGTTAATATACACACAATAAAGCCAATTGATGAGAAATTAATAATAAGCCTTGCAAAAAAGACAAATTGCGTAATAACGGCAGAGGACCACAACATAATTGGTGGTTTAGGAAGCGCAGTTGCAGAGGTTTTAGGCGAAAATTACCCGTGCATAATGAAAAGGATAGGAATGGAAGACAAATATGGGGAAAGCGGAAAGCCTGCAGAGCTTTATGAGAAGTATGGATTGAGCGCGAAGCATGTTGCTGAAAAAGTAAGGGAAGTTGTTAAGAGGAAAAAGAAATAATAAGCTCCGAAAAAGTAATTCTTTTGAGTTTAAGGTTGACGATAATTATAAAAACTCAAATTAATACCTAGTATAATATGTTGCCAAGAAACATCCTAAAATCTACTACCCTCTTGGAAGCAGATTAGTAGATTTAGGAAAAAAAGGAGGATTAGTGAAATTTCTTGATAAAAAACCATTAGAAAATTTAGCAATGTATGTTTTTCCTAAAAAAAGTAAGGCACTAACTACCAATTATCTAAAAAATTTATTCGAAATAAAGAATACCCGTCTTCTAATACTAATGATGCACCTTTTTATGGAAAATTTCATAGAAATAATTATTAAAAGGAATGTACTAGATTCAAAAAAGATTTTAAATGACGACATAAGATTTTCATTCTACCAAAAAATAAATATTATTGCAGCTAATAAGCTTATTGATGAAAGTCTTTATGACGATTTAAGAGCTTTGAATAATCTTAGAAACCAATATGTCCATAATTTGCGTTTTAATCCAACTTCTGATGACCTTAAAAAATTTACAATTTTGAATTATATCTTAAAACATAAAGACTATAAGCAAACAAAAAGAAAATTAGTTATATATGATATGATTTCTAAAAGTCACTCTTACTTAAGTCTTGAAAATGTTTAAGCACACCACTGAACATTCTCTCTAAGCACTGGACATCTGCGCGTAGCATTTATAAACTAGAACCTCTCTAATTTTTTGATGTTTTTAACATTTCAAATCCCTAAAAACCTCTCATTTCCAAATTATGATTTTCGTTAGCACTAAAAATCCTTTAGGGAAATTTCACTCAAAAAAGAAAGTGATTTAAAATGATAATAAAAAATAATCAGAAAATTGGATTAGAAGAAATTAATATAAATGAGAATGTGAAGCAGGTATTATTAGGTTCTTTGCTGGGTGATGGTTATCTTACATTAAGCAAGAATGCAATAAATGCTTATTATCGCGAAGTTCATTCATCAAAACAAGAAAATTATTCTACTTTCGATAGAAGAACTAATAAAAGTTACTATGGCATCTTATTGTGGTCGAAGTCAAATCCAATTCTAACACAGCACTATTACCTATTGTACGGAAATGGTAAAAAATCAATTAATAGGGAGTTTTTGAATCAAATAAGTACTCTAGGACTTGCCATCTGGTACATGGATGATGGTTATTACCATTATGGGGATTACCGATGCGGTTTTGGAACTGATTGTTATTCTTATATGGATCATGTTATAATTAAAGATTGGCTTAGAGAAAAATTTGGAATAGAAACCCAAATACACAGCAGATCAAAAAATGATACAAAAATCCACACAATAGTTCTGTCAAAAAATGAAACTGATAAATTTTTGAGAATTATTGAACCTTATGTTATCCCAAGTATGCACTACAATCTTGGCCATATAAAGATGGAAAATAAATTTAAAATAGATAAACATAATAACGAAAGAAAAGAGTATAGGAAGCTGGAATACCGAAAGAATAAAGAAAAACATTTTAAACACAATAAAGAATACTACCAAGCTAATAAAGAAAGATTATGCGAGTACACTAGAAATTACTATTTAAATAATAAAGAAAAAAAGCCGTATATATTGCTTCAATAATAGAGATAAGATATTAGAAAGAAGTAGAAGATACCTTGAAGTTAATAGGGAAATTATAAATAAAAGAAGAAGGGAAAGATATAAATTAAAGAAGGAGACTATGCAAGATGAAAATATTTATTGACAGCGCAAATTTAGATGAAATTAGACAAGCAGCATCAATTATTTGTGACGGTGTCACAACCAATCCAACCCTAATCCTAAAAGAAGGCAAAGACTACAAAAAAACATTAAAGGAAATATGCTCTATTGTAAAAGGGCCTGTAAGCGCTGAGACAGTTTCCTTGAATGCGGAGGGAATGGTTAAGGAAGGTATGGAATTCGCAAAAATAGCAAAAAACATCGTCATAAAGGTTCCAATGACTCAGGAAGGTATGAAAGCCTGCAGAATATTGACAAAATCAGGAATAAAAGTTAATACAACCCTAGTTTTCTCCGCAAACCAGGCATTGCTTGCTGCCAAAGCAGGCTCATACCTTGTAAGCCCATTTATTGGAAGATTAGACGACATAGGGGAAAAAGGCACCGAATTGATTAAAGAAATGAGGCAGATCTACGACAATTACAGCTTTAAATCAAAAATTCTTGCAGCAAGCATAAGAAGCCCAGAGCACGTTAAGGAAGTAGCAATGCTAGGCGCAGATATAGCAACCATGCCCTTTAAGGTGTACGAGCAGCTATTTAACCATAAACTGACAGACGCAGGAATCAAGAAATTCTTGGACGACTGGGATAAGCTGCAGAAAGAGCTGAAGAAAAAATAAAACTAGATATTCTCAATGTCTTCCAGATCTTGTAATGCTTCATCTAAATTATCGTCAAATTCTTCATCAATTTTTTCTATTACTGGTTGCCCGCCGTTAATCTCCATAGAAGGATTTTCTTCAGATTCCTTATCAACTTGTTGTTGGCATCCCAATAAGAATATCGCAAAAATTACAAACAAAAATCTTTTATCAAGCATTTTAACCTCTGATATTATCTCTTATCTTCTGGACAAGCTCATTCCATGCCGACCTCACATCCAAAATAATATTTTTCCTTTCTTCCTTGCTGTCAACCTCATTGAATTTTACCTTATTCTCCTCGGTTTTCACAATAAATTCAGCAACAGATTCCTTATCTATCAATCCCCTCATCATAAAATCTTCTGCCCTTTCCTCCAGATCGTAGAAGCGCCATTTTATTAAGTCGTAGTTTTTGTTTTTCATATCTCTTACACAAACCGATTTATTTTCCCTCTTTAATGCATTACACTTTTCCTTTTCCTCTTGTATTGTATCTAGTCTTATTGCTCTTTTAACACATGAAACCCTTTCTGCTCCAACAGGAAACTTCCAGCATGTTTGGACTGATTTATACCTCCCTATGCAAATTCCCATGGAAGCGCCGCTTAAAGCAGCGCATTCCTCAGGCAGATAATAAAGCTGCAATTCCTCTTCCTGCTCTTCTTTTTCCTGCTCGAGCCTGCACGAAACTCTTTCTTTTATTGTCTTTAGGTTCGCGCACTTGATTCCGCCAATCTTTTCTTCTTCTGTTTCCTTCGCCTCATTTTTATTTGTATCCGTAATTACGCTTTCTTTTTTCTCTACAGAAACCTGTTCTTTAGCATCAATAATCCTTATATCTGCTCTAGAGCCTTTAATACTTTCGAGCTTAAAATTTATGTCAACAAGACCATTACCATTTAAATCAGCAAAATTATCACCTTCTCTCAACTCTAAATAATAGCTTCCAAATTTTACAGTAACATTGCTATTATCGACATTCACTTCAAGCGCATATTTGGTATTGTTTTTCAGAGAAAATTTTGCTGAATAATCCTGGTTTACAAGAATAAAGATAGACTCTCTGGAGCTGGTAAACCCTAAACCAGAGTTGCTGCCTCCGCCACCACCTCCACCAGCTGCAAATACATATAAAGATAATAATATAAAAACGAATGCAGCAGCAATAAACTTATTGACGCCTCTTTTCATAGCAACTAAAAATATTGCATTATTTATAAAAATTTATCCTTTTTGGGCTTTTGATACCAAAAACTTAAAAAACACCTTCCAATATCGGAATTCAAATGGAAATAGACGGGATAATAGCAACACTGCACACTTACGAAAGAAAGGTGCTTCCCATATTGAATGAAACCTGCAGGTTTGAGGATATAGCGGCAAAAACAGGCTTGCAGAAAGTCGAGGTTATGCGCGCTTTGCAGTGGCTGCAGAACAAGAAGCTTGTAAGGATAAACAAGGAGCTGCAGGAACAGGTTGTTCTTGATGAGAACGGCATAAAATACAAAAAAGATGGATTACCTGAAGTAAAATTTCTTGAGCAAATAGAAGAAAAATCAACATTGGAAGATATAGAAAAAAGCTTCGGCTTAAGCAAGCAGGAATTGAGCATAAGCCTCGGGATTTTAAAATCAAAAGGTGCAATAGAAATAAAAAAGGAAAAAGGTATAGTCGTCCAAATAACCGATATCGGAAAAAGACTTCTTAAAAATGGTTTTCCAGAAGAAGAGTTCATTAAAAAGAATTTTCCATTGAATAGTTCTGAGCTAAAAGATTTGGACAAACTTGCATTTGAAAATCTAAGGAAAAGAAACAAGATAATAAAACATCATATCGTAAAAATAATTGAAGCTTCTCCCACAGAACTTGGAGAAAAAATAATTGATCATGGAATAAGCGAAGAGGAGGTAATAGACAGATTAACCCCCGAGGTAATAAAATCAGGCTCATGGAAAAGCACGAAATTGAGGAGCTATGACGTAAAAATCAACGTCCCTAATATTTCCGGCGGCAGATTGCATTTTGTCACACAAGCTACACAATACATAAAAAGAATCTGGCTGGACATGGGCTTCAGGGAAATGCAGGGGAATTTAGTACAGACGTCTTTTTGGGATCTTGATGCTTTATTCGTACCGCAAGACCATCCCGCAAGGGATATGCAGGACACTTTTTACGTTAAAGACCCAAAATACGGTAAATTGCCAAAAGATATTGTAAGGAAAGTAAAAGCATCGCATGAAAATGGCTTTGTAACAGGAAGCAAAGGCTGGCAGTATAAATGGTCAGAGGAAATGGCAAAAGAGAACCTGCTGAGGACGCACAACACAGTCTTGTCAGCCCGGACAATTGCGAAGTTAAAGAAAGAAGATTTACCTGCAAAATTCTTTTCGGTTGGGAAGGTGTTCAGGAATGAAACCTTGTCATGGAAATCATTATTTGAGTTCATACAGGTAGAGGGGATTGTTGTTGATCCAAATGCAAACTTCAAGCACCTCAAGGGCTACCTAAAAGAATTTTTCGCAAAGATGGGTTTTCCTGATGTCAGAGTGAGACCAGGATCATTCCCATATACTTCGCCTTCTGCCGAGGTAGACGTCTGGCACCCTAAGAAAAATAGATGGATGGAACTTGGCGGCTCGGGAATATTTAGGCCAGAGGTAGTAAAACCCTTGCTTGGATTTGAATGTCCCGTTTTAGCTTGGGGATTGGGATTGGAACGTACTATAATGGAATACTACAATATTACTGATTTAAGGGATATTTATAGTAATGATATTAAAAAATTAAGGGAAATAAAAATCTGGATGAAATAAAAATGCCAACAATAACTCTCAACAGAAAGGTCTTTGATTCTTTAGTAGGAAAAAAGCTGCCTTTAGAAAAATTAAAAGACAGAATATCAATGCTAGGCACTGATTTGGAAGAAGTTAATGATAAGGAAATTATTGTCGAGGTATTCCCTAATAGGCCGGATATGCTCTCTGTGCAGGGCTTTGCAAGGGCTTTCTCCTCCTTTATCTTGGCAAAAACCGGATTGAGGCATTACAAAGTGGAGCCTTCAAAAGAAAAGATGATTGTGGATAAATCAGTTGAGGAAGTAAGGCCATACACAGCCTGCGCAATAGTAAAAAATTTGCATTTTGACGACGAAAAAATAAAAGAGGTTATAGATATACAGGAAAAACTCCATATAACATATGGAAGAAACAGAAAAAAGGTCGCAATAGGAATTTATCCATTTGAAAAAATCAAGACTCCGATAAAGTTTATTGCTCAAGACCCGAAAGACATAGTCTTTCAGCCGCTGGAATTCAACAAAAAAATGAATGTCTTGGAAATACTGGAAAAGCATCCAGCTGGAAAAGCTTATGGGCATCTGTTGCAGGGAAAGAAAAAATTTCCGGTTTTTAGGGATGCAAACGGAGAAGTTCTTTCGGTCCCGCCTATAATCAACTCTCATCATACTGGAAAAATAAATGAAAAAACAAATGATATTTTCATAGAATGTTCGGGATTTGACTTTAATGTTTTGCAGAAATGCCTCAATATTATTGTAACCGCGTTGTACGAAATGAATGGAATTGTTTATTCAATGGAACTGCATTATGGAAATAAAAAATATGTTACTCCAGATTTAAGGCCAGAAGAAATGAAAGCAGACATAAACTACATAAACAAATTACTAGGGATGAAATTAAAAGAAAATGAAATCAGGAAACAATTTGAGCAGATGGGTTATGGCTATAAAAATAAAAAAGTCCTCGTACCATCTTACAGGGCAGACATATTGCAGCAATCAGACCTTGCAGAGGACATTGCAATAGCATATGGATACGAAAATTTTCATTCAATAGTACCAAATGTCGCAACAATAGCGGAAGAAAACCAATTTGAGGTTTTCAAAAGAAAGATATCCGAGCTGTTGGTCGGGCTGGGGTTCATTGAGGCAAGCACATACCATCTTACAAATAAGGAGCTTCAATGCAAAAGAATGAATACGGATGCACAATTAATAGATCTCGCAAACTCCATATCATCAGATTATGATGTTTTAAGATCGTGGGTAATACCATCATTAATGGAAATCTTAAGCAGCAACAAGCACCATGAATATCCGCAAAGAATCTTTGCAATAGGGACAATTTTCAAGAAAAATGATAATATGGAAACGAATATAGAAGAAAATGATAGGCTTGCGGTAGTTATTGCTTCTGAAAATACAGATTACACCGAAATAAAGCAAATTCTCGATTATTTATTCAGGAGCCTTAATTTAAAATATGAAATAATTGAGGCAGAGCACAATTCTTTTATTGAAGGTCGCGTAGCTCGCGTAGCTGTAAATGGCAAAAAAGTGGCTTATATTGGGGAGTTAAACCCAAAGGTCATAACAAACTGGTCACTGGAAATGCCTGTTACAGCTTTTGAGCTGAATTTGACATGCCTTTTTGATTTAACTGACAAGAAATAAATCATTCTTTCTTTCCTTCCCCTAAACCAGCCTTATCTTCCAGTGTTTCTTCCCTTCTTGCTTCTTTTTCAGCAGTTTTCTGGACCTTTTCTTCTTTCTTCCTGAAAATATCCCTCAGCTTTTTCTTCTCCTCTTTTTGCTGCCTTAGCTGCTCAGATGTTTTTCTTTTCTTCCTGGGCCTTTCAGTCTTTTGTTTTGGCTTGGTTTCCCTAATTTTCAATCTAAGTTTTTCAAATTCTTTCTTTACATCTTCATGAGAAGCATTTTTTTTAATTTTTATTGCGTCTTTTAATGGCTCTATATGCAAAATATTGCACTTCCTTCTTCTTGTTTCACCATCTATCAGGACATAGTTGCCATCCAAAATATCTATAATGACTGCCTTTAATCCAGCATCGCGCCCCGCAGTTTTTACGACTAATCGCCCTATTTCTATTGTCATGTTTTTGTTATTTGCTTTATTGTAGCCTTGCCTTGTCAATTATAACATATCTCATGCATCTGCTGCACAGGTTGCTATAAGGCCTTTCCGGCCTCTTCCCTGTTATAGGGGTTTTCTGCATTTTTACAGATCTTTTTCTGGAGACGCCTTTAAGCACTATGCCGCAATTGCCGCACTTAGCATTTCCTGGCTTCCTCTCCTTGTAGTGCAGCACACTTTTTCCTGAAACTTTTATGTTTAGTCTTCTTAAGCTTCTTGATCTCTTATAAGGCTGCGGCATTTTCCATGGAAATTAAAAAATCTTTATAAAGGTTATGATTCGAAATCTTTATATACAAAGCAAAATCAATGTAAAAATCAAATAGCTAATGATGTCATGGAAAGTTTTTGATAAAAGAGGTGTAAGCCCGTTAATAGCGACTGTTTTGCTAATTTCTTTTGCCGTCGCTTTGGGATCTGTAGTATTAAACTGGGGAAGAAACTTGGATATATCGGGGCCAGGCGACGCATGTTCTGGAGTAGCCATTAAGATGCGGAATATTGCGAATGCAGAGGTATGCTATACAGGTTCGGGAAGCGGCACTTACATCAACTTTGTCATAGACAATATTGGGGGAATAGATGTAGACGGATTAGGAATTTGGATTACCGGAGAAAAAGGAACCAAGCTTTTGGACATCAGCAACACATCAATTAAAAAGGGGCAGCTTTTGGATGTCAAAGACAAGTCAATAGTATACGATTCCAGCACATACGGAGCCATAAAGAATATACAGTTCTTTCCAAAAGTCATGGGAATAGACACTTTGGAAATATGCTCCGGGAATTCTGTAAAAGCCAGTAAAATAAAGGCGTGTTAAAGAAGCATTATCATTAATGCCTAATAAACCCTTATTATCTTTCTGATAAGCATGCTGAAGATTATTGAAAAGATTATATAAGCACCAAGCCACCCTATTTTCCATCCAAATAAGTTAATCAGCTTTTTTTCCTTGTGCTCTATTTGAATTGATTTTACAATGCCGTCATTCACCTTTTTGACGGGTTGTTTGTACCTGTTCTTTTCTGTGATTAGGACTTCTTTGTAATATTTTTTCCCATCAATAATATACTCCAGAAGGTACTCTCCCTCTTTGCCGTTCAAAACCCATTTGACCTCTTTATCCTGTATTTCTTTTTTCTGGTTTCCGCTAATAGTTATTCCTTCAGGCACGCTGAGCTCTATGCTTTCTTTGACATCAGTCTCGAAATTAACTGCAGTTGTAAAATCACTATCAGGAAATACAGGCTCATAAGCAAAGTTCGCATTCATCCAGCTGAAAATAATTATTATTGGAATGATGGAATATAGGGTGCTTTTCATGGAATGCATCATATATTTCATATTTGTCTGCATAGCCCTTTTCTGCACCTGCATAGCCTTTTCCGGTTCTTTTCTTAACTCCTTAATTTCTTTCTGGAATTCCTTCATTTCTTCCTTTAAGTCTTTCATAAGATTCTGGTCAGTAGCAAACTTGTAAACTACGGTAATAATAAGCGAAATTAGAAATGATAAAATAATGACAGCCAATAAAGTCGGCAGATTAAGTAAAGGTGAAAAAACCTGGTCTAGGACGCTTTCAAAAACCATTTTATCCACCAATAAATTTTCGCATCATCGGATTCATGTCCATCATATGCTGCTTTGATATTTCTTCATAAAGCCGGTATATTATCATTACCGCAAGCAGTATTCCTGTACCGCTGCTTAAGGCTCCCGTTATGTCTGCAAATCCAGCTAATGCTCCTATAGATAAGCCGCCCATGATTGTAAGGGGCCATATATATCTGCTAAGCAGCCTTTCAAGAACCCTCTCGTCCCTTCTAAAGCCAGGTATCTGCAACCCAGAAGACATCATCTGTTTTGCTTGGCTCCTTGCATCCATCCCTGCAGTCTGCACCCAGAACGTTGCAAATATCATAGCCCCTATCATTAAAAATAGTATATAGAAAAGCGCTTGTAAATATGGAACCCACCCAACAAATAGCGTCTGCTGCTGTATTATCGTCCTTACTAGATTTATTGGCTGCACCCAGTAGATAAAGCCGCTGCTGGGCTGCCCGAAGCTGTTAAACGTCCCCAGCAATGGAAATCCTTTGTTGTCCAGAAAGCTTCCAAGCAGCTGTAAATTTGCAATTAGTGCAGAAGTCAGTATTACGGGTATGTTGCTTGTATAAAAAAAAGATAATGGCCACCTTATACCATGACCGCGAACCATCCCGAATGATAGGGGGATTTCAACTTTCATCGATTGCCCATAAACTGCTATCGCAAAAACCAAGACTGTAAAAAACAGCGTTGCAGACATTATTCCTGCAGTGACTGGGTCGCCAGAAGCCAGGCTCTGGAACAGCGCTGGAAGAGCCCCGGATGAATAGGTGGCTCCTGCTATTCCTCCCGGTCCGGGCAGCCAGTTAAGGGCCTGAACAAAAATAGTCTTGCTTACTCCGGCAGCTATAAATAGCCCTATTCCTGAGCCAAATCCCCACTTGCTTACAACCTCATCCATAAACAGTATCATTATACCCCCTAAGAAAAGCTGGAATACCAGCAATAATTGCAGCTGCGCATATACAGAAACCCCAATTAAAGACGAATCAGGTGACAAGCCACCCATCAAAACAAAGACTGCAGATTCAAATATTATAAAAAATATAGCAAGCATCTTTTGCAGTCCCTGAAATGTTTTCTTTCCCTCAGGTTGCGTAAGGTCTAATTTCAATATTCCCGAACCATTAAGCAACTGTAGTACAATAGAGGCAGTAACTATTGGTCCAATACCTAGGCTGATAATACTTCCAAATTCAGCCCCCAAAATTACGGAAAAGAACTGGAATCTCTCCAGCTGGTTATGTCCAAGCCCGAACAATGGCATCACACCAAGAATAAAAAATATAACCAAAACAATGAGAGTCCATTTTAGCTTCTCCTTGAATGGCAGAAATTTTTGTGACGGACCTTCAATCTCAGGCAAATTGTTCAAAATTGCTTTCCAGATGGACATTTTAATGAATTACTTCCCCGCCGCTGTTCTTTATCTTCTCAATAGCTTTTTTGGATGCATATTGGACTATTATCTTGTATTTGTTTAAGACTTTGCCGCTGCTGAGCAGCTTATTAAACCCAAGTCTGCTTAAATCGATAGAATAAAAATTATTTTCCTTTTTTATTGCATCTGCAGGAAATTTATTCAAGTTTGCATCTATGTAGCTGATGTTCACAGGAACGATGTTTTTTTTGCTTTTGCTTACAAAACCATACTTGCCAAAATACCTTTTTTCCTTCCAATTGGATGGTTTCTTGCTGTCTGACCTTTTGCCGCTGCCAGCTTTTCCAACTCCGCCTATGTTTCCAGAGCCCCTTCTTTTCTTTTTAGAGCCCTTGCCATGCGTCATGCTTGCCCTGTATCTTGAAAATTTTTTTCTCTTGTTGACAGTCATTTTCAATCAAAACTTATTTTTTTCTTTATTCTACTTCATATCCTACCGGATACATACTCTCAAAATAAAAGTTAGTAATTTTTCGCAATGGAAGAAACCTTGCATCTTCCATATCTTTTTGTCCCCTATTAAACCATTCTTTAACTATTTCA
>Ga0209541_10012785_pt1 | contig 12942 bp, 17 predicted proteins | sample RifCSPlowO2_01_FD_184027 | JGI IMG/M metagenome (GOLD analysis project Ga0209541, IMG submission 184027) | Groundwater microbial communities from Rifle, Colorado - Rifle CSP2_plank lowO2_0.1 (SPAdes) (version 2) | ecosystem: Environmental > Aquatic > Deep subsurface > Groundwater | place...
TCCACACCCGTTTTTCATATGTTAATCTCACTTTACCTCACCTCGTTAGGTGAGGTAAAATCACGCATTAAATAGACAGCTACTTAGTGTCTAGTTAAAACGTGATAGCACACTAAGCCAAAACAACCACAAACTTTAAATAGACTGATGATGCCTCAAACAGTATAAATTTTGGAGGGTTGAAGGGAAAATGGCTGAATTTTTATCAAGTGTGCGTTCTAAATTAAGCCAGTTTCTTGGAGGGGGGGAGGAGCCCCAGGAAATGCGGCAGGGCGAACAGGAATATGTCGAGCTAGACACTTCATCATCTGCAGAAGCAAAAGGCAAGGTGATAGTGAGGCCCTACGTTGTTGAAAACTTTGAAGACATCAAGGGGATACTAGACTCGCTGAGAGAAGGCTCAACCATTGCGTTGATAAACATAAAGTCTCTTAAGGAGAAAGATATAATAGAGCTAAAGCGCGCCATCAACAAGCTGAAGAAAACAACAGACGCAATTTCAGGAGACATAGCAGGGTTCGGTGAAGACTACATCGTAGCAACGCCAAGCTTTGCAAGAATCCACCGCTTCAAGGAGGCACCTGCACCACAACCAACAACCACCACAATCCCTTCAGAGCAGGAGATAATGTAGTGTTAATTTTCCTATCCGCTTCTGCTTAAAACCCCAACTCGTCATCTATCTGCCTTGCAATCTCCTTGAGGTTTTCCATTGTCCTTCTAATGTCGCGCCTCAGCTCGTCAACAAGGATTTCAAGGTTTGAAACTCTGAGGGCATACCTGTTCCTCTCTGTCACGACAATTCCAGACTCAAGGAGCTTATTAAGGTGATGGACAACTGTCCCGCGGCTAAGTTTCAGGCGGTAAGCAAGCTCATCGCTGCTCAGGAGCCTCCCCTGCCTGCCGCTCTTGATGAGTTCAACGAAGAGCCTGTAGAGGGAGCTGTCTTTGTCGCGCTCGCTAAACAGGCCCAGGGAACGCCCAAACCATTTTAGCTCGTCGTTTATGTCGCGCTTTCTCGGGCGGGCTGTCCTTATTATGGTTATGCGCTGCCTTGTAATAATCATAAACAAACATTGTCCTGTTTGTCATATATAAATCTTTCTCGGAAAATGGATGAATATGGCCTGTAAAATAGAAATCTTTATATATTAGTTGATGTTTCTGTTGATTTAAAATCAACTAAATGGTGTTGAATTAAATGGTGCGAAAAGAAGCTGAAAAGAAGGAACCTGCAAATAACGCCTCAGCAAATGAAGAGCTTAAGAAAAAGGCTGACGATTACAAAGACGCACTCCAGCGCCTTCAAGCAGAATTTGAGAACTACAAAAAGCGCTGCGAAAAGGAAAATGCCGCATTCAGAAAATACGCAAACGCAGAGCTGGTAAAGTCCATGCTCCCATTGCTTGACAGCTTTGAGATGGCCTTGAAAAACACAGCTGACAAGGAGAAGTTTGTGAAGGGCGTTGAGCTGATTTACGCCCAGCTTTACTCGATGCTTGAGGATTACGGCCTTAAGCGCATAGAAGCCAATGGAAAGCAGTTTGACCCCTACAAGCATGAGGTTTTGCTTCAGGAAGAATCTGAAAAAGACGGGGTAGTGCTGGAAGAGCTGCAAAAAGGTTATTTGCTTGACGATGCCGTGATAAGGCACAGCAAGGTGAAAGTTGGAAAGAAAAGGGAAGTTGAGGAAGAGAAGGAAGAAAAAAGCGGGGATGAGAGAGCAGAGGTAAAAAATGAGAGTGGAAATAAACAACAGCGGCAATGGGACTAAAAGCAGCAGCAAAACCAAGCGCCAGTATTTCCTCACGGCAGAGGCTATTTTAAAATACCTGCTCGGAACCAGCGAAAGGATTTCAACGATGATAATGTGCAAAGAGCCTGATACGGATTTGATGACAACCGATTACGAGCTTTACCAGGCTTTTGGAAGCATAAAGAAATACGACGGACTGGCGCATGCCAAGGTTGTCAAGCTGTTTGAAAACGTGGATGTGATTTCCCACCGGAAAGAGAATGGCGAAGAAAAGAAAATACTGACGCATGAGAGAGTGGAAGAGCTAAGAAAACATGCACTGGAGGATGGTAAAAATGAGTAAAGTCATTGGAATAGACTTAGGCACATCTAACTCGGCAGCTGCGTTCATGGAAGCGGGGAAGCCGAGAATAATACCGAGCGCTGAGGGCGCTACGCAGTATGGAAAGGCGTTCCCTTCAGTGGTTGCATTCACAAAAGACAGCCAACTCCTTGTAGGGGAGCCTGCAAGAAGGCAGGCTGTAAGCAATCCTGAAAGAACAATATCTGCGGCAAAAAGGAAAATGGGCACTGCCCACAAATACAGGATAAACGGGAAGGAATACACGCCCCAGCAGATTTCCGCATTCATACTCCAGAAAATAAAAAAGGACGCTGAAGAATTTCTTGGCGACAAGGTTGAGAAAGCAGTGATAACCGTTCCAGCTTATTTTGATGACGACCAAAGGCAGGCGACAAAGGACGCGGGGGCAATCGCAGGCCTTGAAGTCATAAGGCTGGTTAACGAGCCTACAGCCGCAGCGTTTGCATACGGGTTGGATAAAACACACAAAGAGATGAAAATTCTTGTCTTTGATTTCGGAGGCGGAACCCTTGACGTGACAATAATGGAACTGAGCGGAGAAGGGGTTTTTGAAGTAAAATCAACATCCGGAGACACGCAACTTGGAGGGACAGACATGGACCAGATGTTGGTCGACTTTCTTTCCGGAGAGTTCAAGAAAGCAGAGGGCATCGACCTGACAAAAGACAGCATAGCAATGCAGCGCCTTACAGAGGCGGTTGAAAAGGCAAAGATTGAACTGTCAACAACCCTTGAGACCGACATCAACCTGCCGTTTCTTTCAGCAACCAACGAAGGGCCAAAGCACTTTGCATACAAGCTGACAAGGGCAAAGCTCGAATCGCTTGTCCAGCCAATCATAGAGAAATGCAGAAAACCAATGGAGCAGGCAATAGAGGATGCCAGGCTCGCCAAGGAGGATGTCAGCAAGATAATCCTTGTAGGAGGGCCTACGAGAATGCCGTCTGTTCAGAAGTTTGTTGAAGGCGTTGCAGGCAAAAAGGTTGAACGCGGCATAGACCCGATGGAATGCGTTGCCATGGGCGCAGCAGTGCAGGCGGGGATACTTGCAGGCGAGGTAAAGGATGTGCTTCTGCTTGACGTAACACCCTTATCGCTTGGCATAGAAACCCTTGGCGGAATCAACACAACGCTGATTGAGAAAAACACTACCATTCCTACAAAAAAAAGCCAGGTTTTCAGCACGGCAGCAGACAACCAGCCCGCTGTCAGCATAGTTGTCCTTCAGGGCGAGCGCTCAATGGCCGCAGACAACAAAATCCTGGGCAAATTCGATTTGGTAGGGATACCCCCTGCCCCCCGCGGGGTTCCACAGATAGAAGTAAGCTTTGACATAGACGCAGACGGCATAGTGCACGTTACAGCCAAGGACCTTGGGACGAAAAAAGAGCAGTCAATAAAGATAACAGCCTCGCAAAAGCTCAATAAAGAAGAGATTGAGCGCATGAAAAAGCAGGCAGATGAGCATGCCGAGGAGGACAAAAAAAGGAAAGCTGACATTGAGACACTAAACCAGGCTGATTCGGCTGTTTACACAACCGAAAAGATGCTTAGCGAGCTTAAGGACAATGGCGACAAGGCAAAGCTGGACGAGGTTAAAAAAGAAGTTGACGCGCTAAAGGAGCTGCTGAAGCCAGAGAAAAAGGATGTTGCAGCAATCAGGGCAAAGCTGGATGAGCTGAACAAAAAGGCGCAGGAGGTCTCAATAGAGCTTTACCAGAAAGCAGCGCAGGCGCAAGAAGCCAAACAGCAACAGCAGGGAAGCGAAGGCGGAAAAAAAGACAAAGTAGTGGATGCCGATTACAAAGTAAAGGATGAAAAGAAGAAAAAGAAGTGAAAAGTGAATGATTAAGTGCATAATATCTGACTTAGGGAATGTCATAGTCAAAAATCATCCGATGTGGATGTGCAAGGGGTTAGCTAAGTATTCCTGCTTAACTGCCAGGCAAATATACGAAAGGTATATAGGAAGCGAGGATTTTCATAAAACCTTCTCTTTGGGAAACACCAGCAACAAAGAATTCTACAAGAACAGCCTTAAAAAAACCAAGGCAAAAAATCTGCCCCAAAAAAGGTTCGAAAGGATTTATGCCGGGATATTTACAAACAACATTTCTTACCAGAAGCTATTAAGAAAGCTGAAAAGAAATTACAAACTGATTCTGCTTTCAAACACAAATACGATACATTTTAATTACAAATTAAAAAGGCTACCTGTGCTAAACCTGTTTGATTCTTTTGTGCTGTCTTATAGAATATCATCGGTAAAGCCCAGCCTTAAAATTTACAAGGCAGCATTAAAGGAATCCGGCTTTAAGGCAAAAGAATGCGTTTACATAGACGATATAAAGGCGTATGCCGATGCCGCCAAGAAAATAGGGGTTCACGGACTGCACTACACTACTACTGCAAAGCTTAAAAAAGACCTTAGGAGGTTAGGCGTAAAGCTTTAAAAGTAAGTGCAGTTTGCTGCAGCAGTAATTTAACTAAAATGGAAAAGGACTACTATGAAGCACTTGGCGTTCCCAGGAACGCCAGCAAGGCTGACATAAAAAAGGCATACTTAAGACTTGCAAAAAAGTATCATCCAGACCTTAACAAGGATTCAGACGCTTCTGAAAAGTTCAAGGAAATAAACGAGGCAGCTTCTGTTCTTGGCGATGATAGCAAGCGGGAGCAGTATGACCGCTTTGGAACAACCGCTTCAGGCTTTGGAGCTGGCGCATCCGGCTTCGACTTCACGGATTTTGGAAGCTTTTCAAACTTCGGCTTTGATTTCGGCGAAGTCTTTGACAGGTTCTTCAGCCACGGCATGCGGGGAAGGCAGCGCAGGGCTACCAGAGGCGCCGACCTGCACTATGATTTGGAAATTGACCTGGAAGAAGCTGCGGCAGGCGTCAGGAAAAACATCCATATACCAAGGCTGGAACGCTGCAATAAATGCAATGGCTCTGGCGCAGAGCATGAAAGCGATATCAGGAAATGCGAAAACTGCAACGGCCACGGCGCGGTGAGGCAAACCCAGAGAATCGCCTTCGGCACCTTCACAACAACAACCACGTGCGGAAAATGCAGGGGCACAGGGCAATTCATAAAAAACCAGTGCAGCCTTTGCGACGGGGAAGGCCGCACAGAGAAAAGCAGGACCATTGAAGTCAGGGTTCCCGAAGGCGTTGATAGCGGAAACACGCTCAGAATAGCAGGCGAGGGCGAAGCAGGGGAGAAAGGCGCTCCTTCAGGGGATTTGTATATCACAGTCCATGTAAGGCCCCACAAGCTGTTTGAAAGGGAAGGCAATGATTTAAACATAGAAATTCCTGTAAGTTTCCCCACCCTGTCGCTTGGAGGGGAGATAGAAGTCCCCACGATTTCCGGAAAGGCGACAATCAAAATTCCCGCCGGAACGCAGCCTAACACTGTCTTCAGGATGAGCGGCAAGGGGCTGGCTGACCTGGAAACAGGGCAGACTGGCAGCCAGAACGTAAAAGTAACTGCGGAAGTTCCGAATAGGCTGACTAAAAGGCAAAAAGAACTGCTGCAGGAGTTTTCAAAAGAGGAAAAGAAACGCTTCAAGATTTTCTGAGATGAAAGCTGTAAAGGTCAAGGACTTCAGCCTCAAAGCAACGCTTGAATCAGGGCAGGTATTCAGATGGGAAAAAGCGGGGGAATGGTATTACATCATCACAGGAGATGTCGTCATCAAGATAAAACAGCAGAATAATGAACTTTTTTACACCAGCAACAAGGGCTTTGACGTGTTGGGCTTTCTCGCATGTTTATCGCTTCCTTTTATACTTCCATACTTCCTCCCTCCTGCTCTGCCGTATGTGTATTGCTACGCTCACTTAGTCCCCTCCTAACCAGATAAGGAGGAGGCTAAGTGAGCTATAGAGTGGTCATAGAAGTTTTGGAGAACAGGTTTGAGGGTATGCAGTAGCTACACGAACAGGATTCGGGACAACGCCAGCCAAAACGAAACCTTTAAATAAGAGGTGGTATATACTTGAAAACAGGGTTTCTGGTGTTTTTGATAACAGGAGAAAATGGAAAATTTGGACGTAAAGGCGAAGAAAGGCACAACAACTATAGGCATTGTCTGCAAAGACGGGATAGTGCTGGCTTCAGAAAAGAGGGCTACTATCGGCAGCTTTATTGCTGACAAAAGGGCAGAGAAAATAGTGCTGATAACAGACAAGATGGCATTAACTACTGCCGGAACTGTCAGCGATGCCCAGCTTCTTGTCAAGCTCATAAGAGCAGAACTAAAGCTAAAGCAGGTTAGGACAAACCACGAGTCAACAGTTAAGGAGGCGGCAAACCTCCTTGGGGGCATGATTTACGGAAACATAAGAAAGCTGTCCCTCATACCAGGCATAACCCAGTTCCTGCTTGCAGGGGTTGACAGGGACGGTCTGCACCTTTACGACCTGTTTGTGGACGGCTCAGTAATGGAGACCAAGGATTATGTTTCTTCCGGCTCAGGAAGCATAGTTGTTTACGGCATTCTGGAAGCAATGTATAAGGAAGGCCTTCCTTTAAAGGAAGGAATTGAGCTGGCACTTAAGGGGATAAATGCAGCAATGCAAAGAGATTCCGCATCCGGTAACGGAATTGTTATTTACACAATCACAAAGAGCGGCGTTAAGAAAGTAATGGATAAGGACGTTGAAGCCACTCTCAAGATGTAAGGCCCTGTTTAAGTTTTACACCGCAAATGAAATTTCTTTTGAACTAAAATGGCTGACATAATAAAGGAAATAATGAAGAGCCTCCCTGAGGAAAAAATAAGCGCTGCCGCCTTTGAAGGGGCTAACATAGTGCTATACACAAAGGATGTTGAGTTCTTCCTGAATAACGAGGGCATGATAAAAAAAGCGGTTGATGAGGTTAAGAAGCGCATAGAGCTGCGTTCAGACCCAAGCATAACGCTGGAACAGGAAAAGGCTGAGGAAAAAATAAAAGGGCTTATACCCGAAGAGGCAAAAATATCAAACATACTGTTTGACCCTGAACGCTCGCAAGTCGTAATTGAGGCGGAAAAGCCCGGGCTGGCTATTGGAAAACAGGGAAGCATACTCCACGACATAAGGAAGGAAACGCTGTGGGTGCCGATAATAAGAAGAACCCCCGCAATACGCTTAAAACTCATAGAAAACATAAGGGCTGTTCTATACCAGTATTCTGACTACAGGAGAAAATTCCTCGACAAAATAGGCCACAGAATATACGACGGCTGGATTCGCGGAAAAAAGAACGAGTGGATTCGCGTTACATACCTCGGCGGAGGACGCCAGGTTGGAAGAAGCTGCCTGCTCCTGCAGACGCCAGAGTCAAGGATTCTTCTGGACTGCGGGGTTGATGTGGCATCATCAACAGACGCTTACCCATTTCTGGAATCGCCTGATTTCAACATAAACGAGCTTGATGCTGTGATAATAAGCCACGCCCACCTTGACCACGTAGGATTCGTGCCTTACCTCTTCAAGTTTGGATATCGGGGGCCTGTATACCTCACAGAACCTTCCCGCGACATATCAGCGCTCCTGCTTCTTGATTTTGTAAAGATAATGAAGTCTGAAAACAAGGAACCCCTCTTTGACGTGGACGACGTTAAGGAAATGGTAAAGCACACGGTAACACTCTCTTACGAGGAAGTAACTGATGTAACGCCGGATGTCCGCATCACGTTATACAATGCAGGGCACGTCCTCGGAAGCTCAATGATACACCTGCACATAGGAAACGGACTGCACAACATTCTCTATACTGGCGACATGAAATTCGGCAAAACCCAGATGCTTGAGCCAGCAGCAACCCATTTCCCAAGACTTGAAACGCTGATGCTGGAGTCAACATACGGCGGAAGGGACAACATAGGGACTGCAAGGGAGGAAACGGATGAAGCGCTGGCAGAGCTTATAATTGACGTAGCCAAGCAAAAAGGCAAGGTAATCCTGCCTGTTCTCGGCTCTGGCAGGGCGCAGGAAATAATGATTACAGTGCACAACCTCGTCAAGTCAGGGCGGCTTGAGCCGCTGCCTGTATACGTAGACGGCATGGTGTGGGACATCACAGCAATCCACACAGCCTATCCTGAATTCCTCAACTCAAACCTTCGCAGGCAGATATTCCACAAAGATGAAAACCCTTTCCTGTGGGAAATGTTCAAGGAAGTTGGAAGCCAGAAGGAACGCAGCCAAGTAATAGAATCCACTGGGCCCTGCATCATTATAGCCACATCAGGAATGCTTGTCGGAGGGCCTTCCGTAGAATATCTCCGCGCATTGGGCGACAACCCGAAAAACGCAATGGCGCTCACGTGCTACCAGGGAGAAGGCTCACTCGGAAGAAGGATTCAAAGGGGGGAGCGCGAGATTGCATTCAGCAACGGCTCAAAGCAGGAAGTGCTCCAGCTTAAATGCAGGATTGAAACAATTGAAGGCTTCAGCGCACACTCGAACAGAAAGGAACTGCTCAACTTCATCTATAAATGCAGCCCAAGGCCAAAAAAGGTGATTGTCAACCACGGCGAATCAACAAAATGCCTTGACCTTGCAAGCGCGATACACAAGCTGAACAGGGTAGAGACCTCTGCCCCAAGAAACCTTGACTCGATAAGGATAAAGTAAAAGAGACTAGCCATCAATCGCAACTTTTATAATGGCATTAACTAATTTCTTAACGCATGCAGGCAATTATACTTGTGGTTACCATTACAGCGCTGGCAGCAGCAAGCTTTACAGACATAAAAAAAAGGGAGGTTCCAGACTGGCTCAATTACGGGCTTGTGGTATTTGGACTTGGAACTAACCTTCTGCTGTCTGTTGCATTCTGGACGTGGACTTACATTGCCTACAGCGTTTTCGGAATGCTTGCCTTGTTCGCAATAGCATACTTCATGTTCTACGCAGGGCAGTGGGGAGGCGGAGACAGCAAAATGCTTATCGGCTTAGGCTCTGTTTTTGGATTGCCGTTTTTCTTTACAAGCCCTTATATTGACGTTAGCAGCTTTATCATATCATTTTGGTTCAACCTTCTCATTACGGGAACAATTTACGCACTTTTGTGGAGCGCATTCCTTGCTGTTAAAAACAGGAAAAGGTTTGCTAAAGAGCTGAAGTCAGGGCTCAGAAAAAAGGCAAAGACAAGAAAGCTTGTTCTCCTAATTGCGCTAGCAATCCTTGCAGCTTCTGTTGCCTTTAAAGAGCCTAGGCTTAAGCTGCTTTTGATGGCAGTTTCCGTGCTTTCAATGCTTTCAGTTTACCTTTCAGTTTTTTCAAAATCGGTTGAAAGGGCTGGGATGCTCAAGCTCGTAAATCCGCAGGCCCTGACAGAAGGAGACTGGATAGCAAAGAATGTCGTTGTTGGAAATAGGATAATAACCGGGCCTAAAGACCTTGGCGTATCCAAAAAGCAGATATTCCTGCTTAACAGGCTCCACGGGCAGGGAAAAGTGAAAAGGATTCTGATAAAGGTGGGCATTCCCTTTGTTCCCGGCTTTTTTGCAGCACTTCTTTTAACAATAGCCTACGGAAACCTGTTAATGCTTCTGCTAAGAATTGTTTAGGGAATCCGCCTTAGCTGCCTCAGCGTATAGTCCTCGTCGCTGTCGGGGATGCTTTCCTGCTTTTCGTCAAACGTTATCGTTTTTTTCTCCTTTTCAAAAGCACCTATGTTCTTTGCGTGTTCCTTAAGCTGAAGCTCAGATGTCGACATTTCATCATCAGAAAGCCTCTTTGGAAGCCAGTTAAAGCCAAGGCCGTCATTTTCAGAGCGCGGAACCACGTTTATTGCAAAATGCGCAATGCGCTGGCCCGCTGAAACGCCGTTCTCGATGATTATGTTTGTTCCGTGCGCTCTCAGTGTTTCAAAAATGGCTGTAGAGATGTTGTTTGCAATGCTGAACATGTGCCCTGCAATGAAGTCAGGAATCTGCTCGAGAATCGTGAAGTGCTCTTTCGGAATGACAAGAACGTGGCCCAGACCGGCCTGACTCGGGCTTATAGCCACAACAACATTCTTGTCGTCAAAAATCAAATTTCCCCTTTCAATCAATTTGCAATAATCGCACTCTGCCACGGCATTCACTTCCCAAGCATATCGCTTATAGCATCCAAATCAAAACTCTTCTTTCCTGTTTTTTTGCTTTCCTGTTTCCTGTTTTTCCCGCTGATTTTAGCTGCCTTCTTGCTTTTGCCTTTCTTTATTCCGGCAGCAGCGGTTGTTTTCTCATCTTTAACCACCTCAGCTTCTACCGCCTTTTTTCTCCATAGCACTTTCTTGAGGACAGCACCAACAGCTTCAACATCCTTTTTCGAAAACTCCCTTGAAGGAATTGTCATGGAAATTCCGTCGCCGTCGTTCCTCGGAATTATGTGAATCATGAAATGGGGCGCTTTCTGGCCTGCTGCAACGCCGTTTGCAACAAATATTGTCGTGCCCTTGCACTGCAGTGCCTTTAGGGCAGCCTGCGAAAGCCCCTTGGTGACCATGAACATGTGCTCAGCCAAGTGCTCAGGCAGCTGCGGCATTACCGAGTAATGCCCTTTTGGCATAAGCAGCATATGCCCTTTTGCAGCAGGGTTAATGTCAAGGACGGCTATGGACTCTTCGTCAGAATAAACCTCTTTTGAAGGAATCTTTCCTGAAGCAATCTGGCAGAAAACGCAGTTCTGCTTCTGAAACTCAGCCAGCTCCTCGGGAGTCATCTGCGCAAGCTCTTCCTCAGTTACCATTTCAGTCACTTAATAAAGTCAACATTTTCCATGTCTTTAAACTGTTCATCCCCTGTTACGAAATTAGCGTTCTTTTCCAGCGCCACAGTATAGCCTACAGCATCGACATAGGACAGCTCTTTCGCCCTACTGGCAAACCTTAGCCCCATTGCCTTTTTAATAACTTCATCTGATATGTCCACAACAAAGTTCAATAAGTTGCCATAGTAATGGTCTGCATTCGCAGCATTAATCCTCAAGAGAATGTAATAGAATTCCATCAAATTCAACCTTGTTGTAATGACAGCAACCCCTTTTTCAAACCTCTTATACCCATCATTGCCTTTGAACAACTCAAAAAGCGCATAAGTGTCCAGGAAATACAGCTCCATCCTTATTTCCCCCAGCCCTCTCTTGCCATGTCTTTTAGTTTCTGTCCGCTAATCTTTGTTTTCAAAGTTCCAAATAAGCCTGAAAAGTCAGCCTCCTTAAAGACTTCAACCTTTAGCGTGTCATCAGGCTTGATGCCCTCGGCGTCAATCATCTTTTTAGGCAGGATTATCCCAAGGGAATCGCCCCACCTCTTTGCTTTGGCAGTTATTTCCATATAATTCACCCCGATATTTTTCATTTAACTGTTAATTATATCTATTATTTAAATATTTCGGTTTGCTGATAATCTTAAGTTAAGTGTGAAAGCTTACATGGCCATGCATGCTTAGGCACGCTCAGCCAGGCAACACGCAGAAGTTGACATTATCCGGTTTGCTTATTATGTTCCCATATAAAAACAAATTATTGAAAAGTCGCAGGGTATAAAATGTCAGAAGTGCAAAGCATTTCTGAGCACGCCAGAAGCGTTACACGCTTCTCAGCGTCCCGCACTTCAGTGCGAGTTTTGTTATGTAAAAATATTTTCACTAATGAATGATTGCCAAAGTTTATATACTGAAACCATACAAATATGGATTAATATGGGCAAGATTAAGATTTCTATGACAATAGACGATGAAGTTTTTCACGCTTTCAAAACATACTGCCAGCAGAATGGGATGAAGATAAGCACCAAGGTAGAGCGGCTTATGAGAGAGAACATCAAGGACATGCCTTTGCAGGCATTTATCAGGTAATGCTTATTTGTTCATTTTGGGAGAAAAATAGTGCGTGATTACCCTTAACAGGGGCGTGTCACATAATGGAATTAGGGAATAAAGAGAGTGGTAATACTGGCCGTAATATTCCCAGCTATCGCAATCTGATTTGTTTGTTTTCTGCGGCTTTCATTAAAAAAAACCGCAGCAGCAGTAATATACGATCACGTTCTTCCCTGGATTTTGGATTAGCATGCGACACGCCCCTGCCTATTTCTCCAGGCAGGGGTTTATACTCAGAACAAAAGGCAGCTGAGACGCTGCCACACCCTCTGCTCTGCAAAGGATTAGTCTTCCCCTCAACTGAAAAGTCAGGTGGAGGGGAAATTAAGTTCAGCTTCACTGAACCTAAGAAGCTAGGCAAGGAGAACTCAGCTTACCTCAATTCATGCTCACGGACAGCGGTTCGTTGGTGAAGCTCCACCGCGGCCTCCCGCATGTCAGAAGCTTTGGCTTCTGAGCATGCTCAGGAATCTTCGATTCCTGACAAGGGGGGTAGGCAGCTTTGCCCGCACCGTCCAAAGATGAGAAAAAAGGTGATTTTGGGATTAGACTCAGCTTGAACAAAAAAGGAAGACTGCACCTGAAACTCATAGTGGCAGCAGCAGTGATGCTTGCAGCCATCTACTCAATTACAGCTATTGTTGCTGGCCTTTCAGCCAATAAGCAAAAACTCAGATTTATCGCGTTCAATGAGGCGATTGTGTGAGACCTCTAATGGTTATTGATTTGGACGTGGTGACAGTGCACTTATGGAAAGGCTCACAAGCAGAAGAGGCTGAGGCGTTTATTGAAAAAGTTGAAAGCAGATATTTCAAGGTAATTGTGCCTTATACACTTATTGAATTAGCTAAAAAGTGGCGGTATATTGAATTGAAAAAAAAAGTAATTGAGTTTTACAGGAAAAATGCAACAAAAATAAGCGCTGAGGATGTGAAGGAAAAGCTTGAAGGCTTC
>Ga0209541_10012787_pt1 | contig 12942 bp, 13 predicted proteins | sample RifCSPlowO2_01_FD_184027 | JGI IMG/M metagenome (GOLD analysis project Ga0209541, IMG submission 184027) | Groundwater microbial communities from Rifle, Colorado - Rifle CSP2_plank lowO2_0.1 (SPAdes) (version 2) | ecosystem: Environmental > Aquatic > Deep subsurface > Groundwater | place...
GTCCCCCCGTCGAATGACGGGGTCTATACCCAATCCAGCTGAAGAAGCCGATCTCTGACTTCGCCTTTTTGGTAAAAATTTGCTCGGAGAATGACGCCGTATCACTTGATACGGCTTTCATTCTCCGTCGCAATTTTTCCTCAAAAATGCTTCGTCATAAATCGGCTTCTTCAGCTGGATTGGGTATAGACCCCGTCATTCGACGGGGTGACAATTCGGAGAGTGGTGACAATTCGGAGAGTTAGCGGTAAATGCATGGCTTTAGCCGTCATTTTTTAAGCGCGACTGGGATTTTCATAAATTTTTTTCATAAGTTTTTCACATAAAGACCAGCGACATAACCATCGCTTCTTTCACGCTCGCCTTCAAGTCGAAAGCCAAATTTCTGATGAAACGCAATCGAAGCCAGATTTTTTATTGGCTGGTGAATGATGCGGCAGATTATCGTTTTAAAGTTTTTTTCTTTTGCTGTTTTGATCAGGGTTTCAAGAAGAGCCGAGCCGACACCGTTATAGCCGACTTTTTTGGCGATATGTTTATAAAAAATTATTTTTTCCTGCGGGAGTTTTTTGGAAATTTCAAGGATTGAAACTTGCGATAAAGTATCGGCTCCGCTCTTATCAAGTCTGCATGCAGTCAAATATCCAACGATTTCCCCTTCACTTTCTGCAGCCAGACAAAGGTGATGCAAATCACCAATCATTTTTTGTGCATCGCTTTCTGTTACTTTTGTAACCAAAAATCCCTCTTTCTCGGCTAGATCCTGTCTGTTTTGCACAAGATTTTCAGCGCAAATTTCTTCTATCGCTTTTGCATCTGCGATTGTTGCGACTCTTACTTTCATTGCAATTTATTTTGCCATAAGATTTCCAAAAATTTTTGCCAATGCATGATTTCAATTTTGCCGCTTTTACGGTTTAGATTATCCTGACTGACAAGAATATGACGTTTGGTGATTTTTTCTTCAGCTAGATAATTTAGGTTTTTCAAATGTCTGTCGGCTACTGATTTTGTTGATTTGATTTCAATTGCTATCTCATTGCCGATAATCAGATCAACTTCATGACCATTTTTTGAGCGCCAGTAAGAGATTTCTTTTTTAACACGACGATAGCTCAAATAAGCCCTGGTTTCCAAAATCAAAAAATGTTCAAACGCTTGTCCATAGATTTCAGACAGCGGATCAATTTTTTTGATGCCGGCAATGGCGTTGCGAACTCCGATATCAAAAAAATAAAATTTTGCCGTAGTGATTGCCTTGCGTTTTTTGGATTTTGTCCAAGCCGGCAACATGAAGCCAACAAGAGTATCCTGTAAAATCTGATAATATTCCCGCACCGTGGAAAGAGGCGCCGCAGCATCTGAAGCAATGTTAGAAAAATTTATCATCTGACCGCTGGTTAGAGCGGCAACTTGCAGAAAACGGGTGAAAGCAGGAATTTTTCTTATTAGAGATTCGGCCTGAATTTCTTCTTTGAGATAGGTGTTGACATAGGCGTCAAGCTCTTCTTCCGGATATTTGCTGCCGTAAACCGCCGGCAATCCGCCAAATTGCAGATAGCGCGAAAGGTTGAACTTTTTAATTTCAGAGCTTGTTAACGGAAATAAATTAGCCTGCCATGCCCTGCCGGCTAGAAGATTTATACCGCGTCCACGCAATTTTCTGGCGCTGCTGCCGGTAAGCAAAAAACGCAACTTTTGTGTTTCGATCAGATCATGAACTTCATTAAGAAGCTCCGGAATGCGTTGTATTTCATCAATAACAATCAGTTTTTTCTTTGAGTCAGAAATAATTCCGCGAATAAGCGAAGGATTTGAGCTTAACCGCAGATACATTTCAGAATTAAGAAGATTTATTAACAAAGCTTCTTTTCCCAACTGTTGCCTGATCAGATAAGTTTTTCCAACTGTTCTTGGACCAAAGAGGAAAATTGATTTTTTCGCAAGAATTCCGGTTAGATTTAGCTCTCTGTTGTAGGTCATTTTTTCATTTTAAGAATCGGTAATTAGCGGTAGTATTGCTATTAGTTAAGATAAATAGCAACAATATTGTTATTTATCTGATCAAACTCTGAGGTTCGTTTTGTTTGATTTTGAGGAGATGGGAGAAGAAGGATTTCATTTGTTTTCTAGAGCCTGTCTTTAAATTCATTTAACTTTGATTTTTTGTAAATTTTTAGCGACTTTTTTGAAGAATTTTGAAGCTGTATCAAGCATACTGCAAAAAATTCTTCAAAAAAATGAGCAAAAATTTGCGGAAAAGCAAAGTTAAATGAATTTAAAGACAGGCTCTAGCCTTGGAAATATTGCCTTCGGTTCATTGATCCTATGACCCGCTTTTAATGCATTGCTTAAGGCGGCAAAATTTCTTTGTGAATCCTGAATGTTAAGAAGATCAAGAATTCTATTTGCCGATGAAGGAGCGAAAGACAAAAGCAGAATGGCAGTTATGCGCGTTGATTCTGCGGCGATGTAAAGCGCTTCATTCATTGCATCGATTTTGCCTTCCTTTTTCAAATTCCACGGCGCGGCATCGTTGAAATTTTTGTTGGTAAGAGTTGCAAACTCAATGATTGAACCGATTGCGCGGTCAAAGGAAAAATTTTTCATTGCAGAAAAATATTCTTCAAAAAAGTTTTTTTGGTAAGAATTTTCTGTTAAAATTTTGCCACCGCAATTTTTCCAGATCATCGTCAGGCTGCGTTGGGCAAGATTTCCGATATTGTTAGCCAATTCGGAATTTATGCGGTTGATAAAATTTATGCGCGAATAATCGCCGTCATTTCCAAAGGGAACTTCACGCAAGAGAAAATAGCGGAAATAATCGATGGCAGTGTCACGACTACAACCAAAAGATTCCAGCCACTCCAACTCTTTGTGCGGATCAATCACATTTCCAACTGATTTGGAAATTTTTTGCCCCTCATTTGTCCACCAGCCATGGGCATAAATTGAATGTGGAATATTGAGATTAGCCGCCATGAGAAAGGCCGGCCAATAAACAGCATGGAAGCGCACTATGTCTTTGCCGACCATGTGGATTGGTGAATCAGCGGCATTGACCCAAAAATTTTGATACAATTGATTTTTTTCATCAGGAAATCCTAGCGCCGAAAGATAGTTGGTGAGGGCGTCAAGCCAGACATACATTACGTGCTTCGTGCCTCGTGCTTCGTGCTTCGTGGTTTCTGGAACGGGGATTCCCCACGAAAAAGAAGTGCGTGAAATTGATAGGTCTTTGAGGCCGCTTTTGACGAAAGAAACCACCTCATTGAAGCGTGATTGTGGGCGAATGAAGTCTGGCGCTGCTTCGTAGAGTGTCAGCAATTTTTCCTGAAAGGCGGAAAGTTTGAAAAAATAACTTTCCTCCTTATGCCACGCCACTTCAGCGCCGCTTGGAGCTTTACCATTTATCAACTCATCTTTTGCATAAAAAGCCTCGTCGCGCACGGCATACCAGCCCTCGTAAATGTCTTTGTAAATCCAGCCATTTTTTTCCAGAATTTCCCAAAATTTTTGCGCGCATTTTTTGTGACGTTCTTCAGTGGTTCTGATAAAATCATCATTGGATAGATTCAATAACACTGCCAGCTCGCGGAATTTTTGTGAAACTTCATTGCAAAATTCCCGCGGATTTTTTCCTCGCGCCAAAGCTGATTTTTCAACCTTTTGTCCATGCTCATCAGTTCCGGTTAGAAAAAAAACATTGTGATCTTCAAGCCGCTTAAACCGCGCCACCGCATCACATGCAATTGAAGTGTAAGCATGACCGATATGAGGCACATCATTGACGTAATAAATCGGCGAAGTGATGTAAAAATTTTTTGAACTCATTGTTTTTTGATTTGCTCTCGATAATTTGCGCGACCTTCAATTTCATGCTTTTAAAGCATTTTTCAAAACATTTTTATGTCCTTCACGCAAAAGCTCGATGGCATTGTTTCCAAGTTTCATGAGCTGGAAAAAAAACTGCTTGATCCTGCCGCGTTAGGGCAAAATTTTGCCAGAATCTCAAAAGAACATTCTGACATGGCGCCAGTTGTAGCGCTGATTGAAGAGTATAAAAAAACTCACAAGGAACTTGCCGATATTGATGAAATACTTCCCGCAACTTCTGACAAAGATATGCGCGAAATGATGGAAAATGAACGTTTCGATCTCTCAAAAAAAATTCCCGATCTTGAACAGCAAATCAAACTTTCACTGTTGCCGCGTGATGAGGCTGATGAAAAAAATGCCATCTTGGAAGTGCGTGCCGGAACGGGCGGAGAAGAGGCGGCGCTCTTCGCTTACAAACTCTTTGCCATGTATCAAAAATATGCCGAAAAAAGACGCTGGAAATTTGAAATTCTCTCAATTTCTGACACTGGTTTGGGTGGCTATAAAGACGCTTCAGCCTCGATTTCCGGGCGTGGAGTTTTTGCGCGGTTGAAATTTGAATCGGGAGTCCATCGCGTGCAACGCGTTCCTGAAACTGAAAATCAGGGTCGTGTGCACACTTCAGCGGCAACGGTTGCGGTTCTTCCGGAAGCTGAAGATATCGACATCAAAATTGATGAAAAAGATTTGCGCATTGATGTGTTTCGTTCGTCTGGTCCGGGTGGGCAATCAGTGAACACAACCGATTCAGCGGTTAGGATCACGCATCTTCCAACCGGTGTTGTGGTTTCGATGCAGGATGAAAAATCGCAAATTAAAAATCGTGAAAAAGCCATGAAAGTTCTGCGTTCCCGTCTCTATGAAGCCAAACGCGAAAAAGCAGAAAAAGAGCGCGCCGCCGCAAGAAAAGAACAGGTTGGAAGCGGCGATCGTTCGGAAAGAATCCGCACTTACAACTTCCCGCAAAGCCGCATAACCGACCATCGCATCAACTTAACCTTCTATCGCATCGATGATGTTATGAATGGCGAATTGGATGAATTTATCGATGCTTTGATTGCCGATGATCAAGCCAAAAAACTTTCGCGCAGTGAATTATAGACCCCAATAACGATTGAGTGATACCGGCAACCAAAAGCCGATGATTAAAATTACGATTGAAAGCTCAATAAGAGAAAATGCGCGTTTCATAGAAATTTAATTAGAGCCTGTCTTAAAACCCAACGTGTCTCGATTTTCCATAAATTTTGAGCGACTTTTTGGCAAAATTTTGCCGCTGTATCTGGCATACTGCAAAAAATTTTGCCAAAAAACGAGCCAAAATTTATGGAAAAGCGAGGCGCGGTGGGTTTTAAGACAGGCTCTAGAATCCAATGGTGAACAAACCATATTCTGTGTTATTTTCGAAAGAAAATCTGGCAGAAATTTTTTCATCAATGCATTGCAAATCATCAGCTAAAACTTGTTCCCTGATATAATTTGCGAAATTTTTTGCTACTTCGCAAATATGCGGATTGGTTGAGGAGAGTTGCAATTTTATGTGATCGGAAATGTTGAGATTGGCATCTTTTCTGTTTTGTTGAATTGCGCGCACAATGTCTCTTGCTATGCCTTCATCTTCCAGTTCTTTTGTTACTTCAACATCGAGAGAAACCAGATAATCATTGGTTGGAAGGGCTGCGATGGCGAATTTTTTTTCATCGTGATTTTTGCATGTCAGCTTAATTTCAAATTCATCATCAATCAATTTTACATTGGCAATTTCGATTTCTTTTTCAGAAATTTTTTTCCACTCGCCTGATTTTGATGCGGCGGTGATTTCCTTAATTTTCGCGCCCATTTTCGCGCCAATTTTTTTGAAATTTATCTGCAATTTCAGCTCAGCCAAATCAGAAAATTCTTCTTTGATTGCAACATTTTTTACATTCACCTCATCGGCAATGATTTCTTTAAATGGTAAAATACGCGCTGAATTTTTTCCGATAATTGTCAGCGATTTTAGTGGCAATCTCACGCGCAAATTTTTGTGATCGCGCAGAGATAAAGCCACAGAACATATGGACCGAATAAGATCCATATCGGCGACTAATTCCTTTTCATCCGATAAAAAAGAAACGTCGGGAAAATCTTGCAGATGGACAGAAATTTTGCGGTCAATCATGTTAAACCCTCTTTGAAAAAGAGGGTGGCATCGCACGTAAGTGCGATGACGGGTGATTTGAAAGAGACAAACTCTAATTATGAGTTTGTCTCCACAAATCCTCCGTCTGATTGCTTCGCAATCAGCCACCTCCTTTTTCAAAGGAGGTTTAAGAAAACCCTCTTTGAAAAAGAGGGTGGCATCGCACGTAAGTGCGATGACGGGTGATTTGAAAGAGACAAACTCCAATTCAAAGTTTATCTCCCCCAAATCCTCCGTCTGATTGCTTCGCAATCAGCCACCTCCTTTTTCAAAGGAGGTTAAGTTAATTCTCCGATTATAAAAACCTTTTCACCATGTTGTTCGAGAATCTTTTTTACCTCATCAGCGTGATTTTTTTCAATCACTGAAACCATGCCGATGCCGCAATTAAAGGTGCGATGCATTTCGTCATCGGCGACGTTGCCGAGTTTTTGCAGTTTGTTGAAAATTTCCGGGCGCATCCAAGATTTGTAGTCAATTTTTGGTTTGACATTTTTGCTTAAAACGCGCGGTAAATTTTCAGTAAGGCCGCCGCCGGTGATGTGTGCCAGCGCTTTGACTTTGCCGGTTTTAATTGCGGCAAGACAGGATTTGACATAGATTTTTGTAGGCACAATCAGCTCGTTTCCAAAATCAGAAAGTTTGATGGAATTTTTTTGCAGAATGTGGCGCGCAAGCGAATAGCCATTGGAATGTAAACCGGATGAAGCCAGACCAAGCAAAATATCTCCAATTTTGGTTTCGCGCGGCAAAATTTGATCGCGCTCAACCGCGCCAACGGCGAAGCCGGCCAAATCATAATCACCCTCGGCATAGATTCCCGGCATTTCGGCAGTTTCACCGCCAATCAAAGCACAGCCTGCTTGTTTGCAACCATCGGCGATGCCTTTGATTACCATGCTTGCCACTTCAACATCAAGTTTGGAACAGGCGAAATAATCGAGAAAGAAAAGCGGTTCGGCGCCTTGAACCGCAAGGTCATTTACCGACATGGCAACCAGATCGATTCCGATTGTGTCATGTTTGCCAATTTCAATTGCCACTTTGAGTTTGGTGCCAACGCCATCAGTTGAGGAAACCAGAACCGGATCTTTGAAATTGCATTTTTTGAGATCGAAAAGCGCGCCAAAACCACCCAAATCTGAATCGGCTCCAAGTCTTTTTGTTGCCTTGGCAAAGGGCTTGATGCGATTGACCAATTCGTTTCCGGCATCAATGTCAACGCCGGCTTGTTTGTAATTTAAAAACATTTTCATTTAGGAAATTAAACAATTAGTTAACCAATCCTAAATCCTAAATTTTTACCGTGTTAAGATTTTTCTTAATTTTTCTGTTCTTTCTAAATTTTGCCTTTGCCGCCGAGCCCAATCTTTATCTTGTTGAAGGGGTTGTTGTTAATGTTGTTGGCAAAACTCCAACTGCTGCAAGAAATACTGCTGTTGCAACAGCAAGACGTGATGCTTTTCTGATTTTACTCACCCGTATGGAAATGAATGTTAACATCGCTGATAACATTGCTGATGACGAAATTTCCGACATGGTGCGTTCCGAGCAAATTGAAAATGAGAAAATTGCTGGCAACAATTATTCCGCCACTTTCAACATCATGTTTGCCAAGGATTTTATTGATCACATTTTGTTGCAAAAAAAATCTGAGAATATTTCGGTGAAAGAAATTACCGATGAAACCCATCTTTTAATTCCGGTAAAAATGCTGAAACGCCGCGCCATTTTGTGGGAAGAAAATAACGATTGGCGCAAGGCAATTGCCATAGATTTAAGCAAAAGATCAAAAACCAGATTCATCATTCCAGATGCTGATGTAAGTAATATCGCGGTTCTAAACCGCGACAATGTTGCGCTGGTTGATTATATTGGTCTTGAGCCGATATTATCGCGTTACAAAGCCGATGCCGCTTACACTTTGTTTCTCAATTATGATGAAGGTGAAAACAAAGTTAAGATTGATGTGATTTACACGCGCAAATTGCAGAAAAAACAAATCAAACTCAGTTTCATCAATGCCGATGGTTTGAGCTATGATGATTTACTCACCAAAGTTGCGGCAAAAACAATCGATTACCTTTCCAACTCGCAAAATGTTGAGAATAAGGCTCTGAATTCAAATCTGGCGCGGTTCGGCATTTATATCGGCAGTCTTGGAAACTGGCTGATGATCAAGAACAAAATTGAAAACAGCAATTTAGTGAATCAATTCAACATCGAATCACTTTCCCGCGATTTTGCTTTGGTTACGGTGAATTACATTGATGCCAGAACCGACATCATTGAAGCTTTTGACAGGATCGGAATTTCTCTCAACAAAAAGGGAGAAAATTTTTATACTTTGAACGCAAACTGATATATGATCACACGCGATAAAATTATTTTCTCTTCTGTAATTCTCATCGCATTTTGTCTGCTGATCTATCTCATTAAATCAATCCTCACTCCCTTTGTTATTTCCCTGATTATTGCCTATTTGCTCAATCCTTTGGTCGAACGCATGGTTAGGAAATGCGATGTTTCAAGGTTGCGCGCCACTTCTTTAATCATGATTTTATTTTTCGCGCTTTTTGTCTGTGTCTGCATGTTTTTGTTGCCGATACTTTACACGCAGTTTGTTTCATTGCTCGAAGCTATGCCGGAATATTTCCGCGTAATTACCAAAGAATTTTATCCAAAAATTGTTTCCGATCTTAATGAATTTGGTTTTGAAATTGACGGCGATTTAGTGCATCTGATTCAAAATGGCGATAATGTCGCCGTGAGCAATTTGGGGAAAAATATCGTAAGTGGCCTACTCAATTCGACAATCGCGATGATCAACATTTTGTCGCTGATTTTCATCATGCCATTTCTGGTTTTTTATCTGCTGAAAGATTGGGACAAGATGTTAAGCGAAGCGCGCGTTCATCTGCCAAAAAACATTGCTAATCAAACAATTAAAATTTTTGTTAAAATTGATCAGGTTTTGTCCGGCTATCTTCACGGCCAGTTTAATGTCTGCATGATTTTAGGTCTGATCTATGCGGTGTTATTGAGTTTTGTCGGCCTTAATTTCGGATTTCTGATTGGATTTCTGACCGGACTTTTTTCCTTTATTTCCTACGTTGGAATGTTTATCGGCGTACTTCTGGCATTGTTAATTTCCCTGTTTCAATGGGGATTGGATTTCTATCACATTTTGCTGACATCTCTGGTTTTTGTTTTCGGACAAATTATCGAGTCAAATTTTCTTACTCCCAAGCTGGTTGGCGATAAAATCGGATTACATCCATTCTGGCTGATTTTCGGACTCTTTGCTTTCGGCGCTTTATTTGGGATTGTCGGAGTAATAGTCGCCGTGCCCCTAACCGCGATTTGTGGAGTTGTGATCAGAGTCTGTTTTCAAAATGCCAAACAATATTGCTAAAGAAGTCGAAAAGATTGCTGAAGATCTCGGTATTGATCGCAAAAGATCAATTGGCGAAGTGGCAAAAGATTTAAAAATAAAAACTCATGTTATCCGTTTTTGGGAAGAAAATTTTCCGCAAATAAAGCCGGAAATCGGCGCTGGCGACAGGCGTTATTACTACAACAAACAGCTCAAAATTCTTCGTCGCATCAAAAAATTTCTTTACGAAGAAGGATACACCATCGCCGGATTAAAAAAACTTTTGGGCAGAAAAATTCAGGATGATCGAAAAGAGGAAGATCTCGCAATAATTGCCAAAGAAACACCGGAATTTGCTATTGATGATTTCATCAATCCTGAAGTGAAAATAAAAACCGGAGTTGCAATTTCATCAGAGGCAAAATTGTTTGATTTCAAAGGTCTGAAAGTCTCAGACATTGATCCAAAAATAAAAAAGGAAATCAAACAATCGGTGCAGAATGTGAGACAGAATTTAAAAGATTTTAAGTCTCTTTTCCCAACTTCGGCCACCTAGTGCGACAAAATCTTATCTAAAAACTCCTGAACATCTTTTTTGATTTCAGATCTGATTATTACTTCTCGATTGTTTAGTTCGTCGTAGAGATGTGCGTCGGTTATTTCTTTTAGTTCGTTGATTACAAACTTGATTGATCTTTTGGTTTTAATTTCGATGTATTTGGCTAGCGCCAGAGCCATGAAGCAGATCAGTATGTGAGTCTCGATTGCTTGTTGTTTATTGTGGAATATCGGTCGGGTTTTGAGATCAGATTTTGAGATGCGGAAGGCTTGTTCAACATGCCAAAGATTCTTGTAATGGCTGATAATTTCCTGATCTGTGAGCTTGTCGCAGTTGCTGTAATAGCCTTTAATTCCAAGCAGAAGATTGGCTTTGTGAATCAGCTCTTGATTCAATTCGTAACCCAATTTCTTTCCTCTTAAAAACTTGGTGCGCTTGATGATTTCAGCTTTGCTGGGAGTTTTTAAAATGAGATTTGCTTTCTCAAGTTGCTTCTCCATCTCGCGCTTCTCTTTGCGGTAGCGCTTGTCTGAGAAGCTTAAAATTAAATCTCCTTTGCTTGTGGTAGGAATACGAATCGTCGCCTCATCTTTTTGATTCAGCTGTTTGGCTATTTCTTCGATGGTTGGAATGGGAAGATTGGCTGTTCTTGCTGCAACAATGTAATTGAGCTTTTCTGATTTTAAAAACTCGACGTTTTTATCAGAAATCATTGCTGAATCAGCCACAACAGTCATTTGCCCAATCTTGTGTTTTTTTCTAAGAGCTAGAATAGAAGGCATCAAAGTATGCCCCTCAAATTTGTTTCCAGCAAAGAGTTGGTAAGAAATCGGAAAGCCTAGATCGTTTACCAGAAGCCCAATCATGATTTGAGGATTGCTGGCTTTATTATCTTTGCTGAAGCCAATTCTTCTCAACTCATCAGTTTCAAAACTCTCGAAGTAGAGAGTGGTCAGATCATAAAAAACTAACGAGAAATTGAATCCAAAATGCTTCTTGGCAATGGCGATTACTTTGGACTCAATTTCATCTTTGAGCGTGATAAAAGTCGGTAAAGCGCGAGATAAAGTGCGATAGCTGTGACTCGCATTAAAATATCGTTTAAGGAATTTCAGAGATTCTAACTTTGAAGAAGGAGAAACGATGCGTGTCAGCACCAAATCAGTAAGTAATTTAATCTGACGATTCGGTAAGAGATGGAATTTGAATAGATTGGCCAAATTATCTAACGTCTCATACAGCAACTGATAGCGGAAACCGAGATTGCGGCATTTTGCCAATGGAATCAGAGAAGTTTTTACCACATCATTTTCATCGCAATATTTTGCCAATGGAAACAAAGAAAGCTGTTTGGCGTTTTGTTCAATCCAACGATAGGCACTCTCCTTTAAGCGCAGAATATCATCCAAATTTTTGCTGCTACCAATGTGAGAATCTACCACCGTCTTGCGATTGACATAACGCACTACCTGAATGGCAGTAGCTCCTGAAGAAGTTTTAACAGTTCTGATGCGATGCATAAAAATCTCTCAAAGAATTATTATCCTCGATAATTTTTACCCATTTTACACAAAATTCACCCCTTAGTGTGACAAACCACTAAAAATCATCTGCTAGACTATTGATTTTACTGCATCGGGGGAAAAAGATTTGAGGGTGGCCGAAGTCGGGAAAAAGATTTTAACTAATTTCGAATTTTCGCAGCCGATATTTCGATTTCTTCCTTCGCTTTCATGAAATCTTTTTGAAACTCATCTTTTTGTGTCATAGCGCCAATGATCAGTAGCGCCAATTGTTTTCCCGCCGAGGCATCGCTTGGATAATGCATGCCGACTAAAATGCGGTGTTGTGAGATTTTTTCGGCTATGCTGAAAAAATCCTGGCGTTTTTGTGGCAATAGCAAGGAGAGAATATGGGCGTAAATGTAGCTTCCGGTTGTGTGCCCGGCCGGATATGATCCGCCAAAGCTTGGCGAGATCAGCATATTAACTCTGCTGTCTGCCAGATATGGTCTGGTTTTGTTCCAATGTGATTTAATTTTATCTGTGGTTTGGTGCGAAGTTTCGGAAACACGATCGAGAAAATGATAAAGTTTGGGATAGGATTGGCGCGAAAATTTTTCATCAACCGCAAGCAGAATTGTTTCCGGCCGCAGCTGTTTTTCCGCGAGAGCTTCGTCAATTTCTGTAAGGTCAAAATTTTTCTGTAGTTTTATGATTTGATTTATTTCATTCTCATTGATCGTTGGTGGAGGATTAAGAAGGCTTGGCGCTATTGATTCCGCCGCAAAATATGGTTTGGCAAAAATTTGTGTGTTGGCAAAAAATGCTAAAAAGAAAATCAAAAATTTCATAAATGGCGAAAGAAAAAATAAACAAAAGAACCTTATCCCGCCTGATGGCAGTGCAAATTTTCTATCAGGAAAATTTTCTTACCGATGGAAAAAAATTGGAAGAGATAAAACAGGATATGATCGAAAATTATACAATTGATGACAAAGAAACAATTTCTTCTTACCGCAAAAAAATTGATGAAAAATTTTTGGATATTCTGCTTTTGGGCATGACACAAAACAGAAAAAATATTGACGAGATAATAACAAAATTTCTCCGCAGTGATTTTACTTTGGAAAAATTGGATGAGGTGATGTTGCAAATTTTGCGATTCGGAATTTTTGAACTGAAATTTCTGCCGGACATTCCGCCAAAAGTGGTGATCAACGAATATGTGGACATTGCCGCCAGTTTTTTCGATGAGAAAAAAATAACTTTTATCAACGCGGCGCTTGATGCCGTGGCTAAAAAGGAGATTGTTAAAACAACCCCAATAACGCTTAAGGAATTATGGCTTAAGTCTACAAACTCTAAGTAAAACCAATAAACTCCACCACACTGTCACCCCGCACTTGTTGCGGGGTCCATTTGGTCGCAACCAATAAAATCAAGT
>Ga0209541_10012790_pt1 | contig 12941 bp, 18 predicted proteins | sample RifCSPlowO2_01_FD_184027 | JGI IMG/M metagenome (GOLD analysis project Ga0209541, IMG submission 184027) | Groundwater microbial communities from Rifle, Colorado - Rifle CSP2_plank lowO2_0.1 (SPAdes) (version 2) | ecosystem: Environmental > Aquatic > Deep subsurface > Groundwater | place...
GAAGCCCACGACCAACAGTAATTTCGTGTTTCAAACAAAAAACGCTCCGGTAAGTCGGGGCGTTTTTTGTTATCAGTCAAGATTACGAACGACGCATTTTGTTGGAGGTAATCAGCAGATACAAACCCGCGACGCCGAAAATAATGTAAATGGCGCGGGTAATGCCATTTGCGTACCCAAAAATCTGACCGAAGATATCAAAGTTAAACAGGCCGAAAAGTCCCCAGTTTAGTGCTCCGATAATGACGAGCCACCAAGCGATCATTTCGAACCGATTGTTTTGTGCTGGCATTAAACCTTCACCTCCTCCCTAAGAGTGTAGGATTTGACCCAAAGTCAGTTGAGCGGAGCGAATTTCGGTTTATATTCCAGGCGCGAGGAGCGCTGCGTACCTTTAGGTACGTAAGTGACGAGCAACGCAGAAGATGACCTAAATTCGCCCGCCCGCAGCGGGAAGCTAAAAAATGGCCCATTTCTTCGTTGCTCCTCCTCACTGTGCCGAGGGGCACAGTTTCGTCGTCGCGCCTTGAAATAATCTCATTTTTTAGCTTCTCAGTCTGACTCTGGTTCAAATCCTACACTCCTATACTCGTTGATTGTTGCGTCGATTCATTTGGTTGGATTAGCGCAGAAGAACTCGCAAGTGGAATAACATTCTCCGACGGTTCGGGGTGGGCACCAGGGTGTTCATATTTTACAAATAGGAAGCCGATGCGCACCAATAACACTGCCGTCATTACCCCAAACAAAATTAAACTCAGCGGAGGGGTCGCCATCTCTGTTTTCCCGTCCAAGTAACGGATCCACAAATCTTTTTTGGCAAGCAGGATATGTAGATAGAGAAGGACGAACGCGATCCTGACTCCCCAGTGCTGGATACGCCACCATGCTCCCGGGCCGAAAATCATCAATGACCAACGGTTCGAGATCGCAGCTAGAAAGTAGAAAATAATCAATGCCAGGAGCCCCATTAATGGAGCAGGCCAGTTTTTTATGAGGGTTGCGGCCGGAAACCGTTCGGAGAGGAAAATATAAGTGATTACAAAGTGGACAAACCCCAGCGCAGCGGCTGCCAAACCAAGATATTTACGGGTATGAATCAGTTTACGAAAAAAAGCAAAGAAACGGCACAAAGGCCCGATTAGCAATACGAGTAACAGGAGGATAACGGCGTCCCAGGCAAAAATCCGATTTACGAATGTAAGATCAACCGCCCCTTGCGTACGCCAGTAATACCAATATAAGCCCTCAAAAACCGCGACTGAGGTTACAAGCGCGCCCGTAATGTGGGTAAATTCGGTCTGGAGCGTTTTAGGATTGGTGTTCATTTATTGTTTCGAGTGGGGGTGTAAAGCATGATAACCGGTGAAGCGCTCAACATATACCTGCTCGGAAGGGACATTAAGCTCCGAAAGGTATGCGATACAGGCGTTTACCATTCCGGGTGGGCCACACACATAGAAATCAGAATCTGACGGCGCGGGACAGTAATCGCAGACAAGCTCGCGGGTAATTAGACGCCCTTCCCCACGCCAGCTAGCGTCCGGAACGGTGACGGTGTAGGTAATCTGAAGGTTCGGATAACGTTCGGCCAAAGCGTCCAATTCGGTTCTGAATGCGATATCCGCCGTCTTATTTGAATATAACACGTGGATCGCGCGTGTGATGCCAGTATGAAACGCTTGCACCAGCATGCTGCGAAACGGCGTAATCCCGATCCCTCCCGCAATCATTACAACTGGTCGATCACCCTCATGCAGATAAAAATCGCCGATGGGATTAGTAATCGTTACGCTATCACCGGGTTTGAGCTCACGCAATGCTTTTTTAAAAACTGAAGGGGAATCTTTTGAAGCGATTAGGATTTCAGGGAGCTCCATCGGTGTTGAGGCGATTGTGTAGGTATGCGCTTTGTCGGCACCACTCAGTGACTCGTTTTTAAGCACCACTGTTACATGTTGACCCGCAATAAACTGTGGGAATGCACCTTGGGGTTTGAACCATAACCCAAGAGATTGAGATCCGAGCTCAGTTACCTTCGTAAGTGTTGCATCCATCGCTTTCAGTATACGTGGATTTTAGTCACACCGTTTACAAATTTCTAATTTCTAATTTCAAGTACGTATTTAATTTTCGAATTTAAAATTATTACGATTCGTTAAACCACTCCTGCTGTCAAGGAGTAATATTGCAGCAATTCTGGGGCTTATGACGCTTGTGAAGCTCTATTTAAGCCAGAAAAACCAGACGAGAAAGTAGATCACGACTGCCGCGACCAGATAGTATACAAACGTTTTTACCCACGAACTCTTTGCGTAACTCTTTCCGGATGCTTGCGGGCTTTGGGCTGCTGGCTCTTGGGGCGCCTCAGCCGGAGCCGCTGGTTGTTGTTCGTCCATATATCTCCTTGTCTTTTACATTAACATATCCGAATACGGTAGCGTAAAAGAATGCTTGGAATCTCACTTAAGACCCTCACGTTTACGTACCTATGCCTGTTGGTTGCATTCGGACTTGTTGTACGGTCTGATAGCTTGCTACTCGGGAAAATTGCGCTGCTTTTCACCCTACAAACATTATTAGAACTCGCCATCTTGAGATACAACCGAAAACCTTTTGCAATCCCCCGCTCCGGTTTAATTTCAGCTGCGATTATGGCTCTGATTATTAACCCTTTAAGTAGTTGGTGGGTGTATTCCATTGCACCGCTTCTTGTTGTTGGTGCGAAGCGATATATACACCTCGGAAAAGTTCGTCATATCGCAAATCCGGCTGGTTTTGCACTCCTGACACTTTCACTTTTTAATAACAACCTGATTTCATGGTGGGGAGTTGCAAATATGGCCCTTTTCACCCCCATTCTCATTTATGGTTTATATACGGTTTATCGGGTGAAGGGTTGGATTATTGTCGCCGCATACACACTTGTATACGCCACCGGTATTCTAGTGCTGAATGCCCCTTTAAAATCAAGCGTACTTGATCCAACATTCATATTTTTTGCCACAATTATGCTCATTGAGCCTGTTACATCGAGTTTTCCCCGGAGAATTCATCAGATCTTTTATGGTTTATTGTGCGCACTTATCAGCGTCAAAATTCTTTTATTCTACGACCTACCGATCGTCAAACAGTTAGACCCTCTTATAGCCGGGCTCGTGCTCGGGGGGATGATTTCGGGCTTCCTTTTTGCCCCCAAAAGACCTACGCCAATGGCGCAGAAGATGGAGTGAGGACAAGCGCTTCACAATGCGAGCAGTTGTACATCCCTTTTTCGAAAACGCGTGTGTATTTTTCTTCGCTCATTTGAAGTACTGGCGTAACGGTTCCCAGTAAAAATCTTCCCAGCCCTGCTCGTATGATTCCTTTTGCTCTGCAGGGACATAAGTGTGGGTCATGGTAATTTGTGTCCCACCTCCTTGAGGGGTGAATACTAACTCTAGCCGAGAGGGGGGATACCCGTGCGGCCACTCTGTGGTTTGCCAATCAGCTACAATTCGCTTCTCCGGCTCTAATTCCAAGTAACGGCCAAAAATATACCCATCCCAGGCGCTAAATTTCCCCCCCACTCGTTCCTCACCTGAGGCAGGGGATCCCGTAAATGCGGTGTGTTTTTTGGGGTTCACAAATGCTTCGTACACCATATCCGGTGAAGAAGGGACAACAACTGTTTGTCTGATTTGATCTGTTCGCATATCACCCCTATCGTAACGCTATTACTTGATTATTTAGAGATTTTCAATATAGTAGGGGCAGTAGAGTTCCTGAATAACTCGAGGAGGGGGTCGCCCATGAATACGTTTGCTTTCATTATTCACCCGCTAGACGTCAAGCGCGAGGTCGCGCAAAAGTACCCGCGCTTAGTGCGCTTTCCAACATGGGCGATCGAGGCATTCTTAGCGACACGCCCCGCTTTTGTGCACGCTTCGATTAATGGGATCGAATCGAAAGCAGGGGAACAAGTCCAGGGAATATTCGTTGTTTGTCCATTGTCTCCCCGAATCCTGATGAATCGGCCTCGGTTTGCTTACTCCCGGATTCTGGAGTGCTGCCACCTCGCGCATCAGCGCGGGGCCCAGATCGTCGGGCTGGGGGCATACACTGCTTGTTCGGGAAATGGAGGCGTAACACTGAATCAACCCGGGCAAAGCCCAATACCGGTCACGACCGGCAACAGCTATACCGTCGCCACGGCACTGCAAAGCGTGGTTATGGCGTGTGAAATGCTTTCGATCGCACCAGAAAAGGCAACACTAGCGATTGTGGGCGCAACTGGTTCAATCGGAACGGCGTGCGCCTGGGCGCTTGCGCACCAATTCCACCTCACGTACCTTGTAGGGCGCGATTTGGCTTCGCTTGAAAAAACCGAGCGGCTCGTCCATGCCTATCTGGGTGCCGGGGATCAAACGGCGCTTCAATCAACGACAAGTTCAGGTGTCTTGCTGGGCGCGGATGTACTCCTTGTTGCAACCAGCAGCCCCCACGCGCTCATTCACCCCGAACACCTGAAGCCCGGTTCGATCGTCGTGGATGTGTCCCGCCCGCGCAACGTAAGCACACGTGTCGCTCGGGAACGCGGTGACGTGCTTGTGATCGACGGGGGGATTGTCTCGGTTCCGGGTGAACTTTCCATGGAACGTCTGGACCGACCTGGTCAAGCGTTCAGCCTCGGTTTCCCACCGAATACGCTCTACGCGTGTATGGCGGAAACGGCGATTCTGGCGCTTGAAAGGCATTTCCAACCTTTCACGGTTGGCAAGGAGATCTTTCCGCGCCAAATCGACCAAGTAAGTGGATGGGCTCTGAAGCATGGCTTTCGCCTTGCAGGTTTACGGGCCTTCGAAAAACCCGTAACCGAAGAACAGATTGCGCGTGTCCGAGACGCGCGCATAAGAGCAAGGAGCGCATGATTTAAACCAGAGTCAGATTGAGAAGTTAAAAAATGAGATTATTTCAAGGCGCGACGACGAAAGTGTGCCCTGTGGCACAGTGAGGAGGAGTAACAAAGAAATGAGCCATTTTTTAACTTCCCTGAGGGCGGGCGAATTTCGGTCATCTTCTGCGTTGCTCGTCGCTTACGTACCAAAAGGTACGCAGCGCTCCTCGCGTCTTGAATCTAACCTAAATTCGCTCCGCTCAACTGATTCTGGGTTTGAATCACGCGCTCCGAACCGGGGACAGGTGGTTTCCGCCTGACCGGAAATGCGCTTGGGGCCTCCTCCCTTGAGCAGAAAAAGCGCATACCAGCACTCGGACACTCTTAGCGGCTTGGTTGGACCCTCCTCCCAGGCCGCCTTTTTTATTTCAGAGCTTTACGCACTGCCAATCCGCCAACTGGCGGAGGCCTGGTTCACTCGTGAAAGTCCCACTAACGCGGCCAGCAAGACAACTCCCCCCACAATTTGACCAAACGATAAAGGAGCGTCCAAGAAAATCCAGTTGATGATTACGGCAGAAAAGGGGAATGCGAGCTCTGCGATCGTGGCGATACTTGCACTCGTGTGTTTGAGCCCACGGTAGTAGATAAATAGTGAAATGAGTCCAGCAATAAGGGCAATGATCGCAACAAACCACCAGTCAGTTGCGCCGGCTTGGCCAACTTCATCAAGGCGCCCATAATACAACGCAATGAGAAACAAAAAGAACAGGGCTCCGAGAAATCGCAAGCCGGTCATCAACTGAAAACTAGCTTTCTTCAGCACTAAACGGCCCAAGACAGTTGAACCGGCCCAGAAGAATGCCGCGCCGAGTGCCGCAAGAATCCCGAGGGTACCACCTGCAAATTGCAGTCCGCTTACTTTCAACTCTGGAAATGTGATGAGATACGCGCCAAAGATTCCCACAAGTGCCCATAGCCAAAACCGCTTAGTCATTTTTTCTTTCAGCAACAACGCGGCAAGCGCAATCGCAATGAACGGCTGCACTTTTTGCAAAAGGATTGAAACGGACGGATTCACGTAGTGGAAGCTTTGCGTAAACAAGATCGTTGCTAAAGCCGACCCGCCCAAGGCGATGAATACAACACTCAGCCATTCTTTCCAACTGAATTTCAAAATTTCTTTCCAACGCCCGATGAGCAGTGCCAGTGCAAACGGGGCGATCACAATGTGCTCCATAAACACAATTGTTGTGGAAGTAAGGTCTTGGGTTAAAAACTTTCGAAACGGCGCATCTCCCGCCCACAGCAGTGCGGCAAACGCTACGAACCACGGACCCCATTTCAACATGTTCATTTTTCCTCTCTGGGCATAAAATAATGCCCGCGTTTATTCAGGGCATATACTTGTTCTACCTCAAACGGAATGAGAAAGTTTCTCACTACGTTCGAAATGAACCTTCTTTCATCCAGACTTGCCCTGAACCCAAACGTATGTGAGTGGTTCAGCGGCTTACTGTCGCCCCCGGATTTACACCGGATCAGTCCCTTTCGGGAGTCGCGGGGTTTAACCGCCGGTCGGGAATCCCCGTCTCGACTTCCGCCAGCTGGCGGATCGGCCGAGGCGAGTCACCCTGCCCTGAAGGTTATTAAATTATAATATCACCGTATTAATTTCTAACGATCGCGTCAAGACACGCGAAGTGTTTTGAGGACCATCCGCAGGCCGTTGCGACCATGGTTCCCGAAGCGGCGATCCGACGCTTCGAGATCGCAGGCCGAGGACCGAGCGAGGATGCACGGCGGGCAAACGAGCGTGTCCGAAGAATACTTTGCGTGCCTTGTTTATGTCCGCCGAAAATACTCCCACGCAACCCTTTCGTCTTCTTTCATTTGAGCAATGAGTTTCTCGGCAGAGTCGAATTTCTCGTTTTCACGAATCTTTTTGATCAGCGTGATTCCCAACTCCGGAACTCCCAACTCGCCCTCAAAATCCAACAGATACACTTCGATTCTGTGCTCTTTTTCGTCAAATGTGATCGGCACGCCGCTAAAGATTAAGGCAGGCAGTTTTTCGTGGTTAGCGAGAGCATACCCGATGTAGATTCCCTCCGGAACGGTGGTGTCGGTTTCTAAATTTGCGGTCGGGAACCCCAGACGAGTGCCCCGGCCAAGGTTGCGTACTAAACGCCCAAGAAACCGCAGCTCAGACATTCGCTAACTCAATTACATCAATCACTGGTTCTTCATAAGGGTGGGCTTTACGGATTGCAGTAAGTACTGTTCTTAGGTCTTGTTCTAAAACCACAGTCTCAATTTGTTCTTCTTCAACTTCCTCAAGCTTCCCAACAGTACCAATTGTCGGATGAGCACCTTTGAGCGGGCGGAAACGACCTAAACCACGTGTAGAAAAAGAGGTGAAATCATAATTACCGATTTTTCCCGCACCTGCTTTTCCAAGTGCCGCACGCAACCTATCAGCACCCTCAACCGGAACATTCACAATTACTTTGTAACGTTTTTGGTTCATGTCGAATTCCTTGAGAGATTCATCTTTAGTTAGCATTGTAGCGCAAAAGACCACGGTAATCCCTATGAGTTCTTTTTAGGAGCGGTGATGGAGCCGGCTCGTTTTTTTATTAAAAAAACCGTTCGTTTTTACCCCCCAGCCGAAAGCCAGAAAATAAAAACGAACGGCTACGCTCTCCTCTTGGAACCCTAGATGCGGAGTTCGTTGAGGATCACGGTTTGGTCGCGTTCCGCCCCGACCGAGGCGGCCAGCGGCATAAAGCCGCTTCCGTGCGCGATCAGGCCAACGATTCCTTGCAGTTCACGCGGGAGGTCCTCTCTGGTTTGTGCCAAAGAGGGCGACTCTTTCCAGCCAGGAAAGTCCTTGTATACCGGTCGGCACTGGCTCAAAACGAACTCGTCCGGAATCGCGGTTTTCAGCCGCTCTCCCGTGCGAATCTGCCTGCCAGCGACGTTGTAGTCCGGACCTTCGTACACGTACTCGTGGCAAATCCTGATCTGTTCGAAGCCCGTTAGGACGTCGAGCTTGGTTAAGATCACGTGGTTCACGCCGGGTTTGGCACGCTTACAGCGTGACAGGGCATAGCGAGCAAGCGGGATGTCAAACCACCCCACCCGCCGGGGCCTGCCGGTGGTCGCGCCGTACTCATTTCCGGCTCCACGAATCAGCTCACCAACTTTCCCCACGATTTCCGTGGGGAAACTGCCCATCCCAACGCACGTCATATACGGCGCCTTGAAGATCGTCAAGGGCAGGTCAACGTCCTCACTCCGGAGGCCCGCGCCTCGAGCCAAACCATCCACGGTACAGTCCGAACAAGTGACATACGGGTAACGCCCGTAATTGAGGTCAAGCATCAGACCCTGCGCGCCTTCGAGCAGGATACGCGCTCCTTCGTAGCGTGCCGTACGCACGATTTCATCCGTATTTGCGACGGTGATTTGGTTCTCGAACTGCCGGTACTGGGCGATGATCGCGTCAACGTCCAGGAAGCAAGAATCGGGCTTCGGAGTAAAGAGCTCTCCGCTTCCCAATTCTTCCTGTCCCAGAATCACTTTGATCTTTTCCGGGTCTTGCTCGCGCAAGAATGGCATTTTCTCAGCCAGGTTCGCGCGCAGTTTGCGGGCAAGCTCGTCCAGGTTCTGGAGGTCGTTCACCGTCAAGCCGCAGCGGGCGACATGGTCGGTGTAGCAGGGGCCGATGCCCCTGCCGGTCGTCCTACCGGTCGTCCCCAGCGTCCCATCGGGCCCTGCTTCACGCAGACGGTCCATAAGGATGTGCTGGGGCAGCACGAGTTTTGCACAGTGCGAGACGAGTGGCGTACTTGCGAGCGCATCCACGTCCATTAACGTGTGCAACTCGGAGCAGAACGCCCTCGGATCAAACGCCACGCCCGTGCCGATGATGTTGGTAACGTTCATGTGCAGAATTCCGGCCGGAATCAGGTGAAGGACAACCTTTTGTCCACCTACCCAAATCGTATGGCCAGCATTTGCGCCACCGTTGGCGCGGACGACGAATCGAGCCCACCCCGAGGCGAGCTCGTCTACGATTTTGCCCTTGCCGGTATCCCCAAACTGGCCGTCTGTGACTGCCACGGTGGTGATTTCCGGATTCTGGGCAATTAAGTCAGCCAGTCTACTCATTGCTCTTCACTCCTGAAATTGGGCGACGCTTCCGTCACCGTTACGTCATGGGTGCGTCCCTCGGCATACCCTGCAGCGTCCTGGCGATTGAAATTCGCCTTCTCGTGCAGGTCTGCGATTGAACGAGCCCCGGCATCGAACATGCCTTTGCGCAGTCCGCCAATGCAGTCCGCGATCACGTCCCCGACCGGACCTTTGTAGGGAACCACGCCAGTGACTCCTTCCGGTATGAGGTGAGTATCGGACCGCTGAAGGTATCGTTCGCGCGAGGTTTCACTGTCAAGCATCGCCTGTAACGAACCCATCCCGCGATAGATCTTTACCCGCTGGCCCTGGTAGTAGCGAACCTCGCCGGGAGCTTCTTCCGTACCGGCAAACATGTTGCCCAGCATCACGGTATCTGCTCCGGCGGCTAGCGCGATCGTGATATGCCCGGTTTTCGAAATCCCGCCGTCGGAACAGGTTGGAACCCCGCTTCCGCGAATTGCGCGTTCGCATTGGTGGACAGCACTCACTTGAGGGCACCCGATGCCGGTTACTTCCCGGGTTGTACAGATTGAACCACCTCCTTGGCCAACGCGAATCCCGTCTGCCCCCGCCTTAACAAGGCGCAGCGCTGACTCGCCTTCGGTTACGTTACCAACGACCACGTCTAGTCCCAGAAACTCATGTTTGATCCACGTGAGCGTCTCAACAACCTTACGTGTGTCGCCATGAGCCATATCGATATTGACAACATCAACCCCCTTCTCGTGAAGAAGGGGAACGCGTGCCTGGGCATCTTCCAGTAGACCGACGGCGGCGCCCACCCGTAACCGACCATTGCGGTCTACGTTCATCATCGCGTTTTGCCTCTTCTGGACGCGAATGATTTCCGTAAACACGTAGATGCCGGTAAGGTGAAGATCAGCGTCAACCAACGGGAGAATTCCGATTTCGTGCTCGCGCATCAACTTCACGGCTGCTTCGGTGGATGTACCTTCTCGAGCATGAATCACCGGGTGCTTCATAACTTGTCCAGCCGTCAAACTTTCGTCTGCGCAGAACTTGAAGGTAGAGCGCGTGATGATCCCCACGAGTCGGTCGTCCCCGTCGAAAACCGGGAAACTGTGGAACTTGTATCCCTTTTCCTTCCGCCGTTTTTGGATCTCGGCAATCGTATCGCTCACAAGCACTGTCCGGGGATTCCGATTCAGGGCGCCGAGGTGATACTTCACCCGAGCGACTTCTTCGGCCTGTCTCTCTGGCGTAATGCCGCGATGAATTATACCGAGCCCGCCCCATTTCGCCAGTTCGATCGCCATGAGGGCCTCAGTTGCCGTATCCATGGCCGCCGAGGTAATGGGGATCTTGAGCTGAACGTTGCGCGAGAAGTTGCTAGAGAGATCGATCTCTTCCGGAGCAAAATCCGCGTACCCGGTCTTGACCGTGACGTCCCCGAACGTAACCATCAGCGCTTGTTGCTCGAGAATGGCAAAGAAAGCGTCCTTTTTTCTTGTATTAGACATGACGAAAGCCTCCGTACGTGTTTTTCATGAACTCGAACTCCGACAGTATCGTCGGAGCACTTGTTCGATGCCGATACCATAAACAAAAAACACCTGTATAGCAAGGTGTCAGGGTATGTAAAGTCTTATTTTAATCGTGTTGCGAATTTTCGACGGAGCGTAGCAAGTTTCGGATTGATGACCACTTGGCAGTAGGCCTGGTCGGAATTTTGAGCGTAGTAATTTTGATGATAACTTTCGGCCGGGTAGAATTTTATAAGGGGTTTGAGCTCAGTGACAATTTTGTCTTGCCATAATTTTTGAACCGATTTGATTGATTTTTGTGCCGCATGTTTTTGAGTTTCGTTCCCATAAAAAATTACGGAGCGGTACTGAGTCCCGACGTCATTCCCCTGCCGATTTCTAGTTGTCGGATCATGCAGTGTCCAGAAAATATCCAGAAGATCCCCGTACGCAATGACGTCCGGGTCGTATTCTAGCTGTACCACTTCGGCATGACCGGTTGTTCCACTGCACACCGCTTCGTAGCTGGGAGCGGGGACATGTCCGCCGGCGAATCCTGATGTAACTTTCTTGATGCCTTTCAATTGCTGGAAGGCCGCGTCCAAGCACCAAAAACACCCACCGCCGAATGTAGCAAGTTCCGTTTTCATACTCTAATCTTTACCCCGTTAACTACTTCTGCGTTTCAAAAACAGTGAGGTTAACGTAGTACTCAACCCCGAAATATGCCTCGACGTACTCGGTTAGGCCCAGTTTTTTGTTTTCTCGCTTGAACAGCAGCGGTAAATCTTTGCTCATATAAAAAGGCCGTCCACCTTCTTCATTAGTAAGTAGACGCTGTTTTTCCCACGCGCTTTTCGGGTCATTAATCGTCCAGCGCATTACTTTCTTGGTGGGTTTAGTCATCCTGAGCGTATAGGCGCGGGCTACGGCCTCGTCAAACTTATTCTTATATTTAATATCAAAAATATGCTCGACCCCCATTTCGGCATATGCTTGTTTCTCATCAAATTTGTAGCCAATCCCGCAGGTTTCAGCTCGTTTCAAATCGTCAGCTGGAATTATAACTCTACTGTGCAGTGGGCCGACCATCCCTTCGGCATCGCCTTTTCTCGTATAGGTGAATGGTGTCGGCGGTAATTGGGCCACCATTTCTTTGCAATAATTTTGCATCCACTTGGCATTGCGCTTGTCTACCTTGATGCTTGGCCCACCAAACAACCCGCCCAAAATGGTATCAGAAAAAATAAAAACCAAAATGATTACGATTACCAGCAACGAAAAAATGCCGTAACTAAATAATTTGAGTTTTCTCATCCCCCTCCTATCGGCCATTTACATCAAGCGTAAGCTGATGGCTCTTACTCGTCAATGCGCTCTTTCTGAATACCACCCACACTTACCATTGCCCCGTGACGCGCGGCCTGATGAACGTGATAGGAGGAATACCGCCCCGGGAACTCGGCTGTACATTCGGCTGAAAGGTGAATATTCCCCGGTTTAATTCCCGCCTCCTGTAATTGCCGCAGCATTTCCGTTCGCATATCAAGGCCGATTTTCCCCGATTCAAGCGTAATGTGCGGTAATGCGTCTTTGCGTTTATCGGTTATGTCTACATCGTAATGCTGCTCGCAGATAAACGGACCGCCTTCAACAATAATACGTTCTGCTGTTGCGCCCTTCTTTACGAATTGCCCCACCATTTTATACGGGAGGTGGCTGACAAGACCTTTCCAGCCCACATGCGCCGCACCAAGAACATAGGGATGCTCTGAGTAGAGGAAAAGGGGCATGCAGTCTGCGTGCGCAACTGCTAACCATACTGTTTTGTCCGTAGTTATGAGACCATCGCAGCCGATATGGCGGATTGGGTCAGTAGTTTCAATAATCAACGCCGAATGAATCTGCTTCATTGAGGCAACACGCTTGGGGTCTATCCCGTTTTTCTTAAAAAACCGCTCCCGATTAGTTTGCGTTTGTTTTGTATCTTCAAAAGCAGGGGACATGTTCCCGTCTGCTACGGTTGAAGTGAGAACACTAAACTTCACGATTCAGTTGTATGGCCCTCAAAGTGCTCGGTATCTTTGAGCGCAGCGTCTTTTGTGGTGTGCACAATCCCGTCGCGGTGATGGGGCGGGCAGTAGAGCGTGTAGAGCTTGAGCGGCTCAGTGTCTGAGGTATTAATCACGTTGTGTTTGGCACCCGAGGGTACAATTACAGCAAACCCGTCCTTTACCTCGTGGCGCGCGCCATCAATGACAACCGCGCCCTGTCCACTTTCGAATCGGAAAAACTGATCTACGTCATGGATTTCTTCGCCAATCTCTTCAGTGGGCTTCAGATTCATAAGCACAAGTTGAGAATTTTTCGCTGTATAG
>Ga0209541_10012791_pt1 | contig 12940 bp, 9 predicted proteins | sample RifCSPlowO2_01_FD_184027 | JGI IMG/M metagenome (GOLD analysis project Ga0209541, IMG submission 184027) | Groundwater microbial communities from Rifle, Colorado - Rifle CSP2_plank lowO2_0.1 (SPAdes) (version 2) | ecosystem: Environmental > Aquatic > Deep subsurface > Groundwater | place: Rifle...
TACAATATTTGTATCTGTGAGATATGGTCCGTCGTGACCAGGTCCGCCCATGCCGAGCAAAAGTATGTTTACACGGTCGTCTCTTTGGCCGTTAAGCACATTGTCTGATTGAAAAATCAAATTTTTGACTGAATTTAGCAGGCTGTAGTTTTTGGGTTTAAGAGTGGTGGTGTCATAGATGCTGGCGTCATTCGGCCATTTGGCTACTGAATAGCGTTTAAAAGCACAAGAAGCAGTTCCTAAAACTACAATCAATATTAAAATATATAAAAGATAGCGCCCTTTGTTGTTTTTTGGCTCTTTTTCAGGTGTTATTTGATAATCCTGATGTAAGAGATCTATTTGCAAATCATTCATAAATGTAGGGATTGTGGCAAAAGAAAAAATAAGGAAATGGTATTTCCTCGTCAAAATCTGGTAGCCCACATTGTACCATACGATCTTGATTATTACTAGTCCCTATGATATATTACGACCGTTGAATTGAATGGATCCATAGCTCAGTTGGTTAGAGCGTTGCATTCACATTGCAAAGGTCGGAGGTTCGAGCCCCCCTGGGTCTACAAAATTACAGCTCCGACGCAAGGTCGGAGCCTCATGGCTTCTTTTTGTTTGCAGGCATTTTTTATATATGGTAAAATATACGCAGATTCTTAGCTGTCATTCTGAGTAAAGCGACCGCGTGCCGCCTTAGCTTTAGCGGTGGCGCAAGAATCTCTGTCAGATTAGTCAAAAAATACCGACAGAGATCCCTCATATTGATTCGGGATGACAATTAATTATAAAATTATGCCAGTCAATTTGGCTAAAAGTTCGGAAAATATCGGACGTATCATTTATCAGTGGCAAATCCAGGAATATGAAAAATACGACCGCAACAAGAAGTGGTATTTGATGATGGGGCTTGTAGGTTCGTTGTTGTTGTTATATGCGATTGTGACTGCTAACTATGTTTTTGCGTTGATTGTGATTTTGTTTGGAATGGTGTTGTTTTTAAATGACATGCAAGAGCCAATTAAGTTGCCGTTTACTATAGTGGAGACGGGAATTGTGGTTGGAAATAAATATTATAAATTTAGTGAATTATCTAATTTTTGGATTATATATAATCCGCCCGCAGTGAAGAATTTGTATTTTTCTACGAGCAAATTGATCAATCATCGTATTCAGATTCCTCTTTTAAATTATGATCCGCGGCCGATTAGGGAATATCTGAGTAAATTTTTGAAGGAAGATCTGGAGCAAGAGGAAGAGCCAATGAGTGATCGAATAGCCCGAATATTTCTTTTACACTAAGTAAAAGGTTGATCTTTTTAGTATTTTATGCTATGATAATCCCGCTTAAAATAAGTGGGATTTTAATTCTGCGCTCGTCGTTCAACGGATAGGACATTGGCCTGCGAAGCCGAAAATTTAGGTTCGATTCCTAACGAGCGCACAAATTTAAGACAGCCTTTATAATAATTGGAAATAAAATTATTATTTCATTCTTTTTAAGCCGATACTTTCTCCTAGTTGAATGGCAAGTTTTTCTATGGATGCTATGCGAGCCCGGACAGTGTGGTCTAGGTCATGATAAATTTCCTTTCTTATTTCTATATCTTTTTGAAGCTTGGGAATTTCTTTATTATATATCCTAAGTTGTTCTTTTAAAACAGACGCTTTTTCTCCTTTTTTTGATGGAGATGATAAAATCTCTCTTAATTCTTCTAGAATTTTTTCTTTTTCTTCCAAAACAGATATTAATTGTGTGTTCAAACGTGACAATAGCTCCTCTGATCCGGACTTTTTATCTTTTTCTATTTGTATTTTTTCTATTAATGTTTGTATTTGTCTCCTAAATGCAGGATCGTCCAGTTCATCCTTCACTTGATCCGGTGTAACTTCATTTTTGATTACTAGCGTATAATCTCTATTGTCTTCATTTGGCGAGACAAAAACATGTCTTGTTAAAGTATTGAAGGTGGCGCTAAATTTTTTGTCTTTCTCGCTTTTTGCAACTAATGTGTCAAATTCCAGAGGTATTTCCAGTTTTAATTCCCCGGTAGGTCGTTGTTTTTCACCAATACGCACATTGGGCATCGTCGTTTCTTCTATATATTGATGGAGTATTTCGGCTTCGCTTCTTTTCATATGACTTGCTGTTATTTTTAGTAACATATAAACACTAACATAAAATTATGCTTAATTCAACTAGTAAATTAAGTTTTTATTTGTTATCATAGGATTGTCTAATTTATAATTTAAATTGTATGAGTTTTGGAGAAAGATTTGCGTCTGAGTTTTGGGCAGACTAATTATCAAGATTTATTAAATAATTTAGACGATAAAGAAAAGAGCAAAAAAATTAATGATAATGAAGCAAATGTTGTTGATATGGAAGATCATAGAAAAAGAAGAGCAGGATAATTTATTATGGATTTAAATACTCCCATCGGTGCCCTCAACAGGGTAGGTAAAACCACGACCACTCATTTGACTCGTTTGGGGGTATCCACTGCCGGTGATTTGTTGTATTTTTTTCCTTTTCGTTATGAAGATTATCGAAAGATTGCGCTTGTCACCGATTTAAAACCGGGGGAAATGGCTACCGTAAAAGTAAAAATAGAGCTTATCGCGAGCAAGCGTACTTCACGTCAGCGTCGTTTTATCACCGAAGCTTTATTGAGTGACATCAATGGTGATAGCGTCAAAGCTATCTGGTTTAACCAACCATATTTATCCAAAACATTGAAAACGGGGGATGAAATATATTTATCCGGGAAAGTGCAGGGGGATATGGCCGGTGCGCAATTTGTTAGTCCGGTTTACGAAAAAGTGCATGAGGGTGAAACGACACATACAGCGCGATTGGTGCCAATTTATCCCGTTACTCAAGGTTTAACGCAGAAGCAATTGCGATTTTTAGTGAGTCAGGTATTAACTTTGGCAGATAGTTCTAAGGAATGGTTGGCAGAAAATATACTGGATAAGTATGATTTAATTCCTTTGAAGGATGCCTTGCGTGGTATTCATTTTCCCGACGACGATGAAGATCTGGTAAAAAGTACCGAACGTCTTAAGTTTGATGAATTGTTTATTTTGCAATTACGAGCGGAATTGGCACGCAACGAAATGTTGTTTGAGCATGCGCCAACTTTAGAATTTAAAAAAGAATCAATCCAAGCTTTTGTACGGAGTTTGCCGTTTACTCTCACGCAAGCGCAAAAAATTGCATCTTGGGAGATATTAAAAAATATTGCGGATAACAAGCCGATGAATAGGTTGCTTTCAGGTGATGTGGGGTCAGGCAAAACCGTGGTGGCAGCGATGGCACTATTTGATACGGCTTTAAATAATTATCAAGGGGTGTTGATGGCGCCGACGGAGATATTGGCGACTCAACACTATCATTCTCTTTGTAAATTGTTCGGTGATAGATTGAATATAGCTTTGCTAACCAGGTCGCAATTTCAAATTTCAAATATTCAATGTCAAATCAATATCAAATTATCAAAGTCCAAAGCTAAAGGACAGATTTTTAATGCTATCAATAAAGGTGATGTTCAAATTGTTGTTGGCACTCACGCACTACTTTCTGAAAAGGTGGATTTTAAAAAGTTGGGGTTGGTTATCGTGGATGAACAACATCGGTTTGGCGTAGGTCAAAGGCGTGCGATAAAAGAAAAATCCTCCTTCGCTAAAGCTTCGGCGGACGAAGGGGGGTGTAAAGCGCATTTTTTGAGTATGACCGCCACTCCCATTCCGCGTTCGCTAGCGCTCATGATTTATGGTGATCTGGATGTATCGCAAATTAATGAAATGCCGGCAGGCAGAAAAAAAATAATTACAAAAGTGGTAGAACCGGCAAAAAGAGTGGCCGCTTATAATTTTATTAAGGCGCAAGTCCAAGCAGGAAGGCAAATTTTTGTTATTTGTCCGCTCATTGAAGAAACTTCTGTCATTTCGACCGAGTCCGACGATGGAGGGCGAGTGGAGAAATCCCTCTCTCCGGCTTTAAGGGATTCCTCGATTGCGTTTCACTCCACTCGGAATGACAATGTGAATGAAAAGAAAACTGTGATGTCGGAATATGAAAAACTGTCTAAAGAAATTTTCCCGAATTTGCGCGTAGGATTTTTACATGGGAAATTGCCGCCAAAAGAAAAAGATGAAACCATGAATAAATTTAAGAACAAGGAAATAGATATATTGGTGTCTACGTCTGTGGTGGAGGTTGGTGTGGATATACCGAATGCGACAGTAATGATGATTGAAGACGCAGATCGGTTTGGTTTGGCGCAGTTGCATCAGTTTCGCGGGCGTGTAGGTCGTTCCGTTTTTCAATCGTATTGTATTTTGTTTACGAGTTCAGCTTCGAAATTCGTTCAGGAGCGACTTAAATTTTTTGAAAATAATCCGGATGGTTTTAAATTAGCGGAAAAAGATCTGGAAACTCGTGGCCCCGGAGAAGTGTATGGTACCTTGCAAAGTGGCGTGATGAATTTGTGTTTGGCAAAATTGACTGATGTGGGGATAATTAAGAAAGCGCGTGAAGCGGCCAGGTTTGTAGCGCAAAAGATAGATGATTTTCCGCTTATTTCGGCCAAAATTAAGGAAATACAAGAGGCTGTGCATTTGGAATAAATAATAATAAAATTTTGTTAAATAGCCCTATTAATAGCCAAAAATAGGGCTTTTTTAGTTAAACCATTGCTATTTTGGCTAAGGCATGCTAAAATGTGCCACAATAACAACCCAAATGGGTAGCTCGAGGAGGTACCAAGGTGGCGAGAAAGGATATGGGAAACCGCGTCGTTCGCTTCCACCAGGGGAAGCAGATCATGGTGCAGATCGGCAACAGCGCTCCGATCGCGGAGTCCGTTGCCGTGCAGTACGGCATTCTGAACATCTCTTCTGGTAGCAAGGACCAGAAGCGGAACGGGCGTTAGGCGTCCAACCACAACTCGGGGGGAGCGAGGTAAGTGATGGCGAGAAAACTGATCAAGAAGACGACCAATGGGTGCCAATACTGTGGCGCTCACGCTACGCGTGAGGTCTCTTCAAAGGATGGACGTTCGATGATCCAGCACTGTGTGAAGAAGCAGTGTGTCGGGAAGGCATGCGAGGATGCTGGCATCAGCCTGCGCACCTTCCTCTAGCATTTCGACGTAGGGGACGGCCAGAGGGGTGGTCTGATAACCCATCCAACGAAGAGTTGCCGGACCTACCTTTGACACTATGTCACCCGCAACTCGTTATGTTTCTAAAAAGATTGGAAATATAACGAGGAGATTTTTACGGGTGACATAAGGGTTGTTCATAATAACAGACGCTTTATCGGCGTCTGTTTTTTGTTAGTATTTTTTATTTGTTTATGATAACATTAAACATTGAGGATAATGATTATTTAAATAAAATAATATGGGTATACGAAGCAGTGAAACTTTTCCCCATCAACCCCCGAAAGAAGTATTTGTGGAAAAAAGTTTCAATATTAATCAAAGAGGAGATATCAAAGGACATCCGGAGGCAGAAGTATCACAGGAAAAAAGAGAAAAGAACAGGATTCGCGATGTTGTCCGCGTCGTCCCGTTGCAATCCAAAAAAGCTGAAGATTTTTCCGGGCTTACTCTGGATGAATTGCAAAATGCGTATCTGGTGCATACGGTATTGATAGAAAAAAATAAAAAAAGTTTTAATCCTGGCGACGCTATGCAGCCCGGTGGAAAAATGGAAGAAGGTGAAAATGTTTTGGATACTGCCAAGAGAGAATTGGAAGAAGAAACAAGTATTCCTTTGCTGTCCGGTATTACCATATTAGGTAAGGAAGATTACGAATTGAAGAAAAAAGGTTTGCAATTACGCGCTCGGTTTGTTGGTACTAAAATTTCTTATAGAGAGACATTGCATCAACTTGATCCGGATGAAGATAAGATTAGCACTTTTCATCGTTTTGATTTACCTCAGATTATAAAATTATCACTAGATAAAAAATTAGACGTGGGAGGTAAAAATGTATTTTTATTGGATAGTCTATACACAGAAATGTCCGGTGCTGATAGCGTGCAATTGGAGACAGAAGACGAAAAGGGTTTTTGGTTAGAAATTTTAAGTAATTTTTTAGAGAATAATAAAAAGCGTTTAAAGCAAGACGTGCGTATTTCCGGCATGGTCGATAAATGGGATAATGAATTGACTTTGTTGCGCAAAGTTCAAGAAGAAAGTGTCGCAAAAAAAAGAAGGCGTTTATCCTCAAAAATGAAAAAATCTTCGCCGTTAAAAATTAGAAGGGAAATGATAGAAAAATTTGCTAAATTAGGTAGATCAGATGAATTGGATGAGGGATTTAAAATGGCCATGTTTCCACATGACGCGCGTCGCGAGGAACAAGCGGGACAAATTAAACAAGGGATAATGGATTATATGGGTGAGGCTGAGGCAGAGAAAAAAGCCGATGTTTTGAAGAAGTTTCTTTCGTTGGTTTTAGATAAACTTTCCGGACCGGCAAGATTGCGGATAAATAAGGTGTTGCTTGATCTCAGAAGTTCTTCTAGAAACAAGGCAATGATATCCAATGTAGTAGTCGAAGAGTATGATGAAGCAGTACAAGAGTTGGTACCAAAAATGAAGGAGGAAATCACGCAAGTTTTTGATTTAGTAGAAATGCAGCGTTTGTGGAAGGAAACTTTTGAAATTTTAAAAAATGCGGGTCTTGATGAGAAGGAAATCATGAATAAATTTATGGAAGCGGTTAATTTAAGTAATTTCAGAGAAGAGGTTGTGAGTACGACCGCCAGTATTTCCGAGACAGACGCTGTGCTTCGTTTTGTAAATAATTTGGCAGAAAGTGGTGGTTTGACCGAAGATTATTTGGAAGCGGCCAAAGAAAATCCAAAATTAAAAGATTTTGTTTTTCGTTTTCGTAAATTTCTTGATGTATCCGGTGGCGAAAAATATAACACCAATAAACAGTCTGAAGAAATGGGGAAAATATTAAGAGATGAAGTTCTGGGGACGTTGGTTGGCGAAGAATTTATAGATATTTTTGATATAGGAAATAAAAAAGAAGGTGCAAGGGGCGCAGAAACCACTGAAGCCAAAAGAGCGGCTTTTAATCGTCGTACAACGTATATAAACGATCTCATTAACTCTATCGTAGATATCACCGAGAAGCAAGCAAGCGCGATTCAAAAACGAAAAGCATCCAGGTCGGCAGAAGGAAAAATCGCGGAAGATGAGGAGGAAAGCGAAATAGGATTGCCGGAAAGACCGTGGGATGAAATACAAAATGGCTCTATTGAGACCTTGCTTCAATATGCTTTTCCGGATAAAAAAGATTTAACTCCAAAAGAAAAAAATTATAGATTTGAAGCTTTGCGACATTTGGGTTTGTTGTATTTATTAACCAAAGCGGATCAGTATATGGAAAAAACGGTAGCTTTGGGTAGAGCCCCGGTAGAAGCAATTTTTCAGAAAATTCTCGTTTCCGAAGGTGATAAAAAATTATATTTTGAAAATCAGTTTGATGCCGATGGAAAACTGCTGGATGTGCAGGTGTCCAAGCCTGATGATGCTCGCGGTACAGCTAAAGACGTACGACAGATGAAATCTATCGATGGTAAAAATGAATATTTGGTTGAAGCCATAATTGGCAAAAAGAGTTTGAGCTCTCTTTATCGCAAGATTATCGAACATGGGCTGGACGAAGCACACAAAATTCACGATATAAATCGTCGTGCTTTGATTATTCATGATTGTGAACTAACGAGAGAAAATATTGACGATAGAAATATGTTGGCGCAGGGTTTGGTAAAAGTGGATCGTAATGTTAAGAAAAAAGATCGAAATGAGTTGCCGGCAGTGCTCGATGTGATGCAGAGAATTGTTGAGGAAGGAAATGTGGGTGGAAGTACTGTTCGTATTTTAAAATATAAACCAACTCTTCCTCCGAATCGCGCGATGATTAGTAGTAGTGCCGGAGGTGGGGCCGAAATAAGATTGGCGAAGTTTGAAGTGGAGCATACGGACAAAAATGGAGAGAAACGTTATGAAGAAGTACAAGTATTTACTCCATCTTTGGATGGACGTAGCGCGGCATTTTGGTATGAACAGAAAAAAGAAGATGATAAGCGTTATGAGTTTGCTCGTTTGTTTGAATCAGCAAAGGATTTGAGTGTGATCAGAAAATTATTCCCGGAAGAGTTTTATCCGAATTTGGAGAGGCTCTATCATGAATATATTAAAGATCGAAAAGAGCAAAAGAATTTGAAGAAGAAAAAGAAGAAAAAATAATTTATTGAATAATTTTTTCTACAACTTCGCGCACATTGGCAATGGGCGCGATTTTTATTCCGGAGATTTTCAGATTTTCCGGTAGAGGGGGGCAAACCGCTATTTCAAAACCGATTTTTTTAATTTCCTCTAGTCTTTTTTTAACTTGACCGACAGCGCGCACCTCGCCTCCGAGCCCTACTTCACCAAAAGCTGCTAAATTTTTTGGCAGTTCTTTGTTTTTCATGGCCGAAGCGATGGCGAGAATTACTGCGAGATCAGCTGCCGGTTCGTCGGCTTTGAGACCGCCTACCACATTCAGAAAAACATCATAAGAATCCAAGGGCAAGCCCGTGCGCTTGGATAATACCGCGATCAACATTTGCAGACGGTTGAGATCAAAACCGGAAGCCTTGCGTACCGGATAGCCAAAAGCGGTTTTCGTCACGAGCGCTTGTATTTCCACGAGTAGAGAGCGGGTGCCTTCCATGAGACAAGTAACAGCAGAACCGGGGACGCCGACAGGTCGACCGGAAAGCATTGCGAGCGAAGGATTTTTTACTTCCACTAAACCGTTTTCTTCCATGGAGAAAATACCAACTTCATCAGTGGAACCAAAACGATTTTTTGCCGCGCGTAAAATTCTAAATTGATGATATTGATCGCCCTCGAGATAGAGCACTGTGTCAACCAGGTGTTCAAGTGTTTTCGGTCCGGCCACCGCGCCATCTTTGGTTACTTGACCGATGAGTACGATAGTTGTTCGTGTGGATTTGGCGAGCTCCATGAGTTTGACAGTGCAGGCGCGCACTTGACTGACGTTTCCTGCTTCGCCCTCTACTTCGTCGGAGTGTATTGTTTGAATTGAATCAATTATAGCCATACTGTCATTTCGACCGAGCTTCGAAGCGAGTGGAGAAATCCCTTGACTTTCGAACTTTAAGGGATCCCTCGACTCCGCTCGGGATGACAATGGACGAATAGTGGCAATAATACTCTCGACACTCGTCGCATTGCCCAGCCGTAATGTATCTGATTTTATTTTTAATCTTTCCGCTCGTAATTTAATTTGTTCAACAGATTCTTCGCCGGAGATATATGTGGTGTTCGGCAACAGGGCGGCCAACTGCAAAGCTAACGTGGATTTGCCAATTCCCGGTTCACCTCCGAGTAGTATCAAAGATCCCGGCACGAGCCCGCCCCCAAGCACTCGATCTAATTCTTCCACACTAGTTTTTATTCTCTCAACATTTTTACCTTCTATCTCATTTAATCCGGATGTTTTGATTGGCGCATATTCATCATTGTTTTTGTCATTTGGATTTAATTTGTCATTTGACATTGGAAATTTGGATTTCTCAACTGTTCCCCATTTTCCACATTCCAAACAGCGCCCAATCCATTTTTGGAATTGAGCGCCACAGTGGGAGCAGAGGAAGGTGATTTCGGGTTTGGACATTTTTTTATTCAGAAAAAGCTTGTTTTGATACGTAGCCAGCTAAAATTTCTTGACCTTTTGCATTTAGATGTACTTTATCGCGAGCATAGGTTGGATTCAATGCATCTGGATTATTTGGGTCTTCAAAATTGTTATATACATCCACCACAACATATCCATCTTTTCCAGTAAAGCTTCTAATCCAGTCATCAGTATCTTTGGTTATTTTTGCAGCATTAGGTGTTCTAGACCAGAAACCGTAATCTTTCCATGGTGTTATAGTAATCATTATAACACGTAAGCCATCGCCCTTGGCTTTGTTGTATATTTTTTCTAATCCAGCACGCGCTCCAATAATATTATTTACACCAGCCCAAACAATTATGTCTGTAAAACCTTCCGAACGCAGGTTGCGATCTTTTATCGTATTGTAAATAAAATCAGCGTTTTCACCACTATGGCCTTCTTTTTTAAATGTAATGTTGGCGCAACGTTGTGTTAAGGAATACGCGTAGGATGATGCAAATTCAGTGTTGGAGTCACCGAGTGCCAATACTTTTCTGCCACTCCATTTAGCTCCACAGATAATTTCCGGAGCAGTAAGAACCCTTTTCCCAGTTTTGGCTGGACAAATACTATCATTTTTACCACCACTAGTAAAAATTTCACTAACTCCATATTGTTTTGCGTATGGATTAACAATGTTTAGTGCGAATTCATATTTGCGTAAACCATGTTCGGTGGTCACGCAATCTGATTTGCATTTTTTTCCAGCCCCTTTTGTGTAATATGAAATAACTTGTTCTTTTATCGTTTCCAAAGTACACCCGCCATTGCCAACGACATATTGCATTACTGCAGGACCATTGTTGTGAGCGACATACATAAGAACTAATGTTTCCAAAAATGAAGCCTTTGGACATTTTTGTTGTATGCCCGATTTTGATGTGAGATTGTAATTGATTGTGGCAGCAGCAGCAGCAGTGTTTAATTCTGGATCAAAAAGACTAGTCGGTGTACATTTTAAATTTAAAGAAGACGGGAATTTCCCAATATTTAAACCAGCAATGCAATAGGGTACATATTCTTGAAAGAGTCCTTTATACGGAGTGCTTTTGTCAAAATTAGAATTACTTCGTAAACCACTTTCAGCTGCCGCAAAGGCTTTAAGTAGTCGCCAGTCATATCCATAGCAAGCAGAATAGGCTTTAAATAATTGGTCTAAATCGGCAGTATTTGAAGTGATGGGGGATATTCCTGAATCTTCGGGGTTTTTGTTATATGTCATTGAGTCTATTGATACAGGCTCCACATATTTAACTTTCAATGCCTGAAATTCTACCAAAGCCGGATTGATATTATATAAAATAGCGTATGATCCCCAACAAATAGTAAGTCCAACCATCGCTTGTCCTATTCTTTTTATTGCTGCATTTTTTTCTTCTCCTCCGGCTGATACTATCATGCGCGCGCCAGATAAAATAATTACGATTACGGCTATAATGCTAGCCACGACCATAGCAAATTTGTAAATCGCGGCGATGTATTCTCCAATCCATGGTAATTGTAAATAGCCTTCCTCGTCAACATTTTGTGGCGCGTTGCTAAAATCTAATTGGGGAATGTTGATTCCTAATATTGGTTTTTTAATTTGAAGTTCTCCTTCAATAGTTGTTACTCCAGGATCTGCAGTTTCCGCGTGTGTGGTTGTTGATAAAAATAATAAATTGGCGCCGAATACTAATATTAAAAAAATGATTGAGAGAATTTTTTTCATAAAAAATTTATTTTATTGCAGTCTGGATTCCCCCGTACTTAGTCGGGGGAAAAAACCAATTGGAAAGGGATTTCTCCGCTCGCTACACTCGGCTCGCCTCGCTGTAGCTTCGGCGAAGCGGGTCGAAATGACAGGTGGGTGTAGGAATGACAATTTAGCAATTTGGCAATTTAGTAATTTACGTTATTTTATAAACGACACCAATAATTCTTCCAAATTTATTTTTGCGTCCGTATCTACCAGTTTGTTATTTACAAACAGAGCGGGGACACTGCGTAGTTGTAGAGCGTCCACGATGGCCACAGTATCAGTAATTTTTTTCTTAGCCACATCCGAATTGGTGCATTGCCACCAGCTAGTAGTATTTAATTTTAATCCTTCGGCTACCTTTTTCAAACCAGCTTCAGTGAGATTATATTTATCGGCCATAGCCATCTCTGCGAATGGCCAAAATTGTTTTTGTTGTCCGGCGCAATAGGCAGCTTGGTGAGGTAAGAAGTTTCCCGCAATAAAAATGCCTCCCAACGGAGCGCTTTTCCAAACCAAACGCATTTTTTGGGAATTCGCGCGAACCGTTTTTGCTACTTGCGCATATACTTCACGACATTTGGCGCAACTGAAATCTCCAAAAAGAATAATATTTAAATCAGCGCCCGGATTGCCTAAAATAGGGTCGGTTTGATCCAAAGGAATATTCGCCATGCCATCAGAAATAATGGGAGTGTTTGATTGCGAAGTGGTGATGCCTAGGGCCCGACGAAATTCTTTTATAAAAAATATACCGGCTAGCGCGAGGATGATTAGGAATAATATATAAAATTTTTTTTGTTTTTGCATATTGTATTAGTGTCATCCTGAGCAGAGCGAAGGATCTCGTATTTGTCATTCCCTTGAAAAAGGGAATCCAGACGTTGGTGCGACCTGGATCCCCGCTTTCGCGAGGATGACAATTGAAAGGGATTCTTCCCCCGCTGCGCGAGGGTAAACTCGGTCAGCAAAAGGTCACTCAGAATGACAGTTAAAATTATAACTTAGCTTCGAAGATGCCGTTTTTATTGGCGTCTGTAAAAATTACTTTGTTAGTATTAACATCAAAAGAAATGTTGTTGATGGAATAATCTTCACCGCCTAGAGATATGGGAGTTTTTAATCCTGTTTTCAAATCAATTTTATACAAATCATCAGGTGTGCCTGCGGCTATTTCTCGGGACATGCCGGCGCCCTCGGGAAGACTGCGTGGAATGGCGCACAACAAAGTGTCGTCTCCACTGAAAGCGCATTTGTCCGCCCAAGTGTTAATATTTAACATCTGTCTATTGGAGCCAATTTCATCGCCATATGCGTTAGAAATCCATAATTCCGGTTTGTAACTACTTCGTCCGCTGTAAACGCTGTACAGCAGTTTTTTCCCTGTTGGTGACCACGATGGCAGAAACCCTAATCCTTCAGCAGTAATAGATTTAAAATTTTCA